>Ga0308158_10000376_pt1 | contig 79976 bp, 72 predicted proteins | sample PhyBR2_FD_201038 | JGI IMG/M metagenome (GOLD analysis project Ga0308158, IMG submission 201038) | Phyllosphere microbial communities from UC Gill Tract Community Farm, Albany, California, United States - DLSLB.R2 | ecosystem: Host-associated > Plants > Phyllosphere > Unclassified | place: USA... | reverse complement strand
GCCTGATGACCATAGCAAGTCGGTACCACCCCTTCCCATCCCGAACAGGACCGTGAAACGACTTTGCGCCGATGATAGTGCTGCAACCAGTGTGAAAGTAGGTTATCGTCAGGCTAATTATTCGCAGAAGCCCGCTCAGTTAAGTCTGAGCGGGCTTTTTGCTTTTGGGCGCCCGTTTGCACAGGAAGTTTTTGCTGGAGCTAACGGGTGTATGTACGGTAGCATTGCGCATCCGTCAATTCTCCCATCGCTATGACCGTCAGCAGTGACTTCATCCCGCAACCGAGGCGGAACAGGCACCTCCGCCTTGCTGCCTTGATGGTGTCGTTTTCCTGCCTGACGGTTGCGATCACGGTCCTGCTGCAACTGGCACTCGTCGACCATTACGCCATCGCCCACGCCTCGGAGCAGGCAAGGCTGCGCCTGCAGCAGCTGTCCTGGCAGATGCGCGACTCGCTCGACCGTACCCTCGACCAGGCGGTGCGCGATGTCTACCTGCTGTCGGCCCTGCCGCAAGTGCAGCGTCCGGCCGACCCGGCCGCCGCGCGCCGGATCCTCGACAAGTTGCAGCACCACTTCAGCGATTACGCCTGGATTGGCATCGCCAGGCCGGACGGCAGGGTATTTGCCGCCACCGGCGGCCTGCTCGAAAACCGCGACGTCACCAGCCGGCCCTGGTTCCACACGGGCCAACAAGAGGTAACGGCCAGCGATTATCACCCGGCAGTCCTGCTGGGCAATCTGCTGCCGCGTACACCGGACCCCTGGCGTTTCGTCGACATCGCCGGGCCGATCCGCGACACCGACGGCAGCCTGCGCGGCGTGCTCGCCATCCACCTGAGCTGGGACTGGGCGCGCAGCCTCGCCCGCGGTTTGCTGACGCCCGCGCAACGCGATATCGGCGCCGAGATCATCGTCGTTCGCAACGATGGCGTGGTCCTGCTCGGCCCGGATGACATCCTCGAAAAGCGGATTTCGACGGAAAGCCTGACCCTGGCCCAGCAGGGCAAGACCGGCGCCATCACGGAACGCTGGCCCGACGGCCGGATCTATGTGACCGGCTACAGCCTGAGCGGGGGCGGCCGCGAGCACGCTGCCTTGCACTGGGCGGTCCTGGTGCGCCAGACCGAACAGGCCGCGATGGCTTCGGCGCACCAGTTCGAACGCCGCGCGTTGTGGTTCAGCCTGCTCCTTGGGGCCGTGCTGGCCGGACTGGCAGCCCTGCTGGCGCGGCGTATCGCCGCGCCCTTGAAGTCGCTGAGCGGCGCCATCGAAGGCCTCGCCCAGGCTCCGGATCAGGCGCGGCCGGAAGCGATTCCCCTGGCCGGCGGTTTCCACGAGGCCGGGGTCTTGTCCGATGGACTGCGTGGCCTGATCAGCAGCGAACGCCGCCATCGCGCGGCGCTCGAAGAGATGAACGCCCATCTGGAAGAAACCGTGGCCGCGCGTACCGCCGAGCTGCAGGGCCTGCTGATGCGCGACGTCCTGACCGGCCTGCCCAACCGGCGCGCCCTGATGCAGGCCCTGCCGGAAGCGATGGCCCGCGCCGCGCGGCTGAATCGTCCGTGTGCGGTGCTGTTCCTCGATATGGACGGCTTCAAGCAGATCAACGACACCCGGGGGCATGACGAGGGCGATGAATTGCTGCGCCAGTTCGGCGCCCGCATCCTGAACAGCATCCGCGAGACCGATATGGCGGCCCGGCTGGCGGGCGATGAATTCGTGGTGATCCTGGAGATGTTGGGCAGCGAGCTGGATGCGATCGCCAAGGCCGATTCACTGCTGGGCCAGCTCACCCGTCCCTTCATCCTGAACAGCGGCAGCGTGCAGGTGGGGGCGAGCATCGGGGTTGCGCTGCAGATGCCGCATCAGGCGCCGGATCCGGCGCGCCTGCTGGTCCGGGCCGACCAGGCCATGTATGAAGCCAAGCGCAAGGGCAAGAGCCGGGTCGCGATGGCGCCGGCGGAATCCGCGTCCGCCGAAGCGCGCTAGCGGCGCCCCGGCATCAAGGATGGTTCAGACGCCCCAGAGGATGTCGCTGCCCTGGTCGCGCGCGGCGCGCAGCATCTCCAGCAGGGGATAGGCGCGGGTCGAGAAGGTCACGACTTCGGCCGGCTCGTGTTCGGCATCTTCGCCGTCGCCCGCATGGGCCTTGACGTCCTGCTCGACTTCGTCCGTGGCCTGGTGCTTGCGGCTTTCCTCGATCTCATGTTCGAGCAGAGGCACCGCTTTGGCCGCTTCCGCGGCGGTGATGACGCCGCGTTCCGGATCCTTGTGCAGCAGATCGAGGATGCGCATCGCGTGTTCCTGGATCATCAGGACGTTGGGGTAGGCTTTGGATTTGAAGGTGATTAGCATAGCTTTCTCGTTCCATCATTAGTAACCAAACGATAACACGACTGACCGCAGGATGTCGGTGCGCGGCCCCACTTTAAGCTCAGACTAAGCGCTTGCGCAGCAGCCAGGCCAGCAACAGGGACAGCAGCGCCGCGGCCAGCACGCCGGCCGCCATCATGGCCGTCGAGCCTGCCGCGCCGCCGCTGTCCGCCGCCAGCGACACCAGCAGCCAGCCAAGCCCGCCCCAGCACAGCGTGTTGACGCTCTCGAACACCGTGCACAGGAAGTTCTCCTTGCCGCGCATCTTGAAATCGCTGCGTAGGGCCGGCCTGCCTTGCCAGCCCACGATCAGCGCGGCGCTCAGCACGGCTGCAACCACCACGAAGCCGATCAGGAACCCGGCCAGCGGCGCGCGTACGAGCAGCCACAGCAGGGGCAGGGCGACCAGCAACAGCGGCGGCATCACCGACGCCGCCAGCTTGGCCAGCTTGACCGTGCGCCCGGCCGCCGGCGAGGAATGCAGCAGGTCGGGCGCATCCTCGGCCGAGACGATGATCCAGGCCAGCGAGCCGGTCAGGGAGCTGCACAGCAGGGCCAGGCCGGCGCCGATCGCCGGACCCGGCGCATCGTTCTTCCGCAGGATCAGGAACAGCATCGGCGCCAGGTAGACCAGTTGCAGCAGCACCTGGGAGAGCAGGTGGGTATCGCGTGCGATCAGGCGCCATTCCTTGACCACGACGGCATCGAACAGGCTGCGCCGGAAGCGCAGGCGCATCGCCCCGGATGGTTTACCGACTGCACGCGCGCTGCCGGCCGCTTCCTGGACGCCATGCACGAAGAAGCGGTGGGTGCGGCCCACCGTCAGCGCGAATGCGGCGATGCCGAGCAGGGCCATGCCGAGCGTCGGCAGCGGCTCGCCGAGGACGGCGCGGCCGGGCAGCCACAGCGGACTGTCGGGCGCCAGCCACGGCGACTCCGCCATGTGGCGCAGCGTGCGTTCGGCGGCGCCGCTATCGCCGGTGTGCGAGAACATGGAATAGGCCTGCGACAGCAGGAACAGCAGGGCGCCCGCCACCGCGCCCAGCACCTGGGCCAGCACGCGCGTGCGGCGCGCGCCCAGCAGGCGCACCAGGGCCAGCGTGAGCAGCATGCCGAGGCAGGCCATCAGCGTGGCCGTGGCCATGATCGCCACGTACACACCGACCCAATGGAACTGGCCCAGCGCCACGCCGACGTGGACGAGCGGTCCGAACAGGAACAGGTAGAGGGCCGCGCCGGCCACGATCACGCCCAGCAGGCGCACCGTGAAGATGCTGCGCGAGGACAGCGGCGAGGACAGCAGCAGGTCGAGGTCGCCGCGCTCGAACAGCGCCATCACGCTGGCCTTGAGCGAGCTCGCCAGCATGAAGGTGGCGACCGCCGCCAGCACCAGCGTCGCCGGGATCGCCAGCCGCGGATCCATGACGCCGCCCGGCGTCATCTTGCGCAGCACCACGAAGGCCAGCACGTGCAGGGTGATCCAGGCGAGGGTCCACACCGCGATGCTGGCCCAGCCCATGCGCCGCCGTCCGCCCTTGTTGATGGCCGCGCCATACCAGGCCAGCCGCAGTTCGTGGCGCAGCAGCCAGCGGCTGGACCCCGGCGGCGCCGTCACGCCTGCTCCGTGAGCTGCAGGAACACGTCTTCCAGGCTGCCGCCATGGGTGCGTTCGCGCAGCTCGGCCAGCGTGCCTTCCGCGATCAGGCGGCCCTGGCGGATGATGCCGATGCGCTGCGCCAGCCGTTCGGCCACCTCGAGGATGTGGGTGGTCAGGATCACGGTGCCGCCCTGGGCGACGTGGGAAACCAGCAGGTCCTTCACCTGGCGCGCGGCGGCGGCGTCGAGGCCGGTCAGCGGCTCGTCCAGGATCAGCAGCTCGGGTTCGTGGATCAGGGCGCCGGCCAGGGCCAGCTTCTGCTTCATCCCGCGCGAAAAGCCTTCGGTCAGCTCGTGCGCATGCTTGGCCAGGTCGAGCCAGTCGAGCAGCCGGCGCGCGCGCGGCTCGGCCTCCTCGGGTGCGATACCCCACAGGCCGGCGACGAACTCGAGGTATTCGGTCGGCTTGAGCTTGCCGTACAACAGCGGGTCGTCCGGCAGGTAGGCCATCTTCTGCTTGGCCGCGGCAGGATTGCCGGCGAGGTCGATGCCGAGCACCTCGATCTGGCCGGAATCCGGGGCCAGCAGGCCGGTCACCATGCGCAAGGTGGTGGTCTTGCCGGCGCCGTTCGGGCCGAGCAGGGCATAGAGTTCGCCGCGCCTGACGCTCAGGTCGATGCCGTCGACGGCCGGGCGGCCGAAGGCCTTGCGCAGGGAACGCAGCTGGAGTGCCGGGGTATCGTTCATCATGGCTTGAAGGAAGTGAGGAACTGCTCGACCTGTTCGGGAGGCACGGCGTCCGGCTTGCCGAGCACGATGACCTGGTAGATGCGCTTGCCGCGCGCTTCGAAATGGCCGACCAGGCGCACCGGCGTGCCCTTGCTGTTGCCGGTGGCTTCGATGTCGCGGCTGGCCCTGCCCGGTGCGGCCGCGGCTGCCTGCCTGGTCACGGTGGCGCCGATATTGTGCACCAGCCCCAGCTGCATGGCCTCCAGCGCGGCTTGGGCACGGGCCTCGTCCGGCGCCTCCGCCGAGCCGACCGCGAAGGTCGCGCCATCGACCTCGGCCGCCGTCATCGTCATGCTGACCTGCATGCCGTCGAGATCGATCGTGCGGGTGAAGGTGGCCGGCTTGGCCGGGAACATCACCCGATAGGGCGCATCCGGGCTGGCGTAGTCGCGCCAGTTGTATTTCGGACTGCAGGCGCCGAGCAGGACGCTGGCCAGCAGGAGGGCAAGGGCCGGTGACGGAAGACGGATTTTCATGGGGCGATGGTATCAGCGCGCAGGGCCGCCGGCCAGTCTAATCGTTGCCTTTATGTAATCGATCTAGGCTTCGACCAGGCCGCGCCGGTACTGGATCGCCTCGGCCACGTGTTCCGACCGCACCCGCGCGGAATCCGCCAGGTCGGCCACCGTCCGCGCCACTTTCAACACCCGGTGGTAGGCCCGCGCCGACCAGTGCAGGTGCCGCATGGCGCCGCGCAGGAGCTGCTCGGCAGCGTCGTCGAGCTCGCAATGGCGGTCGATCTCGCGCGTCGACAGGCGCTGGTTGGGCTTGCCCTGGCGCGCCAGCTGGAGCGCATGGGCCTGCACCACGCGTGCGGCGATGGCGCCGCTCGGCTCGCCGTCGGCCTGCGCCGCCATCGCTTCCGGCGCCATCGCCGATACCGGCACCTGCAGGTCGATGCGGTCGAGCAGGGGGCCGGAGATCTTGTCCTGGTAGCGCAGCACCGCATCCTGGCTGCAGCGGCACTTGCCGGACGGGTGGCCCAGCCAGCCGCAGGGGCAGGGATTCATCGCCGCGATCAACTGGAAGCTGGCCGGAAAATCGGCCTGGCGCGCGGCGCGCGAAATCGTGATGTGGCCGGATTCCAGCGGCTCGCGCAGCACTTCCAGCACATGGCGGCTGAATTCCGGCAGCTCGTCGAGGAACAGCACGCCATGATGGGCCAGCGAAATCTCGCCCGGGCGCGGCACCCCGCCGCCGCCGACCAGGGCCATGCCCGAGCTGGTGTGGTGCGGGCTGCGGAAAGGCCGGCGCCGCCAGCGCTCGATCGAAAAGCGCCCGGCCAGCGACTGGATCGCCGCCGACTCCAGCGCTTCCTCGTCGCTCAGGGGCGGCAGCAGGCCCGGAAAGCGCGAAGCCAGCATGCTTTTGCCGGCGCCGGGCGGACCCACCAGCAGCACCGAATGCAGGCCGGCCGCCGCGATCTCGAGGGCGCGCTTGACGTGCTGCTGGCCCTTCACGTCGGCAAAGTCGGGATAGCGGGGCGGGGCCAGGGCGGCCGGCGCACGGTGGCGCGCCAGGCGGCAATCGTCTGCCTGGGCGGCGAAGTGCGCACACACCTCGAGCAGGGTGCGCGCCGGATAAATGGCGGCGTCGGTGACCAGCGCCGCCTCGTCGGCATTCGCCTGCGGCAGCACGAAGGCGCGTCTGGCGCCGTCCGGGCTGCGGTGCATGGCGAAGGTCATCGCCAGCGCGCCGCGGATCGGGCGCAGCTCGCCCGACAGCGAGAGTTCGCCGGCGAATTCGTAGCGCTCCAGCGCATCCGACGGAATCTGTTCCGACGCCGCCAGGATGCCCAGCGCGATCGGCAGGTCGAAGCGCCCGGATTCCTTCGGCAGGTCGGCCGGGGCCAGGTTGATGGTGATGCGCCGGTTCGGCAGTTCGAAGCCGGAATTCTGCAGCGCGGCGCGGACCCGGTCCTTCGATTCGCGCACTTCGGCATCCGGCAGGCCGACGATGGCCAGGCCGGGCAAGCCGTTCGCCAGGTGCACTTCGACGCTGACGGACGGCGCGTCCATGCCGGCCAGGGCCCGGCTGCGCAGTACTGCAAGACTCATGGTGATCCAGCGGTGATTGAAGACTTGCAGATGGTGAGCGCTGGGCGGCCTGCGATTGTTGAGAGCGGCCAAATGTGTATAGTGCCGGGATGCCGAAACTATTGCTCACCTGCGCCGTGCTGGCGCTGCTGTTCTGCCTGCTTTGCGGGCCGGTGCTGTATGTGGCGCTCCGGTTCAGGCGGGGAGGGGATGCCGCGGCCTTGCGGCCGCTGCGGTATGTGTGGCTGGCGCAGCTGGCGCTGGCCTCCGTGCTCATCTTCGTGGCCGACGGCATCGGCCTGCGCAATCCGCTTGGCGTCATGCTGGCGGTCATCTTCGCCGTCAGCCTGGGCGGCGCCGCAATGTTCGGCGTGTGGCGCCTGGTGGCGCGTTAAACCTTCTGTTCCGCCGCCAGCTTCGCTTCCAGTTCCGCCACGCGCAGTTCCAGCGCCTCGAGCTTGGCGCGGGTCTTGGCCAGCACCTGGGCCTGGATGTCGAACTCTTCGCGCGTCACCAGGTCGAGCTTCGAGAAGCCCTGGGTCATCATGGCCTTGACGTTGCGTTCGATGTCCTTGGCCGGCGAATTTTCGATCGCCTGGTTGATCTTGCCCTGCAGATCGTTGAAGAAGCTATTCATATCCATTTCTGTCCATAGTGACGACGCGGCGTATGGCGCACTTTTTTTGTGCGCGCCTCGCTCATTTAGTGCGTGCACCCGTGTGGCGCACACCCGCGCGGCGTCGTTTGCATTTTTTGAATCCCAGAGTGGGGGCGGGCGCCGGAAATACAAGGCCAGCCGCTCCGATCAGGGGTGGCACGCATCCTGCTAAAGCAACCATACAACATAAAGAATCAGGACGCGAAGTCCGGATTGTAAACCCATCAGGTCCAAAGTTCATTGATGAAGGGAGTGTCGTATGAAGCGTCGAAGCAGCAAGTGGCCGCACGTCGTCGTGCTGGCAGCAGGTTTGTGGAGCCTGACCACCGGGCTGGCCGCCGCGCAGGAGCAGGAGCAGAAGCCCGAGCATGAGGTGAGCTTCAACGCGGCGCTGACCAGCGATTACCGTTACCGCGGCCTGTCGCAAAGCCGTCTCGACCCGGCCCTGCAGGGCGGCGCCGACTATGTGCACAACCCGACCGGCCTGTACGTGGGCACCTGGCTGTCCACCATCAAGTGGACCAAGGACCTGGGCGGCAGCGGCAACGTCGAATGGGATATCTACGGCGGCAAGCGCGGCAACCTGAGCGCGGATATTACCTACGACGTCGGCGGGCTGTACTACTTCTACCCGGACAACGGCCTGCACCCGAACGCCAATACCTTCGAGCTCTACGGCCAGCTGGGCTACGGGCCGGCCTACGTCAAGTACTCGCACTCGCTCACCAATCTGTTCGGCACCGCCGACAGCAAGGGCAGCGGCTACCTCGACGTCGGCGCCAACGTCGACGTCGGCGGCGGATTCACGCTGAACCTGCACGCAGGCCACCAGAACGTGCGCCACAACGGTGCCTTTTCCTACACCGACTACAAGGTCGGCGTGACCAAGGACCTCGGCGTCTGCTCGCTGTCGCTGGCGTATGTGAAAGCGAATACCAGCGGCTACCTGAGCCCGTCCGGAGAAAACCTCGGAAAGTCCGCGGCCCTGCTTTCTGTTTCAAAAACTTTCTGAAGAGGCAATCGCATGAAAATGATCACCGCCATCATCAAACCCTTCAAGCTCGACGAGGTCCGCGAGGCCCTTTCCGAGATCAACGTCCAGGGTATTACGGTGACCGAAGTGAAGGGTTTCGGCCGCCAGAAAGGCCATACCGAACTCTACCGTGGCGCCGAATACGTGGTCGATTTCCTGCCGAAGACCAAGATCGAGGCGGCGGTCGACGACGCCATCGTCGACCAGGTGATCGACACCATCCAGAGCGCGGCCCGCACCGGCAAGATCGGTGACGGCAAAATTTTCGTCTCCAGTCTGGAGCAGGTAATCCGTATCCGTACCGGCGAGACCGGCAACGATGCGCTGTAAGGGGGAACCGATGATTCGCACAATCACCAAACTGATCGCAGGCTTCACGGTAGCCATGGCGCTGGGCAGTTCGCTGCCGGCCATGGCCCAGGATGCCGCCAAGCCTGCCTCGCCGGTCGCCGCCGCATCCGCCGATGCCGCGTCCGCGCCGGCCGCAGCCGCTCCTGCCGCTGCTCCTGCCGTGGCAGCGGCCGCACCGGCCGAAGCCGCACCGGCCGCCGCACCCGTTCCGCAGAAAGGCGACACCGCCTGGATGTTCGTCGCAACCCTGCTGGTGATCATGATGACGATCCCGGGCCTGGCCCTGTTCTACGGCGGCCTGGTGCGCTCGAAGAACATGCTGTCGGTGCTGCTGCAGGTCTTCATGATCTTCGCGGTCGTCATCGTGCTGTGGTGTATCTACGGCTACTCGGTGGCGTTCACGGAAAAGACGGCCTTCTTCGGCGGCTTCGACCGCGCCTTCCTGAACGGCATCTGGGACCCGGTCAAGGCCACGTTCTCGACCGCCGCCACCTTCAGCAAGGGCGTGGTGATCCCCGAGTTCATCTACGTCGCCTTCCAGGGCACCTTCGCCGCCATCACCTGCGCCCTGATCGTCGGCGCCTTCGCCGAGCGTGTCCGCTTCGCCGCCGTGCTGGCCTTCGTGGTGCTGTGGTTCACCTTCGGCTACCTGCCGGTGGCCCACATGGTCTGGTTCTGGACCGGCCCGGATGCGATCAAGGATGCGGCCACCCTGGCGACCGAATCCGCGAAAGCCGGCTGGCTGTGGCAGAAGGGCGCGCTCGACTTCGCGGGCGGCACCGTGGTGCACATCAATGCCGCCGTCGCCGGCCTGGTTGGCGCCATCATGATCGGCAAGCGCATCGGCTACGGCCGCGAACACATGGCGCCGCACTCGCTGACCATGACCATGATCGGCGCCTCGCTGCTGTGGGTGGGCTGGTTTGGCTTCAACGCCGGCTCGGCGCTGGAAGCGGGCGACGTCGCCGCGCTGGCCTTCATCAACACCCTGCTGGCAACCGCCGCGGCCGCCGTGTCGTGGGTGTTCGGCGAATGGATCACCAAGGGCAAGCCGTCGATGCTGGGCGGCGCCTCGGGCGCGGTGGCCGGCCTGGTCGCCATCACCCCGGCCTGCGGCTTCGTCGGTCCGATGGGTGGCCTGGTCATCGGCCTGGTGGCCGGCGTGGTCTGCCTGTGGGGCGTGAACGGCCTGAAGCGCATGATCGGCGCCGACGACTCGCTGGACGTGTTCGGCGTGCACGGCGTGGGCGGCATCCTGGGTGCGCTGCTGACCGGCGTGTTCGCGGCGCCGCAGCTGGGCGGGCAGGGCCTGTTCGACTACACCACCAACAAGATGTCGGCCGACCCGTACTCGATCGCCAGCCAGGTGCTGATCCAGGCTGAAGCCGTCGGCACCACCATCCTGTGGTCGGCCGTGGTCTCCCTGGTCGCGTATAAACTGGTCGATATCGTGATCGGCCTGCGCGTGCCGGAAGAGCAGGAGCGCGAAGGCCTCGACATCACCAGCCACGGCGAATCGGCGTACCATTCCTGATTGCCTGTCCTGGCTGTCGGCAAAGCGCCCTCCGGGGCGCTTTTTGCTTTTAAGATAGGATGTGGTCTTTAAAAGAGGGGCAACTGCCCCCATGTTGCATTTCCCACATCGCTAAGAAGCCCCAAGGACGTCACCATGGTTCCCCACCTTGCCACAGCCCTCAACGGTCCCCTGCTGGACCTGGAAAAGAAGATCCTCGAAGCCACCCCCGCCATCGAGCGCTGGTTCCGCCTCGAGTGGCAGGAGCATACGCCGCCGTTTTATTGCTCGGTGGACCTGCGCAATGCGGGCTACAAGCTGGCGCCGGTGGATACCAACCTGTTCCCGGGCGGCTTCAACAACCTGTCCACCGAGATGCTGCCGCTGACGGTGCAGGCGGCGATGGCGGCGATCGACAAGTATTGTCCGGACGCGCGCAACCTGCTGCTGATCCCGGAAAGCCATACCCGCAACCCGTTCTACCTGCAGAACGTGCAGCGCCTGATGCAGATCTTCCGCCAGACCGGCCTGCACGTGCGCCTGGGCTCGCTGTCGCCGGAAGTGACCCAGCCGACCCCGCTGGCGCTGCCCGACGGGAACATGCTGGTGGTCGAGCCCCTGGTGCGCTCGCCCAACGGCCGCCGCGTCGGCCTGGCCGATTTCGACCCATGCACGATCCTGCTGAACAACGACCTCTCGAGCGGCATCCCGTCCATTCTCGAGAACATCCACGAGCAGTCGCTGCTGCCGCCGCTGCACGCGGGCTGGGCGGTGCGCCGCAAGAGCAACCACTTCAAGGCCTTCGATGAAGTGGCGAAGAAGTTCGGCAAGCTGATCGACATCGACCCCTGGCTGGTGAATCCGCTGCACAGCAAGTGCGGCGAGGTGAACTTCCAGGAAGACGTCGGCATGGAGTGCCTGGCCGACAACGTCTCGGCCCTGCTGTCGAAGATCAAGAAGAAGTACAAGGAATACGGGATGAAGGACCAGAAGCCCTTCGTCATCGTCAAGCCCGACGCCGGAACCTACGGCATGGGCATCATGACCGTGAAGGACGCTTCCGAGGTCAAGGACCTGAACCGCAAGCAGCGCAACAAGATGTCGGTCATCAAGGATGGCGTCACCGTCACCGACGTGCTGATCCAGGAAGGCGTGCCGACCTTCGAATCGATCAACGACGCGGTGGCCGAGCCGGTCGTGTACATGATCGACCGCTACGTGGTGGGCGGCTTCTACCGCATCCACGCCGAGCGCGGCATCGACCAGAACCTGAACGCGCCGGGCTCGCAGTTCGTGCCGCTGGCGTTCTCCCAGCAGCACGCGGTGCCGGACCTGAAGGCCAAGCCGGGCACGGCGGCGCCTAACCGCTTCTATGTGTATGGCGTGGTGGCGCGCCTGGCGCTGCTGGCGGCGTCGCTGGAGCTGGAGCGGACGGATCCGGATCCGGAGATCTACTGACCCTTCGCCGCACCTCGGGCGGCTCCTTGCGCGCCATGTAGACGAAATGGGTGCGCAGCAGCGGCACGATCGCCGCTAGCAATTCCGGCACCAGCCAGGGCAGGCGCGACATCGCCCGACCCAGCGGCGGCGCCAGCACCAGGGTACGGTAATGGCGCTGCTCGGCCGGCCAGAAGCGCAGCAGTTCGACGCCGGTGACCTTGCGGATGCCCGTGCTGCGCGGATGGCCGTAGCGGACGTCGAAGATCATCGTCCAGCCGCCCGGCTTCAGGACCCGCCACATGTCCGCGGCCAGCTCGCGCCGCGTGTCTTCGTCCGGCAGGGAAGAGAACACGGCATGCGCGCTGACGAGGTCGACGCCGTTGTCGGGAAAGGCATCCAGCCGGCCCAGGTGCCAGCGCACCCCGGGCGCCGTGTGCAGGCGCGCGTGCTCCAGCCGGTCCTGCTGCAGTTCGGTGCCGGCCAGGTGCGAGGGCGTGGCGCCCCAGTCGATCAGCTGGCGCAGGAAGCCGCCGCTGCCGCAGCCGACGTCGAGCACGCGCACCGCGGACAGGTCGCGCCCCACGGTGCGCGCCAGCAGCCCGGCCAGCACGCGCGCGCGCGCCGCCTGCTGGCTCACGATGTCCGGCCGAAACCAATCGTGGCGCGCCGGCGCAGCAGCGCCGTGCCATTGGCGATGGACGTGGTCGATGCGTTCCTGTTCGGCCTGGTTGCTCATCCTTCCCTCCAAACCGCCATGATCCGCAAGCACTTTACGCGCACGCTTGAGAGCCCGCAAATGCGATCCGAATAAATGTGTTTTTGCCAAGAAGAATTGGCCCTGCCGGCATGGCCGGCGCTTCTGGCCGGCTTTCCGCGAGAATCCGCGTTTCCGGCTAAAATCGATGCATTGTCCCGACTGGAACCACCATGAAAATCGCTTTTCTCGCCGACCCGCTGTCTGGATTCAAGATCTACAAGGACTCGACTTTCGCGATGATGCGGGAGGCGGCGCGCCGCGGCCACCAGATCTATGCTTTCGAGCAGCGCCACATGGTGCTGGAGCAGGGCGTGGTGACCGCCGACGTGGTCGAGATCACGCTGACCGGCGACCCCGACGACTGGTACAGCGAGGGCGATGCGCAGACCCTGCGCCTGTCCGAGTTCGACGCCGTCATCCAGCGCAAGGACCCGCCGTTCGACATGGAATACGTGTACGGCACCTACCTGCTGGAACTGGCCGAGCGCCAGGGCGCACGCGTGTTCAACAAGCCCTCGGCGATCCGCGACCACAACGAGAAGCTGGCGATCGGCCAGTTCAGCGAGTTCACCTCGCCGACCCTGGTGACGTCGTCGCCGACCCGACTGCGCGCCTTCCACGCCGAGCACGATGATGTGATCCTCAAGCCGCTCGACGGCATGGGCGGCGCCGGCATCTTCCGCGTCCGCGACGACGGCCTGAACCTCGGCTCCATCATCGAGACCCTGACGGAAAACGGCACCCGCACCATCATGGCCCAGAAGTACATCCCGGCCATCGTCAAGGGCGACAAGCGGGTGCTGGTGATCGACGGCAAACCGGTGCCCTTCGTGCTGGCGCGCATCCCGCAGGGCGGGGAAGTGCGCGGCAACCTGGCCGCCGGTGGCGTCGGCGTGGCCCAGCCGATCTCGAGCAGGGAGCGCGAGATCGCGGAAGCGCTCGGCCCGACACTGGCCGAGCGTGGCCTGTTGCTGGTAGGATTGGATGTGATCGGCGATTTCCTGACCGAGGTGAATGTCACCAGCCCGACCTGCTTCCAGGAGATTACCGACCAGACCGGATTCGACGTGCCCGCGATGTTCATCGACGCGGTGGAACGCCGAGTGGCGGGTAAATGAGCGGGTAACCGAGCGAACAAGCTAACGCGAAGCAGGCGACAGGAAAGAACATGGTAGGCATTCTGCTGATGACCCACGCACCGCTGGGCCAGGCATTCATCGCGGCGGTGGCACACGTGTTCCGCGGCCCCACCGAGCGCTTCGAGGCGATCGACGTGACCGCGGACCAGGACACGAACGAGGTCAACCGCCTCGCGAGCGAAGCGATCCGGCGCCTGGACGACGGCGACGGCGTGCTGGTCATCACCGACATCAAGGGCGGCACGCCGTCCAACTGCTGCAATTCGCTGGCCGAGGCGGGCCGCGTGGAAGTCATCGCCGGCATCAGCCTGCCGATGCTGCTGCGCGCCATCACCTACCGCCGCGACACCCTCGACGTGGTGGTCGAGATGGCGCTGGCCGGCGCGCAGAACGGCGCGGTCAGGGTGGACAACCGGATTCGCGTAGGTACCTGATTGGATTGATAAACGAGACTAGAACGAGAACATGATTCAACAGGAACTTGAGATCATCAACAAACTGGGCCTGCATGCCCGCGCCTCCGCCAAATTCACCCAGCTGGCCGCGAAATACAAGAGCGACGTCTGGCTCACCCGCAACGCGCGCCGCATCAACGCCAAGTCGATCATGGGCGTGATGATGCTGGCCGCCGGCAAGGGCGCCAAGGTGACGCTGGAAGCCGACGGCCCGGACGAACAGGAATGCATCGCGGCCCTCACCGGTCTGATCAACGACAAGTTCGGCGAAGGCGAGTAACTGATGCCGGACTCGAGGGGCGGCCGCTACCATCCAGGACAAACGATGGCATCGTTCACACTGCACGGCATTCCGGTCTCGCGCGGGATCTCGATCGGACGCGCGCACCTGCTGACGCCGGCCGCGCTCGACGTCAAGCACTACCTGGTGCCGGAAGAGCAGGTCGAGGCCGAGGTCAAGCGCCTGCAGGAGGCGATCACCGAGGTGCACCGCACCCTGCAGGAACTGTGGACCGAGCTGCCGAAGGATGCGCCGACCGAACTGGGCGCCTTCATCGACGTGCACGTGCTGATCCTGTCGGACCCGATGATCTCGGAAGCCCCGCTCGACATCATCCGCAGCCGCCACTACAACGCCGAATGGGCGCTGGTGACCCAGATCGACGAGCTGTCGGCGCAGTTCGACGAGATCGAGGACGAGTACCTGCGCGAGCGCAAGCAGGACATCCAGCAGGTCGCCGAGCGCGTGCTAAAGGTCCTGATGGGCACCGCGCTGGCGGCGCCGCCGGACAGGAACGCCAGCGATGACGAATTCCAGCCGCAGATGATCGTGGTCGCCCACGACATCTCGCCGGCCGACATGCTGGCCTTCCGCGACCGCTCCTTCGTCGGCTTCGTCACCGACGTCGGCGGCCAGAACTCGCACACCGCGATCGTCGCGCGCAGCCTGGACATCCCGGCCGCGGTCGGCATGAGCCAGGCCTCGCGCCTGATCGAGCAGGACGACTGGGTGATCGTCGACGGCGATGCCGGCGTCGTGATCTGCAACCCGAGCGCGCTGGTGCTGGAGCAGTACCGTGCGCGCCAGGCCGCCCTGATCAAGGCCAGGAAACGCCTGCTGAAGCTGAAGAAGACGCCGGCGATCACGAAGGACGGCACGCCGGTCACGCTGCTGGCCAACATCGAGCTGCCGGACGACTGCGCGCCGGCGCTGGACGCGGGCGCGGCCGGCGTCGGCCTGTTCCGCTCCGAGTTCCTGTTCATGGGACGCGGCGCGCACAGCCTGCGGGTGCCCGGCGAGGACGAGCAGTTCGAGCAGTACCGCAAGGCGGTGCTGGCGATGAAGGGCCGCCCGGTCACGATCCGCACCCTGGACGTGGGCGCCGACAAGCCGCTCGACCCGACCGAGCACACCGCGCTGAACCCGGCCCTGGGCCTGCGCGCGATCCGCTACTGCCTGGCCGAGCCGCAGCTGTTCCTGACCCAGTTGCGCGCGATCCTGCGCGCCTCCGCCTTCGGCAAGGTGCGCATCCTGATCCCGATGCTGGCGCATGCCTTCGAGATCGACCAGTCCCTCAGCATGATCGCCCAGGCCAAGCAGCAACTGCGCGAGCAGAACGTCAAGTTCGACGAAGGCATCGAGGTCGGCGCCATGATCGAGATCCCGGCCGCCGCGCTGGCGCTGCCGATGTTCGTCAAGCGCATGGATTTCCTGTCGATCGGCACCAACGACCTGATTCAGTACACGCTGGCGATCGACCGCGTCGACTACGAAGTCGCGCACCTGTACAATCCGCTCCACCCGGCGGTGCTGCACCTGATCGCGATGACGATCGGCGCAGGCGCAAAGGCGGGCATCGATGTCGCCGTGTGCGGCGAGATGGCCGGCGACATCAAGCTCACCCGCCTGCTGCTGGGCATGGGCCTGCGCGAATTCTCGATGCATCCGGCCCAGCTGCTGGCGGTCAAGCAGGAGATCCTGTCCAGCGACCTGACCCTGTTGAGCCGGCGCACCCGCCGTATCCTGCGCACGATGGAACCGGCGGAGATCGCCGAAGCCGTCGAGCAGCTGCAAACCCTGTAACCAAGAACCTCATGGGATCGATTGGAATAGTCTCACCCCAGGCGATGCACTTCGCCGAGCCCCTGCGCCTGCAGAGCGGCGCCGCCATCAGCGATTACACGCTGATGTATGAAACCTATGGCACCCTGAACGCCGACAAGTCCAACGCGGTGCTGATCTGCCACGCGCTGAACGCCTCGCACCACGTGGCCGGCCACTACGCCGGCGAAGCCAAGAGCGCCGGCTGGTGGGACAATATGGTCGGCCCCGGCAAGCCGGTCGACACCGACCGCTTCTTCGTCATCGGCGTCAACAACCTCGGCTCCTGTTTCGGCTCGACCGGCCCGATGCACACCAATCCGGCCACCGGCAAGCCCTATGGCGCCGCCTTTCCCGTGGTGACGGTGGAAGACTGGGTCGCGGCCCAGGCCAGGCTGGCCGAGCGCCTCGGCATCCAGCAGTTCGCCGCGGTGATGGGCGGCTCGCTGGGCGGCATGCAGGCGCTGGCCTGGAGCATCATGTTCCCCGAGCGCCTGCGCCACTGCATCGTGATCGCCTCGACGCCCAAGCTGTCGGCCCAGAACATCGCCTTCAACGACGTCGCGCGCCAGGCCATCCTGACCGACCCCGACTACCGCGGCGGCGACTTCTACGAACACGGCGTGGTGCCGAAGAACGGCCTGAAAGTGGCGCGGATGGTCGGCCACATCACTTACCTGTCGGATGACGACATGGCCGAGAAGTTCGGCCGCAAGCTGCGCAACGCCTCCGAGGGCGACGACTACAAATTCGGCTTCGGCGTCGACTTCGAGATCGAGTCCTACCTGCGCTACCAGGGCGACAAGTTCTCGGAATACTTCGACGCCAACACCTACCTGCTGATCACCAAGGCGCTCGATTACTTCGACCCGGCGCGCGAGCACGGCGGCAGCCTGGCCAAGGCGCTGGAGAACACCAAGGCGCAGTACCTGGTCGCTTCCTTCACCACCGACTGGCGCTTCTCGCCCGAGCGCAGCCGCGAGATCGTCGAAGCCCTGCTGGCGAACCGCCGCAAGGTCAGCTATGCCGAAATCGATGCCCCGCACGGGCACGACGCCTTCCTGCTGGAGGACCCGAAGTACATGAACATCGTGCGCGCCTACTACGAGCGCATCTGGAAGGAGGCCGCATGAAGTTCGAGGACCTGAGCACCCTGCGCCCCGACCTGGCATTCATCGCGCACTGGGTGAAGGAAGGTTCGCACGTGCTGGACGTCGGCTGCGGCGACGGCGCCATGCTGCGCTACCTGGAGCGCGGCCGCGGCTGCACCGGCTACGGCGTCGAGATCGCCGACGACAAGGTGCTGGAAAGCACCCAGCGCGGCATCAGCGTGATCCAGCACGACATGGAGCAGGGCCTGGACCTGTTCGGCGACAACGCCTTCGACATGGTGCTGTGCCTGTCCTCGCTGCAGATGATGCAGCATGTCGAGGCGCGGCTGCGCGACATCGTGCGCGTGGGCCGCGAAGCCATCGTGTCCTTCCCCAACTTCGCCTACTGGCCGCACCGCGTGTCGCTGATCCGGGGCCGCATGCCGGTCTCGCGTTCGCTGCCCTACCAGTGGTTCGACACGCCCAACGTGCGCTACGCCACGATCCACGATTTCCGTGACCTGGCCGAGAAATGCGGGCTGGAGGTGCTGGAATACGTCGCCCTGGCCGAGGGCCAGGTCGTGTCCTTCCTGCCGAACCTGCGCGGCAGCCTGGCGGTATTCCGCCTGCGCAAGAAGGACCTGGTCGTCACCTGAATCGTGCTTCGGTATGCTTGTGTATGATGCGATGTAACGACACATCCGCATCGGAGACGACCATGAACAAGTTCTTCAGGCCGGCCCTCGTGCTGGCCTTGTGCGCCGCCATGCAGGGGGCGCCGGCGCAGGACCGCAAGCAGGGGCAGGTGGTACAGGACGGCATCGCCGTCAAGCCGCTCAAGGATGGCGTATGGCGCAACATCACCGCCCCGGAGCAGGCCATCAACGATCAGGCGGCCCAGCAGTACACGTCCATGATGTCCCAGGCCCAGCAGAAGGGCGTGCTGGTGCCGGCCGCCGACCCGCGCGTCAAGCGCCTGCGCGCGATCGCCGAGCGCATCATTCCCTACACCGCGCGCTGGAACCCGCATGCCCAGCAATGGAAATGGCAGGTCAACCTGGTGCAGTCCGGCGAGGTGAACGCCTTCTGCATGCCCGGCGGACGGATCGGCTTTTTTACCGGCATCATCGATAAGCTCAAGCTGACCGACGACGAGATCGCGGCCGTGATGGGCCACGAGATCGCGCACGCGCTGCGCGAGCACGGGCGCGACCGCCAGAGCAAGTCCACCACCACCGGCCTGGTCACCAGCCTGGGCGGCGCGGCGCTGTCGGCCTGGCTGGGCTACGACGTGCGCGGCCTGGCCAACACGGCGGGGCAGCTGTACGTGCTGAAGTTCTCGCGCGACGAGGAACGCGAGGCCGACCTGGTCGGCCTGGACATCGCCGCCCGCGCCGGCTACGACCCGCGCGCCGGCATCGCGCTGTGGAACAAGATGGCGGCGCTGAACCAGCGCGGCGCGCCGATCGAACTGCTGTCGACCCACCCGGGCGGCGAGCACCGCATCGAGCAGATCGAAGACCACCTGAACGTGCTGCTGCCGCTGTATGCGCGCGCCAAGGGCACCTCGGTCGACCGCCTGCCGCCCTACCGCAGCAACGTCGCGGCGCGCTAGGAGAAGCATGGCGCGGTTCGTCAGGAAAGGCCACCAGGCCGAAGCCAACGCATATGTCCCGCTGCCGGTGCGCGACGGCGTCGCGCCCAGCTACCTGTGGATCACGGAAACCCGTCCAGGCGGCATGCTGGCCTTCCTCGAGGAGCGCTTCCCCGATGTCGGCGGGCCGCCCTGGCGCGCGCGGCTGGCGCGCGGCGACGTGGTCGATGCGAAGGGCGAGCGCATGCAGGCCGACAGCCACGTGCGCCAGGGCATGCGCATCTGGTATTACCGCGAACTCGAAGAAGAAACCCCGGTCCCGTTCGAGGAAACCATCCTGTTCCAGGACGAGCACCTGCTGGTGGTCGACAAGCCGCACTTCCTGCCGATGATCCCGACCGGGCGCTTCCTGCGCGAGACCCTGCTAGTGCGCCTGAAGCGCAAACTGGACATGCCGCACCTGACGCCGATCCACCGGCTCGACCGCGAAACGGCCGGCGTGGTGATCTTCTCGCACAACCTGGCCACGCGCGGCACCTACCAGTCGATGTTCCAGAAGCGCGTGATCCGCAAGACCTACGAGGCGCTGGCGCCCATGCTGGAAGGACGCGACTTCCCGTTCACCTACCGCAGCCGGATGGTCGACGGCGAGAAGTTCTTCGTGATGAAGGAAGAAGAGGGCGAGCCGAATTCGGAAACCCTGGTCGAGCTGGTCGAACGCCGTGGCAGCCTGGCGCGCTATCGCCTGCATCCGCACACGGGCCGCAAGCACCAGCTGCGCCTGCACATGGCCTCGCTGGGCGCGCCGATCCTGAACGATGCTTTCTACCCGGTGGCGCTGCCCTGCAAGGGCGACGATTTCTCGGCGCCGCTGCAGCTGCTGGCGCGCTCGATTGCCTTCGAGGATCCGCTTACCGGCGAAGCGCGCAGCTTCGCCAGCGTGCGGGAGCTGGACTGGCCCTGAGGGCCGGCAGCGGATCGATCACAGGGCGTAGTCGATGATCAGCGGAGCGTGGTCCGAGAAGCGCTCGTCCTTGTAGACCGAGACGGCATGCGCCCTGGAGGCGATGCCCGGGGTGGCGACGTGGTAGTCGATGCGCCAGCCCACGTTCTTCGCGTAGGCCTGGCCGCGGTTGCTCCACCAGGTGTACTGCTCGGGCCGCTGGTCGATGCCGCGGTGGACATCCACCAGGCCGAGTTCGTCGAAGATGCGGGTCATCCAGGCGCGTTCTTCCGGCAGGAAGCCGGAATTCTTCAGGTTCCCCTTCCAGTTCTTGAGGTCGATTTCCTTGTGCGCGATGTTCCAGTCGCCGCAGATGACGACCTCGCGTCCCTCGGCCTGCAGCTCTTGCAGGTGCGGCAGGAACACTTCCATGAAGCGGAACTTGGCTTCCTGGCGCTCCGGCGACGACGAACCGGACGGGCAGTAGACCGAGATCACGGTCAGGTTGCCGACGTCGCAACGGGTGTAGCGGCCTTCGTTGTCGAATTCGACACAGCCGAAGCCGGTCTTCACGGCATCCGGCTTGCTGCGGCTGTAGACGCCGGTGCCGGAGTAGCCCTTCTTCTCGGCGTAGTGGAAGTGGCCGTGGTAGCCGTGCGGCGCGAGGAATTCCTCGGTCATGTCGGCTTGCTGGGCTTTCAGTTCCTGCACACAGATGAAGTCGGCGTTCTGGCCGGCTATCCAGTTGAAAAAGCCTTTCTTGTGGGCGGAGCGGATCCCGTTCAGGTTCGCGGAAATAATTCTTGGCATGGATCGAAAAGAAAGAGTGCAGAGGGTATCTGGAAGGACAAGAGTGTAGCGCGTTTTGACCTATATCAACATATCAGCCATGGACCAGACTTATGCCAGTTGTGTACAGTTGAGAACGTTTCCTTGCAAATGTGAACTTTGCTGCTGAGCCGTGTTAAACTTTCCCGTGGTGCCCACTTCCTGCGGCGCCTTCCACCAATACACAGGGAGTCTGCGTGCTCATCAAGACCGACGACGTCCTGTCCGGTAAATACGGCAAGAGCGGGCACTTCGTCCGCTTCTACGACAATGACGACGCGCTGCTCGACGAGGTTGCGACCTTCGTCGACCAGGCCTTGCGCGCGCATGGCAAGGGAATCGTGATCGCCAGCGCCGCGCACCGCGACGGGCTGTGCCGGCGCCTCGACGAGGCGGCCGCCCGGGTCGCCTGGCTGGATGCCGAGGAGACGCTGGAGGCCTTCATGGTCGACGGCTGGCCGGACCGGCGGCGTTTCGAAACCGTGGTCGGCGGCCTCGTGGAGGCCGCCTGCGCCGGCGGCGTCCGGGTGCACGCGTTCGGCGAAATGGTGGCGGTGCTGTGCGCCCGCGGGGAGTACGAGGCCGCGCTGCAGCTCGAACGGCTGTGGAACGAACTGGCGCACAAGATCGAATTCTCGCTGTTCTGCGGCTATCCGTGGAGCCTGTTCCCCTCGGCCAAGCTGAAGAACGCCTTCCAGCAGGTGTGCGCCGAACACAATCACTCCTGCGCAGATGCCGCGATGGCCTTGCCGGCCGAAGGCGATATCGACCTCGACCGGGTCAAGCTCGAGCAGAAGGTGTGCGCTCTCGAAGCCGAACTGGCGCGCCGCAAGGAGACCGAGGCAGTCCTGCGCCAGACCGAGCGGGAATTCAGCGACTTCATCGAGAACGCGGCCGAAGGCCTGCACCGGGTCGGCGCCGACGGCACCATCTTGTGGGCCAACAAGGCCGAGCTGCAGATGCTGGGCTACCGCTGGGAAGAATACGTCGGCCACCACATCGCCGAATTCCACGTCGACGAGCCCGTCATCGGCAGCATCCTGTGCCGGCTGTCGAGCGGCGAAACCCTGTACGACCAGCCGGCGCGCCTGCGCTGCAAGGACGGCTCGATCAAGCATGTGCTGATCCACTCGAACGGCCACTTCGAGGACGGCAAGCTGCGCTATACCCGCTGCTTCACGCGCGACGCCACCGAACGGCGCGAGCGCGACATCGCGCTGGCCCAGCGCGACCGCATGCTGCTCAACGCACCGGTGGCGGCTGCGCTGCTGACCGGCCCGGACTTCATCTTCCGCCTGGCGAACCGCAGCTATTGCGAACTGGTCGGCCGCAGCGGGCTGGAAGGGAAGGCCTTCCTGCAGGTCTTTCCGGAACTGCGCGACAGCGAGCCGCTGCACCTGCTCGAACAGGTCTACCGCAGCGGCCGGATGGCGCGCGTGGAAGAGCTGCGGATCGTCCTGCAGGACACCGACGGCCAGCCGCGCGAGCGCTTCCTCAAGTTCAGCCTCGAACCGCTGGCCGTGACCGAAGGCGACGAGCCGGGCGTGATCCTGGTGGCGGTGGACGTCACCGAACACGTGCGCAGCCGCCAGGAGATCGAACGCGCCCATGCCGAGCGCGAAGAACTGCTGGCCGAACTGACCGCCGCCGGCCAGGCCAAGGACGAGTTCCTGGCCATGCTCGGCCACGAACTGCGCAATCCGCTTTCGCCGATCGTCACCTCGCTCCAGCTGATGCGCCTGCGCGGCGAGGAGGGCGGCCTGCGCGAGCGCGAGATCATCGAACGCCAGGTCGGCCACCTGGTCCGCCTGGTCGACGACCTGATGGACATCTCGCGCGTCACGCGCGGCAAGATCGACCTGAAGTTCGAGCGCGTCGAGATCTCCCAGCCCCTCGACAAGGCCATCGAGATGGCCAGCCTGCTGCTGGAAAAACGCCGCCACCGGCTCGACGTCGAGGTCGAGCCCGGCCTGGCCTGGGAAGGCGATCCGGTGCGCCTGGCGCAGGTGGTCTCGAACCTGCTCACCAATGCGGCGCGCTACACCGAACCCGGCGGCCACGTGCGCCTGCGCGCGTCGCGCGAGGGCGCGTCCTGGCTGCGCATCAGCGTGCTGGATGACGGCGTCGGCATGACGCCGGAACTGCGCGCCCAGGTGTTCGACCTGTTCTTCCAGGGGAAGCGCAACATCGACCGCGCCGAGGGCGGCCTCGGCATCGGCCTGGCGCTGGTCAAGAACATCGTCGAACTGCACGGCGGCCGCGTCGAAGCGCGCAGCGAAGGAAAAGGCAAGGGCAGCGAGTTCGTGGTCCTGCTGCCCCTGCGCACGCCCGGCGCCGCGGCCGCGGACAGCGTACCGGCGCCGCAGCCCGCGCCTGCCGGCGGCCGGCGCCGCGTCATGCTGGTCGACGACAACATCGACGGCGCCGAGACCCTGGCGCGCCTGCTGGTCGCACACGGCCATGAAGTGCAGGTGTTCCACGAACCGATCGCCGCGCTGGCCTCGGTGCGCACCTTCCTTCCGGACCTGGCGGTGCTCGACATCGGCCTGCCGGTCCTCGACGGCTACGAGCTGGCGCGCCGCATGCGCACGCTGCTGGACGGCCATCCCTGCCGCCTGGTCGCGCTGACCGGCTACGGCCAGGAAGCCGACAAGGCCAGGAGCGGGCAGGCCGGCTTTGAACGGCACCTGGTCAAGCCGGTCAATCCCGACCTGGTCGTGCGCCTGGTGGCGTCCGGTCCCTGATGGCCGGCGCATCTCCCCGGTTAAAATAGCGGCTTTGAGACCAGATCAGGGGTAAGTCGTGGACAATCTGCGCCAGCAGTTCATTGCGTTTTCCGTCAAGGCCGAGGTGTTGAAGTTCGGCCAGTTCGTCACCAAGGCCGGCCGCCAGTCGCCGTATTTCTTCAACGCCGGCCTGTTCCACGACGGCGCCACGCTGGGCAAGCTGGCCCAGTTCTACGCCCAGACCCTGCTCGACTCGGGCATCGAATTTGACATGCTGTTCGGCCCGGCCTACAAGGGCATCACCCTGGCCTCCGCCACCGCGGTGGCGCTGGCGGCGAAGGGCCGCGACACCTCGTTCGCCTATAACCGCAAGGAAGCCAAGGACCACGGCGAGGGCGGCACCATCGTCGGCGCCCAGCTCAAGGGCAAGGTCGTGATCATCGACGACGTGATCTCGGCCGGCACCTCGGTGCGCGAATCGGTGCAGATGATCCGCGCCGCCGGCGCCGAACCGGCCGCGGTGCTGATCGCGCTGGACCGCATGGAGCGGGCCGGCCGCGACGGCGTGCTGTCGCCGCTGTCGGCGGTGCAGGAAGTCAGCCAGAACTACGGCATCCCGGTGATCTCGATCGCCAACCTGTCTGACCTGTTCACCTATCTGTCGGCTGACCCGGCCATGGCGCAGCACAAGGAGGCGGTGGCTGCTTATCGCGCGCAGTACGGCGTGGCCTGAGGGCGGCGCATGATTCCGGAACCGGTCCGCCTCGACATCCTCGACCGCTTGAAGCGCGCCGAAGCGGAGCATGACGTCAAGGTGCTGCTGGCGGTCGAATCGGGCAGCAGGGCGTGGGGTTTCGCGTCGCCGAACAGCGACTACGATGCCCGCTTCATCTACGTCAACCGGCGCGACTGGTACCTGTCGGTCAGCCTGGAAGAGCAGCGCGACGTCATCGAATACCCGATCGTCGACGAGATCGACATCAATGGCTGGGACCTGCGCAAGGCCCTGCGCCTGTTCTGGAAATCGAATCCGGCTTTCGTTGAATGGATCCAGTCGCCGATCGTCTATGCCGAATCCGGCGGCTTCGCGCAGGCGGTGCGCGCCATGCTGCCCGAGGTCTACTCCTGCGAGCACGGCATCCATCACTACCGCAGCATGGCGAAGACGAATTATCGCGGCTATCTCAGGGCCGACCTCGTCCCGCTGAAGAAGTATTTTTATGTCCTGCGGCCCCTGCTGGCGGTGCGCTGGCTCGAGAAATACGGCACCGCGGCGCCGATCGAGTTCCATACGCTGCTGACGCTCGTCGCGGACCAGCCGGCGCTCACCGGCGCCATCGATGCGCTGCTCGAAAAAAAGCGGCAGGCCCCGGAGATGGGGCTGTCGCCGCAGATTCCCGAGATCCACGGATTCATCGAGCGGGAACTGGAGCGGCTGGAAGTGTTGAAGCCGGCGCGGCACAAGCGCAAGGACGTCGTCTCCGGGCTCTCGCAGCTGTTCCGCAGCACGCTCGACGAGGCGTGGAAGACCTGAGGCGCTTCAGGCGGCAGCCTGCGCCTGCGTGAAATGCGCCACCTGGTCCGCCAGCGCCTTCCCGAAGGCCGGGCGCGCCATGCAGCGGTCGCGGTAAGCCTTCACGCGTTCGAAGCGCTCCACCATCTCCATGTTGTCCATCAGGCGCAGCACGGTCGTCATCAGGATGTCGGCCGCGCTGAAGGTCTGCGCCAGCCATTCGCGTCCTTCCAGCCAGTCGTCGAGGTCGCGCAGGCGCTTGTTCACCATCGCTTCCGTCGCCGGCCTGGCGCCGGCGGCCCAGGGCTCGTCGGCGGAAAACACCACCAGGCTCACCAGGTTTCCGGCGTAGGGCTCGACGGAGTTCAGCGCCGCGAACATCCACATCGTCACCCGCGCCCGCTCGTCGGCGTCCAGCGGCAGCAGGGCAGGGCTACGTTGGCCCAGGTGCAGCAGGATGGCGCCGCTCTCGAACAGGGTCAGGCCGCCGTCCTGCAGTACGGGGATCTGGCTGAAGGGCTGTTCGCGGCGGTAGGCGGGCGTGGCCGCTTCCTGGAACTCGAGCGCGCGCAGCGAGTAGGGCAGGCCGGCTTCTTCCAGCGCCCAGCGCACGCGCAGGTCGCGCACATAGCCGATGGCGAACGGGGGCACGCTGCGGAAAGTGGTCAGGGTAAGCATGTTCGTCTTCTCCTCGTGATGTGATGGGAGGAGAATACGCGGACGCATAATATGTTCAAGAACATAATATTGGAGGCGCGATATGCCCTACAGCAGCGAGCACAAGGCCCAGACCCGCGAACGCATCGTGCATGCGGCGCGCCGGCTATTCAACCGCCACGGCTTCGAGCAGGTATCGATCGACCGCGTCATGCTCGACGCCGGCCTGACGCGCGGCGGCTTCTACCATCATTTCAAGAGTAAGGACGAGCTGTACGCGGCCGCCGTCGCCAGCTTCACCAGCTGTAATCCCTTCAAGCCCGATTTTCGCGACAGCCCGCCGCCGGCGCCCGGCCAGCTGGCGCGCATGCTGCTCGACGTCTACCTGTGCGATGAAGTGTTCGACAACACCGACCATCACTGCCCGCTGTACGCGCTGCCGGGCGACGTGGCGCGCGCCGGATTGTCGCCGCAGAAGGCCTATACACAGCTGATCCGCAACCTGACCGCAGTGTATGCGGCGGCGCTGGCCGACGCGCCGGATGGCGAGCAGCGCGCGCAGGCGATCGTGTCGCTGTGCGTGGGCGGGATGGTGCTGGCGCGAACCACCGACGATGCCGGGCTGCGCCAGTCGCTGCGTGCCGCGGCGCGCAGGCAGGCGCTGGCGCTGCTGGAAGGCGCATAAAAAAACCGGGGACATGCCCCGGTTTTTTTACATGTGGCAAAATATTAAAGCTCAGCCCGCCAGCTTCTTCTTCAGCAGCTCGGTCACCTGCGCCGGATTGGCCTTGCCCTTCGAGGCCTTCATGCACTGGCCGATCAGGGCGTTGATCGCCGCTTCCTTGCCGGCGCGGTACTGCTCGACCGACTTGGCGTTGTTGGCCAGGACTTCGTCGACGATGGCTTCGATCGCGCCGGTATCCGAGATCTGCTTCAGGCCTTCGCGATCGATGATGGCGTCGGCCAGGTTCTCGTCTTCCGACTGCGCTTCCCACATCAGGCTGAACACCTTCTTGGCGGCGTTGTTCGAGATGGTGCCATCAAGGATGCGCTTCAGCAGCAGGGCCAGCTGCGATGCTTCCACCGGGGACTCGGCGATGTCGAGGTCGGCGCGGTTCAGGGCCGAGGAGACGTCGCCCATCATCCAGTTGGCGGCGGCCTTGGCGTTTTCCTTGCCGGCCTTGGCGACCACCGCTTCGTAGTAGTTGGCCATCGCCTGCGACGAGGTCAGGATCAGCGCATCGTATTCCGGCAGGCCATAGTCGCTGACGAAGCGGTCGCGCATCGCGCCCGGCAGTTCCGGCATGCCGGCCCTCACGCGCTCGATCCAGTCCTGCGAGATCATCAGCGGCGGCAGGTCCGGGTCCGGGAAGTAGCGGTAGTCCTGCGCGTCTTCCTTGGTGCGCATGGAACGGGTTTCCTTCCTGTCCGGGTCCCACAGGCGGGTGGCCTGGATCACCTTGCCGCCGTCCTCGATCAGCTCGATCTGGCGCCGCACTTCGTAGTGAATCGCCTCTTCCATGAAGCGGAAGGAGTTCAGGTTCTTGATCTCGCAGCGGGTGCCGAATTCCTTCTGGCCGACCGGGCGCACGGAGACGTTGACGTCGCAGCGGAACGAGCCTTCCTGCATATTGCCGTCGCAGACGCCCAGCCACATCACCAGCGAGTGCAGCGCCTTGGCATAGGCGACCGCCTCGGCGGCGCTGCGCATTTCCGGCTCGGAGACGATTTCCAGCAGCGGCGTGCCGGCGCGGTTCAGGTCGATGCCGCTCATGCCGGCATAGTCCTCGTGCAGCGATTTACCGGCATCTTCCTCCAGGTGGGCCCGGGTCAGGTTGATGGTGCTGGTGACCATCTTGCCGTCCTTCTCGTAAGGGAAGGTGAGGGTGCCGCCCTGGACCACCGGGTCCTCGAACTGACTGATCTGGTAGCCCTTCGGCAGGTCGGGGTAGAAGTAGTTCTTGCGCGCGAACACGGACTGCGGCGCGATCTTGGCGCCGACCGCCAGGCCGAAGCGGATCGCGCGTTCGACCGCGCCGCGGTTCAGCACCGGCAGCACGCCCGGCAGCGCCAGGTCGACCGGGCTGGCCTGGGTGTTCGGCTCGGCGCCGAAGCGGATCGAGCTGCCGCTGAAGATTTTCGAATTGGTCGTGAGCTGGACGTGGTTCTCAAGACCGATGACGACTTCCCATTCCATAATATTCTCTCTATTTTTCGTTACGCACACACCGGGCTCTGACCCTTAAACGCCTTCAGGCGCGCGCGTGTGCCAGTCCGTGGCTTGCTGGTACTGGTGCGCGATGTTCAGCAGCTTGGCTTCGCTGAAGTAGTTGCCGATGATTTGCAGGCCGACCGGACGCTTGGCGTTCTTCTCGCCCTGGCCGAAGCCGACCGGGATCGACATGCCGGGCAGGCCCGCCAGGCTGGTCGACAGCGTGAAGATGTCGGCCAGGTAGTTGGCGACCGGGTCGTCCGATTTCGCGCCCAGGTCCCAGGCCACGGTCGGGGCCACCGGGCCCATGATCACGTCGCACTTGTCCTTGAGCGCGGCCTGGAAGTCGTCGGCGATCAGGCGGCGGATCTTCTGCGCCTGCACGTAGTAGGCGTCGTAGTAGCCGTGGCACAGCACGTAGGTGCCGACCATGATGCGGCGCTGGACTTCCTTGCCGAAGCCTTCCGCGCGCGTCTTCTTGTACATGTCCTGCAGGTCCTTGTACTCCGGCGTGCGGTAGCCGTAGCGGACGCCGTCGAAGCGCGACAGGTTGGACGAAGCCTCTGCCGGGGCGATGATGTAGTAGACCGGGATCGACAGCGAGGTTTTCGGCAGCGAGATCTCGACCAGGGTCGCGCCCAGCTTGACGAATTCGTCGAGCGCGGCGCGCACGGCCTGTTCGACGTCCGCGGCCAGGCCTTCGCCGAAGTACTCTTTCGGCACGCCGATCCGCAGCCCGTTCAAGGGCTTGTCCAGGTCGCGGGCGAAGTCCTCGCGCGCATTGCCTTGCTCGGCGGTGAGGCTGGTCGAGTCGCGCTCGTCGAAGCCGACCATCTCGTTCAGCAGCAGGGCGCAATCCTCGGCGGTGCGCGCCATCGGGCCGCCCTGGTCGAGCGAGGAGGCGAAGGCGATCATGCCGAAGCGCGACACGCGGCCGTAGGTCGGCTTGATGCCGGTGATGCCGCAGAAGGCGGCCGGCTGGCGGATCGAGCCGCCGGTGTCGGTGCCGGTCGCGGCCGGCGCCAGGCGCGCGGCGATCGCGGCGGCCGAACCGCCCGAGGAGCCGCCCGGCACGGCCAGGGTATCCCACGGGTTCGTCACCGCGCCGAAGGCCGAGTTCTCGTTGGCCGAGCCCATCGCGAATTCGTCGCAGTTCAGCTTGCCCAGCGTGACCATGCCGGCGTCCGCGAATTTCGTGACCACGGTCGCGTCGAACGGGCTGACGTAGTTGCCCAGCATTTTCGAGGCGGCGGTCGAGCGCCAGCCGCGCGTGACGAAGATGTCCTTGTGCGCGATCGGGATGCCGGTCAGCGGGCCGGCCGAGCCTTCCGCGAAGCGCGCGTCGGCGGCCTGCGCCTGGGCCAGCGACAGCTCGGTGTCGACGTGCAGGAAGGCGTTGTGCTGGCTCGCGGCGATGCGCTCGAGGTAATGCCGGGTCAGCTCGGTCGCCGAGATCTGTTTCGAATGCAGGAGCCCGGACAGCTCCTTGATGGTCTTGTTGTGCATGATTCTCTTGATCCCAGCTTTGTTTATTCGATGACTTTCGGCACCAGGTACAGGCCATCCTGGGCTTTCGGGGCCGGCGCCTGGTAGTCGGCGCGGCGGTCTTCCTCGGTCACCACGTCGTCGCGCAAGCGCAGCGGCAGGGCCAGCACGGCGGCCAGCGGCTGCGACAGCGGCTCGACGCCGGTGGTGTCGACGGCCTGCATCTGCTCGGCCAGGGCGAAAATGCCGTTCAGTTCATTCAGGGCGATCTCGGCGTGGGCCTCGTCCATATCGAGCTGGGCCAGGTTGGCAATCCGTTTTACGTCTGAGAGAGTCAGGGACATGGCTTAAGGCGCGGTCAATGGCCGCGTTAAAAGATGGTTGTGCGAATAATGAAATTTGGTTAACGGCTTGCTAAAGCTGATAAAAGCTTTCTAATACCGTCGAACTCGCAGGCTGATATAGGCGTGTTTCCACCCGTTTTTCAGCGTTTAATCGGCAAATTATAAGGTAGAATGGCGGGCTAATGCGTTCTCCGGCGCCGAAAGCAGGCGGGCCACGCATGAAAGCCCGCGGTGCGGATTCATCAATCGCGGCGAGGATTCCCCGATTAATGTTTGGGATCTCGATAAGTCGAGGTCCGCTTTAGGCGCACTTGGATGCGCATCAGGACACACATGTTTGGTTTTGTTACGCAATTATTTTCGAACGATCTGGCGATCGACCTGGGTACCGCGAATACCCTGATCTACGTCCGCGGCCAGGGCATCGTCCTGGATGAGCCGTCGGTCGTCGCGATCCGCCAGGAAGGCGGCCCGAACGGCAAGAAGACGATCCAGGCGGTCGGCAAGGAAGCGAAGCAGATGCTGGGCAAGGTGCCCGGCAACATCGAAGCGATCCGCCCGATGAAGGATGGCGTGATCGCCGACTTCACCGTCACCGAGCAGATGCTGAAGCAGTTCATCCGCATGGTGCACGACTCGAAATTCCTGCGTCCTTCGCCGCGCATCATCATCTGCGTGCCCTGCGGTTCGACCCAGGTCGAGCGCCGCGCGATCCGCGAGTCGGCGCTGGGCGCCGGCGCCCGCCAGGTCTACCTGATCGAAGAGCCGATGGCGGCCGCGATCGGCGCCGGCCTGCCGGTGGCCGAAGCGACCGGTTCGATGGTCGTCGACATCGGCGGCGGCACCACCGAGGTCGGCATCATCTCGCTGGGCGGCATGGTCTACAAGGGTTCGGTGCGCGTGGGCGGCGACAAGTTCGACGAAGCGATCGTCAACTACATCCGCCGCAACTACGGCATGCTGATCGGCGAACAGACCGCCGAGGCGATCAAGAAGGCCATCGGTTCGGCCTTCCCGGGTTCCGAAGTCAAGGAAATGGAAGTCAAGGGCCGCAACCTGTCCGAAGGCATCCCGCGTTCCTTCACCATCTCGAGCAACGAGATCCTGGAAGCCCTGACCGACCCGCTGAACAACATCGTCTCCGCCGTCAAGAACGCGCTCGAGATGGCGCCGCCCGAACTGGGCGCCGACATCGCCGAGAAGGGCATGATGCTGACCGGCGGCGGCGCGCTGCTGCGCGACCTCGACCGCCTGCTGATGGAAGAGACCGGCCTGCCGGTGCTGGTCGCGGAAGATCCGCTGACCTGCGTGGTGCGCGGTTCGGGCATGGCGCTCGAGCGCATGGACAAGCTGGGTTCGATCTTCTCCTACGAGTAAGCCGGCCCGCAAGCTCGGGAAGCAGGGCGGGCGGTCTTCGCGCGTCCTGTTTCGCGTGTCTCCTTGCGTTCAATGTTAGTGTGTCTTCACGTCGGCACCCGGCAACATCGTGCGGGTGCCCTCATTATTGGAAGTCATGGAATACAGTCCTCCGCCGCTCTTCAAGCAAGGCGCTCCCGCCAGGGTCAAGGTGACGGTGTTCGCTCTCATCTCGATCGCACTGCTTGTGGTCGACGCGCGGTTTCATGCGCTCAGCGCCGTGCGCCAGGTGGCGGCCACGGTCCTTTATCCTTTCCAGATGGTTGCCCTGATGCCGCGCGATGCGATGAGCAATATGGGCAGCTATTTCTCCTCGATTTCCGCCTTGCAGAAGGAAGTGCGCGACCTGAAGAGCCAGCAGGTGGCGATGGCCCAGGCCATGCAGCAGGCCCAGCTCCAGATGGCCGAGAACGGCCACCTGCGCAAGCTGATGGACGCGCGCGAGCACCTGCCGGTGCGCTCGATGATGAGCGAGATCCTGTACGACGCCCGCGACCCGTCGACCCGCCGCGTGGTGCTCGACCGCGGCGCGCGCAACGGCGTCAAGCTCGGCCTGCCGGTGATCGATAACGCCGGCGTGGTCGGCCAGGTCACGCGCGTGTTCCCCTTCACCTCCGAAGTCACCCTGCTGACCGACAAGGAGCAGGCGATTCCCGTGCAGGTGCTGAGGAACGGCCTGCGCAGCGTCGCCTACGGCCGCGGCCAGTCCGGCCTGCTGGACCTGCGCTTCGTGGCGCCGAATGCCGACATCCAGGTCGGCGACGTGCTGGTCACTTCCGGACTGGACGGCATGTACCCGGCCGGCCTGGCGGTCGCCAAGGTCACCCAGGTGGAGAGCGTGGCCCAGGGCGCGTTCGGACGCGTGGTGTGCCAGCCGCTGGCCGGCATCGACCGCCACCGCCAGCTGCTGGTGGTGATGTCCGACGAGCCGGCGCAGCCGCGCCCGCCCGCCGAAGCCGCCAAGGGCAACGCCAACAACACGCCGCGCCGCAACCTGCCGAAGATGGACCCGGTCCCGCTGCCGCCGCTGCCGCCGCAGCCGCTGCCGCCGGCCCAGCAGCCTGCCGGCGCCGCTGCCGCTGCCGGCGCCGCGCCTGCCGCAACCGGCGCTGCGCCTGCTGCAACGCCGGCCACGGCGCCCGGAGCCGTACGTCCGGGCACAGGCGCGGCCACGCCGGCCACGACCGGCGCCGGTGCGCCGGCGGCCACGGCGCCGGCCACATCGCCGGCAACGGGCGCGCCCGCAGCCGCGCCGAACCGTAATCCCGCTCCGGCGCGCGCCACGCCGCCCGCGGCCGGCGCCGGCACCGGTACCGGCGCCGCTACCGGCGCCGCGCCGGCATCGAACGCACAGGCACCGGCCGTCCAGCGGGCCCCGGCCACGCGCACGCCGGCCGCCGCACAGACCGGGGAGGGCGCATAATGCCGACCCGTCCGCACTACATCCTGCTGCCGGCCAGCCCGCTGTTCATCGCCTTCAGCCTGATCTGCGCCTTCATGCTCAACCTGATGCCCTGGGGACGCTGGGTCGGCGCGCCGGACTTCGTCGCGCTGGTGCTGGTGTTCTGGGGCATCCACCAGCCGCGCAAGGTCGGCATCGGCATCGCCTTTTCGATGGGCCTGCTGATGGACGTGCACGACGCCACGCTGCTCGGCGAGAACGCGCTGGCCTATACGCTGCTGTCGTATTTTGCGATCATGATCCACCGCCGCGTGCTGTGGTTTCCGCTGGTGACGCAGGCGATGCACGTGTTTCCGCTGCTCCTGATGACGCAGGCGATCCAGGTGGTGGTGCGCTTCATCGTCACCGGCCGCTTCCCGGGCTGGCTGCACTTCATCGAGAGCGTGATCGCGGTGGCCTTGTGGCCGGCCATCACCTGGCTGCTGCTGGCGCCGCAACGACGCGCGGTCGACAAGGACCACACCCGTCCTATCTGATTTTTTGAATGACCGAGATTAAAGACAACGATCGCGAGATCCACCATTTCCGCATGCGCCTGTCGGCGCTGGTGGTGCTGGTGTTCATCTGCTTCGGCCTGCTGGTGGCCCGCTTCGTGTGGCTGCAGGTGGTGAAGCACAACCAGTACATGGCGCAGGCCGAGGACAACCGCATCGCGCTGGTGCCGATCGTCCCCAACCGCGGCCTGATCCTCGACCGCAACGGCGTGGTCCTGGCCAGCAACTACTCGGCCTACACGCTGGAGATCACGCCGTCCAAGCTGGAAGCCAACCTCGACTCCGTGATCGACGAGCTGTCCAAGCTGGTGGCCATCGAAGCCAAGGACCGCAAGCGCTTCAAGCGCCTGCTGGAAGAGTCGAAGAATTTTTCGAGCGTGCCGATCCGCACCCGCCTGACCGACGACGAAGTCGCGCGCTTCACCGCGCAGCGCTTCCGCTTCCCGGGCGTGGAGGTGCAGGCGCGCCTGTTCCGCCAGTATCCGCTGGGCGAAGTCGCTTCGCACGTGCTGGGCTATATCGGCCGCATCAACCAGAACGAAGCCAAGACCATCGAGGCCAGCGACGATGCCGCCAACTACAACGGCACCGACCACATCGGCAAGGAAGGCGTGGAGAAGAGCTACGAACGCCAGCTGCACGGCGTCACCGGCTACGAGGAAGTCGAGCGCTCGGCCGGCGGCCGCGCGATCCGCACGCTGTCGCGCACGGCGCCGGTGCCGGGCACCAACCTGGTGCTGTCGATCGACATCGAGCTGCAGAAGGTGATCGAGGAAGCCTTCGGCGACTTCCGCGGCGCGCTGGTCGCGATCGAGCCGGAGACCGGCGACGTGCTGGCCTATGTGTCGCGCCCGGGCTTCGACCCCAACCTGTTCGTCGACGGCATCGACGCCCAGAACTGGAACGAACTGAATACCTCGCTCGACCGTCCGCTGATGAACCGCCCGCTGTCCGGCACCTATCCGCCCGGCTCGACCTTCAAGCCCTTCATGGCGCTCGCCGCCCTCGAACTCGGCAAGCGCCGCCCGGAGCAGGGCATCAGCGACCCCGGCTTCTTCATGCTGGGCGGGCACCGCTTCAACGACGACAAGCCCGGCGGCCACGGCTACATCGACATGTACCGGTCGATCGTGATGTCCTGCGACACCTACTACTACCAGCTCGGCAACGACATGGGCATCGACGCCATCAGCGGCTTCATGAAGCAGTTCGGCTTCGGTTCGCCGACCGGCATCGACCTCGAGCACGAGAAGGGCGGCGTGCTGCCCTCGCAGGAGTGGAAGCGCGATCGCTTCAAGAAGAACCGCGCGGCCCAGAAATGGGTCGGCGGCGATACCATCTCGATCAGCATCGGCCAGGGCTTCAACAGCTACACCATGCTGCAGCTGGCGCACGCCGTGGCGACCCTCGCCAACAACGGCGTGATCATGAAGCCGCACCTGGTCAAGATCCTCGAGGATGGCGGCACCAAGCAGCGCACGCTGACGGTGGCGAAGGAATCGGGCCGCATCCCGCTCAAGCAGGAAAACATCGACGTCATCAAGCGCGCCATGGTGGGCGTGACCACCGACCAGAGCGGCACCGGCTTCATGGCCTTCCGCAACGCCGGCTACATCGCCGGCGGCAAGACCGGTACCGCCCAGGTGGTCGGCCTGAAAGGCGCGAAGTACAACCACAACATGACGCCGGAACGCATGCGCGACAATGCGCTGTTCACCGCCTTCGCCCCGGCCGACAAGCCGCGCATCGCGATCGCGATGGTGGTCGAGAACGCCGGCTTCGGCGCCAGCTATGCCGCGCCGATCGCGCGCAAGGCGCTCGACTACTACCTGCTGGGCAAGCGACCCGGCGACAAGGCCAAGCCCGCGGACAAGCCGGTGGTGCCGAAGGAAGACCTGGCGGTGCCGGAAGAGTCCTTCGGCCCGAACGCCGGCCAGCCGAAGCCGCCGGGCGGCGAAACCCCTGGCAACAAGGAGTAAGCGATGCCAGCCCATATTCCAGAACGGCGTTCGCTGAGCCGGCGCCTGAAACCCTATCTTCTGGTGTTCGACGGCCCGCTGGCCCTGATCCTGTTCCTGCTGTTCTCGGTCGGCACGCTGACCATGAGCTCGGCCGGCCACGACTTCCCCGGCCGCATGGAAGGGCAGATGCGCAACATCCTGCTGTCCTTCACCGTGATGTGGATCGCGGCGAACATTCCACCGCAGATGCTGCTGCGTCTCGCGGTACCGATCTATACCTTCGGCGTCACCCTGCTGGTGGCGGTGGCGCTGTTCGGCACCGTCAAGAAGGGCGCGCGGCGCTGGCTGCACGTCGGCGTCGACATCCAGCCTTCCGAGATCCTGAAGATCGCCACGCCGCTGATGCTGGCCTGGTATTTCCAGACCCGCGCCGGCATCATGAAGTGGCAGAACTTCATCGTCGCGGCGATCCTGCTGCTGATTCCGTTCGGCCTGATCGCCAAGCAGCCCGACCTCGGCACCGGACTGCTGGTGGTCTCTTCCGGCTTCTACGTGATCTTCCTGGCCGGCCTGTCGTGGAAAGCCCTGGTGGCGCTGTTCGCGGCCGGCTGCGCGGGCCTGCCGGTGGCCTGGTCGATGATGCACGACTACCAGCGCGACAGGGTGATGACGCTGATCGACCCGACCTCGGACCCGCTCGGCAAAGGCTTCCACATCATCCAGTCGACCATCGCGATCGGTTCCGGCGGCGTGAGCGGCAAGGGCTATCTGAAGGGCACCCAGGCCTACCTCGAGTTCATCCCCGAGCGCACCACCGACTTCATCTTCTCGGTGTACTCCGAGGAATTCGGGCTCATCGGTAACCTGGTGTTACTGTTCTTGTATTTGCTGCTCATCGGGCGCAGCATGATGATCGCCGCAAATGCCCCGAATCTGTTCACGCGCTTGCTGGCCGGCGCGGTGTCGATGATGTTCTTTACTTATTGTTTCATTAACATGGGTATGGTCAGCGGCATCCTGCCGGTAGTCGGAGTTCCGCTTCCATTCATGAGCTATGGCGGTACTGCGTTGATTACTTTGGGGCTTTGCAGTGGTATATTGATGAGCATTCAAAGACACCGCAAACTGGTGCAGACCTGACATGAAAGAGAACGCAATGGCCGTTCGGTTCTTGCCAGCGGTCATGGCGTTAGCGTCCGCTACGCTGATCACCGGCTGCAGCACGACCGAGAACGGCGAACATAAAAGCCTGATTCCGCTGCCCTGGAAGCACAGGGTGGCAACGAAGCACGGCGACATCGACCCCAGCCTTCCGAAACTGCCCCCGGCCGGTTCCGGCCGCGGCGGCTATTACCAGGACGACGGCCCCGGCGACAATCCGCCGGCCGGCCTGCGCGACACCCCGGATGCGGTCGTCAAGTACGAGCCCTACGCGAAGTTCGCCAACAAGCCCTATTCGGTATTCGGCCAGACCTATGTCCCGCTGGTCAACGACGAACCCTTCAGCCAGCGCGGCGTCGCCAGCTGGTACGGCGTGAAATTCCACGGCCAGCGCACCTCGTCGGGCGAGCCCTACGACATGTACAAGATGACGGCCGCGCACCCGACGCTGCCGATCCCGTCCTACGCCCGCGTCACCAGCCTGGATTCCGGCAAGTCGGTGGTGGTGCGCATCAACGACCGCGGACCCTTCCACTCGGACCGCATCGTCGACGTCTCCTACACGGCGGCGCTCAAGCTCGGCCTGCTGGGCAAGGGCAGCCACCAGGTCGAGGTCGAACGCCTGTTCCCGGACGATCCGACCCGCATCGCGACCGTGCGCCGCGCCGCCACCTCGGCCGCGCAAGCCGCGCCGGCGCCGGCGGAGATCGCCGCGCTGATGCTGGAAGACCGGGTCGCGATGGACAGCGCCGCGGTGGCGCGCGCGCAGCCCGAGCAGGCCAAGGCCGTGAAAGCCGGCTTCTACCTGCAGCTGGGCGCCTACGGCCGCGAAGGCAAGGCGGAAGAGGTGAGCGAGAAGCTGAAGAAATCCGGCGTCGCGCAGGCGCTGGAAGTGGTGCGCTCGGGCTCCGTCAACCGCCTCTACAGCGGTCCCTTCGAAACCCGCGCGATGGCGCAGGAAGCGGCGCGTGCGCTGCCGACTTCGCTGGGCCTGAAACCCATCGTCGTCCGCAGATAATCGAACGTGGGCACGGGGTGCCCTTCGATCAGCGGCAGTCCTTCGCTTCGGCCGACGACACCGCATCCGCCACCGCCACGATCCGCTCGCGCGTCGCCGTCTCGATATCCTGGAAACGGTAGCTGTAGCGCGTGCTGGCGGGGCCGCGCGGCGTGATGCGCGCCGTGTGCACGCCCTGCTTGTTCAGCTGCGCCAGCAGGGTCTGGGCCCCGCTCTCGGTCTTGAACACGCCCAGCGAAATCGCGTACTTCATGGGCGAATCCCCCGACATGACGAAGAAATTGGTGACGCCCAGGTTGCGCAGCTCGCTGGCCTTGCGGTCGGCCGCTTCCTTGCTGCCCTGGGGCGGGATGTTCACCAGGTAGCTGGTCACGTCCTGGGCCTGCACGGCCTGGCGCGACTGGCGCTCGCCCAGGTCCAGCTTGGCCAGGCGCGTTTCGAAGCGCTTGGCTTCGTTGGCGCTGAAGGTGCCGACGTCGATGCAGGCCAGCGGTTTCGCGGCCGCGGGGGCCGCCGGGGCGCTCGCTTCGACGGCTGCCGCGGCCGGGGCGCTGGCCTGTCCGGCGGCTGCCGATGCCGCCGGCGCCGCCTTCGCGGCCTCGGCCTGCGCATTGGTCAGCACGGTCAGCCTGGCCGCTTCCAGCTGCGGCTTGATGCGCGCGCGCTCTTCCTCGCTTCCCTTGCCATTGCCGAGGAAGCCCTTGGCATACGCGAACAGGGCGGCGTTCAGGAGCAGCAGCGACCAGAAGACGAATCTCAACACGGCATTTCCCTATGGTGAAGGTGAGGCGATGGCGGCCGCATGCAGGCCGACCAGCACGATATTATCCAGCATCCGGTATGGCACCGACAAAGCCGGCGCCACATGGCCCGCCGCACCGCCCGAGACGATGCACAGTTCGGCCGGCAGGGCCGTGAAGGCGCGCCCGATGGCGCCGGCCTGGGCCGAGATGCAGCCCGAGCGGATCGCGTCCAGCGTGTTGTCGGCAAAGACCGGGGGCAGTACCGCGTCCGCGCTGGTTTCAGGCAGCTGGGCGGTGCCGCGCGCGAGCGAGCCCAGCATCAGGCCCAGGCCCGGCAGGATCATCCCGCCCAGGAATTCGCCTTCCGGCGAGACGGCGTCCACCGTGGTCGCGGTGCCGCAGGTCGCGACCACCAGCGCCTTGCCGGGAACGAGGGTGCGCGCGCCCAGCGCGGCGGCGAAGCGGTCCGCGCCCAGCTGGGCCGGATTGCGGTAGCGGTTGCGCAGCCCGGCCAGCTCGGCCTGGGCGGTAAACCATTCCGGCTGCAGTGTTGGCCAGAGGGGCGCCAGCAGGGCCTCTAGGCCTTCGCGCAAGGCGGCGCCGGCCACGTTCGAGATGATCGCGCGCGTGACGCCGTGGCCAGTCCAGGCCTCGCGCAGGCCGTCCAGCCCTGCGTGCACCACGGCGCCGTGGGCGAGCCAGTCGCCCGGCGCCGCGCCTTCTTGCGCGAGCGCCCACTTGACCCGGGTATTGCCTGCGTCGACCAGCAGCATCGCCATGGCGCCGCCTCAGCCCTTGATGCGCAGCGAGACGTCGCCGGCGACGATGGCGATGCGGCCGCCTTCGGTATCGAGCAGCAGGCGGCCGGCATCGTCGACCCCGGCTGCCAGGCCTTCGTGCAGGACTTCGCCGCGGTCGAGGATCGTGACCAGCTGGCCCTGCCAGCCATGCAGCAGGTTCCAGCGCGCGCTGAAGGCCCCGAAGCCCGCCTTGTCGAACAGGCGCAGGGCCTCGGCCAGGCCGTCCAGCACGGCCGCCAGCAGGGTGTCGCGGTCCATCCGCGCCAGCCAGGGCACGGCGGCCACGGAGCGGCCGATCTGCTCTTCCAGCTCGTCCGGCATGGCCAGGTTCAGGCCGATGCCGATCACGGCCCATACGCCGCCGTCACCGGCGGAGGCGGTCTCCACGAGGATGCCGGCCAGCTTGTCGCCATCCTTCAGCACGTCGTTCGGCCACTTCAGCTGCACGGGCTGGCCGAGCCGGCCCAGGGTCTCGGCCAGCGCGGTGCCGACCGCGAGCGGCAGGCCGGTCAATTTCTGCACGCCGCCGTCGAACTTCCAGGCCAGCGAGAAGGTGAGGGAATGGCCGGGGCGCGAGAGCCAGCTGCGCCCGGCGCGGCCGCGTCCCGCGGTCTGGTGTTCGGCCACCAGCAGCACCGGCGACGCCAGCGCGGGCGCGCGCGCCAGCAGGTCGGCGTTGGTCGAGCCGGTCTCCGCCACCACCTCGACGGCGACGCCGGAAGTCGACAGCGTCATGATCCGCCGGGCGCTCATGTGGGTGCTCATGTGGGTGCTCATGCGGCCTCCTTGCGCGCCTTCTGCGGCGCCCGCGCGAACAGCGCGTCGAAGAGCGCATTCGGCAGCACGCGCAGCAGGCGGGCGACGAGGCCCATCTGCCACGGGATCACGCGGAAGCTGGTGCCGGCCCCGATGGCATCGGCGGCGCGGGCCGCGAAACGGTCAACTGGCATCAGGAAGGGCATGGGGAATCGGTTATTGCAGGTCATGGGTGTATCGATGTAGCCGGGCGCGATGGTCACGACCCGGATGCCGTAGGGGCGCATCTCCAGGCGCAGCGATTCGCAATAGCTGTGCACCGCCGCCTTCGAGGCGCAATAGGCGCCGGCGCCTTTCATGCCGCGCACGCCCGCGATGCTGCCGATCGCCACCAGCCGGCGCGCCCCGGCGCCATTCTTCATCGCGCCGATGAAGGGTGCGAAGGTGGCGATGGTGGCCTGCACATTGGTGGCGAACACGGAGGCGAACAGAGGCAGGTCTTCGGGCCGCTCGGTCAGCGTGCCGTGCGAGATCCCGGCCGAGGCGATCACGATGTCGGCGCCGCCGTGCGCAGCGATGAAGTCCCGGGCCGCTTGCGCCAGCGCCGCATGGTCGGTCACATCGAGCGCGTAGGCGCGGTGGCGTTCCGGGTGGGGAAGGGTGGCGACCAGGGCGTCGAGCATGTCGCGGCGGCGCGCCAGCAGGCCGAGCACGGCGCCCCTGGCCGCATACTCGCGCGCCAGCGCGGCGCCGATGCCGCTGGAAGCGCCGGTGATGAATACGCGCGGCGGCGCGACGCTCATTGCCTGGCCTTGGCCACCAGGTAGTCCATCACCCGCAGCGCCATGTCCTGCTGCTCGGCCTCGGTGCGCGCTTCCTTCGCGTGCGCGCCGGCGTGCGAGGGCGAGGTCAGGTAGCGGCCGCCGATCGCGACCAGCGGCCAGCGGTCGACATGGTAGGCATCCATCATGGCGTTGGTGCGGCGCAGGCGCTGCTGGATGCCGAAGGAGCGGTAGGTGTCGATGAAGCGGGCGCGCTCGATGCCGTTCTGCGCGATCCAGTCGAACACCTGCTCGTCGCTGTTCAGGCGCAGGCGCTCGACGTGCATGGCGTTGAACACCTTGTCGTGGTACTGCTCCAGCAGGCCCATCGCTTCGAGCGTGAAGAACAGGCGCTGCTGCGGCGCCACGTTGGCATTGCCCGAGACGTGCACGCGCTTGAACACGATATTGTCGCCCTGCTGCTTCACCCAGGCCGCCAGGCGCGGTTCGAAGGCGTAGCAATGGGGACAATACCAGGCGAAGAACTCGATGACCTCGACCTTGCGGCCGGTGTCGGTCGGCAGCGCCGCGGGCAGGGTCAGGTAATCGATCCCGTCCTGCGGCTCGGCGACAGCGGCCGCTGCGGCAGGCAGCGGCACTGCGGCCGCCGCGGCCAGGCCGAGCAGGGCGGCGCAGCAGCGGCGCAGGAATGGACGGCGGAGCGGGCGCGCCATGGCTCAGCGCTGGTTGCGCACGATGGCGACGTCGACGCCGCTGTCGAGCAGCTTGGCGCGGGCCTTGTTCATCGGCTCGACCTGGTTGTACGGGCCGATGCGCACGCGGTGCAGCACGCCGCTGTCGCTGCTGCGGTCGCTGATCGCGGCTTCGAAGCCGAGCAGGGCCAGCTTGGCGCGGGTGGCCTCGGCGTCCGAGATGTCGCGGAAGGCGCCGGCCTGCAGGTAGTACACGTAGTCGCCCGTACCCGCGCCGGCACCGGCGGCGGACGGCGCGGCGGCGACCGCGGTGGCCGGCGCGGGAGGCGCGGCCAGCGGATGGGCTTCGCGCGCCGCCGGCTTCGCTTCCATGCTGGCGATCGCCTGGCCCAGCGGATCCGCCGATGCGGCCGGTGCGGCGGGTTCGGCCGGCCTGGCGTTGCGCGCCGCCGCCTTTTCGGTCACTTCCTTGTTGGCTTCGCGCGCGGCCTCGCGGTTGGCGTACATCGGTTTGTTCGGATCCATCGCCTGGCCCGGGGCCGGATCGGCCGGACGGCCCGACTTGGCGGTCTTTTCGGTGAATGGCGAGGCGCCCTTGGTGATCGTCAGGGCCACCGCGACGGCGATGCCGAGGCCGACGATCAGGCCGATGATCAGGCCGGTGAGCGTGCTGCCGCGCTGGCGCGCGACGGCACGGATGGTGCGGGAACGGAAAGCGGTCATGGCGATTACATCTTCTCCGGTGCCGAGACGCCGATCAGCGCCAGGCCGTTGCGCAGCACCTGGCGGGTCGCCGTGGCCAGGGCCAGGCGCGCCAGCTTCAGCGCTTCGTCGTCCTCGATCAGCCACTTGTGCGCGAAGTAGTAGCTGTGCAGCTCGCCGGCCAGTTCGCGCAGGTAGAACGCGACCTGGTGCGGGCCGAGTTCGGCCTGGGCGCGCTGCAGCATCTCCGGATAGGCGGCCAGCTTGGCCAGCAGGCTGGCTTCGTGCGGCTGGGTCAGCGGCGACAGGTCGACCTTGGCCAGTTCGTCTTCGTTGCCGCCCCAGTTGGCCAGGGCCGAGCAGATACGGGCGTGGGCGTACTGCACGTAGTAGACCGGGTTCTCGTCGCTGGTGGCCAGGGCGACGTCGACGTCGAACACGAACTCGGTGTCGGCCTTGCGCGAGATGAGGAAGAAGCGCACGGCGTCGCGGCCGCGGGTGACGTCGCCGTTGCCCGACCATTCGATCAGGTCGCGCACCGTCACGTAGGAACCGGCGCGCTTGGAGATCTTGACCTCCTCGCCGTTCTTCATCACGGTGACCATCTTGTGCAGCACGTAGTCCGGGTAGCCCTTGGGGATGCCGATGTTCACCGCCTGCAGGCCGGCGCGCACGCGCGCGATGGTGCCGTGGTGGTCGCTGCCCTGGACGTTGATGGCCTGGTCGAAGCCGCGCTTGAACTTCTGGATGTGGTAGGCGACGTCCGGCACGAAATAGGTGTAGGTGCCGTCGGACTTGCGCATCACGCGGTCCTTGTCGTCGCCGTAGTCGGTGGTCTTCAGCCACAGGGCGCCGTCCTGTTCGTAGGTGACGCCGGCGTCGATCAGGGCCTGCACGGCCGCCTCGACCTTGCCGTCGCTGTACAGGGACGACTCCAGGTAGTAGTTGTCGAACCTGACCCCGAAGGCCTGCAGGTCCTGGTCCTGCTCGTTGCGCAGGTAGGTGACGGCGAAGCGGCGGATCGATTCGATGTCGTTGGTGTCGCCGCTGGCGGTGACCGGCGCGCCGTCGCTGCAGGAGACGGTCTTCTTGGCCATGAAGTCGTCGGCGATGTCCTGGATGTAGTCGCCGTTGTAGGCCGACTCCGGCCACTCGGTATCGCCGGGGCGGAAGCCGCGCGCGCGCGCCTGCACCGAATTGGCCAGCGTGAGGATCTGCACGCCGGCGTCGTTGTAGTAGAACTCGCGGGTGACCTTGTGGCCCTGGGCTTCGAACAGCGAGGACAGGGCGTCGCCCAGCGCGGCCTGGCGGCCGTGGCCGACGTGCAGCGGGCCGGTCGGGTTGGCCGAGACGAATTCGATGATCACGTGCTGGCCATTGCCGCAATCGCCGCAACCGTAGGCTGCACCCTGCTGCAGGACGGTGCGCGCCACCGACTGCTTGGCGGCATCGGCCAGGCGCAGGTTGATGAAGCCCGGACCCGCGATCTCGGCCGAGGCGATCAGGCCTTGCGCCTTCGGATCGGCCTGCAGGGCGGCGACCAGGCGGGTGGCCAGCTCGCGCGGATTGGTCTTCAGCGGCTTGGCCAGCTGCATCGCGACGTTGCAGGCGATGTCGCCATGGGTCGGGTCGCGCGGACGTTCCAGCGCGATGTTCGGAATCAAATCGGTGCCTGCGACGATCGGGTCCAGTGCGGCCTGGAACAGGGCAACGATTTCGTGTTTTTGTTGGGCGAGCATGAATGTGGTCGAAAATGAAATGGTTGGGGCCTATGACACGGCGACAGGGCCGCAGGCAAACATCGGTCATTATACTGGTTTGACGCAACACGGAATACGTTCCCAGCCGTTGCCCCAAAGCTTCGTTTAAGCCTGCGCAACGCTTAACCGCTACAATGGCGTCTTTATGCATTGACCGATTCGCCATGACTGAAAAGCGCCCGACGCTCACCCTCAAACCCAAGGCCAAGGCCGTCCGCCCTGGGGCCGCGCGTCCGGGCCAGAACAAATCCGGCCCTGCGCGGCCACCGGCAAAGGAAGGCCAGGGCAAAGGCGCGGGTGACAGCCAGCGCGGCCCGCGCGGCGCGGCGCCGCAGGGACGCCCCGCAGGCCGGCCGGAGCAGGGCGCACGCGGCCCGGCCCCGGATTCCATCCCGCAGGCCAAGGCGCCCTCGGCCCTGAACGAGGCACCGCGCGAAGCCGCGCGCCTGCGCCAGAGCCATGAAGTCAAGGTCCCGGTCCAGCTCGATTACCGCCCGGAGCTGAAGGGCGATTCGCTCGCCTTTGCCCTGCTCGGCGCGGCCAGCAGCCTGGCCCGCGTGTGGACCGGCACCGCGCTGCCGCAAGCCCTGCTTGAAGTGTTCCAGGCGTATGGCGCGACCCCGCAGGCGCGCGGCGCGATCCAGGACATCGCCTACCGCACGATGCGCCAGCTGGGCCGCAGCGAAACCCTGCTGGCCATGATGACCAGCAAATCACCGGAACCGCCGATGCTGGCCGGCCTGCTGTGCGCCGCGCTGGCCCTGCTCGATCCGCCGGACGGATCGCCGCCGCCCTACGAAGCCTTCACCGTGGTCGACCAGGCGGTCGGCGCAGCCGCCGCGCATCCGGATTTCGCACACGCCAAGGCGATGGTGAACGCGGTGCTGCGCCGCTTCCTGCGCGAGAAGGACAGCCTGCTCGGCACCGCGCTGGCGCAGCCGCTGGCGCGCTGGAACTATCCGCAGTGGTGGATCGATGCGGTGCAGAGCAGCTACCCGCAGCAATGGCAGGACATCCTCCAGGCCGGCAACCGCCAGCCGCCGCTGACCCTGCGCGTCAACCTGCGCAAGACCAGCGTCGACGCTTACCTGCAGACGCTGGCCGCGGCCGGCATCGAGGCGAGCCGGGTCGGCCCGGCCGCCCTGCGTCTGGCCCAGGCCATGAACGTGATGCAGATCCCCGGCTTCGAGCAGGGCCTGGTGTCGGTGCAGGACGCCGGCGCCCAGCTGGCCGCGCCGCTGCTCGACCTGCGCGACGGCATGCGCGTGCTGGACGCCTGCGCGGCGCCGGGCGGCAAGAGCGGCCACATCCTCGAGACCGCCGACGTCGACCTGACCGCGCTGGACGTCGACAGCCGCCGCCTGGCGCGGGTCGACCAGAACCTGCAGCGCCTGGGCCTGCAGGCGGCCGTGAAAACCGGCGCGGCCGAGCATGCCGGCTGGTGGGACGGACGCCAGTACGACCGCATCCTGGCCGACGTGCCGTGCACGGCGTCGGGCATCGTGCGGCGCCATCCGGACATCCGCTGGTTGCGCCGCAAGAGCGATACCCACCAACTTGCAACACTTTCCGCCAAAATACTCGACAACCTTTGGCAGATGCTGCGGCCCGATGGTAAATTGCTGTTCGTGACATGTTCGCTCTGGCCGCAGGAATCGGAAGCGCAGGCCGCCGCCTTCGCGGCGCGCCATGGTGCGGTCCGTCTCGATGCGCCGGGCCAGCTTCTACCAACAAGCGGTGCCGGGCAGGATCATGATGGTCTGTTCTATGCCCTGTTCCAGAAGGCCGGGGCGTGAGACTTCCCGATAACACGCTTTTTTAAGGTTCCGGCCCTAGTGACTGCCCGATTTTTCCGCCTCCTCGTCTGCCAGTTGCTGCTGGTTTTCGCGTGCGCCACCGCGCATGCGGCCGAGGGGATCGAGATCACCCGCGCCAGCATCGAGGCCTCCGACGACGGCTACCGCCTGGCCGCCAACTATTCCTTCGACCTGACTCCCGGCCTCGAGCAGGCCGTGATGCACGGCGTCCCCGTGTATTTCACCACCGAGATCGAGCTGACCCGCCCGCGCTGGTGGTGGACCGACGACAAGGCCGTGTCCAAGCGCCGCACCGTGCGCCTGCACTACGACCTCCTGACCCGCCAGTACACCGTGTTCGTGATGGGCAGCATCCAGCAGAGTTTCGCCACCCTCGACGATGCGCTGTTCCTGATCCGTCGCCCGAGCCGCTGGCTGATCGCGTCGCGGGGCGAGCTCAAACCCGGCGAAACCTATAACGTCACCCTGCGCATGTTCATGGACCGCGAATACCTGCAGAAGCCGCTCCAGGTGGATGCCTTCAACAATTCCGATCTGCGCCTGGCGTCCCACAAGAAGACCTTCACCTACCGGGCGGAGTAAGCCGTGACCCAGGTCCTGCGCTACGCACTCGTGATCGGCAGCGCGATCGGCTCGATCCTGCTGTTCGTGCTCGCCTCGGCGTCCGACAACTCGGGCTTCTTCGACCGTAACTATTCCTGGCTGCTGGGGCTGAACGCCGCGGTCGCCGGCGCCTTGCTGATCCTCGTGATCGTCGCCCTGACGCGCCTGTACGCGCGCCACAAGGCCGGCAAGTTCGGCTCGCGCCTGATGACCCGCCTGATGCTGCTGTTCGCCGGCATCGGCATCCTGCCCGGGCTGGTGATCTTCATGGTCTCGGTGCAGTTCGTGTCGCACTCGATCGACTCCTGGTTCGATGTCAAGATCGAGGCCGCGCTCGACTCCGGCCTGAACCTGGGCCGGGCGGCGCTTGACGAATCGCTGTCCGAACTGGGGGCGACCGCCAGCACCGCCGCGACCACGCTGGCCGGGCAGGACCCGGTCAGCGCGCGCGTCACCCTGACCCGCCTGGTGAGCGAAGAGACCGGGATGCAGAGCGCCTTGCTGCTGTCGGCCGAGGGCCACGTGCTGGCCTCGGCGGCCGGGGACCCGCAGGTCGACCTGGCGCCCGACCTGCCGACGCCGCAGATGCTCAAGCGCGCCGGCATGCCGGGCGGTTATGCGCAGTCCGAGGGCAGCGCCGAGCGCGAGTTCCGCGACTTCCAGGGCGCCAGCGCGCCCAGCGGCCTGGACATGGCGACCGGCCTGCGCCAGCGCGTGGTGGTGGCGGTGCCCGAGCCGCCCGGCACGGCGCCGCGCTACCTGCAGCTGATGCAGGCGGTGCCGGTCAACCTGGCTTCCAACGCCCAGGTGCTGCAGGACGCCTACAGCACCTACCAGAACCGCGCCTTCGCCCGCACCGGGCTGCGCAAGATGTACATCGAGACCCTGACGCTGACCCTGCTGCTGGCGATCTTCTCGGCCATCGGCAGCGCCTTCCTCATCGCCGGCAACCTGGCGCAGCCGCTGCTGGTGCTGGCCGAGGGCACGCGCGCCGTGGCCGAGGGCGACCTGTCGCCGCGCCCGATCGTCGAGACCAACGACGAACTCGGCACGCTCACGCAGTCCTTCAACGCCATGACCGGCCAGCTGTTCGAAGCGCGTTCGGCCGTGGAGCGCAACCGCTCCGCGCTGGAGAGCGCCAAGGCCCACCTGGAGTCGGTGCTGGCCAACATGTCGGCCGGCGTGATCGTGATGGATGCCGACGGCGTGGTGGTGAATTCGAACGACGCCGTGCACCGCATCCTGCAGATCGACGCCAGCGCGCTGGCCGGCCGGCCGCTGGATGAAATCGAAGGGCTCGAATCGTTCGCCAACGCCGTCACGCGCGCCTTCTCGGCCCAAAGCGCGCAATCGGCGGCCGGCCGCGGACGCCGCCACGGCGACCAGCGCGCCCACTGGCAGCAGCAGATCGAAGTGCCGCGCCGTCCGGGCACCAGCGACGACCACGACCTGACCCTGCTGGCGCGCGGCTCGCGCCTGCCGGTGGGCGCGGGCAGCGGCTTCATCGTGGTGTTCGACGATATTTCCGACGTGATCTCGGCCCAGCGCTCGGTGGCCTGGGGCGAAGTCGCGCGGCGCCTGGCGCACGAGATCAAGAATCCGCTGACGCCGATCCAGCTGTCGGCCGAACGCATGCAGATGAAGCTGGCCGACCGCCTCGACCCGCAGGGCGCCGAGCTGCTGAAGAAGGGCACCGACACCATCGTCAACCAGGTCGACGCCATGAAGCGCATGGTCGACGACTTCCGCGACTACGCCAAGGCGCCGCCGGCGGTGCTCGAACCGCTCGACCTGAACGACCTCATCGGACAGATCCTGAACCTCTATTTGGCCGAGGACGAGTCCGACGTGATCCACGCCGCACTGGCGCCGAACCTGCCGCGCGTGATGGGCGACCCGACCCAGTTGCGCCAGGTGATCCACAACCTGCTTGCCAACGCCCAGGACGCGCTGGCCGACGCCCCGCCGAAGGACGAACCGCCGCGCGTCGACGTCGTCACCGAGGCCATTCACTACGAAGGCGCGGACGGCGCGGCCGGCACCGCGGTGCGCCTGGCGATCGTCGACAACGGCCCCGGCTTCGCGCCGAAAATCCTGTCGCGGGCCTTCGAACCCTATGTCACGTCGAAGGCGCGCGGGACCGGCCTGGGCCTGCCGATGGTCAAGAAGATCGTCGACGAACACGGTGGACGTATTGACGTTGCCAACCGAGCGGATGGATCTGGCGCTTCAGTATCGATTTTGCTGTTAAAGTTAGCTCCCGAGGCGAACTTGGCCGAAGTGTAAATCGCGCATAGAATCTGGGCTGTGAGGGTCAGACAGGAAGGCAAGACAAGATGGCGAACATACTCGTAGTGGACGATGAAATGGGGATCCGCGAGCTGCTCTCGGAAATCCTTGGCGACGAGGGCCACGTGGTGCAGTTGGCCGAGAACGCACAGCAAGCCAGGGTCGCACGCCAGCAGGGCGCGCCCGACCTGGTCCTGCTCGACATCTGGATGCCGGATACGGACGGCGTCACGCTGCTCAAGGAATGGCAGCGCGACGGCTTGCTGACCATGCCCGTGATCATGATGTCGGGCCATGCCACCATCGACACCGCGGTCGAGGCGACCCGCATCGGCGCCCTGAACTTCCTCGAAAAGCCGATTGCCCTGCAAAAGCTGCTGAAGGCGGTGCAGCAGGGCCTGACCCGCGCGCAGGAAGTGGCGCGCGCCCCGGCCATCGCGCCGCGTCCGGCCGTCGCCAGCGTGCCCGCGCCGGAGCCGAGCATGCCCAGCGCGCCGATGTATGCGGCCCAGCCGCCGCAGAACGGCGCGATCGGCATCGCCCGCCCGGTCAGCAACGGCGAAGCCCATGCGCATGGCTACACGCTGTCCTTCGACCTGCCGCTGCGCGAGGCGCGCGACGCCTTCGAGCGCATGTACTTCGAACACCACCTGGGCCGCGAAGGCGGCTCCATGACCCGCGTTGCCGAAAAAACCGGCCTCGAACGCACCCACCTGTACCGCAAGCTCAAGCAGCTCGGCGTCGAGCCCGGCAAACTGGGCAAGAAAAACGCCGGCGTATGACGGCGGCGCCCGCAGGCCGCGTGACCACGACGCTGGTCACAGGCCCCTCGGCGGGCGGGCGCGAACAAGCCATCCATGACCAGCTGAAGTTGTCAGATTTGCACCAATCTGGTGCAAAAACGGCCCTCATCCTGGAAGGCCTCGCGCCCGGCAATTCCCCTCTAGATACTCTTCCTGAACATGTCCTGTTGGCGCGCATCGCCCCCGGTTGCCTGTGCTGCACCGGCAATCTGGTTTTGCGTGTAACATTGAATCGCCTACTGCGCCAGCGTCCCGAGCGCCTCTTCATCGGCGTCGCCCGCAGCGAGCATCTTGATCAGTTGCGATCGTGGCTGCAGGCCGAGCCATACGATCAGCTGCTAAGGCTGACAGCCGACCTGATCTCATAGCGCATAGGAGCGCACCTACAACGCCTCAGGCGTTTCCGGCTACTTGAAATCGGTTGCGACAGCCCCACCTCAGCATTGAAGTGGATTTCATCATTGGCTGCCCGCCGCCGGGCACCAAGCTTCGCCAATCTGATCGAGTGAAGGAGTCATCATGAACATGATCTATAACAGCGAGCAGTACAGCGTCGTCGAGTTTGGTGTCGATCACAACCTCGAAGCGCTGCGCTTCGGCGGCTACGAAATCGTCGACAAATCCGGCCGCCGCGAAGCGTTCATCGGCGGAAAACTGGCTCAGGCATTCAGGCGTGACGTGAACAACCTGATCGCAAGCGAGCCGACAATGGAAGAGATCGACGAGTTCCTGGGTTCCTACGATACCTTGATGAGCCAGCCGGTCGTCCTGCACTGAACCGCATCCCCCGGGCCTGTCATCCTTATCAAGACCGGCCCGGCCACCATCCCATGGTAAGCTTGGCCCATGTGTCAATTACTTGCCATGAACTGCAATGTCCCCACTGACATTGTCTTCAGCTTCACCGGATTCGCCCACCGCGGCGGCCGCACCGATACCCACCATGACGGCTGGGGCATCGCCTTCTTCGAGGGCGCCGGGGTTCGCCATTTCGTCGACCACCAGGCCGCCATCGCCTCGCCGATCGCCGAACTGATCAAGCAGTACCCGATCAAGTCGCTGAACGTCATCGCCCACATCCGCAAAGCCACGCAAGGCCAGGTCGCGCTGGAGAACTGCCATCCCTTCGTGCGCGAGCTGTGGGGGCGCTACTGGGTGTTCGCCCATAACGGCGACCTGAAGGATTTCGATCCCACCCTCGACGGCCCGTTCCGCCCGGTCGGCAACACCGACAGCGAGCGCGCCTTCTGCTTCCTGCTGCAGGAACTGCGCGCGCGCTTCGGCGACCGCGCGCCCGCCATGCCGGCCCTGCGCGCGGCGATCCGCGACCTGGTGCACGTGATCGCGCGCCACGGCACCTTCAACATGATGCTGTCCGACGGCACGGCGATGTTCGCGCATTGCTCGACCAAGCTGTGCTACGTGGTGCGCAAGTACCCCTTCGACAAGGCCTGCCTGGCCGACGAAGACCTGTCCGTCGATTTTTCCCAGGTCACCACGCCGAACGACCGCGTCGCCATCATCGTCACCACGCCGCTGACGACCAACGAAACCTGGACCGAATTCGCGCCGGGGGAGCTGAAAGTCTTCGTCGACGGATTGCCGCAACCGGAATGACGGTTCTGTGATCAGGATGGCACGTTTTTCTAGGGAAATTAATGCCTAAAAGCCACTAAGTGGGCGGAATGGGGTAAAGTAGGCCGAACTACAATCTGCCGAAGAGTCCGAGATGACCGATACCCAGAGACAGGACCAAGCCGACCATCCCTTGCGGGTGCGCGACTTTTACCTGGGCCGCCAGCCCGTGCTGGACCGCAACCAGTCCCTGTTCGGCTATGAGCTGCTGTTCCGCAGCACGCCGCTCGGACAGGCGGACATCGGATCGGGGACGCCGGCCGCACCGATGCCCGGCCTGAGCGCCACCGCCGCCGTGATCGCCCATGCCGCCCAGCTCGGCCTGGCGCGCGCGATCGGCGACGCCCACTGCTTCCTGAACGTCGACACCGACGTGCTGGGCAGCGACATCTACGCCTTCCTGCCGCGCGAGCGCACCGTGCTCGAACTGGCCGCCTCGGTGATGCCGACCGAGGCCGTGCTGGCGCGCCTGGCCGAACTGGCCGGCCACGGTTTCCAGTTCGCGCTGGACGGCATCGGCAGCGGCAGTGCAGGGGACACGGCGCGCCTGCAGGAGCTGCTGCCGCTGGCGCGCTTCGTCAAGCTCGACCTGCGCCAGACCTCGCAGCCGGCGCTGGCCGCCCTGGTGGCGCGCCTGCACGGCATGCAGAAGACCGTGGTGGCGAACAAGGTCGAGACCCGCGAGGAATACCAGGCCTGCCTCGATCTCGGCATCGACTACTTCCAGGGCTATTATTTCGCCCGACCCTCGGTGCTGGGCGGACGCAAGCTCTCGCCCTCGCAGATGGCGGTGCTGGAGCTGATGAACCTGATCACCTCGGAGGTCGACAACGCCGACATCGAACGCGCCGTGAAGCGCGACGTGACCGTGGCGATGAACCTGCTGCGCCTGGTGAACACGCCGGCCGTCGGCGCGCGCCAGCGCATCGATTCGCTGTCCCAGGCCCTGCTGGTGCTGGGCCGGCGCCAGCTGCAGCGCTGGCTGCAGATCATGCTGTACGCCGAGCCGGGCACGCGCGGCCACAACCAGACCCCGCTGCTGATGCTGGCCACGACCCGCGGCCGCCTGATGGAACTGCTGGCCCAGCGCCTGCGCCCGGGCCAGCGCTACCTGTCCGAGATCGCCTTCACGGTCGGCATCATGTCGCTGATGGACGTCCTGTTCGGCATCCCAATGGCCGACATCGTCGAACAGATCCCGGTCAGCGAAGAGATCAGCACCGCGCTGCTGGGCCGCAGCGGCTTCTTCGGCGAACTGCTCAAGCTGGCCGAATGCATCGAGCAGCCGGACACCCAGGAAGAAGGCGCGCTGCCGGCGCTGCGCGGGCTGGCGATGTCGGGCGACGACATGGTGGAGCTCGAGATGTCCGCCTTCCAGTGGAGCGACAGCGTAGTCCGATACGCGATCTGACAAGGGGCGGGCATGTCTTCTGTCTTGTTGAGTGTGCATAACCTGGTCAAGAATTACGGGACACGCCGCGCCGTCGACGGCGTCTCGTTCCGCGTGCTGGCCGGCCAGACCGTCGGCCTGCTGGGCCCGAACGGCGCCGGCAAGTCGACCACCGTCGGCATGCTGTGCGGCCTGATCACGCCGGATGCCGGCGACATCTTCCTGGGCGGCGAGCGCGTCGGGCCGGGCGCCGTCGCCGTCAAGCGCAAGATCGGCGTGGTGCCGCAGGAACTGGCGCTGTACGACGACTTGTCCGCGCTCGAGAACCTGCGCCTGTTCGGGGCCTTGTACGGCCTGCGCGGCAAGGTGCTGGCCGAGCGCATCGACACCGTGCTGGGCCAGGTCAACCTGAGCGACCGCGCGCGCGACAAGCCGGCCACCTTTTCCGGCGGGATGAAGCGGCGCCTGAACATCGCCGCGGCCCTGATGCACGACCCGCAGCTCCTGATCCTGGACGAGCCGACCGTCGGCGTCGACCCGCAGAGCCGCAACGCCATCTTCGACACCCTGGAGGCCCTGCAGGCCCAGGGCAAGTCCCTGATCTACACCAGCCACTACATGGAAGAAGTGGAGCGCCTGGCCGACCACATCGTCATCGTCGACCACGGCAAGGTGCTGGCCGACGAGAGCCCGGCCTCGCTGCACGGCCGCCTGGCGGCCCAGGCCGCGCTGCGGGTCGAACTGGCCGAGCCGGCCCATGCGAGCCTGCTGGACGGCCTGCGCAGCCAGCGCGGCGTCACCTCGCTCAGCGCGGAAGGCGGCGCCATCGACATCGGCCTGGCGCAGGCCACCGATGCCTTGCCCGTGATGGGCTGGCTGCAGCAGGCCGGTTGCCGGCCGCTGCACTTCGCCACCGCCCGCACCAGCCTGGAAGACATCTTCCTGTCCCTGACCGGACGCTCCCTGCGCGACTGACATGACCGCCTTCCTTGCCCTCATCAGGAAAGACCTGATCCTGTTCCTGTCCGACCGCCGCGCCCTCGCGATCAGCCTCGCGCTGCCGATCGTGATCGCGGCCTTCTTCGGCTCCCTGTTCGGCGGCGGCAGCAAGGGCAGCGCGATCGAGGTCGCGCTGGTGCAGCAGGACAGCAGCGAGGCCGGCGCCAGGATCGCCGCCGGCCTGAAAAGCGATCCGAACCTGCGCATCACCCCGATGACCATGGCGGCCGCGGAAGCCGCGGTGCGCAAGGGCGAGCAGAAGGTGGCGATCGTGCTGCCGGCCGGCTTCGGCGAAGCCGCCGGCGCGGCCCTGTTCGGCAACCGCGAGAAGCCGGCCATCCCGCTGCTGTACGACCCCTCGCAGCCGGCGGTGCTGGCGATGGTGAAGGGGATGCTGACCCAGCAGGTGATGTCGGTGGTGAGCGCCGAGATGTTCGGCGGGAAGATGGGCCAGGAGCTCACCGAGCGCAGCCTGCGGCAACTCGAGGAAAAGGCGAACACGGACCCGGACAGCAAGGCGCTGCGCGACATGTTGGCCAGCGTCCAGAAATACCAGGCGCTGCCGCAGAAGGCCGATGCGCAGGGCGGGCAAGGTGCGAAAGGCTTGAGCATGCCCTTCACCACGCAGGACAGGCAGCTCGTGAACGGCAAGGCGGAGCAGGGCTACAACGCCTATGCGCACGCCTTCGCCGGCATGGGTGTGCAGTTCATCCTGTTCATGGGCGTCGACATGGGCATCGGCATCCTGCTGATGCAGCGCAGCGGGGTCTGGAACCGCCTGCTGGCCGCGCCGGTGGGCCTGGTGCAGGTGCTGCTGGCGCGCGCCGCCTCCGGCGCCATCATCGCCTTCGCGCTGCTGTGTACCGTGTTCGCGGTGGCGGTGTTCGGCTTCGGCGTGCACATCGCCAGCCTGGCCGGCTTCGTCGGCATGGCGCTGTGCTTCGGCGTGCTGACGGCCAGCCTGGGCCTGGTCATCGCCGCCTTCGGCAAGACCCCGGAAGCGGCGCGCCGCATCGCGATGTTCGTGGTGCTGGTGATGGTGATGCTGGGCGGCGCCTGGATGCCGTCCTTCCTGTTCCCGGAATGGATGCAGAAGCTGACGGTGGCGGTGCCGACCCGCTGGGCGATCGATGGACTGGACGCCATCACCTGGCGCGGCATGGATGCGCTGGCGGCGCTGCCGGCGATGGGGGCGCAGCTGGGGTTTGCCTTGCTGTTTACCCTGCTGGCTGTGTGGAAGTTCAGGCGCATTTAAGCCGTCATTCCCGCGAAAGCGGGAATCCATACTGAGTTGGCCGGAGCCGCTCAGCATGGATCCCCGCTTCCGCGGGGATGACGGTAACACTTAGAGGTTCGGCGCCAGATAACGCTCGAGATCCTCTTTCGGCAGCCCACGCCGCGCAGCCATGTCGTCCAGCTGGTCCTGCCCGATCTTCCCGACCACGAAGTACTTCGATTCCGGGTGCGAGAAGTAGAAGCCCGACACCGCGGCGCCCGGGTACATCGCGAACGATTCCGTCAGCTGCATGCCGATCTCCCCGGCCTGCAGGGTCTCGAACAGCTCGGCCTTGACCGTGTGCTCGGGGCAGGCCGGGTAGCCCGGGGCCGGACGGATGCCCACATACGCTTCCTTGATCAGCTGCTCGTTCGTCAGCGACTCGAGCGGCTCATAACCCCACAGGTCGGTGCGCACGCGCTCGTGCATGTACTCGGCAAACGCTTCGGCCAGGCGGTCGGCCAGGGCCTTCACCATGATCGAGGAATAGTCGTCGCCCTCGGCCTCGAAGCGCTTCTCGATCTTCTCCGCGCCGATGCCGGCCGTCACCGCGAACATGCCGATGTAGTCGGCCACGCCGGACGATTTCGGCGCGATGAAGTCGGACAGGCACTGGTTCGGGCGCTGCACGCCGTCGACCACCGGCTTCACGCCCTGCTGGCGCAGGCCGTACCAGGTGAAGGCGACTTCGCTGCGCGAATCGTCGGTGTAGATCTCGATGTCGTCGTCGTTGACGGAGTTGGCCGGCAGCAGGGCGATGGCGCCATTTGCCTGCAGCCAGCGCCCGTCGATGATCTTCTTCAGCATCGCCTGGCCTTCCTCGAACACCTTGCTGGCGGCTTCGCCCACCACTTCGTCGGTGAGGATGGCGGGGTAGGGGCCGGCCAGGTCCCAGGTCTGGAAGAACGGGCCCCAGTCGATGTAGCGCGCGATGGTGGCCAGGTCGACGTTCTTGAAGACGCGGCGGCCGACGAACTTCGGCTTCACGGGGGCGTAGTCCAGCCTGGCCTTGTTGGCGCGCGCCTGCTCCAGGCTCACCATCGGCAGCGCCTTCTTGTTGGCGTGCTGCTCGCGGATGCGTTCGTAGTCGCCGGCCAGCTCGGCCACGTAGGCGTCGCGCGTGTCCGCCGTCACCAGCGCCTGGCCGACCGACACCGAACGCGAGGCGTCCGGCACGTACACGACCGGGCCTTCGTAGTGCGGCGCGATCTTGACGGCCGTGTGGGCGCGGCTGGTGGTGGCGCCGCCGATCAGCAGCGGGATCTGGCGCTCGCGGAAGTAGGGGTCGCGCTGCATCTCGCGCGCCACATAGGCCATCTCTTCCAGCGACGGGGTGATCAGGCCGGACAGGCCGATGATGTCCGCGTTCTCTTCCTTGGCCTTGGCCAGGATCTCGGCGGCGGGCACCATCACGCCCATGTTGACGATCTCGAAGTTATTGCACTGCAGGACCACGGAAACGATGTTCTTGCCGATGTCGTGCACGTCGCCCTTCACGGTCGCGATCACCATCTTGCCCTTCGGTTTGGCGACGATGCCGGTGCGGCGCTCTTCTTCGGCCTTTTCGGCTTCGATGAAGGGGATCAGGTGGGCCACGGCCTGCTTCATCACGCGCGCCGATTTCACCACCTGCGGCAGGAACATCTTGCCCTGGCCGAACAGGTCGCCGACGATGTTCATGCCGTCCATCAGCGGGCCTTCGATCACCTGGATCGGACGGCCGCCAGCGGCGTCGATCTTCTGGCGCGCTTCCTCGGTGTCCTCGACGATCCACTGCGTGATGCCGTGCACCAGCGCGTGCGACAGGCGCTGCTCGACCGCGGCGTTGCGCCACTCCAGGTTCGCTTCCTGTTTATTCCCGCCGGCCTTCAGCGTGCCGGCGAATTCGATCATGCGCTCGGTGGCGTCCTTGCGGCGGTTCAGCACCACGTCCTCGACGCGCTCGCGCAGTTCCGGCGCCAGGTCGTCGTACACGCCGATCATGCCGGCGTTGACGATACCCATGGTCATGCCGGCCTTGATGGCGTGGTACAGGAACACGGTGTGGATGGCTTCGCGCGCCGGGTCGTTGCCGCGGAAGGAGAAGGACACGTTCGAGACGCCGCCCGACACCTTCGCGTGCGGCAGGTTCTCGCGGATCCAGCGCGTGGCGTTGATGAAGTCGACGGCGTAGTTGTCGTGCTCCTCGATGCCGGTGGCGATCGCGAAGATGTTCGGGTCGAAGATGATGTCTTCCGGCGGGAAGCCGACCTTCTGCGTCAGCACGTCGTAGGCGCGCTTGCAGATCTCGGTCTTGCGCTCGAAGGTGTCGGCCTGGCCCTGCTCGTCGAAGGCCATCACGATCACGGCGGCGCCGTAGCGGCGGCACAGCTTGGCCTGGCGCAGGAATTCTTCTTCGCCTTCCTTCATCGAGATCGAGTTGACGATGGCCTTGCCCTGCACGCACTTCAGGCCGGCCTCGATCACGCTCCACTTCGAGGAGTCGATCATGATCGGCACGCGCGAGATGTCCGGCTCGGACGCGATCAGGTTCAGGAAGCGCGTCATGGCCGCCTGCGAATCGAGCATCGCCTCGTCCATGTTGATGTCGATGACCTGGGCGCCGTTCTCGACCTGCTGGCGCGCCACCGACAGCGCCTCGTCGAACTGCTCGTTCAGGATCATGCGCGCGAAGGCCTTCGAGCCGGTCACGTTGGTGCGCTCGCCGACGTTCACGAACAGCGAGGAGTCGTCGACGGTGAACGGCTCCAGGCCCGACAGGCGCAGCGCGGTCGGGACTTCCGGCACGGCGCGCGGCGTGGCCTTCGCCATGACGTCGGCGATGGCCTTGATGTGTTCCGGCGTGGTGCCGCAGCAGCCGCCGGCCACGTTGATGAAGCCCGCTTCGGCAAACTCCTTCAGCAGGTTCGAGGTGTCGGCCGGCAGCTCGTCGAAGCCGGTGTCGCTCATCGGATTGGGCAGGCCGGCGTTCGGGTAGATGCACACGAAGGTGTCGGCGATGGTCGACAGCTCCTGCGCGTACGGGCGCATCAGCGCCGCGCCCAGCGCGCAGTTCAGGCCGATGGTCAGCGGCTTCGCATGGCGCACCGAATTCCAGAAGGCGGGCACGGTCTGGCCGGACAGGATGCGGCCCGAGGCGTCGGTGACGGTCCCGGAAATCATCAGCGGCAGGCGCGGCGTGCCGGGGTGCTCGTCGAAGTACTGGTCGATCGCGAACAGGGCGGCCTTGCAGTTCAGGGTGTCGAAGATGGTCTCGACCAGCAGCAGGTCGACGCCGCCGTCGACCAGGCCGCGCAGCTGTTCATAATAAGAGGCGACCAGCTGGTCGAAGCTCACGTTGCGCGCCGCCGGGTCGTTCACGTCGGGCGAGATCGAGGCCGTCTTCGGGGTCGGGCCGAGGGCGCCCGCGGCGAAGCGCGGCTTGTCCGGGGTCGAGTACCTGGCGCAGGCGGCGCGCGCCAGTTTGGCGGCCTCCACGTTCATCTCGTAGACCAGGTGCGCCATGTGGTAGTCGTCCTGGGCGATGCTGGTGGCGCCGAAGGTATTCGTTTCGATCAGGTCGGCGCCGGCCGCGAGGTAGCGCTCGTGGATTTCCTGGATGATCTGCGGCTGGGTCAGGTTCAGCAGTTCGTTATTGCCCTTGACGAAGAGCTCACGCGCTCCGCTGCCCTCCGGCGCGCTGAAGTCCTTGAAGCGCTCGCCGCGGTAAGCCTGCTCGTCGAGTTTGTATTGCTGGATGATCGTGCCCATCGCGCCATCGAGGATCATGATGCGCTGCGCGAGGATCTCGCGGAGCTGGGCGTCGACGGGAGAGGTGGCGAGGGCGGCGGTAGTCATCGTTGGTCTTTCCAGGGCGGATCTACTGAGGGGGATCTGAAATTATACCTTCACTAGCAGAGTTAGTCCGGATGTCAAGCCGCAGTGCACAAAATGCACCGAAGCAGTGCAAAAACGTCTCCGGTGTAAAGACGTTTGTAACGTTATGTATCAAAAGCCACATTGTTACAGTGTGATACAAAATGGGGCCTATTAGCAATTTCCCGGATACATACAGAGACGACAATTAATTCCATGGAGCCGACGCTGGCGCGGCCCTAGTCCAAATCGAACGGAATGTGCGGACCCGTCGTCCGCCGCCTCAATGGGAAGAATTGCAATGAACAAAGAATATGTGCCTGAATGGGATCAGCCGGCAACCCGCAATGAAGAAAGCACTGTGAACAAGAACGCCGTGAGCGGTGTGAAGCAGATCGTGACGATCCGCCTGGACGTCGACATGCTGGAGTGGTTCAAGTCGGCAGGCCCGGGTTACCAGACCCGCATCAACCAGGTCCTGCGCGAGTATATGGAAGCGAATCGCGTGCGTGCTCAGGGCGAGCAGCACTAAAGCGAAAAAAGGGGGCAATGTTGCCCCCTTCGTTGTTTACTCGAACGACACGCCGTCGAACGAAAATCCCTTCAGGAATTCCCCTGCCGCCAGGCGCTTGCCGCCCGGTTTCTGCAGTTCCGTCAGGCGCAGCGCGCCTTCTCCGCAAGCCACCACGATTCCCAGAGCGTCCGCCGACAAGACCTGGCCGGGCCGGCCCTTGGCGTCGACCGCCTGCGCATTCCAGATCTTGATGTTGACGCCGCCCGCCTGCGCATGCGCGCCCGGGAAGGGATTAAAAGCCCGCACCTTGCGCGCCAGCTCGGCAGCAGGGCGCTGCAGGTCCAGTTTCGCCTCGTCCTTGCTGATCTTGGCGGCATAGGTCACGCCTTCTTCCGGCTGCGGCTCGGCTTGCAGTCCGCTCGTCGCCATCCGGTTCAGGGCATCGACGATCATCCGTCCGCCCATGTCCGCCAGCTTGTCGTGCAGCGAGCCGGTGGTGTCCGTCTCGAGGATGGGCAAACGCTCCATCGACAGCATCGGGCCGGTATCCAGGCCTTCTTCCATCTGCATGATGGTCACGCCAGTCTGGGCGTCGCCCGATTCGATCGCGCGGTGGATCGGCGCGGCGCCGCGCCAGCGCGGCAGCAGGGAGCCGTGGATATTGATGCAGGGCTTGATGTCGAGGGTGGAGCGCGGCAGGATCAGGCCATAGGCCGCGACCACCATGACGTCGTAATCCGTAGCCAGCAGGCGTTCGTGGGCGGCCCTGGCTTGTTCCGCGCGCTGCGGGTCCTTGCTATCCATACGCAAGGAGAGCGGCTGCAGCACGTCGATGCCATGGGCCAGCGCCACCTGCTTGACCGCGGAAGCCTGCAGCTGCATGCCGCGCCCGGCCGGCCGGTCCGGCTGGGTCAGCACCAGGGGAATCTCGAAGCCGGCCTCGACCAGGGCACGCAGGGCGACGGCGGCAAACTCCGGGGTGCCGGCGAAGACGACCTTCATGCGCGCCGCCATCAACGACGGCCGGCGGCCTTGGGTCCGCTGTTTTGCTGGGCGCGCTCTTCCTTCTGCAGCTTGGTCTTGATGCGGTTGCGCTTGAGCGGCGACAGGTATTCGACGAAAACCTTGCCCATCAGGTGATCCATTTCGTGCTGGATGCAAACCGCCAGCAAGCCTTCGCATTCCATCTCGAAGGGCTTGTTGTGCTGGTCGACGGCCTTGACCTTGACGCGCGCCGGGCGCTCGACGCCGTCGTAGATGCCGGGCACCGACAGGCAACCCTCGTCGTACACCTGCTTTTCCGGGCTCGACCAGGTGATTTCCGGGTTGATGAAGACCATCAGGTCATCGTGGGTCTCGGTCACGTCGATCACGATCACGCGCTCGTGCACGTCGACCTGGGTGGCGGCCAGGCCCACGCCCGGGGCGTCATACATGGTCTCGGCCATGTCCTCGACCAGTTTGTGCAGGCGCGCGTCGAATTCGGTAACCGGCTTGGCCACCTTGTGCAGGCGCGGGTCGGGATAGCGGAGGATGTTCAGTAAAGCCATGGCTGTCGTATTTATATTCTGTCAGTGATGCGTAGATGGGGAGTCCGCCGTGCCTTTGCAAGTCGTGTTATTGTTGCCGTACGGACATAAAAGCAACATGCCGCGCTCGCAGCAGGACGCGCTTGTCTTGCTAGTTCAAGGATTTGTGGGCAGAATTTGATTCAGTTCGGCAACCCTTCAGTACAGCAACCTTTTGGATGCGGCGTGCAGTCAGGGAGTCGTTTGCTGTTTCGCGCCATGCAGGCCCGATGTGTTTTATGCCGCACTTTACGGACTCTTTGATGAAAAATTTTAGCACAGGCGTCGCCCGACCGCTCGCGGGGCATCTTGCCATGGCAGCCCTGGCCACCGCCATGTTCGCCGCTCCCGCCCAGGCCGCGCCCGCCGCCGCTGGCCCGCATTGCAGCTTCCGCCCGAACGCGCCCGACCAGCACCGTGTCGTCAAGGGCGACACCCTGTGGGATATTTCCGGCACTTTCCTCGAGCATCCCTGGTGCTGGCCGCAGGTCTGGGGAATGAACCGTGACGAGATCCGCAATCCGCACTGGATCTATCCGGGGCAGATCATTTATTTCGACCGCGCCCACGGCCGCCTGACGCTGGTGAAGCCAGGTTCCGGCGATGCCGAGGCCGGCCAGCCGCCGGTGACGAAGCTGTCGCCCCAGGTCCGCACCGAGGCGCTGGGCGCCGATGCCGTGCCCTCGATCCCGTCGAGCGTGATCGAACCTTTCCTGACCCAGCCGCTGGTGGTCGAGCCGCGCGAGCTGGACGCCGCGCCACGCATCGCCGCCACGCCGGAAACCCGGGTCTACCTGGCCGAAGGCGACCGCATCTATGTGCGCGGACCGCTGAACGGCGCCACCAGCTTCCAGGTCTTCCGTCCCGGCAGGGAGCTGGTCGACCCCGACACCGGCAAGGTCATCGCCCACGAAGCGGCCTATGTCGGCGCGGCCAAGCTGGTGACGGAAGCGAAGCCGGGCGTGGACGTGCACACTTTCACGGTCACCCGCTCGGTGCAGGAAATGGGCGTCGGCGACCGCCTGCTGCCCACGCCGCCCATGCCCTTGCGGAACTACGTGCCGCATGCGCCGGCCACGCCGGTGATGGCGCGTGTCATGTCGATGGCCACCGAATCGAATTACGCCGCACAGAGCCAGGTCGTGACTGTCAACCGGGGCGCGCTTGACGGACTCGATGTCGGCTCCGTCCTGCAGCTCTATCATCTCGGGAAGACGATCCAGGACCCGGGCGGCAGCAAAGGCTTCCTCGGCTTCGGCAAGTCGACGTTGCGGATGCCGGACGAGCAGTATGGCGAACTGTTCATTTTCCGGGTGTTCGGCCATGTTTCGTATGGACTGGTCATGCAAGTGACGTTGCCGGTGCAGATCGGCGACGTGGCGAAATCACCGGAGTAAATCTGCCGTGCAGGACACGGACTCCCACCCCAAAGCGGCCGCTGCAGTCAATCCAGCGGCCGCTGTGTTTCTGGAGGCGCCCATGGAGGCGCCCATGAGCGCTGGCCGGCTGGCGGCCTGGCTGCGCCTGGAACGCGCGGGCGGCATCGGGCCGCGCACCGGCCTCAGGCTGCTGGAGGCCTTCGGCGGTATCGAGGCCATCTTCGCGGCCGGCGTCGATGCGCTGGCCGCCCACCTGAGCCCGGCCCAGGCGCGCGCCCTGCATGCCCCGCCGTCGGGCGAGCTGGAGCGGCTGCTCGACGCCACCCTGCGCTGGCGCGAACGGCCGGGCCACCATGTGCTGGCGCTGGGCGAGCCCGGCTATCCGGAACTGCTGGCGCATATCCCCGATCCGCCGTTGCTGCTCTATATAAAAGGACATGTGGAATTGCTGGCATCGCCCATGCTGGCCGTGGTCGGCAGCCGCAACGCCAGCGTCCAGGGCAAGGCGAATGCGCTGGCGTTCGCGGAAAGCCTGTCCGGTGCCGGCCTGTGCATCGTGTCCGGCCTGGCGCTGGGCATCGATGCCGCCGCCCACGAAGGCGCATTGAAGGGCTGCGGCTCGACCGTCGCCGTGGTCGGCACCGGACCGGACCTGGTCTACCCGGCGCGCAACCGCTTTCTTTCCGAGCGCATCGGCATCGACGGCTGCATCGTCAGCGAGTATCCGGTCGGCACGCCTCCGCTGGCCGGCAATTTCCCGAAGCGCAACCGGATCATCAGCGGGCTGGCGGCCGGTGTGCTGGTGGTCGAGGCGGCGGTCCAGTCCGGTTCGCTGATCACGGCGCGCCAGGCGGCCGAGCAGGGCAGGGAAGTGTTCGCGATTCCCGGCTCGATCCATGCCTCGCTGGCCAAGGGTTGCCATATCCTGATCCGCGAAGGCGCCAAGCTGGTCGATACGGCCGCCGACGTGCTGGAAGCGATGGCGCTGTCGCCGCTGGCGCGCCGGCCCGCTCACGTACACGCACGCGCACGCCCGCAAGCGGAGTGCGCCGGCGAGCCGGCGAATGCCGCGCCCGGCGCTCTGCCGGCTGGCATGGAAACCCTGCTGGCCGCGCTCGGCCACGACCCGGTCGAGCCCGATTCTTTACTGGCAACGATGGGCATGAGCCCGGCATTATTGAGCAGCCAATTGCTCGCGCTCGAGCTCGCCGGAATGCTGGAACGGCAGCCTGGTGGCAGGGTGCAAAGAGTGGTGAAGTGAGTAGAGAAGCGAATAAGGCCGATAAACAACGGTGATGTTTCTGGACGGCAGTGGACCTTGTGACGCACTTGTGCCGGGGCGAGCTTAGCTGCTACAGTAGCGTCACCATGTTCGACATCCTAGTCTATCTTTACGAGACGTACTACCGTCCCGATGCCTGCCCCGAGCCGGCAGCCCTGGCACGCAAGCTGTCGGCCGTCGGTTTCGACGATGTCGAAATTTCCGAAGCGCTCGACTGGCTGAACGGTCTCACCGAAATGGCCGGCACCACCAATCCCGCCCTGGAATCCAGCGGCACCCGTTTTTATGTTTCGCAAGAAGTCGACACCCTCGGCACCGCCGCGGTCGGCTTCATCCAGTTCCTCGAACTGGCCGGCCTGCTCACCGCCTCGCAGCGCGAGATCGTCATCGAACGCGCGCTGGCGCTGGACGAATCGCCGGTCACGCTGGGCAAGCTCAAGATCATCGTCCTGATGCTGCTGTGGAGCCAGGGCAAGGAGCCGGATGCGCTCATGTTCGACGACCTCTTTGGCGCGGACGAAGACGAAGACGCCGAACCGCGTTTGCTGCACTGATGCACTGACATTTCACAATCGTCATGACGAAAACGGGGCTGCGGCCCCGTTTTTTCTTGCAATAAAGCAAGATGCGGCGTATTTTCCCTCTGCGTACCGCAGGCATTGTGTACTTGCGGAGTGCGCGTCAACCCGCTTATCATTTGCCGCAAATCGCCAATTGTTACCAACAAGCTATCAACGGACAGGAATCCCGGGCATGGGATCGTGATCCGTGTGGCCGCCGTCATGTATGATGCGCGAGCCGCGACTATCGAACACACAGAGAAACCATATGACCAAAGCCCTCATCATTGCCGAGAAACCCTCCGTGGCGAACGACATCGCCAAGGCGCTCGGCGGCTTTACCAAGCACGATGAGTATTTCGAATCCGACGACTACGTCCTGTCGTCCGCCGTCGGCCACCTGCTCGAGATCGCGGTGCCGGAGGAGTACGACGTCAAGCGCGGCAAGTGGAGCTTCACCCACCTGCCGATGATTCCGCCGTACTTCGCGCTGAACCCGATCGCCAAGACCGAATCGCGCCTCAAGGTGCTGAACAAGCTGATCAAGCGCAAGGACGTCACCACCCTGATCAACGCATGCGACGCGGGTCGCGAAGGGGAGCTGATCTTCCGCCTGATCGCCCAGAACGCCAAGGCCAAGCAGTCGGTCAAGCGCCTGTGGCTGCAGTCGATGACGCCGAACGCGATCCGCGACGGCTTCGCCCACCTGCGCAGCGACGAAGAGATGATGCCGCTGGCCGACGCCGCGCGCTGCCGCTCGGAAGCGGACTGGCTGATCGGCATCAACGGCACCCGCGCCATGACCGCCTTCAACTCGAAGGAAGGCGGCTTCTTCCTGACCACCGTCGGCCGCGTGCAGACGCCGACCCTGTCGATCGTGGTCGAGCGCGAGGAAAAGATCCGCAAGTTCGTGCCGCGCGACTACTGGGAAGTGCGCGCCGAGTTCGTCTGCGCCGCCGGCGTCTACGAAGGGCGCTGGCTGGATACGAAATTCAAGAAGGACGAGAACGATCCGGAAAAGCGTGCGGAACGCCTGTGGAGCAAGGCCGCCGCCGAATCCATCGTCGTCGCCTGCCAGGGCAAGCAGGGTGTCGTCACCGAGGAATCGAAGCCGACCACCTCGATGGCTCCGGCCCTGTTCGACCTGACCTCGCTGCAGCGCGAGGCCAACGGCCGCTTCGGCTTCTCGGCCAAGAACACCCTGGGCCTGGCCCAGGCGCTGTACGAAAAGCACAAGGTGCTGACCTATCCGCGTACCGATTCGCGCGCGCTGCCGGAAGACTATATCGGCACCGTCAAGCAGACCCTGGAAGTGCTGAAGGGAAATGCGAACTACCACCAGTTCGCCAAGCAGATCCTGGATAAAGGCTGGGTCAAGCCGAACAAGCGCATCTTCGACAACAGCAAGATCTCGGACCACTTCGCGATCATCCCGACTGGTGTGGTGCCGAAGAACCTGTCCGAGCCGGAACAGAAACTGTACGACCTGGTCACGCGCCGCTTCATGGCCGTGTTCTTCCCGGCCGCCGAGTTCCTGGTCACGACCCGCTACACCGAAGTCTCCGGCCACCAGTTCAAGACCGAAGGCAAGGTCATGACCAACCCCGGCTGGCTGGCCGTGTACGGCAAGGAAGCCGCCGCCGACGACAAGGATGGCGCGACCCTGGTGCCGGTCGCCAAGGGCGAGAAGGTACTGGCCGACAAGGTCACGCCGAACGGCCTGGTGACGAAACCGCCCGCACGCTACAACGAAGCGACGCTGCTGTCGGCGATGGAAGGCGCGGGCAAGCTGGTCGATTCCGACGAGCTGCGCGACGCCATGGCCGGCAAGGGCCTGGGCACGCCGGCGACGCGCGCCGCCATCATCGAAGGCCTGCTGACCGAGAAATACCTGCTGCGCGAAGGCCGCGACCTGATCCCGACCGCGAAGGCGTTCCAGCTGATGACCCTGCTGCGCGGCCTGGGCGTGAACGAACTGACGGCGCCGGAACTGACCGGCGAGTGGGAATACAAGCTGTCGCAGATGGAGAAGGGCCAGATCTCGCGTGAAGAGTTCATGCGCGAGATCGCACAGATGACCCAGATCATCGTCAAGCGCGCCAAGGAATACAACAACGACACGATCCCGGGCGAGTACGCGACCCTGAAGACGCCGTGCCCGAACTGCGGCGGCGTGGTCAAGGAAAACTACCGCCGCTTCGCCTGCACCAAGTGCGATTTCTCGATGACCAAGGTGCCGGGCGGCCGCCAGTTCGAGATCGAGGAAGTCGAGGAACTCCTGCAGAAGCGCACCATCGGCCCGCTGCAGGGCTTCCGCTCGAAGATGGGACGCCCGTTCGCGGCCATCCTGCGCATCGTGCGCGACGAGGACATCCACAACTACAAGCTGGAGTTCGACTTCGGCCAGGACCAGGACGAGGGCGAGGAAGGCGAAGGCGTCGACTTCACCGGCCAGACCCCGCTCGGCCCCTGCCCGAAGTGCAACGGCGGCGTCTACGAGATGGGCCTGGCCTATGTGTGCGAACACCAGGTCGCCAAGCCCAAGACCTGCGACTTCCGCAGCGGCCGCATCATCCTGCAGCAGGAGATCCTGCCGGACCAGATGGCCAAGCTGCTGAACGAAGGCAAGACCGACCTGCTGCCGGGCTTCGTCTCGCAGCGCACGCGACGCCCGTTCAAGGCCTACCTGGTGCGCGGCAAGGACGGCAAGATCAGCTTCGAGTTCGAAGAGCGCAAGGCCAAGCCGGGAGCAAAGGGCAAGGCCGGCGCCGACGAGGGCGGGGACGAGGGCGGCACGGCGGTAGCGACCAAGCCGGCCGCCAAGACCGCCGCCCGGAAGCCTGCCGCCAAGGCGGCCGCGGCGAAGAAGCCTGCGGCCAAGGCGGTGGCGGCCAAGAAGCCGGCGGCCAAGCGCGCCACGGCGGCCAAGAAGGCGGCGGCGGGCGAGTAAGCCTGCTGCTTCCTCATGAAAAACGCGGGCATGCCCCGCGTTTTTTTATTCCCAGACGCTGCGCAATGCAGCAAGCAGGACCGCCATCCCGAGCACGGTTGCCAGGCCGCTCATCCACAAATCCGGTTCCTGAGGCGTGGGCAGAGACGGCACTGATTGCATGCCTGGCGCGAGCGTTATTCCATAACCATGAGACTGGACTACTTTGCCCGCTTGTTGAGGAAGCTTATCGAAGGGCGAGGCCAGCAGCAGGGAAGTGCTCCCGCGGGCGGGCGGCTGGGTTCTTTCGTGTGATTGTACCTGGCGCTGTACGAGAGGCTGCTCAACTATTTGCGCTTTCATAACTTCCCCAATATCTTCAATCATGGCGGCACATCCGGTTTTGGCCTGTTAATAATTGCCATCCATTTCGAACATTGTTGGCTATGGTTGCCACTCTTTTTCTGAGCTCTTCATCGGCTCTCTATTTCTTTTCTGTATTTACGGAATAAAGAATATTTTAAACCGGTCCGAGAATTAATCAAGGCGCGAAAGTACGCATGTCTTTTCGCGTTCCGTATCAATTCAGCGCCATTGAATCCCGGTTATTTTCCATGGCGCCTCATATTTTTGTTCCGGAAGTAAAAATTTCACTCTTGAACTGCTGATATTGGTCCTGTTAACCAATCAATATCCAAGAATTTTTTCCGGAATAATTTCTGTTTGACCAGATTGTAAAATTCAAAGGGTTAGTTCTGTAAAAGTTCTTGTCAATTCCTCATTTGAGGTATGGCCTTGGTCCATTTCGAATGTGATGCTTGTTTGAATTGGGAGTTTTGATAGATTAACCGGCGTTTTCCTGATTGCCTCCAGTTCCGACGTTTTGCACAATAGTTTTTTCCAATTTTATGCCAACTCAGACAATTGATCTCATATGGGTCGAGGATGAAGCGGCGCTGATTGGCGCACGTTGTAAGCAATAGTTGGGTATTAAAATGAAAGAGACTTTCTTGGCCATAGCTATGTCGGGAGTTCTGTCGCAGTATCTACCATGAGCAGGAAAATTAGCTCCGCTTGCGAAGCGATCAGCCTGCTACTCAGATCACATAGACTGCGTAGCCGTCATGGCTGGAAAGGCTTCCGGGAAAAGAGTTTGAAAGCCGACAGTTTCAGGAGATTAATGACGGCTAAAGGAAGTGCATCCTGTGCATGGCCTTATACTGGACGCCAGGAAAAATAGACTTTCCTTAACGTCTCATGGGACTACCTCGGCCATCCGATTTTAGAAGACGTTATTTTGGATTTCAATAATTCAGATATGAAGCCCGATAGGAATACAGAATGTGGATCATGGTCATGTCGAATATGTGGTCGTGCTAATAAACGCAGCGAGAGATGCATATTGAACTGCCCCCGCCTCCGCCGAGATCAACGCGGGCCATGAGTGCCCGTCTTCGCGCACCGAACAGCAGGCCAGGTTGCTGGCCGAAAAACCGCGAAGCGATCAGCGGTTTTGTTTTTTGGGGCCAACTGTTCAGGAGAAACGTGCGGAGCATCTGCCGGGCCGGGTTCTACACTGGGCGATCGATCATGTTCATGGAGAACCCACGATGACATCGCAGCACGCCTGGTCCAGCCCGGTTCAGTTAGGATCTGTATCGCTCAAGAATCGCATCGCCGTGGCGCCGATGACCCGCATCAGCGCCACCGAGGACGGCCTCGTTACCGAAGACATGGTCCGGTATTACCAGGGCTTCGCCGAAGGCGGCTTCGGCCTCCTCATCACCGAGGGGACCTATCCCGACCTGGCCCACAGCCAGGGCTACCTGCACCAGCCGGGCATCGCCGACGATCGCCAGGCGCAGTCGTGGCGGCCGGTGGTCGACGCGATCCACGGCGCCGGCGCCAAGGTCATCATGCAGCTGATGCACGCCGGCGCGCTGAGCCAGGGTAATCACTGGACCGGCGAATCGGTCGGTCCGTCGGCGGTCCAGCCGAAGGGGGAGCAACTGGGCTTCTACCGCGGCGAGGGGCCGTACCGCATGCCGCGCGAGATCCCGGAACAGGAAATCGCCGGCGTGATCCAGTCGTTCGCCGCCGCCGCGCTGCGCGCGCGCCAGGCGGGTTTCGATGGCGTGGAAGTGCATGGCGCCAATGGCTACCTGCTCGACCAGTTCCTGACCGATTACGCCAACACCCGCACCGACCGTTACGGCGGTTCGACCGAAAACCGGGTGCGCCTGCTGGTCGAGGTGATCCAGGCGGTGCGCGCGGCGGTCGGGCCGGACTTCGTGGTCGGCATCCGCATCTCCCAGGGCAAGGTGAACGATTACCATCACAAGTGGGCGAACGGCCAGCAGGACGCCGAGATCATCTTTTCGCGGGTGGCCGCCGCCGGCGCCGACTACATCCACACCACCGAACACGATGCGCAGGCGCCCGCCTTCGGCGAGGCGAACAGCGATGGCGACACGCTGGCCGGCTACGCCAAGCGCTTCGGCAAGCTGGCGGTCATCGCCAACGGCAAACTGGGCACGCCGGAAGCGGCGGACGCCATCCTGGCGAAGGGCGATACCGACATCGTCGCGCTCGGCAAGTCGGCCCTCGCCAACCGCGACTGGCCGCGCCGGGCCGTGAATGGGGGAGGGTTCGAGGAATTCGACTTCGGCCTGCTCCAGCCGCTTGCCCATATCAAGACGAGCGAAGTCTGAGACGCCAGCCGTGGGCGTAAAAAAACCGCGAAACGATTCGCGGTTTTTTACGTCTGCCGCAAGGAGCGGCAGTGGCAGATTATTCCTGCCAGTCCTGCAGGGCGCGGATCGCCGCTTCGCCGTTGCGGATCGCTTTCACGCGGCGCACGATCTCGGCGCGCCAGGCTTCGTCGGCATCCTGTTCAGGTTCGTCGCTATCGGTCAGCAGCAATTGCAGCAGCTCGCGCTTTTCCGCGGCGGAAAGTTGCTGGATTTGAGTGGCCAGTTCGGCGACGGTGGACATCCTTGTGCTCCTAACAGGAAATTGTGACCTGATCATAGCGTGAACTTTAATGTATGTCGACAGGGACCATATTATCTGTTGGTTTTCTGTCAATTAACTTGTTGTCCGGGTCGATACCGGCCCGCGCCGGCCGTCCATCGACCACCAGGGTCACGGTCTGGAGCCGGCGTTCGACCAGGCGGCGTTCGCGTGCCAGCGGGTTGCCGTCATCGTCGTCGACGCCGAATTCGATCCAGTCCTTCAGCGGCACTTCGCGCTCTTCGCCCAGTTCGCCGGCGCGTACCTTGCCGGCGGTGGCGCGGATCGTCACCTCGTATTTGCCGTCGGGACGGCGGCGCGCGACGGCGCTGTCGGCGTGGTTCCCGTACAGGACGATGGATTCGAACAGGTCGTCGATCAGGTAGGCCTTGTCCGGCGGCGCGATCGCGCGCAGCTTCTCGACCAGGGTGGTGACGGTCGGGTAGGGCGGCCCGCGGAAGGCATTTTCCGCCAGCAGCTGGCGCAGCGCGCCGTTCACGGCGTCCTCGCCCAGCAGGTCCTGCAGCAGGTACATCGCCAGGCTGCCCTTGCGGTAGTGGATGTAGGGCTGGTCCTCGTTCTGCGCCAGCGGCAGCTCCTTCCTGGCCTCGGTGGCGCGGCCCATCAGGTATTCCTCGAGGTCGTAGCGCAGGAAGCGCCGCATCTTGCTGGAGCCGAAGCTGCGCTTCATCGTCATCAGGGCGGCGTACTCTGCCAGGCTCTCGGACAGCACGGTGGCGCCGCGGCTGCCGGCGCCGATCAGCTGGTGCGCCCACCACTGGTGCCCGACCTCATGCGCGGTGATGTAATACGGGTAGTCGATGTCCTTGCGCGATTCCGGATCGACCCGGGCGATGAAGCCGGCGCTCTCGGAGAACGCGATCACGCCCGGCGCCGCCTGCGCGTATGACGCGTAGCGCGGGAACTCCGCGATGCGCAGCTCGCGGTGCTGGTAGGGGCCGAACTGCCTGCTGCCGTATTCGAGGGCGGCCTTGGCGCCGCCGATCATGCGGTCGACGTTGAAGTCGTGGCCCGGCTGGTAGTAGACGTCGATCGTCACGTCCTGCCAGCGGTCGTGCCGCACTTCGTAGCGCGCCGACTGGAAGGTGTAGAAGTTCAGGATCGGCTTGTCCATCCGGTAGTGGAAGTAGTGGCGGCCCTTGGCCATCCATTCGCTGTCCAGGGTGCCGGGCGCCACCGCGATCTGGTCGAGCGAGGTGCTGACGACCGCGTCGAAGCGGATCCAGTCGGCGTCGCTGCCGAGGTAGTTGTTGGCGCGCGCGGCCTCGTCCTCGCGCGCCGCCATGCGCTCCTTCGGCGCCAGGCCGTGGCGCTTGCGGTCGCGGTCGTCCTTCAGCTCGACGCTCTGCTGGTAGCCGATGTGGGGCAGGATGGCGTTGCTGAAGAAGGTGCCGTTGGCCACCACGGCCGTTTCGCGGCCCAGGCCCAGCACGCCGCCGGGCGCATCCTCGAGCTCGAATTCGAGGGCGATGCGGGCGCCCGGCGCCATCGGCGTCGCCAGCGCATAGCGGTAGAAACCGCGCTCCGCGTCGGCCGCCAGCAGCCGCACCGGCTGCGAGAAGCGCGGGTGCAGGGTCGGGCCGGGCTGCTGGGTCAGGAACAGTTCCGTGACCGGCACGCCGCTGCGGTTTTCCAGCTGGTAGGCGCCCTTCACCTTCAGGGTGCGGCTGGCCGGCATGATGTCGACCTGCAGGTCGACGTTGCTGATGCGCGGCTGCGGCAGTTTCGCGTAGCGGTGGTAGCGCAGCTCGTACTCGGCGCGCAGGCGGTCCCTGGTCCAGGCGGACTGGTAGGCGCCGAGGTGCTCCAGGTTGTACCAGAGCAGGGCCCCCGACCCGAGGAACAGCAGCGCGCCCAGGCCGAAGGCGCCCAGCACGCCGGGGCTCAGGCGCTGGCGCGCGAGCTGCAGGCGGTCCCTGAAACTGTCGGCCACGCCGCGCGGCCACAGCACCAGCGCCGCCGCCAGCAGCACCAGCGCGGCGCCGCCCCAGTACACCAGCAGCGCGCGCTGCAGCGCCAGGTAGTGGCCGAAGCCGTTCATCGCCGAATAGGTCACGTCCGGCAGCGCCGCGTACAGCAACATCGGGTGGTCCAGGCCGAGCGCGCCGAGGGTGATGCTGGCGATGTAGTACAGCACCAGCACGAAGTAGCCGAGGTATTTGTGGTTGACGATGGCCTGCACCGCGATCGCCAGCACCGCCACCAGCGCATACTTCGGCAGCAGCACGCCGAACAGGGTGAACAGGTAGAGGCCCGGCTCCAGCGCCACGTAACCGCGGAACAGCTGGATCAGCATCCCGCACCCCATCGCCACCAGCAGCAGCACGGCCTGCAGGCCGACTAGGGCCAGGGTCTTGGCGGCCAGCGGCAGCCAGCTCGGCACCGGCAGCGCGTCCAGCATCTGGGCCATGCGCGCCTCGCGCTCGCGCCAGACCATCTCGCCGGCGTAGAAGGTGGTGACGATCAGCAGGAACAGCGCGAACACGTCGCGGATCAGCTCCAGCACCATGTAGGTGACCGGATAGGTCTTGGTGCCGTAGATGGCGCCCAGGTCGAGCGAGCTGACCACCAGCATCAGCACGCCGGCCAGCGCGATCACCGCGAAGTAGATGTTCTTGCCGGATTCGCGCAGGTCCAGCCAGGTCGACTTCAACAGCAGCAGGCCGAGGCTGCGGGCGGCAAAGTCGGGCTCCTCGCGCGTGTCTCCGGCCGTCCGGGACACCGCCGCCGCGGTCTCGCCTTCGCCGCGCGCGGCCGCGCGCCGGGTGGCGGGGCTGGACATGAAGCTGAAGCGCCAGTAGCCGAGCAGCAGCACGACCAGCGAGAAGGCCGACCAGATCAGGCGGTTCGCCAAATACACGCCCTCGAACGGCACCATGCGCGCATTGCGTTCGGCGATGGTCCAGTATTCGGTCAGGCGGATCAGGGCGGTGGTGCCGAAGGGATCGATCAGCGCGGCCAGGGTCTTGTAATCGAGGTCGCGCGCCAGCGAAGGGGCCACCAGGTAGCCGATCATCATCACCACGCCGGCCACGTAGACCGGCAGCATGCGCCGCGTGAGGGCGGCCAGCACGAAGAAGATGGCGCCGAAGATGAACAGGTTGGGCAGCAGCGTCAGGAAGTAGGGCGCGAGGTAGGCGAGGGCCGTGAACGGCCCCACGCGCGACGGGTCGACTGCCGGCAGCAGGGCGCCCAGCAGGTTGCCCAGCACGATCGAGGAATACACCACGGCCATCGTCGCGAGCGCGCCCAGGAAGCGCCCGAACACATAGGCATGCTTGGGGATCGGCGCGCTGAAGAAGAAGTGATGGGTCTCGTATTCGAAGTCCTGCTGCACCGAACGGCCCATCATGGCGGCCGCCACCACGATGCCGAAGCAGCCCAGGAAAGCCGAGGACAGCGCCACCTGGCGCGGGCCGTTGACCAGCACCCTGCCGCCGAAGGAGATGGTGATGTCCTTGAAGGCGCCGCCGGCGGCCGCCACCCAGAACATCGCCAGCGCCAGGAAGCCGAAGAAATAAATCCAGGTCGAGAGAAGCTTCAGGCGCTGCCGGGCTTCGAACAGCGCGATGGCGTAGAGCGCGCGCATGGGATCAGCAGTCTCCCGCTTGCGCGTTGTGGCGGCCGGCGATGGTGGCGAAATAGACGTCTTCGAGGGTCGGATGGATCGGCTCGAAATCGTCGCCCGGATAGCGCTCGGCATACACGTGGATCATCGGGCGCCCGCTCAGCAGGCGGGTCGAGATCACGGTGTGGCGCTTCTGGAAGGCGAGCAGTTCGGGCTTGCTGACGAAGCGGGCCCAGATCCTGCCTTCGATGCCTTCGATGAGCCTGGCCGGCTCGCCGCACAGCAGCACGTGGCCCTTGTTGATGATCGCCATATTGGCGCACAGGTCGGCGACGTCGGACACGATGTGGGTCGACAGGATCACGGTCTTGTCCTGGCCGATGTCGGACAGCAGGTTGTGGAAGCGCACCCGTTCCTGCGGGTCGAGGCCGGCGGTCGGCTCGTCGACGATGATCAGCTGCGGGTCGCCGAGCAGGGCCTGGGCGATGCCGAAGCGCTGCTTCATGCCGCCCGAGAAGGTGCCCAGGCGCTGGTCGCGCACCTCGAACAGATTGGTCTGCTGGAGCAGGCCGTCGACCACCTCGCGCCGGCGGGCGCGGTTCGCCAGGCCCTTCAATTGCGCAAAATGGTCGAGCAGTTCGTAAGCAGTCACTTTCGGATAGACGCCGAAATCCTGCGGCAGGTAGCCGAGCAGGCGGCGCACTTCATCCTTTTCGTCGAGGACGTCGATATCGTCCAGGAACACCGAGCCGGAATCGCATTCCTGCAGGGTCGCCAGGATCCGCATCAGGGTCGACTTGCCGGCGCCGTTCGGCCCGAGCAGGCCGAACATCCCTGGCGGAATGCTCAGCGTGACCGCGTCCAGCGCCACCACGCCGTTGGCGTAGGTTTTGGACAGGTTGCGGATTTCTAGTTCCATAGTGAGAATCTGCGTATTTTGACGACAATTGCATTGTATTAAAAAGAAGCGCCAGGGACAGCGCTCATGCGATACACGGCAGTTTCACCGGCCCAGATTGCAAATTTGAGGGAGCAGGGCGCAGTGGAAACCGCGCTCCAGCATACGGCAGGGGAAAATTCCTGTCCACTTTGGCAACTTCCTATCCATCCGCGGATCGATGCATAATGTGCTCATGGATACCATCATCGAGGACAAGATCCTGGCCATCACGCGCCAGGGCCGCACCCGCGCCGAGGCGACCGACTGGTTTCGCGTCGCCACCGGGCTGTACTACCTTGCCGGTTTGATGACCAAGGAGGCCATCGATTTCGCGAAGGTCGACCGCGACTACAACCGCTTCATCTACCGCAGCATCGGCGGCGGCCACACCATCACCAGCATCCTGCAGTTCATGAGCGGGGAAAACGTGCTGCCGACCCTGCAGTCGGCGCGCTTCATGGCGGTCTTCGGCGAGACTTGCACCGAGGTGCCGGCCGATTCGATCCCGTTCCTGCTGGAGCTGAACCTGGGCGTGGCGAAGAACATCTCGAAGCTGGAAGTGGCGGGGCCGGTGCACGACTGGCTGCAGCGGCAACGGCAGGGCCAAGCGGACCGGGGGCAGGACGGGCAAGGCATATAATGACGCTTTCAAGCGTATCGACTATGCAAGCTTAAGTTATGGACAACCTGACCCGCTCGATCAACCCCCTCGACAACCTGATCGCCGGCTTCGACCGCGCCCTGCGCGTGGTCGGCGGCGTGGCCAAGGCCTCGCGCCCGAATCCCGGCGCCGTCGCCCGCGACTGCGAACTGAATGCCCAGGAGGCGCGCCACAGCGCCGGCCTGATGCGCGTGAACCACGTCGGCGAAGTGTGCGCCCAGGCGCTGTACGACTCGCAGGCGCGCTACGCCGGCAGCACGGCGATGCGCGAGCAGTTCCGCCAGGCCGGCCGCGAAGAGGAAGACCACCTGGCGTGGACGGCCGAGCGCCTGTCCGAGCTGGGTTCCCAGCCCAGCCTCCTGAATCCGCTGTGGTATGCCGGCGCCTATGCGCTGGGAACGGTGGCCGCGCGCCTGGGCGACGCCCAGAGCCTGGGCTTCGTGGTCGAGACCGAGCGCCAGGTCGAGGCCCACCTGAACAGCCACCTGGACCAGCTGCCGCCGCAGGACGCCAAGTCGCGCGCCATCGTCGACCAGATGCGGGTCGACGAGATCGAACACGGTGCGAAGGCGCAGGCGATGGGCGCGGCCGAGATGCCGCTGCCGGTGCGCATGGCGATGCGGGCGATGTCGAAGGTGATGACCACCACCGCGTATTACGTTTGACCGGCTATCCGCGTGGGCTCGGTGAGCCCACCCTACCGATGCGCCGTAGGGTGGGCACCCGTGCCCACGTGCGTTTACGCTTCGATAATCTCGAACGAGTGCGTGATCTCGGCCGTCTTGGCCAGCATGATCGAGGCCGAGCAGTACTTGTCGTGCGACAGGTTGACGGCCCGCTCCACCGCTGCCGGCTTCAGGTTGCGGCCGCTGACGATGAAGTGGAAGTGGATCTTCGTGAACACCTTCGGGTCGGTGTCGGCGCGCTCGGCCTTCAGGGTGACGTCGCAGCCGCGCACGTCTTCGCGGCCGCGCTTGAGGATCAGCACCACGTCATAGGCGGTGCAGCCGCCCGTGCCCAGCAACACCATCTCCATCGGGCGCGGCGCCAGGTTGTGGCCGCCGCCCTCCGGTGCGCCATCCATGCTGACCATGTGGCCCGAGCCGGTTTCGGCCCGGAAGCTCATCCCGGACGGGCCGTTCCAGCTGACTTTGACTTCCATTGATTCCTCCGAAAAGAATCTATTCTAAGCCTTACACGGACAGGACGTAGCGTTCGCTCTTCATGCGCCAGGTGGCGAAGCCGACGGCGACGAGCGCGGCCAGCGCCGAGCAGGCGAAGGTCATTGCGTAAGGCAGGACACCGAGCTCGCCGCCCTTCGTCATTTCACGCAGCAGGGTCTGGTTCGACAGCACCGGCACCATGTACATCCACGACGCAGTCTTCAATTCCATCATCGGGATCACGATGCCCGGCAGGAGCGGCAGCAGCATCACGAAGCTCAGCGTGCTTTGCGCTTCCTTGAACGACCTGGCATTCATCGCCAGCGCCACCTGCAGGCCGGCGGCGAACAGGCATAGCGGCACCGTGACGAAGACCACCAGGGCCAGGTCGGCCAGGGTCAGGCTCCAGGACATGCCGATTTCCTCCAGTGGCAGCCAGGACAGGATCGCGTGCGCCAGCAGCATCTCGAACATGACGCCGCCGAGGGCCAGGCTGGCGGAGGTCAGCCATTTGCCGACCACCAGCTCCCAGGCGTGCGCCGGCTGCGCCATCAGCACCTCCAGCGAGCGGCGTTCGCGCTCGCCGGCGGTGCTGTCGATGGCGGACGACATACCGCAGATAAAGACCGGTACGAACAGCACCCCGAGCAGGCTGCCGATCAGGCCCGCCGAACGCGAGGCATTGGTGCCGGTGTCGAAGCGTTGCACCTGGATCGGCGCCAGCGTCGCCGGCGATACCCCGTGCGCCAGCAGGCGCGCGCTGGCGACGTTGGCGCCGTAGGCTTCGAGCACGTCCTCGACGTCATGGCGGCGCGCGCCTTTCTCGTCGGCCGAGTCGTACCAGAGTTCCACCCGCGCCGGGCGCATGGCGGCATAGTTCTCCGTGAACTTGTCGGTCAGGCGCAGCACCACCGGAAATTTGCGGGCCTGCAGCAGGCCGGTGATGCCGGCCTCGTCGAGCGTGCCGGGATCCTCGACCTTGATGTTGCGCTGCTTGAGCTGGGCCATCAGCGTGGGCGCCTGGCTGGCGCCGATGACGGCGATCGTGAGGTCTTCGCGCTCCGACTTGGTGGCGCGGTTGATGGTCTGCTGGACCACATAGCCGATCAGCGCCGGATACATCACGGTGAACAGCAGCAGCAGGCCGAGCGTGCGCTTGTCGCGCAGCGTTTCGCGCAGCTCTTTCAGGAAGACGACCAGGAATTTCGGTTTCATGCGGCGATCCCTTCTTCGGTGCCGACCAGGCTGACGAAGGCGTCTTCCAGGTTGGCGATGCCGGTGCGCCGGCACAGTTCTTCGGGCGAGCCCTGGGCCACGGTATGCCCCTTGGCGATCACGATCACGTCGTCGCACAGGTGGGTCACTTCCTGCATCACGTGGGTGGCCATGATCACGCAGCAGCCGTCGGCGCGCAGCGCGGCCAGGGCATGGCGCAGGGCGCGCGTGCTCATCACGTCCAGCCCGCGGCTCGGCTCGTCCAGCAGCAGGTGGCGCGGGCGGTGCAGCAGGGTGCGCGCCAGCGCGACCTTGATGCGCTGGCCCTGCGAGAAGCCCTTGGTGCGGCGCTCCAGGATGTCGTCCATCTGCAGCAGGCTGGCGACTTCGCCGATCCGCTGGCGCAATGCCGGGCCGGCCATGCCGTTGAGCTCACCGAAATAGCTCAGGTATTCGCGCGTGCTGAGGCGCTCGTACAGTCCGAACTGGTCGGTCAGGAGGCCGATGTTGCGGCGTACCGCCAGCGGATCCTTTTCCGGGTCGATGCCGTCGATGGCGATGCTGCCGTGGTCGCGCCTGAGCAGCCCCACCAGGGTGCGCAGGAGGGTGGTCTTGCCGGCGCCGTTGGGGCCGAGCAGGGCCGTGATCTGGCCGTCGCGCGCGGTGAAGCTGACGCCGCCGAGTGCCTGCACGGCGCCGAACTGTTTGCGTACTTCCTGGACTTCTATCATGGCAGGCTCGATTCAGGGTTGCGGCCCGGCGCTGCCGAGCTGGAAGGTCGGGGCGGGGATCTCGGCCAGGCAGCCGGCGTCGAGCTTGCCGTCCGGGCGGTCGAGGAATTCACGCAGCAGGCGCGGCGCGCAGCCGAGCTGGGAGACGCCGTGGCCGGCGTTCGCCACCACCAGCTGACGGGCCTTGGGCATGTAACGGGCGGCGCTTTCCGCACGGCGCGGCGGCGTCACCGGGTCGAGCGCGCCGGACAGCAGCAGCGCCGGGGCCTGGATCGCGGACGGCTCCGCATACGGTACGGCCGGCACCTTGAGCGTCCGGCACAGGGCGGGGATGCGGTCGGCCAGCGGACGCGTGAGCGCGGAGGCGTCCTCCTTCATCAGCGCCGGCGTCATGCGCGGCACGTCCTCGGCGCACACCACCGCCAGGTGCAGCAGGATCGCGCTGGACGCGTCGCTGGCGAAATCGCCGGCGATGTTATGGCGGGCCACGAAGGGTTCCCAGCGGCCCTGGTAAGCGCTGTGGAGCAGGAAGGGCAGACGGCGGGCGTCGGCCGGCGAATACAGGATGTTGTGCACGGTGCCGAGGAAGCGCGGACCGGTCATCGTGAAGCTCACCGGCTGCGCGGTGCGCGGGTCGGCGATCGACAGCTTCAGTCCGGCTTCGGCGCGCGCGGCCACGGCGTCGAACTCGGCGCGCAGGTTCGGGTAGGCCTTGTTGCAGGCGGCATTGGCCTGGCACTGGGCGAACAGCTTGTCGAGCGCCGCCTGGCCGTCGCGCCCGCCGGCCGGGATCACCTGGTCGGGCGCGGCGACGCCGTCCAGCACGAGGCTGCGCACGCTGTCCGGGAAGGCGCGCGCATAAGCCTGGCCGAGGCGGGTGCCGTAGGAACCGCCCCAGACGTTGACCCGGCCGTAGCCGAGCGCGCGGCGCACCTGTTCGATGTCGCGCGCGGCGTTCGCCGTGGTGTAGGCGGCGAAGTCGGTGCGGCTGCCGGCGATGCAGCGGCGCAGTTCCGCTTCCAGCTCGGCGTCGCTCATGGTCTCTTCGTTGGGCGGGCTGTCGCAATCGAGCTTGCCGGACAGGCCGGTGCCGCGCTGGTCGATGAAGACGATGTCGCGGGTGGCGCGCACGCGCTTGAAGGCGGCCGACAGCAGCGGCAGCACGTCGCTGCCGGCCTGGCCGGGACCGCCCGCCAGCACGAACAGCGGATCGGGCCGGGCCGATTCGCGGAAGGCCGGGGCCACGGTCACGTGCAGCTTCAGGGTGCCGGCGCCGGCCCTGGCATAGTCGAGCGGGACGGTAACGGACAGGCAGCGCAGCGCTTCCTCGGCGCCGGGCAGGTGGCAGCCGCGGGCAGCGGCCGGGCCTGTGCCGGCCGGGGTCCCGGCGGGCGGGGCGGCGAGCGTGGATGTCGAGCACAGCAGGGCAAACAGGGCGGGCAGGATGGGGCGGATAGTCACGGAGTCTCCTCTTCGTTGCCGACCATGTTAGTTTGTTATTCTTTTTATGGTCAATGAATAGTTGCAAAAATGCATTAAATCCTGAGTCTAGCGAGCTTGTCTAGAAAGAATTTGCGCTATCTCCAAGCCAAGAGTGTCGGGCATGCGCCAAGGCTGGCTTGACTGAAGGTGTGCGGATCAGCTATGATCGTGGGCTTTCCATTTGCTCAGGAAAAGACAATAAGGCAGAGTCCGCGGTTGTACAGCGGAACCACCATTTGAGCATTTACACCTATATATAGGAAGTCAACATGAAAACTTTTTCCGCTAAGGGCCATGAAGTCCAGCGCGATTGGTACGTGATTGACGCGACGGACAAAGTCCTCGGACGTGTTGCCAGCGAAGTGGCACGCCGACTGCGCGGCAAACACAAGCCGGAATTTACTCCGCACGTCGACACCGGTGACTTTATCGTCGTCGTCAACGCAGGCAAGCTGCGCGTGACCGGCACCAAGGCCACCCAGAAGACCTACTACCGTCACTCGGGCTACCCGGGCGGTATCTACGAAACCAACTTCCTGAAAATGCAACAGCGCTTCCCGGGCCGTGCCCTGGAAAAGGCTGTCAAAGGCATGCTGCCGAAGGGCCCGCTGGGCTACGCCATGATCAAGAAGCTGAAGGTCTACGCGGAAGCAACCCACCCGCACGCCGCCCAGCAACCGCAAGCACTCGATTTCTAAGGAACTGACATGATCGGTAACTACAATTACGGCACCGGCCGTCGCAAGAGTGCAGTCGCCCGCGTGTTCATCAAGGCTGGCACCGGCCAGATCATCGTGAACGGCAAACCGGCCGCCGAGTACTTCTCGCGCGAAACCGGCCTGATGGTCATCCGTCAGCCGCTGGAACTGACCGGCAACGTCGAGCGTTTCGACATCAAGG
>Ga0308158_10000375_pt1 | contig 80029 bp, 80 predicted proteins | sample PhyBR2_FD_201038 | JGI IMG/M metagenome (GOLD analysis project Ga0308158, IMG submission 201038) | Phyllosphere microbial communities from UC Gill Tract Community Farm, Albany, California, United States - DLSLB.R2 | ecosystem: Host-associated > Plants > Phyllosphere > Unclassified | place: USA... | reverse complement strand
TAAAATCTCAATTCGAAATCTTAACAACTTAATCAAGTACCTGATTTATCAGAAGTTTTATTTAACATCACCGCCGATGGATGTGCATTCTACAGCATTCCCAATCCAACACAACCCCTTTTTTTAAACTTTTTCATCAACTGGACATTTTTTCAACCAAAATAGCAAAAAAAGTCGATTTTTAGCTATTTTTTGCACCATTTTTTCTCATACTAATAAAGCAACTCATGTTTTTATTTAAATTTTAAGCTATTTATATTTGTTTTTTTTCTTTAAACTATTTGAAATAATTTTATCATTTAATAAATTAAGTCGAATATGGCCCGTTTTATAAATAGAAGAAGCTTCTGTTTAGGAATTTTGCTCTTTTGCTGCAACTATTCCTCAGCCAATTCGTCACATAATATTTTCATGATGACTTTATCTATACTAAGTTATGCAAAATGGAACACTCCGAATCCAGAATTATGCGTCGTTGATAATGCATCCTATGCAAACCAATTTTCTGCTTATATCAAATCAAATAAGTCTCCTTTTAATATAAATGCGATACATTCCGCTGATCTAAAAAATCGTCATTGTGATGCGGTATTTTTTTCCAATACTTCAGCACAAACCGAACAGGCTCTTATTGGAAAATCATTAAATTCATCTATTTTATCGTTTAGCTCAAGTAATTCTGAATGTGAAATTGGCAGCGTTTTTTGCTTATCCACCAACAAAACAGGAAATACTATTTTTAAAGTGAATCTAGATAGTTTAGCTCAGTCTAAAATACATGTTGACCCACGTGTTTTATTACTGGCAAAGAATTCGGATTAAAATAATGATGAATAAATTTTTTAAATCGAGTTCCTTACAAACATTGTTTCGTAAATCTCAATTTACGACCTTTGCAATCACTTTATTTATTAGTACGTCTACTTTTGTCACGATTTCAGTATTTACCGTTGAATCTTATGCGAAACAAAACCTATTATTAATCAGCCGAACCGTGTCTGAACGTGTTCAACCTGCGCTGGTGTTCTCTGATAAAATTGCGATTTCACAGATTATCAATGAATATACTTTCCAACATTCAGTACGTCTGATTGAAGTTTATGATAATCAAGGCCATAAAGTCGCAGAAAGTCTCAAAAATGTTGAACATTATTCTTATATTCAAAACTTTTTTGATCATATCTTTTTAAAAGATTCCATCAAGTTAAACGTCCAACATCAAGGAAAGCTGGTCGGTCAAGTTGTACTCTATGGAAGTTCCAATGAAATTTTAATGTTTATTTTTAAAATTTTTACCGGCTTAGCGTTTGGCATGCTCTTTATGGTTTTTGCTGTATGGTGGTCGGTAAACTTGACCTATCGCCATATTATGGGTTCATTTTTACCGATTATACAAATTGCACAACTATTAAGAAATCAGAAAGCATACAACTTAAGATTCCCTAAAAGTGATGTAAAAGAATTTCAAGACTTAAACAGTGTGTTCAACCAACTCTTAGATGAAATTCAATCTTGGCACACCCATCTTCAAAACGAAAATAGTGAACTTTCTTATCAAGTTCAACATGACCATTTGACCGAATTGCCCAATCGTAATTATTTTTATCAAGTTTTATGTAATCTATATGAAGACGCCGGTCAGCGTGAGAATTTAGCGCTATTATTTATTGATAATAATAATTTTAAAGCCATTAATGATCAGTATGGACATTTGGTGGGTGATGAAGTTTTAAAAGAAATGGCTTCACGATTAAGACGACATATTCGCCAAGATGATTTTGTCGCACGTCTTGCAGGAGATGAGTTTGCAATTATTTTACGTTCCATTTCTAAAATTGAACATCTCATCTCTATTGCGGAAAATCTAATTAAATGTTGTGAAGATCCTTTAATCTATAAAGGACAATCCATTTCTTTTAGTTTTAGTATCGGTATTGCTATCTCTAGCCAGGCCTCAAGCCCAGAAGACTTAATTTCTCAAGCAGATCAAGCTATGTACAAAGCAAAATCGTTACAGCATCATTGGTTTATTTACCATTCATAATATTAGGGGGTTTCTATGACTTTAAAAAACGTACAACTTTCCATTCTTGCAATCCTCTGCCTAGCACTCACAGGCTGTATGAATCTAGGTGGGTTGAGTTATAAACAAGCACGCGTGCTCAAGAAAGAGGGCTTTGTATTAACGGATGAAGGTTGGAGTCTAGGTCTACCAGAACGTTTATTGTTTGGTTTTAATGAATCAGATATTAATACAGAGCGCCACACTGAATTGGTTCGTTTAGCAACGCAGCTACATAAATATCATCTCGATAAGCTCAAAATTGTAGGCCATACCGATAATATCGGAAATCCAGAATACAATTTAAAATTATCCAAAGAACGTGCTCAAAATGTTTCAAATATATTCATTGAGCAAAAATTTAATCCACAAAATATCCAAGTGATTGGAAAAGGGGCTGACCAGCCACTTAAAGCAAATGATTCAGAAGAGAATAAAGCTGAAAACCGTCGTGTTGCGGTGATTATTATTCCTTGATAATCTTCTCTTTATTAAAAAAAGATCTCTACAGAGATCTTTTTTAGGTCTCTAGAATTTGACGCTTCGTTGACAAGCACAAATTTCAGGCATAAAAAAACCGCCTTTAAGCGGATAATTTATATTTAAGCTGATGCTTAAATGGTCGGAGCAGTAGGATTCGAACCTACGACCCCCTGGTCCCAAACCAGGTGCACTACCAGGCTGTGCTATGCTCCGAATTTACAACAAACTTAAGGAATTGGGGTGAATGATGGGGCTCGAACCCACGACAACCGGAATCACAATCCGGGGCTCTACCAACTGAGCTACATCCACCGTCACATTAAGTTTTAGGATCTATAGTATCAAGCAACATATGGTGCGCCTGACAGGATTCGAACCTGTGACCATCCGCTTAGAAGGCGGATGCTCTATCCAACTGAGCTACAGGCGCATGACCAATGATACTAATATCACAGATTAACTTGCCTTGAAGAATTGGTCGGAGCAGTAGGATTCGAACCTACGACCCCCTGGTCCCAAACCAGGTGCACTACCAGGCTGTGCTATGCTCCGTTCATCTCAGCTTTTGTGTATCGCACATCGTGCGGTACGGTGTGCATTCTAGGCGTGACGCCACAAGACGTCAACACCTATCTTGAAAAAAAGTTAAAAAAACACGTCAAATGTATATTAATCAAACATTTCAGATGTTTTTTATACAATTTCTATCGTTTTAATTGAGCACTAAAGTTCAACATACGATCTAAAGGTAATTTAGCACGTTGAGCCAAAGCAGTATCTACGAATATTTCTTGATCAGCCTTTTGCAAGACTGACAAAATACCATCTAATTCATTCATTGCCATCCACGGGCAATGTGCACAAGAACGACAAGTTGCACCCTCACCTGCTGTAGGCGCTTCAATCAAGGTCTTATGCGGCACAGCTTGTTGCATTTTATAGAAAATACCGCGATCTGTAGCCACAATTAAAGTGTCTTGTGGCAATGTTTGAGCTGCTTTAATCAGTTGTGAAGTACTTCCCACCGCATCCGCAATATCAATCACTGATTCTGGTGACTCAGGATGCACCAATACAGCTGCATTTGGATACAGCGCTTTCATCTTTTCAATACCACGGGCACGGAACTCTTCATGCACGATACAAGCACCATCCCAAAGCAACATATCAGCACCAGTTTTCTTTTGAATATAACGGCCTAAATGTTGATCTGGTGCCCAAATAATTTTCTCGCCCAAACTATCTAAGTGTTCAATGATCTCTACAGCACAACTAGAAGTCACCACCCAATCTGCACGTGCTTTAACTGCTGCTGAGGTATTGGCATAGACCACAACAGTATGCTCAGGATGCGCATCACAAAATGCGGTAAACTCATCTACAGGACAGCCTAGATCAAGCGAACATGTTGCTTCCAAAGTTGGCATAAGGACTGTTTTTTCAGGAGAAAGAATTTTTGAGGTTTCTCCCATAAATTTAACCCCAGCGACCACCAGAGTAGATGCCTCATGATCACGTCCAAAACGCGCCATTTCTAAAGAATCAGAAACACAACCACCTGTCGCTTCCGCAAGTTCTTGTACATCTGGATCACAATAATAATGTGCCACCAAAACAGCATTGTTCTTTTGCAACTCAGCTTTAATTTGCGCGAACTTCTGCTGTTTTACTGCTGGACTCAGACTATTGTCCTTAGGTTCACCTAAACGATCTAAATGCGCTTGCACAACCGATTTTGCTTCGTTGGCAATTAAATTATTCGCATCATTCATAAGAGGTCTTCTCTTTCCTTGTCGCTGGCATCATGCTAGCGTTTATACACTTGTGAATTGATTGTACGGTTTAGCGCACATAAATTCACCACGAAAAATGTTTTGTTATAAAAAAGCCTCACGAATGAGGCTCCTTAAAAAATCAGCAGTTAAGAACGATAGTCCGCATTAATTTTCACATAATCATATGATAGGTCACAGGTATAGACCGTATCTTTGGCCTGCCCTCGACCAAGGTTTACATGAATGGTCATTTCTGTCTGTGACATTACACGCGCACCAGCTTCTTCGGTATAGTCTTCAGCAGCACCACCATCTTTACAAATTTGCACGTCATCTAACCAGACTTGAATTTTTTCAACATCCAAATCTTTCACGCCAGCATAGCCAATCGCAGCAAGGATACGTCCCCAGTTTGGATCAGACGCAAAAATTGCCGTTTTAACCAATGGTGAATGAGCAATGCTATAAGCAATATCACAGCATTCTTGTGTGTCGTTTCCACCATCAACCGTGATGGTAATAAATTTGGTCGCCCCTTCCCCATCACGAATAATCAGTTGCGCTAAACGTTTCATTACACGAGATAAAACATCCAAGACCACAGTATAGCGTGCATCTTCTCCACTGCTAATTTCTACACCACCAGCCATGCCTGTTGCAGCAAAGATGCATGAATCATTAGTAGAAGTATCACCATCCACAGTAATCCGGTTAAATGATTGGTCTGCACTAATTTTTAACATTTTTTGCACAAGATTTCGTGCAATTGGCGCATCGGTTGCAACAAAACTCAGCATGGTCGCCATATTTGGGCGAATCATGCCTGCACCTTTAGAAATCCCAGTCATTGTATACGTTATACCATCAAGCTCGAACTGTTCTGAGGCACCTTTTGGTGTGGTATCTGTGGTCATGATCCCAGTCGCAGCGTCCGGCCATGAGGCGTCATTCAAACTATTTAGTGCAGGCTGTAAACCTTGCGTTAAACGCTCAATGGGCAGTTGTTCGCCAATGACCCCTGTAGAGAATGGCAATACCTCAAATTCTTCTACCTGCGCTAACTCAGCAAGCTTTAAACAGGTCAATTGTGCATTTTGCATGCCCAATTTGCCTGTACCTGCATTAGCATTCCCGGTATTGATGACCAAATAGCGTGGATTGGCTTGTGCTAAATGTGCTTTGGACACATGAACGGGCGCTGCACAAAATGCATTCTGGGTAAATACACCCGCAACATTGGTACCTTGTGCAAATTCAAAAATAACTAAATCTCGTCGATTTGGATAACGGACATACGCCTCAGCAGAGCCAATTTTTACACCTTGTACCACATGCATATGCGGCATAGACACGTCACCAACAGCCATTTTTAAATGTCCACATGAATTAAAATGAAAACACAGCTTATTAGAATTCTCTATAAAAATCGAGCTTATTAAAATGCTTATTTATTTTTACTATAAGAAAAGCTTATTCATTTGAATATAAAATAAAAAAGCCAGTAAATATACTGGCTTTCATCACATCATTAATACCTTACTGTTGAACAGCAGTCGTGGTATCCGCAGCCAATAATGCTTGCTTTACTTTTTCTTGACTAGATACTGACAACGCTGGATTTGAAGCAACAACGCGATTAACCGTAGCAGGTGTTACTGCTGCAATCGCCGCAGTTTTTAAAATAATTGGGCGTCCGCCTGTATTACCTAAAGTATAACGAATACCAGTACGTGGACTGATTACAGTCGTGGTTTCATTTTTTACTTCTGCTTGGGCTGTCACTGCGCCTGTAGCAGCTTGTACTTTTTCCACTGTAGTCGTTTGTGGTGCCGTATCTGCAAATGCCAATGCTGGAACTGCTAAAGTTGCAACAAATAAAGGTTTTAATAATTTTTTCATTATCTTCCCAAAGATCTTTTCCAATTGAGCAACTTAATACCACTTAATCACATTTCCTGCAATAAAAATTAACGCATGGTAATAACTTGTAAAAAAAGCAGAACAATTGTTCTGCTTTTTTGTAACACTTTCAGGGTCTATTCACTCAATTAGATTTTGCCGTGACATTGTTTGTATTTCAAACCTGAACCACAAGGACAAGGTGCATTACGGCTTTCTGGAGCTACAACCTCATCACTATGAGTGAATTGTGCATCAACAATCTCATTACTTACCGTACCGCTTAAGCCATCCACTTCATCATGTGCGAAGTTAAGACGCATAGATTCAGCTTGAGCCTGTTGTTGAGCTTCCATTTCAGCAAGCTCTTCAGGTGTTGGGATATGCACACGAGAAATATCAGTAACTACGTCTGACTTAATCACTCCCAGCATATTGACGAATAAATTGAAGGCTTCCTTCTTATATTCTTGTTCAGGGTTCTTTTGTGCATAACCACGTAAATGAATCCCTTGACGCAAATAGTCCATCGCAGCCAAATGGTCTTTCCAGTGACGGTCTAAAGAACCCAGCATGAAGTGACGTTCAAGTGTTGCTGCAGTATCATCGCCCATTTGTTCACGACGATTACGGTACCGCGTAACAATCTCATCAGAAATACGTTCAACCAAGGCTTCTTCATCAAGACGACGATCTTCTTCCAACCATTGGTTTACAGGAAGGTTAATGCCTAAGTCTTCATTCAATGCATTTTCAAGCCCTTGAATATCCCATTGATCATGAATTGATTCAGGTGGAATATAGGTTTCGATTAAGCCTTTTACGACTTCACGATGCATTTCTTCAATATAATCTTGAAGTGAACTTTCTTCTAAAATTTCATCACGTTGAGAATAAATAATTTTACGTTGTTCGTTATTTACATCATCGTATTTCAATAAGTTTTTACGAATATCGAAGTTACGTGCTTCAACTTTACGCTGTGCATTTTCAATAGAACGCGACACCATTTTATGTTCAATGGCTTCATTCTCTTGTAGTCCCATCGCACGCATCATTGCAACAACACGATCACCTGCGAAGATACGCATCAAATCATCTTCTAATGACAAGAAGAAACGTGAAACACCTGGGTCACCTTGACGACCAGAACGACCACGCAACTGGTTATCAATACGACGTGATTCATGACGTTCAGAACCGATGATGTGTAAACCACCTGAACTCAACACCATTTCATTGTTTTGTTCCCATTCTGCTTTAAGACGAGCTTCATCTTCCGCAGTATGGTTTTCAATTTTGGCAAGTTTTGCTTTCCAGTTACCACCAAGCAAAATATCGGTACCACGACCTGCCATATTGGTTGCAATGGTCACTGCACGCGGTGAACCCGCTTGGGCAATAATGTCTGCTTCACGCTCATGTTGTTTAGCGTTCAAGACTTCATGGGTAATTCCCGCATCTCGTAACTTATCAGATAAAATTTCTGAGGCCTCAATGGTAGCAGTACCAATCAAGATAGGCGCAACACCTGCTTCATGAATTTTCTGAATTTCTTCAATAATTGCGTTGTATTTACCATTACGGTTTAAATAAATTAAATCGTTTTGGTCATTACGAATCATCGGACGATGGGTTGGAATAAGCACAACATCCAAACCATAAATTTCTTTCATTTCCGCAGCTTCAGTATCAGCAGTACCTGTCATACCTGAAAGCTTTTTGTATAAACGGAAATAGTTCTGGAATGTGGTTGTTGCTAAAGTTTGGTTTTCAGGTTGAACTTCGAGCGCTTCTTTGGCTTCAACAGCTTGGTGCAAACCTTCAGACCAACGACGACCTGGCATGGTACGACCAGTATTCTCATCGACAATGATTACTTCACCATCATGTACAATGTAGTGAACATTACGTTGATACAGGAAATGTGCACGAATTGCAGCAGACACGTGATGAACGAGGTTTAGATTTGATGGTGAATATAAGCTTTCGCCTTCAGCCAACAAGCCCATTTTAATCAGTTCATCTTCAACAGTTTCATAACCGACTTCAGTCATTTCAACTTGGCGTTGTTTTTCATCAATCCAGAAATGACCGCCATCTGCGACTTTTTCTTCTTTTTGAGCATGCAACTTCGGTGGAATACTATTGATTGCAACATAAAGCTGTGATGAATCATCACTTTGACCAGAAATAATCAACGGTGTACGTGCTTCATCGATCAAGATCGAATCGACCTCATCGATAATCGCATAAATCAAACCACGTTGCTTTTTCTCTGCCATAGAGAAAACCATGTTATCGCGCAGATAATCGAAACCAAACTCATTATTGGTACCGTAAGTAATATCTGAACGATATGCCTCAGCTTTCTCTATTGGTGATTGCATCGAATAGATTACACCAACGCTTAAGCCCAAGAACTCATAAAGTGGACGGTTTAATTCAGCATCACGTTGTGCCAAGTAATCGTTGACCGTGATGACATGAACACCTTGTTCACTAATCGCATTTAAATATACAGCCAAAGTACCCATTAGGGTTTTACCTTCACCTGTACGCATTTCTGCAATTTTTCCTTCATGCAAAGTAATACCACCAATGAGCTGCACATCATAATGACGCATACCCATGACACGTTTTGCTGCTTCACGACACACCGCAAACGCTTCTGGCATTAATTTATCTAGGCTTTCACCTTTCTTATATCTTTGTTTGAATTCTTCAGTTTTTGCAGATAAGTCTGCATCGCTGAGTGCAGATGTCGTCGGCTCGAGCGCATTGATCTTATCGACAATTTTACGCATACGTTTTAGTTCGCGCTCGTTTTTAGTACCGAAGATTCCTCCGATCAGACTTGCCAACATATAAACTCTCTAAATCTTTGTGAAATAAATTTTTCTCAGACGATATTATGGTGGTAGAAATTTGAAGTACAAGGGTTTTGCACAAATCCAATCAAAAAAATCTGACGATTAGTTCTAGCACGTATCAGCTAAGGCGCATTAATGTAGCAAATTTAACCGATATTTGCAGTGAGGTAGAGATCAATTATATGTTTTTTTTCATATGCTTCTTTTATTAATATCTATTTTCTTCATAAAGAAATACAAAAACACTATTTTTAATTATAAAAAAACTGGGTAATAGTAGTTTGGACGAGCTAAATAACAAACAACATTTTTAAATATTGAGGTTTCAAAATGACTTTACGATTAGGTGACATTGCACCAGATTTCACTCAGGAATCTAGTGAAGGTCCAATTAAGTTTTATGATTACTTGGGCGACAGTTGGGGTGTTTTATTCTCACACCCTGCTGATTATACGCCAGTATGTACCACTGAGCTGGGCTATACCGCAAAACTAAAAGATGAGTTTGAACAGCGTGGGGTAAAAGCCATTGCCCTTTCAGTCGATGATGTTGAATCACATAAAGGTTGGATCAACGACATCAATGAAACGCAAAATACCACTGTAAACTTCCCAATCATTGCAGACAAAGATCGTAAGGTGTCGACGCTGTATGATTTCATTCATCCAAATGCCAGTGAAACCCTCACCGTACGCTCTTTAATTATTATTGATCCCAATAAGAAAGTTCGCTTAATCATTACCTACCCTGCATCAACTGGACGTAATTTTAAAGAAATTCTCCGTGTGATTGATTCATTGCAACTGACTGACAATTATAAAGTTGCCACACCTGCAAACTGGCAAGATGGTGAAGATGTTGTCATCGTTCCGTCGATCAAAGACGAAGCGGAGCTTAAAGAACGCTTCCCAAAAGGTTATACGGCGGTTAAGCCTTATCTTCGTCTTACCCCACAACCCAATAAATAATATGCAATATTGATTTTTTTAGATTAGAGCTAACTAACTTCAAAAGATCACATCCAAACTTGATGTGGTCTTTTTTTAAGATCCACTGATTGCAACGAAACTCTTTTCCCTCTGCAAAACACACCAAATACTAAAATAAAAGCAAAATCATTAAAAAAAAAAGGCACCGAAGTGCCTTTTATGATCAAAGATCAGCGAACAAATGTTATGCAGGAATACGTAAAACTTGTCCTGGGAAAATATCATCCGCATTTTTTAACAATGGGCGGTTCGCTTCAAAAATTTTATTATATTGGTTGGCATCACCATAAAATTCTTTTGAAATTTTAGACAAATTATCGCCTGATTTAACCGTATAGAACTTACTTTCAGGCTCAGGTGTTGCCACTGTCATTTGATCATCAACTTGCGCCACATGGTCAATATTCCCCACAGCAAGAATGATTTTCTCTTTATCTGCCTGAGTTTGTACCTGACCGTGAATCGTGGCCAAATCAGAAGTACCATTATAACTTACAGAAAGCCCTGTTACTGGCAAGCCTAACGCTTTAATGTGCCCCAATAACTTATTGGCAATTTCTTGTGCAGACGGTTCTGCTGGCGTTGCTGGTGCCGCTTGTGGCTCAGCTGGTGCAGTATTTTTCTTGCCAATTCCTTTAATAAAATCAAAAAGACCCATATGTCGTACTCCATATCATTATTGAAAATTGTTTTACTGTGAATGTATTACTGTGAACTGTTATACAAATTTAAGAACTCTATTTTTATAGCGAAAAAGTGTCAGGGTGTGCGTTGTCATTGGTGATAAAAAGGTAACGGTATGTAACCAATGTTTTTGATTTTAAACTTATTTAGTTGCTTTTTAGGTTAAGGCATTGCCAAGCAAACATTCACTCAATACAGCTAAATTCAGGCATAAAAAAACCACCTAAAGGTGGTCTTTTTACGTATAACAACAACGTGCTATAAAATCAACACATTAACCAAGTTTTTTAGTTACATAGTCGATAGCTGATTGAACAGTTGTGATTTCGTTAGAATCTTCATCTGGAATAGTGATGTCGAAGTCATTTTCGAAAGACATAACAAGTTCTACTAGGTCTAGAGAATCAGCACCCAAATCATCCATGAAAGATGCTTCGTTTTTGATTTCTTCAGCTTTGATACCTAATTGTTCTGCAACAGCTTGTTTAATGCGTTGTTCGATATCGCTCACAGGAATTCTCCTCATTGCTTGTGGCGGCTTTTAATTGCCTGATAGTTTAATTGAATATTTACTTTTTTCAAAGTTTATACATCGCATTACGCCATGTATAAACCACCATTTACGTGTAATACTGTGCCTGTAATGTAACTGGCTTTGTCAGAAGCCAAAAAACTTACTGCATTTGCAATATCTTCTGGTTGACCAAATCGGTTTAACGCAACTTGATCACTCATTTTTTTGCGAATATCTTCACTTAACTGCTCAGTCATTTCTGTTGCGATAAAACCAGGCGCAATACAGTTGACTGTAATCTGACGGCTTCCCATTTCTTTTGCAAGACTGCGACTGAAAGCTTCAATCCCTGCTTTTGCAGCAGAATAGTTGGCTTGTCCTGGGTTAGCAAAATGTGCAACAACAGAACTGATATTAATAATGCGTCCAAAGCGAGCTTTGGTCATACCTTTCAATACACGTTTAGATAAGCGGAATACAGCTTTAAGATGAATATTGAGAATATCGTCCCAATCATCTTCAGACATACGTAACAATAAATTGTCTTTGGTAATCCCTGCATTGTTCACAAGTATCATCACTGAACCATATTTTTGTTCAATGTCAGATACCAATGCATCAATTGCAGCACCATCACGTACATCAAGTAATGCACCCGCACCATTTTCAGCAAAAACTGTTGAAAGTTTTTCTGCGCCCGCTGCTGATGTTGCCGTACCTACAACAAAATAACCGTCTTGAATCAATTGCTGAGCGATGGCAGCACCAATCCCTCGGCTCGCGCCTGTCACTAATGCGACTTTGCGTTCTTGTGTCATGCAATTTTCCCTTCAGCCACTAAGATAGCATTCAGTGCATCTTCCATACGACTTTGTGTATCGAGTGGAAATGCTTTTTCGATATTTGGTAAACGTTTTGCTAAATTCGCCAATACATTACCTGGACCACATTCAGCAACATACTGAATACCTTGGTCTTGGATGAATTGCATGGTTTTAGTCCACTGTACTGACTGATACAGTTGCGCCGTTAATGCTAAGCGTAATTGGCTTGTATCTGTCGCGATTCCAGCATTGACATTTTGTATTACAGGAATACTTGGTAGCTCAATGGCAGTTTGTTCCAAAGCTTCTGCAAACTGTTCAGCAGCAGGTTTCATTAGAGAACAATGTGATGGTACAGATACAGGTAATGCAATCGCTTTACCGCCGTTTTCTTTGGCAACGGTCATGACAGCTTCGACTAGAGTTTTGTCACCTGCGATAACAACTTGGCCTTGCGCATTATAGTTTGCAGCTTCAACAGAACCACGGCCTTGAACATTGGCTTGCTCACACAGCTCAAGTACTTTCGCATCATCTAGACCGAGAATAGCCGCCATCGCGCCTTGCCCCTGAGGCACAGCACTTTGCATCAATTTACCGCGTAAATTTACCAACTTGACTGCATCTGCCAAAGTCATCGACTCTGCAGCAACTAAAGCACTGTATTCGCCTAAGGAATGACCTGCGAGGTATTTTGGTACAACACCACCAAGATCTAACCATACACGCCATAAAGCAATACTTGCTGTCAATAAAACAGGTTGGGTATTTTCTGTTTGATCTAAACCTTCACCGCTTTGTGCAATGTGCCATAAATCAAAACCGATGGCATCTGATGCTTCAGTAAAGGTTTCTTGTACACCACTAAACTGTTCTGCAAGTTCAGCAAGCATACCCACTTTTTGTGAACCTTGACCTGGAAACAAAAATGCAGTTTTTGTTGCTTGAGCTGCTTGTTCGAGTCGTTTGGCAGACATATAAAAAGTCCCTTATTTAATCTTGATCGTTTCCGATGGCGCAATTTTACATTAAAAAAAAATTTATTTAATTGCGAAATACAACAAAAAACCCAGTCATTGAAAACAAAAAAAGGGAGCTTTCGCTCCCATTTTTTTACTAAGCTTGCGCTTAATAGTTCACCAATTATTCAGCATCAGCTGCTTTAGCGAATAATTGACGACCACGGTAGAAACCATCTTTAGTCACGTGGTGACGACGGTGAGTTTCACCAGTAGTTTGGTCTACAGTTAATGCATTCTCGGTTAAAGCGTCATGTGAACGGCGCATGTCACGGCGAGAGCGACTTTTACGGTTTTGCTGAACGGCCATGATGGCTCCTTACAAATCGAAAAAATGGATCAGAACAAATTCGGTTGTCTTAACTTAACAGTATAACACAAAATTTAGTTAAGTTTACCCTTCAAACCTGCCAAAACTTCAAACGGATTATCCCGTTTTTCTTCAACAGTGTCCTGAACGGCTGGTTGATGCTTATGTTCACAAGCGTCATGCTTAGGAGACAGAGGCATCAACAATAACAATTCATCTTCTAAAAGTGCAAGTAAATCAACAGTCGAAGGAGTATTGGTTAAATAATCCCCTTTAATTGTTGCTTCACTTTCACCTAGTACGATGAAATCAGCATCCTCATCCAAGCGCTCTATCAGTGACTCATCATCTATTAAAGCCAAATGGAAGTCAGAAACTAACGTAATTTCAACAGAATCCAGACAACGCTGACATTCCATTGGAACTTTAGTATCTACATGACCATCTAGCCAAACAATACGATGATACGCATCCATTGATAGCTTACAGTCTATATTGATCAATTGATCATCAATTGATCCAACAGCTTCACGGGAAATACGAACAAAGCGAGACAATGGCAGGGTACCTGACCATGTAAAGCCTTGTTCAGCCCATTTAAACGGCTCTATCTGTGCCGGAAAGGTATTTGCTGACATAATTAAGGCGGCAATTCTACAAATTCATAGGTACTCTGTCAAAGATTAAGATACAATTTTGTACTTATTTAGACAGATCTCTTGAGTAATACAAGCCATGCAACAGTTGCAGCCGCAACCTGAAGTCACTACTTCATTACAATTCAACACGCATTTAACTTCTGAAAACACATTGCAAGCCGCCGATGTGCAACGCTTATCATGGGCTAACTTACAAACAGAAGTGCAACACGTTGATTGGCTTATCTTACACTTTAATCACTGGTTTTCCCACTTAAATGTGACGCTTGTTCGTGGTGATTTTGAACCAGAGTATTTCCCTGCTAGCGAACACAGCCCTGCCCGTATTCAGTTTGCACATGGTTTTTTCAACAGCGCCCTGCATGAAATTAGCCATTGGAGCATTGCCGGAGAACAGCGCCGTTTATTGCCTGATCTCGGTTATTGGTATGCACCCGATGGTCGTACAGCTGAACAACAAGCCTTATTTGAGCAGGTTGAAATCAAGCCTCAAGCCATTGAATGGTTATTTTCCAAAGCATTTGGACGAAAATTTCGAGTTTCGCTGGATAATCTGACTGGTGAAGGTGGTGACGGCTCGATATTTAAAGACAATGTTTATGCACAAGTTCAGGATTTTTTTTCGGGTAAAACCAAACTTCCACGCGATGCAAAGCACTTCATTCAGTGTATTTGTCTATGTACTCGAGGTGGCAAAACATTACAAAGCACTGAATTTAATCGTAACGATCTTGATTAAACCCGTAATTTTTTTAAAACATTGATTGCAACGATTTACTTTCCCAAGTAATAATTGAATTAACAATAAATCAGGAGAATAAATATGCTGCATTTAAGAGTACATCCTGACAATCCTCAACCACGTTTAATCAGCCAAGCAGTCGAAAGAATTCGAGCAGGTGATGTTGTGGTTTACCCAACTGATGCGGCTTATGCAATCGGCTGTCAGATTGGAAATAAAAGTGCAATGGAACGTATTGCTCAGATCCGTGGTCTGGGTGCAAAGCATCAATACGCGATTATCTGTGCGGATTTATCTGATATTGCAACCTATGCCAAAGTAGACAATGCAATGTATCGTTTACTTAAAGCCAATACCCCAGCCGTAACCACATATATTTTACCCGCAACCAGTGAAGTTCCACGACGCTTGATGCATCCCAAGAAAAAAACCATCGGCTTACGTGTTCCAAGTAATTCCGTCTGTCAGATGCTATTAAAAGAGTTGGGAGAACCCTTACTGACCAGTACTTTGATTTTACCTGGTCAAGATGCACCAATGGATGATCCCTACGATATTGAACAATTATTGGAAAAACGTATTGATGTGTTTATTGACAGTGGTTTAGGTACCTTAACCACCACCAGTATCGTTGATTTATCAGGAACGAACCCTGAAATTATCCGTCGTGGTGTAGGCGATGTAAGCGCTTTTGAATAAGTACCGAAATATATTTAATCATTGTTAAGTGATTAAAGAATCAAGGCTTGATAGAAGTAAGATGCGATGGATTTATTCACCACACTATTAAATATTAATAATGTACAAAATGATCAAATTTTATTTGTTGAAAAGCCTTGGACACCGGAATCACAAGTTCGTGTGTTACATGTCTCTTTCGTTAAAAATCCCTTAGCAAAAAACTTTCAGTTCTTTTTAGCAGTCAATGAACTAAAACGTTTGGTCTTGCAGTTTGAAACTCGAAATGTTTGTTTAAGAGAGATGTGCTATTTAATTATCGAACATGCCCTTGAAAAAAATTAAATTATTTAACATCTTTAAAATTAAGATTAAATATGAAAAAAATTCTTTATGTCTTGGTCATTATTCTTGGGGTACTTATCAGCTATCCCTTTATTAAATCACCCAATGTTCATATTTATCATGAACAGCATGAAATCATTTTAGAAAACATTTTCTTGGATGAATATTATTTAGGTTTCAATAAGCTAAAAATTCAATCTATACAAAATCATACCCTTATTTGTGAAATTGAACACTCCCACATGCCTCACCCCGAAGATCAGCAACAGGTTAATACTCATCAAGTAAGCATTCATCAAGCAAATAATAAGCAACAGATCAGGCTCAAAAAAGGGTTCAATGATGAACTGAGTATTTGGGGAAGTGCATTCCAACACCCCACAGCAAAACCGTGTTTATTAAAAAATGAAACTTATATTGTTTCGGTCTGGGGAAACAACGGCTCTGGTTTTTCAACACGTAAACGCTTAAAAATCACCATTCCATGAGCTGTGATTTGAGATCTATCAATTACACAACAATTATATTTTTAGATTGGTATTTTTCTCAATTCAGTTTATAAACAAAGCACAATCCTAAAAACAAATGCTTAATTATGATTTATAAGGTACATCATTTACATTGTGGAACCATGTGTCCGATATGCGCACCACTATACGGACAAAAAGGTTTGTATGGCAAAATGGTGTGTCATTGCCTATTGATTGAAACAGACAAAGGTCTTGTATTGATCGATACTGGTTTTGGGATGCAAGACTACTTACATCCGCAAACCCGATTAGGTAAAGCTTTTACTAAAATCAGTGGCATACAAGCTGATTTCAATCTCACAGCCATTTCTCAAATTCAACAATTGGGTTTTAAACCATCCGATGTTCAACATATTTTGGTCAGTCATTTAGACTTAGATCATGCAGGTGGTATTTCAGACTTTCCCAATGCCACGGTTCACATCTTATCTAGTGAGTTTAATGCAGCACAAAAACTTTCAGTCATGAACAAATTGCGCTATCGGCCGCAACAATTTAAAAATCATCGTTACTGGAATTTTCTTGAACCTAAAAATGGCGAAGCATGGTTCAATTTCCAAAAAGTTCAAGGTTTTAATATTTTCAATGATGAAATTTTATTGATTCCTTTAGTCGGTCATACTGTAGGACATTGCGGTATAGCGATCAAACAACAAGATAGATGGTTATTGTTCTGTGGCGATGCTTATTTTAATCATCTAGAACTCAACCCTAAGAATAAATTACGCGCGCTCGACAAAATTGAATATCTCCTAGCGGAAGATAATACATTGCGCTTAAAAACATTATCACAACTGCAACAGCTTGCACAGAATGAAGCAAAAATTGAAATTATCTGTGCCCACGATCCTGTTGAACTAGACCGATATTTAAAACATGCTTAAATCTCAATTATTACGTTATACCACTATTTTCGCACTCAGCGTACAGCTTTCAGCATGTATGACAACTGCTGCACTTCCAGATCATGAGCGCCCAAAACAATGGGGAACCATCGTTGCTCCACAGTATAATTTTTATCGGATCAGTGACACCGTTTTTCGTAGTGAACAACCCAGTGCTGAACTTATTCCTGAGTTAAAAACCAATCAAATTGATGTCGTGATTAATTTAAGAAGTCGCAATAAAGATAAAACAGTACTTTCAAAACAAAACTTTAAATTGGTTCATATCCCGATCAATACTTGGGCAATTGATCGTCATGATCTACTCAATGCCATGAAAACAATTCAAATCGCAAAAGCCCACAACCAGAAGGTTTTAATCCATTGCTATCATGGTTCTGATCGTACTGGGGCAAGTGTTGCAATGTACCGAATTATTTTTGAGAACTGGTCTGTGAATGATGCTTTAAATGAAATGAAACATGGCGGTTATGGCTTTCATCCAATCTGGGGCAATATTGAAAAACTTTTTACCCCTGAAAATATAAAATGGATCCGTGAGCAGCTCGCGAATCCATCTTTAACCACAAATACCTAACTCATAGCGTTTAACGTCGGTCTAGAGGTACCCACTCGATTACCCAAGCCGACTTCATGCCTAGACTCGCATCAGAATTGATCTTCTTACGTGCTGAATCTGCAGTCTCTCGATCTTTCGATGGTCCAACCATAATACGAATACCTTTTGAGGTTGGACTCTTGGTCACTTTATACCCTTTGGCACGTAATTTAGCAGCGACAGCATCGGCATTGGCTTCATTAGCGGCAAGCGCAACTTGTACCATCCATTGCTTATCACCATTTTCAAGCAAATCACGTGCTTTTTCAGCTTCCGCTTTTTTCTTTGCTTCTTCTTGTGCTTTGTGTTTTTTATCCGCTTCTGCTTTCTTGTCTTCCGCTTGCTTTTTCTCAGCAGCGGCTTTCTTTTCAGCATCTAGCTTACGTTTTTCATCTGCTTTTTGTTGTTCTTCTAATTTACGTTTCTTTTCTTCAGCGGCTTTTTTATCTGCTTCTGCGGTAGCTTGACGCTTCTGCTCAGCTAACTTTTTTTCAGCATCGGCTTTTTGCTTTAATTGAGCATTTTGCTGTTCAAGTTTTTTCTGCTCTGCTGCTTTCTGTTGTGCTTTGGCTTTTTCATCCTGTACCAGCTCAGGAGGAATATCAGCCCCTTCCTGTGCTGCCGCAGCAGCTGCACCACGTCTTGCATTTGCAGCAGCATACTCTTCAGCTGCTTTACGTGCAGCATCTGCTTCTGCCTGTTGTTGCATACGTAAAAAATCTGCTGCTTTTGCTTCTTGTTCAGCAACCGCTTTTTCACGAGCACGCTTTTGCTCTTCTAACAGACGTTTTTCAGTCGCAACATCGACAGTCAACGGCTGCAATTGTACAGGCTCACCAGCAGGTGTCGCTTTATTTTGCTGAGCTTGGCTTGTCGGCTGTGTCTCTGCTTGGCTTTGGTGGATTTCTTCTTTACCTTTTAGAAGCAATGCCGCCAATAGAACACCACCACTTAATAAAACAACACCACCCATCCAGCGTTGTTTGTTATTCATTGACATTCGTCTAAATACTCCCAGACCGCTTCTAAGGTATGGAATGAACCACACACCAAAATCAGCTGATTATTATTGGTTTCTGCAAGCGCTGATTGAAATGCTGCTTGTACACAATCAAACTGTTCAACTGTCTCATGCTGTAAAGCAGTTTGTAATTGTTCCAATGATGCCGCACGAGGCACAGTTAACGGTGCAATTTTCCACTTTAATACAGTATTTTTCAACAACTTGACCACAGAATCTACATCTTTGTCGGACAACATTGAAAAAACAGAGACAACTTCTGTGTACTGTTTATTGTATTCTAAGAATTTTCGCAATTGCTTTAACAAAAATTCTACACCATGCGGATTGTGTCCCGCATCAAAAATTACTGTTTTATCGTGTATTTTTCTAATTTCAAAGCGCCCTGACAATTGTGCGTTCTGAATACCTTGCGAAATCGCCTGTTGTGAAACTGTTAAACCGCTCACCAAAATTGCAGCGACAGCAGCAGAAATATTTTCCAGTGCCAAGTGTCCTAAAGGAAGTTTTAAAGTCGTTCCTGAGCTTGCAAAATTCCAAGATTGACCATCTTCTGAATTACCATAAAAATAATCATGGTTTAGCGCATACAGCGTGGCATTGGTTTCTTGTACTTTATGTTGTATCGCTTGTGGTATGTCTTGTGTGCCGGCAAAAATGACAGGGATATTTGCTCGAATAATACCGGCTTTTTCATAAGCAATTTTTTCAATTGTATCGCCAAGCCAATCAGTATGGTCTAAACCAATATTGGTAATCACAGCCACATCTGGATCAATCACATTGACCACATCCAAACGACCACCAAGACCAACTTCAAGTACCCAAACATCACATTGTTTTTGTTTAAAAATAACAAATGCAGCCAAAGTTATGGCTTCAAAAAAAGATAAAGATAATTCACAAATACGGCGGGCTTGATCAACCGCAACAAAAGCATCAATCAAAGTTTGATTATCAACTTCTTGTCCAGCCAGTTTAACCCGTTCATTAAAACGATAAATATGTGGAGACTGGTATAAACCAACATTCAGCCCTTGCGCATTCAGAATCGCAGCGAGTGTTGTTGTGGTTGAACCTTTGCCATTTGTTCCAGCAACGGTAATCACTTTGGCTTTAGGGTTAGTCACCCCGAGTTGTTCTGCCACAGGAATCACGCGCTCTAAGCCTAAATCAATCCCTGTAACGTGAACATGGCTCCAATAATCGAGCCATGTTTGTAAATCATCAGTATTTAAAGGTGCTGTTTGGTTGTTCAAGGCAAATTCATCAGTTTCGCTACAATACGATATACAGTATCACGTAATGCGTGACGATGAACAATTTGATCGATTACACCATGATCAAGCAAAAATTCCGCACGTTGGAACGGTTCTTCCAGCTTCTCACGTACTGTTTGTTCAATCACACGTTTACCCGCGAAACCAATCATCGCTTTAGGTTCAGCAATATGTACATCACCTAACATTGCCAATGATGCTGTTACACCACCATACACTGGATGGGTTAATACCACGATATACGGAAGATGTGCATCTTTGATTTTTTGAATCGCCGCAGAGGTACGCGCCATTTGCATCAAAGACAACATGCCTTCCTGCATACGAGCACCGCCTGAAGCAGCAAAACAAATCAGTGGTTGCTTATCTTTAATCGCTTTTTCAGCAGCTTGTACAAAACGGTCACCGACCACAGTACCCATTGATCCAGCCATAAAGTCGAATTCAAATGCGCATGCAACCATTGCAATATTTTTAACTTGACCTTGCATCACCACAAGGGCTTCAGTTTCACCTGTTTTTTCCTGCGCTTCTTTAATACGCTCTGGATAAGGCTTGCTGTCTACAAAATGTAAAGGATCTTTTGCTGCAAATTCTTGACCAAGTTCAGTGGTCACATTATCAAAAAACCAATTTAAACGATCACGTGCTTTCATTTTCAAATGTTCATCGCATGATGGACAAACATAGGCATTGAAAGACATTGCAGTACGAGTCACGAGTGCATGACATTCAGGGCACTCAATGGTTGGTTCTGTAAACGTCGCTTTGAGTGTTTGTTGTTGGTCAGGCATATGAATGCCTGGAACTGTACGATCTGTCCACGGCGTTGTTGCGCTGAGGATTTTCCCTGATTTCACTTCTTGATTCATACTAACTCATCGAGCGCGGCTCGAAGCTCCTTGACTTTATTCACTGCTGCTTCAACAGCTTGTTCTGGTGCAAGATTTGCAAATGGTTTGACAAAAGCACTTCCGACAATCACTGCATCAGCAACTTGACCTACGGCTTTTGCAGAAGCGGCATCACTAATCCCAAAACCTACCCCAACTGGAATATCGGTAAAGGTTTTGATTTTTTCAATACGTGCTGCAACTTCCGTTGTATCCAATGTTGCTGCACCCGTTACGCCTTTTAGAGACACATAGTAAATAAAGCCACTTGCTTGTTTCACTACATGCTGAATACGTTCATCGGTAGAGGTTGGTGCAAGCAAGAAGATTTGATCCATATTGTACTTTTGCAATACTTCATCTAAATCTTGTGCTTCTTCAGGTGGTAAATCCACAAGAAGTACACCATCAACACCACAGTCATTCGCATAAGCTACAAACTTTTCATAACCAATCACTTCAACAGGGTTTAAATACCCCATTAAAACAACTGGCGTTGTTGTATCTTTTTGGCGAAATTCTTTAACCATATTCAAGGCATCAAAGGTATTGGTACCCGCAGCTAAAGCGCGCTCTGCTGCAAGTGCAATCACTGGACCATCTGCCATAGGATCGGAAAATGGCAATCCAAGTTCAACTACGTCTACGCCTGCTGCAACCATTTGATGTAACAATGGTACGGTTACATGTGGTTGAGGATCACCCGCCATAACATAAGAAACCAAAGCCTTACGCTGTTGAGATTTAAGCTGTGCAAAACGAGTGGCTAAACGTGACATAGGATTGTACATTCCTTGAATTGTTCAAACTTGAGGAGTTTTTAGATCATTAAACACCAGTAAATAAATTCAAAATGGATTTATTTACGGTTTAATCATCCAAATGTATAAATACAAGACACTGCATTGTAACGCTATTTTTTACTCAAAGGATAGAGTCACATAGTCGCTCTCGCGTATCTTGTTTTATATCACCAATAATAAAACAACCCATGGATACATTTAGCGCTATTTTCAAGTTGAGGACAATGATCAAAGCTACCTATTTTCAAGCTTACAAAAAAATATCATTATGAGTAAAAAATAAAGTTAAATCATCACCCTACAGCCAAACACCCTATCACACACATCACTTAATTATTTTTCAGAAATTGCAAAAGCTGTTTATACTAGTCAGGATTCTGATTTTTTATCTCCTCTTATGACCACACATTCTCAGGCTAAAGTGCAAGCCAGCGTGCTTGCGCTCTTGCCGCTTATTGTTTTTTTAGCCATTTTTTTAGGCAGTGGTATTTATCACACGATCATTGGTACTGAGTTTGCTTTTTATCAAGTGAAAGCCCCTATTGCTGCTCTTCCTGCAATTATTTTGGCCATCCTGCTGTATAGAGGGAAAATCAATGCCGCTATAGAAACATTTTTGCATGGTGCAAGCCATCCCAATTTAATTTTGATGTTTATGGTCTTTATGCTTGCAGGTGCCTTTGCCAGCGTAACCAGTGCAATCGGTAGTGTGGACTCCACTGTTCAATTTGGTTTATCGATTATTCCATCTGAATTTGTCCTCCCGATGCTTTTCATCATTTCGGCCTTTATTGCCACAGCAATGGGAACATCGATGGGAACCATTGCTGCATGTGCGCCGATTGCTTTTGGTTTTTCTCAAGCAACGGATATTCAGCCCATTTATGCAATTGGTGCTGTGGTCAGCGGGGCAATGTTTGGTGATAACTTATCCATGATTTCAGACACCACCATTGCAGCAACTCGAAGTCTAAATGTAGAACTGCGTGATAAATTTCGGGTGAATATCTGGATCGCATTGCCTGCTGCGATCATCACCATATTGATTTATATTTTGACCAGCCATCATGCACAAACCATTGAATATAAAAACTATAACTTATGGCTTATTTTGCCTTATGTGATCGTATTCTTTTTAGCATTTACACGTTTACATGTACTTGCAGTACTGACCATTGGAATAGTACTTTCGGGTTGTCTTGGCATCATTCAAAATCCTGAATTTACCCTACTTAAATACAATGCCGCTATTTATGATGGTTTTGTGGGTATGTTTGAAGTTGCCTTACTCTCTATGTTCTTAGGTGGTTTATCGGCGATTATGCAAAAAGAAGGCGGTTTAGAATGGTTAATTCAACGTATTTATGCCTTAACTCGCCGATTTAAAATCGGTCAGCAACGTGCGGGAGAAATTGGAATTAGCTTCCTTGTGGTTTTCTCGAATGTGTTTGTCGCAAATAATACTGTTGCCATCATCTTATCTGGAGACATGGCACGAGAAGTTGCCAAAGAATATGCTGTTGATCCCAAACGTGCAGCCGCATTTATGGATATTTTCTCTTGTGTGGTTCAGGGCTTGATTCCATACGGTGCACAACTATTACTTGCATGCTCAATTGCCAAACTGTCCCCTGTTGAGCTGATTGGTTCGATTTATTATTGTTGGGTATTGGCGATATTTGCAATCTTGGCAATCGTATTTAGATTTCCTAAATTAAAGATAACTTGAAATCATGCTGAATCATGGTTTTAAAAAACCAATTCAACAATCAGATCAACCTGTGTTTTGTGCATAAATTAAAAAATTACAATCGTACTAAGCACTTAGATAGTAGCAATACTATCTAAGTGCTTTTTTTTAAAGCATAATTTATTTGAACTGTTTTTTCACAATGACTTCAACTGTTGTTTTTTCTCGAGCAGGGTCTGCCCACTAAAAGCCTTATATGCTCTGGTTAAAGCTGACTGATCTGAATAACCTAACTGCATCGCAATTTCACTGAACGGCATGTGGCTTTCCAATAAAAAATCACAACGCTTCATCCGTTCAATCTCTACAATTTTTTTAAACGATGTCTGTAAGTCACTTAACTGTCGTTGTAAAGTCCGGGTGGATATATGAAGTTCTTGAGTAAGTTCTTCAATTTTTGGGGCTTGTTGTTTTAACTTTAAATACTCTGCCACAATCAAATGTAAACGCTGAGCAATGGTTTCATAGCGAGGTTTAGATGCAATAGCTTCCTCTGCTTGCTTAACCAAAAGCTGCATTAAGGATGGATCTGCCTGTTGGATTTTTAAATTTAAACCTGCTGAGGCTAAGACAAAACTATATTGAGGTTGATGGAAAGAGACTTCACAGCCGTAGAACTTTTGATAATGATAGAATGCCATCTGTGGTGCATGAGCAAAATGCACCGCATGCAATGGAAATTGATTTGGCGGTACAATTTTACGCGCGAGATGCATCATTAACGCATTGGTAAATTCATTAATAAGAATGTATTTTTCATGATGAAAGGGCCAAATTAAATGTACATATTCTCCCTTGAGCTGCATTTGCATTGGAATAACTTCGTCACCATCAATCACCAAACGACTAAAGCGCATAATATTTTGTAAAGCTTCTGCCACGGTTGTACTTCGTGATGCCATATAGCCCAAAACCCCAAAATGCTCAGGTCGCACATATTCTGCCATTTCAAAAACGATCTGAGGGCAATCTAGCGCTTGTTTGGTTTTTTCAATCAGTTGATGAAAGAAGAAATAGGAAGATTGTGTATCAATCGGCTGTGACAAAATTCCAATTAAATGTTTTTTTTCATCCGCTTGTAAGAAATCAAGCGTTGCAAGATCAATCCCTCGTTCAGACAGATACATCTGCCAGAGATGAAAATAACCATTTGGGATCTGTAATTCCTGCATCGTCTTGCACTCTTTTTAATCCTTTAACTTAGAAAATTGACATTGCAAATTTTCATTTTGTCGTAAAATGTATAAAAAATGGCAATATCTGTCAAAACAAACTTGCAAAATCCCGACATACTGAAATCATCAACAGTGATGCAAGTAAAATTAAATGAATGCATTAGTTACATATCAGGTCGACCCAGTGGTTCGAACCAAGCTCAACTTTAAACTTGAAGAAGTGCCACGCTTCTGGTTTGGTGGAGATCCATTCCGCACGCGACTATTTGACGCACTTAGTCTGACCTTCCCCGATGGTGAACGCTATTTCATAGAAAGTGTTCGGCTCTTCCGTGACAAAATCACCGATCCAGATTTACAACAACGTGTTGCTGATTTTATTCGTCAAGAAGCACAACATGGTATTGCACATGACAAAATGAATCAGGTCATGAAAGATCAAGGCATGCCTGTCGATCAATTTATCCAACTTTTAAGTAAGATTTTTAAATTTGAATTGAGCCAACGCTCGCCTCAATACAATATTGCGATGACAGCTGCCGCTGAACATCTCACCGCTTTGATGGCAGAAACATTTTATCGCCATAAAGCAACCTTATCTGAAGCACATCCTTATGTCCGGGCCTTACTGGCGTGGCATTCTATTGAAGAAATGGAACATCGAGATGTGGCCTTTGATGTGATGCAACAAGTCGGTGAGGTCCCTGACAACTTACGTCGATTTGCTTTAGCCTTTACCACCATAATGATGTTCAACTTTACCCTCTACCGTGCCAATATCATGCTTAAACATGATGGATTCAGCCGTATAGAACGTTTAAAAATGGCAACGCAAGGATTGCCTTGGTTCTTCGGTAAAAAAGGGATTTTATCTGCAATGAAAAATGAATATTTAGACTGGTTTAAAAAAGATTTTCATCCGAGCCAACACCCTGTAATTCGACAATATCAAGTTTGGGTCGATACGATGGCTGAAACCAATGATCCTATTCAAGCAGGTGAAGCATATTGGCAGGCTGGACTATAGCTGTCTTGATATAAACCGATCAGTTCTATCCTGAATAGGGATTTGAACTGAATAATGCGAGAAATAAAACAATGAATGCATATGTAAAACACCAAGTTGATCCTGTGGTTCGCAGCAATTTAGATTTTAGATTGAATGAAGTTCCACGCTTTTGGTTTGATAATGACCCTTTTCGTACCCGTATGTTTGATGCACTGAGTTTGACCTTTCCTGTAGGGGAAAGATATTTCATTCAAAGTGTTCGTGCACTGCGTGACAAAATCACCGATCCAGATTTACAGCAACGTGTCACGGATTTTATTCGACAGGAAGCACAGCACGGTATTGCACATGACAAAATGAATGAAGAAATGCTGCACCAAGGCATGCCTGTTGATCAGTTTGTAAAATTTATGGGTGCACATTTCGAGCATATACTGAAACATCGTTCCAAACAGTACAACATTGCCATGACTGCCGCAGCAGAACATCTTACCGCATTAATGGCAGAAACTTTTTATAGTAAACAAGAGACTTTAGCGGAGGTCCATCCTTTTGTTCGTGCTCTATTTGCTTGGCATTCAATCGAAGAAATGGAACATCGAGATGTCGCTTTTGATGTCATGAAAGAGGTTGGAGAAGTTCCTGAAAACTTACGTAAATTTGCGCTTGCCTTTGTCACTTTACAAATGTTTGGATTTACCTTTTACCGTGCCAATGTCATGCTTAAATACGATGGATTCAGTCGTTTGCAACGTGCTCAATTTGCACTCAAAGGTATTCCATGGTTTTTTGGCAAACACGGTAAATTATCAGCAATGCGTGAACAATACCTAGATTGGTTTAAACCTGATTTTCATCCGAGCCAGCACCCTGTGATTCGACAATATCAGGTTTGGGTCGATGTTTTGGCCGAAACCAATGATCCGATTCAAGCAGGTGAAGCGTTTTGGAAAGCCGCGTTATAAGGTTAAAAAAGCTTTAAATTAGAACAGCCTTACCATTTCGCGTAATGCTGTTCCAACAAGCCATAGGCTTGGTCTAATTGAATACACTCACCAACTTCAGATTCGACCGTACCACTAATGCGTGATTGCCATTGGCTAAACTGACTACCCACCAAACGTAAATTTAAGTTTTCAAATCTCCGCCAGCCGGTTTCAACTGTCAGATTTAATTTCTGGTCTAAAGAACGAATTGACCAAAGGTTCGCATCTATCTTTTCAAACAGTACATCGGCAACTGCATATAGAACACCATTGACCCACAGACAATTTTCATTGCCAAAACTTTCATTTACACCCGAAGCGAGGTTTAAGCCTATACGGTTTCCTTGCGTATCCCAAAAGTTACACGATAACCAAAACCACGCTGTTTCGGGTCTTAGAAATCCACAGGTGTCATCGAGAGATGCCAATGTTTTTTCATTAAAATCTATACGCGCTTTATCTTTATTGATAAAGAAGCCTTCTACAGCCAAGGTGGTTTTCTTTTGCGTATAGGTCCAACCATTAATACCATTGGGACTGCATAAGCTTAAAGGCTCTGTTCCTGCACAAAAAATGCGGGCTTTTAACTGCTCTTCACCATTTCGAGTTGCCCGTATATAACGCACACCATTGGCATGTTGCATTTCAAATTCAAAAGGTGATTTACTAAAGTGACTTTGGCTATACAAAGGCTGCTCATCTAAGCTTGTCCCTCGCCCTAAAATCGTATTGGCATTCCATTCTAAAACTTCATTCGTTGAATGGTCATAGACATAAATAAAGCCATGCCCTGCCCAACCAATATCTGCAATTGCAATACCGATAGAATAGTGTTCATGCTGGATACCACAAAACTTAAACTTTTTATATTTTAAATGTTTACGCCAACCTGTTAATACTTTGCCATACGGGGTTTTGTAGATATATTGATTAACATTAATCTTACTTGGCACATCTTTAAAACGCCCATAACGGGGTTGACCATTGCTTTGTATTAAATCCATGTGAGTTCCCAATCCTTTTATAAGGGAAGTATCAGACTTTAGTCGGTCCTTCGATTATTGCTATTTTTTCAAATTTAGCAACACCATCACACACCAAATCAATCCACTTTTATCACGATTTAACCTATAAAATATTCGCTTGATAGATAAAATTTAGCTTTGATTTAATTCATAAAAAATAGGGCAAATGCCCTATTTTTTAATCTGAAAAAATTACTTTGCAGGACCACCCCATTGATTTGTTTCAGGTTTGGTATCTGAAGCAAACCAGTAAATTAAAACAAAGGCACCAAAAGGAACAAAGATAAGCAGATACCACCAACCTGTCTTTCCTATATCATGTAAACGGCGAGCTGCAACTGAAATTGAAGGCACGATCAGTGCTAATACAGTGATCAAATACAACACAAACGGTTTTTTAAAAATGATTGAGTCTAAAATCACTGCAATGATCAGTACAACAAACTGTATCAATACAAAGTACCAATATTCTTTACGGCGAGCACGCCCAGAAAAGTTGGCATAATTACTTAGACATTTTTTAAACCAATCAATCGCATTATATTGATCTTCGGTTTTATTTTGTGACATTGCTTTTCTCTCTTTATTTTATAAGTGTTACTGACATTTTTTGTACTAAAGCTGTAGCCAGATACTAACTGGTTTTGCATGTTTTTCATACACTTTTATTCTATAAAAAGTAAAATCTATTCGAAAAAAGAAAGAGGTACTTGACCTCTTTCTGTGCAAATCATTGTCTAATCTATGCTTGAGACATTCATCTACAATTTTTAAAGCAATATATAAAAATCAGATAATCTTTCCATGTGGAATTTGATCAATTAACTTTTGCGGTGCTTTAAAACGTTCGCCATATTTTGCTTCAAGCGAGTTCGCTCGAACTAGAGCTTTTTCTAAACCATACTGATTTAAGAATTGAATCGCACCACCCGTCCACGGCGCAAAGCCAATACCAAAAATCGAACCAATATTGGCATCAATCACAGATTCCAACACATGCTCTTCATAGCAACGTAAGGTATCTAAAGCTTGAACAAATAGGAAACGGTCGATCATTTCCTGCTCAGAAATATCAACATTTTTCGTCCAATGGCTTAAGCCATCCCAAAGATGCTTTTTGCCACCTTCCGGATACTCATAAAAACCAGCACCTGCAGCCTTGCCTTTACGTTCAAAGGTGTGAATCATAGTTTCAATAACATCATCAGCACCTGAAAGCGGTAAATCCTTACCTTCAGCCTGAAGTGCTTTACGGGTTTCTTTGGCCACATGCTCAGAAAGTGTTAATGCCACTTCATCTTGAATCGCCAATGGGCCAACAGGCATACCTGCTTTCAGTGCTGCCATCTCAATACGTGCAGGATGTACGCCTTCATGCAGTAAACGTAGACCTTCTTGCACAAACGTTCCAAACACACGGCTGGTGAAGAAACCACGGCTATCATTGACCACAATTGGCGTTTTGCCAATTTGTTGCACATAGTCATAGGCTTTTGCTAAGGTTTCGGCAGAGGTGTTTTTACCTTTGATGATTTCAACCAATTGCATTTTATCGACAGGACTAAAGAAATGTAGACCAATAAAATGCGTATCATCTTTAGAGGCTTTGGCTAAACCTGTGATCGGTAATGTTGATGTATTTGAGGCCATGACACCATTATTGGCAAGAAATTGTTCCGCTTCTTGAGTCACTTTGGCTTTTAATTCTTGATTTTCAAATACAGCTTCGATAATCAAATCACAGTCTTTTAAGTCTTCTGCAGATGCTGTTGCGGTAATCAAACTTAAAACTTGATCACGCTTTTCCGCGCTCATACGACCTTGCGAAACACGTTTATCCAATAGTTTTTGACTATAAGCTTTACCCTTTTCAGCATTTTCCACAGAGACATCTTTTAGCACAACTTCAATGCCTTTGATTGCTGTCGAATATGCAATACCCGCCCCCATCATGCCTGCACCAAGTACACCCACTTTGGTCGCTTGCCACTTAGCAATGTTTTTAGGACGACTTGCACCTGCTTTAATTGCATTCAAACCATGCCAGAACGTGCCAATCATATTCTTGGCAACTTGCCCTGTTGCAAGATAAGTGAAGTAACGGCCCTCTATTCGGAAAGCTGTATCTACATCAACTTGAGCGCCTTCAACCGCGGCAGCCATAATCGCTTCAGGCGCTGGATAACAGCCCTTGGTTTTATCACGTAGCATTGCCGGTGCAATTGCCAGAATCTGAGCAACCGCAGGTGTTTTAGGATCGCCACCCGGAATTTTATAACCTTTCATATCATAAGGCTGTTGAGATTTTGGATTGGCTTTGATCCAAGCAATCGCTTTGTCCAGCATGTCTTGCTCGCTATCCGCAAGCTCATTGACCAAACCTAAAGACTTGGCTTTATCTACCCCGAATTGCTTACCTTCCATAAGGAATGGGAATGCATTCTGTAAACCCAGCAGGCGCACCATACGCACCACACCACCGCCACCAGGAAGTAAGCCCAGTGTTACTTCTGGCAAACCTAATTTGGTTTTTGGATCATTTAAAGCAATACGATAATGGCAACTTAAAGCAATTTCCCAACCACCACCTAGCGCTGTACCATTAATCGCCGCAACCACAGGAACACCTAATGTATCAATCGCACGAAGATCACCTTTTAGCTTGGCAGTCATTTTAAAGAATTCAGTGGCATGTTCTGGCGTTGCCTCAATCAGCTCATCCAAATCACCGCCGGCAAAAAAAGTTTTTTTCGCAGAGCGATAAATCACACCTTTTAAATCGGTTTCAGATTTAAGTTTAGACACAACATTTTCTAAAGCCACACGAAAATCAGCGTTCATGGTATTTGCAGACTGGTTTGGAGAGTCCATCGTTAAAATAACAATGCCATCCGCATTTTTTTCATATTGAATTGCACTCATTATTATTCTCCTTATACCAACTCAATAATGGTCGCAATACCCATGCCACCACCTACACACAATGTTGCTAGACCACGTTTTTTACCCTGACGTTCTAATTCATCAAGTAGCGTACCAAGAATCATTGCACCTGTTGCGCCCAATGGGTGCCCCATTGCAATTGCACCCCCATTTACATTGACCTTTTCAGCAGGAACTTTAAGTTCAGTCATAAAACGCATCACCACAGATGCAAAGGCTTCATTCACTTCAAAGAGGTCAATATCTTCAATAGTGAGACCTGCTTTTGCCAGCGCCTTACGCGCAGCAGGTGCAGGACCTGTGAGCATGATGGTTGGATCTGTTCCAACCAATGCCGTTGCCAACACTTTTGCACGAGGTTTTAAGCCTTGCTCTTTGACTGCTTTTTCAGAAGCAATCAGCACCACAGCTGCGCCATCTACGATGCCCGATGAGTTTCCAGCATGATGTACATGGTTAATTTTTTGCGCTTCTGGATATTGTTGTAATGCAATCGCATCAAAGCCCATTCCACCCATCATTTCAAAACTTGGATTGAGTTTTGCCAAGCCTTCAGCAGTTGTGATCGGTTTAATGAATTCATCTTTGTCAAGAATCGTAACACCAGCTTTATCTTTAACCGCAACCACGGACTGATCAAAGCGTCCCGCGGCCTGAGCAGCAGCAGCTTTACGTTGTGAGTTGGCAGCAAACTCATCCACATCTGTACGGCTATAGCCATCGAGCGTGGCAATTAAATCCGCGCCAATCCCTTGAGGAACAAAATGTGATTTTAAATTTGTTTCAGGATCCAGTGCCCAAGGTCCACCATCGGAACCCATTGGAATACGTGACATAGACTCTACGCCGCCAGCAACAACAATATCTTCCCAGCCTGAACGTACTTTTTGAGCAGCCATATTGACAGCTTCAAGACCTGAAGCACAAAAACGGTTGATTTGCACACCGGCAACATCATTGTCCCAGCCTGCCGCAATTGCAGCAGTTTTAGCAATATCACCGCCTTGATCGGCAATTGGTGTTACACAACCCAGTACGATATCGTCTACTTTTGAAGTATCAAGCTGGTGACGATCTTTCAATTCATTGAGCAATGTGGTTAATAATGTAATTGGTTTCACTTCATACAGTGAACCATCTTTTTTTCCTTTTCCGCGTGGTGTGCGAATGGCATCAATGATGTAAGCCTCGCTCATAGCTGTTCCTTCTTATGACTTCTAGGTTGTTATCTGCTTTGAGTGTACGTTATAAAGTTGAGAGTTCAATGACGAGAACGAAATAGTCAGTTGATATTTTTTGTCAATTGGCTGGTTTGCTCTGAATGGGTAAACAAAAACAAATCGCGTATTTCAATTAAGCGCCAATCTCATTGCACATCTGCTGTTACGAGAAAAACCATATGCAACTTCATGCTCAAGTTTATGCTCAAGATAGAGAGGCATCTCAAGCGCATTGATCTTTTCAAAGCCTAATTTTTCATAAAATGGTCGATTCCAAATCACATCATGAAAGGTGGTTAAGGTCACAGCATCACAGCCCTCTCCCTGAGCAGTAGCAATCACATATTCAATCAATTGCCGACCGATCCCTTGTTTTTGAAATGCGGCACTCACATCTAACTCGATAATATATAAATCAAGCGCTTGTCTTTCTGCATATAAAAAACCTGTAGCTTGATTCTTTTGATTAATCGCAACAAATGCATAAGCAGAAGAAATCAATTGCAAATGATCTTGTGCTGACAACACTGGGCTTTCGACAAGCCAAGATAACTCGGGAATACTTGAAAATGCTTGAGTAGCAGATTTTTCTATTTCGATCAGTTGCGCTATATCCGAAGGGTCAATTTTTCTAATCAAACATGTCATCTATATATCCAGTATAAAAATATTTAAATATCATCTAACTAATTAGCTCAAACCTAAAATAAGCAGGTCCGATATTCTCTTTTTTCATAATCATCACAATCATAGCGAAGATTATTCAATGCGCTATTGAGTGGATAAATCTAAATGATAGAACTGATTGAAATCAGACTCTTGATATTCTGAAAAAGAAGCACCTTTGATAAAGCCAAATTTTTTATACAAGCAAATTGCGGGTTCAAAAGATGAGTGTGTTCCCGTTTCCAAACTCAATTTTTGGTATTCACGTTGTTGTGCAATCAATAAAAGATGTTTCAGCATTTCTGTTGCAGCACCTTTACGTAAATGTTTGGGATGTGTCCGCATAGACTTTAATTCAGCATGTGTAGATGACAACTCTTGAATTGCACCACAAGCTAAAAGTTCATTTTGTTCCCAAAGGGTAAAAAAGCTAATTTCGGGTTGTTGTAACGCAGTTAGATCTAATGCAAAACTATGCTCAATCGGTGAGTTTTCATGCATACCATGTAAATGAATTCTGAGTAAATCTTGTACTTGCACATCATCAAACTCAGCAAGTCTAATCATTTTTTAATACCCTATTCTTGAAAATTCTTTCACTTTATCGCTTATATCTTACAAGAAATTTTAGGTGAAATGATCAGGCATAAAAAAGCCCAAGTATCACTTGGGCTTAGGATCAGCAAAATTACTTTTGAATTCATCTATGTCGAATTAATGATAACCATGCAATTGACGATAAAGTCCTGGGGTAACCCCTGTCCATTTTTTAAATGCGCGATGGAAGGTACTGGTTTCACTAAAGCCCACTTGTTGTGCTACATCTTCCAAGGTTAAATCCGGATTTAACAACAAATGAATCGCAGCATCTCGACGTAAGGCATCTTTAACACCTTGGTAACTCTTACCTTCTGCTGCCAAGCGACGGCGCAAGGTTTGTGGTGATAAATACAACATTGAAGCCACATCATTTAAGGTTGGCATTTCTTCACCAATTTGACTCTTTAAGACTTCACGAATACGCGAAGTTAAAGAATTGGTGTTTTTGAACTTCACCAAAAGCTGAGCAGGCGCAGCTTTTAAAAACTCTTCTAAACTTGCTTCATCCTGACGAATCGGTAAATCCAAATAGTCTGCGGCAAAAGTAATTTCAGTACGTGGCATATCAAATTGCATCACAGGTGCAAAGAACAGCGCATCATACTCATCTGCATGATTTGGACGCGGGTAACCAAAATGTACCCGTTCTAAAGGAATACGACGTTCAATTAACCATGAAGCTAGACCATGCCAAATCATCAACATACTTTCAGTAATAAAATGATCAGGGTCCATGGTTTTTGGAATCAATGGTACTAAACGCGCTTCATGTTTATCACGTTCAACCGCGACCGACCATTCGTCACCAAATAATTTATAAAATTGTGATGATAACTCTAAAGCATCACCCAAAGTTTTAGCGTGGATAATCAATTGGCACATGATGGCAAAAGATCCCAAACGACGAGGTTGGATATCAAATCCAACATGTTCATCTTGGGTTACCATCCACAGCATTTTCACAAAACGTGTATATTGCTCTGGTGAAATACGTGCTTTAGGTTGGCGAAGTAATTCTGCTTCTATGCCAACATGTGAAAGTAAGGTGTCAACGTCCATTCCTAGACGCTTCACACCTGTTAAGGCGGCATTCACAAAATGGATACTGATCGTATCACGACTCATGGTAAATCCTTCACTCTCTTTGATGTTCACTAACAATTGACCTAAATGACGCTAAAAAATGTTTTATTGGCGATTTACAACAGTGCAGATCACCTTTTTACATCATAAATTGCCGAAATGATCAAGGTAAATGGCTGAACATGACATTGTTTTGTTAATTTTATATTTCTATTATGGGTGTAAAATCAAGACAGTATTGGTAAAAACAATTATGACAACAGCTTTAAAGGGATTGAAAGTACTCGATTTTTCCACTTTATTACCAGGTCCATTTGCAACTTTATACCTTGCAGACCTAGGTGCAGAAGTGATCCATATTGAATCGCCAACGCGTCCAGATCTGGTACGCTTGTTCCCGCCTTATGCCAATGGACAAGCGACTTCACACAGTTATCTCAACCGAAATAAACAATCCGTCACTTTAGATTTAAAAGATCCTGCCAGCATTGAGCAAGTTAAACAGAAGATTTCTGAGTTTGATATTGTCGTTGAACAATTTCGTCCGGGGGTGATGCAACGTTTGGGTTTGGATTATCAAACTTTGGCTGAAATTAACCCACGTTTAATTTACTGTTCAATTACGGGTTATGGCCAAACAGGTTCATATAAAGATAAAGCTGGACATGATATTAACTATATTGCCCTGTCTGGTATCGCTGGACACTGTGGTCGCCAAGACAGTGGACCACCGCCGATGGGGATTCAAATCGCAGATGTAGCAGGTGGTTCCTTACATGCTGTCATCGGTATTCTTGCTGCTGTAGTTGAACGCCAAAATAGTGGTCTGGGACAATATATTGATATTTCCATGACCGATTGTGTGGTGGGGCTCAATAATATGGCAGCCGCAGCCAGTTTGGCTGGTGCTCAACAGCAGCAACGTGAATCTGAACAGCTTAATGGCGGGACCTTTTATGATTATTATGAAACGGCCGATGCTCGTTACTTATCTATTGGTAGCTTAGAGCCACAATTTATGAATGGACTGGCAAGCGCCTTAGAATTGCCAATCCTTCTACAAAAAGGTGCTTCTTTCGATACCGAAGATCGTCAAATACTCAAGCAAGCGATTCGAGATAAAATTAAAAGTAAAAATCTGGCTGAATGGAATCAACTGTTTGAACAACTGGACGTTTGCGTAGAACCCGTACTGAGTTTAGACGAAGCACTGCAATCCCAAATTTCTCAACAACGTAATTGGGTGGTCAATGTGCCATTGAAGCCTAATTCTGATCAAACTGAACCACAGTTAGCCTGTCCAATTAAGTTTTCAAGATCACAAATGCAATATCACTATATTGGTCAGCAACTGGGTGAAGGGAAATGGTAATTGCCCATTTAATACAGCACAATTCAAGTTAAATAAAATTACAATTCTGTCATTTTACTTACAATTTGTATAATTTGTAACCATGGCATCCTGTGTAATCTTAATTCTAAATACGTTACACAGGTACCCTGTTCTTCTCAGATCAATTTTAATCCATGGTTTTTCAATTAATTTTTAAATAAAATTTAGTATTTTAAAAACAATAGATTAAATTGACCAAAAACATTCAAAAAGCCAATATTCATTTATTAAAAAATTATCACCATGAGATAAAATACTCACATTAATTACAATTAAAAGTCAAAAATAATAGATTTTTATACAAATATGAGAGTATTATAAATAATTAGTTACAAAGTGTTATCAAGGTCACCAAATATGAATAAATCTAAAGGTCACTTTTATTGGGCTATCAGCTTATTATCTTTATGTAGTTCTTTTCAAAGTGCTCATGCAGCTGAAGCATTTAATGCAGAAAGCCCATGGATGTTTGGTGATTGGAACGGAAAAAGAACCGAGCTCCAACAAAAAGGTTATGACTTCAGCTTCGGCTATACCGGCGAATTAGCCACCTTATTAGATTCAAAAAACCATTCAAGCCATGGTACTGAGTATGCAGATCAGTTTGCGATTGGTAGTCATGTAGACTTGGAAAAAGTGCTTGGATGGAAAGACACAGAAGCCCAAATCACCATCACTGAACGTAATGGTCGTTCATTGTCGCAAACCTCTGATGCCCTTGCAGGACAACTCAGCTCAACCCAAGAAGTTTGGGGTCGCGGTCAAACTTGGCGCTTAACTGATTTTTGGATCAAGAAAAAATTCTTTGAGCAAAAATTAGATATTAAAGTGGGTCGTTTTGGCGAAGGCGAGGATTTTAACAGCTTTGACTGTGATTTTCAAAACCTTGCACTTTGTGGCTCTCAAGTGGGTAACTGGGTAGGCGACCAATGGTATAACTGGCCTGTTAGCCAATGGGCTGCGCGAGTTAAATATAACATCCAACCTGACTTATATGCTCAAGTCGGTGCTTATGAATACAATCCTGAAAACTTAGAACGTGGCAAGGGGTTTAACTTAAGTACAGACGGTTCACATGGTGCAATTATTCCTGCGGAAGTGGTTTGGCAACCAAAACTCAGTGCTGCAAAATTGCCAGGCGAATATCGTTTGGGCTATTACTATAGTACTGTCGATGCACAACGCATTAAAAATCCAAATGAAACAGATCATAAACAAGGTGGATGGCTGGTTGCCAAGCAACAATTTACAGCACATCACGGTGATGTACGTCGCGGCTTAACGGGTTTCATTAATTTAACCCTTCATGACTCAGACACAAACACTGTCGACAATATGCAAAATATTGGACTGGTCTATAAAGGTCCTTTCGATGCGCGCCCTCAAGATGATGTCGCAATCGGTTTTTCTCGTATCAGCATCAACAATGATGTGAATGATACTCAAATTCGTCAACAAGATGAAGAGTACAACACTGAAATTTACTACGGTGTACATGCAACAAATTGGCTGACGATCCGTCCAAATGTGCAATATATTCGTCATGTTGGTGCATATAAAGATGGCGAAAATGCATGGGTTGGCGGTATCAAATTCCAAACTGCATTCTAGTGTTATAGATCATAAATATTTCGATGCAATTTTAACTCTTCTCTCCCCTCGCATCGAAATATTTAAAATCTAAAAATTTAAACAATGTGCTTCATTAATCCTCAATGGAAAGGTAAAGCGTAAAAAATTAATCAAATAGATAGGTGGTCAATATGCAAACTCCATCTTCAGGACTCAGAACCCTAACAGTTGTGATTGCAATTGTTTTCGGTGTAGTTCTATTAGGCGGCGGAGTATGGCTGGCAGCACTGGGTGGGTCTTGGTACTACATCATTGCCGGGATACTTTTCATTGCAACAGCAATTTTATTACGCAAATTAAATAGTTCTGCTTTATACGTTTATGCAGCCTTAGTACTCGGCACAGTTGTCTGGGGACTATGGGAAGTCGGTTCAGATTTCTTCGCGCTTGCACCGCGTTTAGATATTTTAGGTGTGTTTGGCTTATGGCTACTCATTCCAGCAGTAACACGTGGTTTCGATGCCAAAAGTGCTAAAATTGCACTTTCAGGTACATTGGCAATCACCATTGCGGTTATGGCTTATTCTATCTTTAATGATCCACAAGAAATTCGTGGGACTTTAACCAGTAAACAACCAACGCCAGCAGCGATTGATGGTATTGCAGATGCAGACTGGCCGGCTTATGGTCGGACTCAATCTGGTTTACGCTATTCTCCGTTGAACCAAATCAACTCAGAGAACGTTAAAGATCTTAAAGTTGCTTGGACCTATCGTACAGGTGAATTCAAGACCGAAAATGATTCAGGCGAAACAACCAATCAGGTCACACCGATTAAAATCGGGAATAACATGTACCTGTGTACAACCCATCAAAAATTGGTTTCTCTTGATCCTTCTACAGGTAAAGAGAAATGGGTATTTGATCCAAAACTCAAAGCTGATAATACCTTCCAACATTTAACTTGTCGTGGTGTTTCTTATTACGATGCAGACAATACCGTTGGTTTCGCTGCAAGTTTACAAGCAAAAAAATCCTCATCTACCGAATGTCCGCGTAAAGTTATTTTACCAGTCAATGATGGTCGTATCGTTGCGGTAAATGCTGAAACAGGTAAAGCATGTTCTGACTTTGGTCATAACGGTGAAGTTGATTTACAAAAGGATATGCCATTCCCTTATCCGGGTGGTTATATTCCAACATCACCACCTGTTGTCACAGGCACCACAATTATCATTGGTGGTTCAACGACAGATAACTATTCGACTCAAGAGCCTTCTGGTGTTATCCGTGGTTATGATGTAAATACTGGTGCATTACTTTGGGTATTTGATACAGGTGCTGAAAATCCGAATCAGATTCCGGGTCCTGGTCAGAAATATGTCCAAAACTCACCGAATGCATGGGCTCCGCTTGCATATGATGCAAAACTCGATATCGTTTATGTACCAACAGGTGTAGGTACGCCAGATATTTGGGGTGGTAACCGTACAAAACTGCATGAACGCTATGCAAACTCAATGTTAGCAATCAATGCAACAACGGGTAAATTGATCTGGAACTTCCAAACGACTCACCATGATTTGTGGGATATGGATGTACCATCACAGCCAACCTTAGCGGATATCAAAGACAAAACTGGACAAACTGTTCCAGCAATCTATGTATTGACTAAAACAGGGAATGCCTTTGTTTTAGACCGCCGTAACGGTAAAGCAATTGTACCGATTAACGAACGTCCAGTACCACAAAGTGTAAAACGTGGTCCGCAAACTAAGGGTGAATTCTATTCTCCAACGCAACCGTTCTCAGACTTTAACTTAGCACCTCAAGAAAAATTAACGGATAAACAAATGTGGGGCGCAACCATGTTTGACCAGTTAATTTGTCGTGTGTCATTCCACAAGTTAAATTATGACGGTATTTATACTCCACCTTCAGAAAACGGAACTTTAGTTTTCCCTGGTAACTTGGGTGTATTTGAATGGGGTGGCTTATCACTTAACCCTGATCGTCAAATCGCAGTCATGAATCCAATTGGCCTACCTTTTGTCAGTCGATTGATTCCTGCTGATCCTAATCGTAAACAAACAGCCAAAGGTGCAGGTACAGAAGCGGGTGTTCAACCCATGTATGGCGTCCCTTACGGTGTTGAAATTAGTGCATTCCTTTCACCATTTGGCCTACCATGTAAACAACCTGCATGGGGTTATGTTGCTGGTGTAGATTTGAAAACGCATGATGTAGCTTGGAAACGTCGTATTGGTACAATTCGTGACAGTATGCCGGGTATTCCATTGCCACCATTTAAAATGGGTGTGCCAATGTTAGGTGGTTCGATCTCAACTGCGGGTAATGTGATGTTCATTGGTGCGACTCAAGATGATTACATCCGAGCGATCAATGTCAGCAATGGTGATGAGCTGTGGAAAGGTCGTCTACCTGCGGGTGGGCAAGCAACACCGATGACCTATGAAAGCAATGGTAAACAATACGTTGTGATCATGGCGGGTGGTCACGGTTCATTTGGTACCAAAATGGGTGACTCTATCGTTGCTTATGCACTACCAGATAAATAATCTTAAATTGAGGTAAATAAAAAACAGGTCTTGATGACCTGTTTTTTATTACTTTATCTAATCCCATACCCTTGTATAAAAGTGAATCTGCTTTTTGGATGAGACGGATGTTCTATCCCCCGTTTGATCGCGATATCCATATCACCATGCGATAGCCAATCCTTAAAATGCCCTGCTCTTTACCTGACCATCAAAATGAAAACAATCTTCTATACGAATTTTTTGCACAGGTGAAAGTTGCTCAAAGTCAAACCATCGATACTCAGAATGCTCTTCACTTAAATTGATTGGCTGATCGTTCTGCAATGTACACTTAAACATAAATGCGTGGGAATTTACTGCAGCATGATAATAAACCCCTGATAAATATTCGATCAAAACTTCGCAGCCTAATTCTTCTTGGCACTCACGAATCAGCGCCTCATGCACTGTTTCACCTTGATCCAATCCACCACCAGGTAAACCCCATGCACAATCAGCATAAGTCGCTTTCAATAACAGGACTTGTCGATTTTCATTAAAAATCACAGCGTGCGAACTCAAACGATAAAAATCATGAAATCCCATTGCTCAAAACCCACTTAATTGATTATCTTGCCAAATAACATTTTGAAAAAATTAAACGTAGCGCATAAACAATTGCCATAGCAAAAACAGCATAACCCACTTGGGTAAAGATCATCGGAATACAGAGTACGATGGCGGCTGTAATTGGATAAAACCATTTCTTGATTCCTGAAAGATGGTGAATTTCCTGTAACAACCAAAGGCTCGCAGTATAGACAATCAAAGAGATAGCAACAAAATAACTGACGATGTCAGCCGAGATCTCAGCCTTATGCGTCACCACATCCACCGCAGCAGCTAAACCCGCACCAAGGGCTGCAATACTCACGAAAATAAAAAAGTGACCATAGCCCCATGAAAATGCACGTTTACGACTATTGAGTCGTTCAGCCACATCATGATCGAAATATGCCCACCACATGGTAAACATAATCAATAAGCCACCAATGGTCAAAAAGATTAATTCTTGGCTTAACAACTGATTATTTAATGCATCAGAAATTGCTGCGAAACTTCCAATGATCGATTCACCAAGGACAATGATGGTGAGTAAGGCATAACGCTCAGAAATATGATGTGGATGCCACGGTGTCATGTTATTTACTTCAGCAAAGATGGGCACACTCAGTTCAGCAATGACCAAAAGTAGAAACAAATAAATGGTAAAATTTATCGGTGTAAAATGAAAAAGTAACCAGCCAATCTGTACGATGATAATACCAGCCGCATATCTCAACGCTGTTTGTTTACGCTCAGGATCATTTTTGGCAACACGAAACCATTGTGTAACGAGGCCCAAACGCATGATGACATAACCAATAATGATCACATCAAAATCTTGTTGCTGAAATGCGCTAGGTATCCCTGCTGCAATCACAAGTGAACCAATAATCTGCACAAAGGTCATGATTCGATAAAATACATCATCATTGTCGTAGGCAGATGCAAACCAGCTAAAGTTCATCCATGCCCACCACAACGCAAAGAACACCATAAAATAAAGTGTTAAGCCATGTGATAAATGATTTTCGATAATGCTATGGTGTAATTGTTGCCCTGCTGTAGCAATGGCGACCACAAAAATTAAGTCAAATAACAATTCTAATGAGGTTGCAGCGCGATGTGGTTCGTGTGGATTTCGTGGTGCAAGTGGCTTTAACCACCCATATTTTACAAATAATGAATTTGGCATTATTTTCACATTATTGAGATTATTATCATGATTTTTCCAAAACTCTAGCTTTCATTCAAGTAAAAAACTGAGTTCTTTTGACAATTTTGTTAATGATCTAACATCTATCTCTTAAATTTAAAAATTCATAAATAAAAAGCCCAATCAAAGGGCTTAATAACAAACAAATCTAGCTTGCTAAACCACTAATTTCAATTTAGCAATGTCTTTGATCACGATCGCTTTACCAGTGCTCATATCAATCGGCATCGAAATATGTTGATGTACGACTAACCATTGATCACCTTTCTTTTTCAGACACAATGTTGTTCGACACCATGGCATCTGCAACTTATCTTTAAGCACAGAATTTTCCACTTTTGAATGGCAATGCAATACAGCCAAATCGTTTGACGCATAGATCTTCATATTGCGACGTACAATTTGCACATTTTCACTAAAATATGGACTGAATTTCTCCCATTCTTTTTTGTACGCATCGATACCGTCTAATTGTATACTCACATCAAACATATTGATATCATCCGCACATTGATCTAATAGATGATCAATTTTATTACCAAGAACAGCAGCATCCCATAATTCAATTTGAGATATTATCTCGTCGGCAATTTTCACATTACCATCGATTGCTATTTTCATCATAAAACCTCATTATTCTTATTTGTGATGAATTTAACACTTAATAAGTATTATGTGAAGTGTTTTGTTTATTTTTTCATATCTAATCAATTTAAATCAAAATAATCATTGTTAATTAATCTGATTTAAGCAGTTTATAAAACCAACCATATTATGCTTAGATATTAACCAAAACCTTTCACAAAAATAAATCACTCAATAATACAAATAGATATAAAAAATTTGCCCTTCATCATAAAAAGCTTATTTTTAATTTAATTAACAATTCTTCAATAATTTATTAACTAAATTTAATAATCTTCTTAATTAATGTTGAAGCTGTTATTAAATAATCATTCTCCTTTTATTTAATATTGAAGTTAGCCTAACATATTTAATCTCTAAAAAATCTTTAAAAAAATCATAAATGACCATGAGAAAAAATCATACTAGCCTTCCAATATAAGGGGAAGCTCAAAACTTAAGATATAAATAGATGATCTAAACTGATATCCAACTCAAGTTTATATATTTGGTTCGAGGTGATTACTCTATACAACTTAATAATATATATTTTTATGGTTTAATTTCTATGTTTTAAAACCCATTACAATCATTCAAATATTAGGATTTTATTACCATAAATAGACACTTATTTTCATCGTCTGTTTTTTGAGTTCAAAAAAAAGCATGTCGTTGCAATGACATGCTTTTACTGATTGATGTGGATCATTTATTGCGGATTTAGGTTGGTTCTGTTAAATCTTTTATTTTCTCTGAAGGGCCATTTTTCTTCACCGACTCAATTCCATTATCTCGAGCAGCATCGCCTGAATAGAATTGACTTGTTCCGATAATTTGATGATTCGCCGCTTTCAAGTTGAAATAAGGTTTACCATTTTTCGCTTCTAGACGATCATAACGTACATCATCTGGGCTATTTTTTTGCACAGAGGCAATACCATTTTGTGCAGAAGCTTTTGCTTTATAGAGCTCACTGGTGAGAATAATTTCCCCATTTCCTGCTTTTAATACAAAGCGATATTGACCATCTTTAGCTTGACTAATTTCATACCATCCTGACATGGTTCACCTCTTCATTATTTTCGGTTTATTTTATTTCACAGCGCTTATTGGACATAAATTACGCTACTGATATGAAATATAAATGACTTTTCATGTTAAAAAAAGATTAATTTGTTATAACTTTATTGTTTATGTAACGATGCAGAGTTACATAGTTCAAATCAGAAGTATGCTTTTATTATTAAGTCACAATAAAATTTAAAGCCATTTAAAAAAATGACTTTAAATTTAGATTCTGCATTTAGCCACTAACGATCAATGATCAAAAAAACCTGTGCTGGTATAACCTGGATAGACTGTTTTCATTAAACGCTCGATTTCCGAATCATTGCCACGTAAAAAATTTTCCAAACAATCCCGAAATGCCGCAAAAGGAAGGTCATCGTTATCAAAACTGGGCATCTCTTCAGATTTAAACAAACCAAAAAAATGCGATTTTTGTTGTTTTTGATAGAGTTCAGCATGTGCATTAAAGTTATATTGATTGCGACTATAAACCACAAATAGTCCGCCGAACTTACGTCCAGTTTGAATATGCTCAATTTGAAAAAATGGAAAATCACCGTGGTGCTCCTCCATGTATCCCCAGACGACTTGTTGCATCCAATCAATCTGATCAAAACGACTTAAAATTTGCGTTGCTGCATTACTTTCAAAATCAAGTGAAGTTATTTCAAGCTCTTTAAATAACTCAATTCGAATTTTAAAACTCATCAGGATTACCTTTTATACACATCGCTTATTTAAAGCATTCAGATTTTTTAAAAGCGACAAGAAAACAGCAGACTCGGAACACTATGAATCAGCTGTTTCAGCACTCAATTCGATGAACAAACTAACAGATTACTGGAATATCAATCCATGCACTGTTCGGAAAATGTTTCACCAAATAATGCTTTAAAAATTCTGCGGTATCTTTTGAAATCAGTTCATCCTGAGATTCATCATTTAAATTATAAGCAAGTGCATAAAGCTTAAGCCCACGACTTTTTAAAGCCTCTAAACTTAAAATCGTATGATTAATACTACCCAAACGCCCTGAGCTGACTAAAATCACAGGAAGCTTTTTCTGGGCCACATAATCAATTGAAAGTAAGCTGGTGGTTAGGGGTACCATCAATCCACCTGCACCCTCTAATAAGACAACATCGTACGTTTCAGCCAGTTGTTGAGTAGCATCTGCAATTTTTTCAAAATCAATCTCACGCCCATCAATTTTGCTGGCTAAATGAGGCGATGCAGGATAGCTAAAGATTTCAGGCATGGTGAGCTTGGTTTCATCCTCTGGAAACCAGCCCATTCCCATAATTTCACGATGTTGTTCGATATCTTCTGAAATATCGGTATTACCAGTTTGGATTAATTTCTGAGTAATGGTTTTTTGACCCTGCTCGTTCCATAATTTAGCTAAATACCCGGTGGTATAGGTTTTGCCAATTCCGGTATCTATTCCACTGATAAAGTAAACTGATCCAGTCATGACATTCTCCGCAAAATACAATAAATAGGGTGATAAGTCAGTGAGTAGCGTATTTTCCCTGACTGATCAATCTGTGAAAACTGTTGATAGTGATGATAAAAATCGGAGAGACTCTGCTTTGTCCATCTAAAGCCAGATGCTGTCGCAGTCACTCCTGTGGCTTTTAAATGCTGCAAAATATATTTGGGGTGAGAGAAATTGAGATGCTCCATTTGTTCTGAAATATGTAGAATTTCAAAACCATTTCGCTTTAATTGTTGTTGCAGATCGTCAAGGGATAGGTAATTCAGACCTTGCCCCGTTAAGCTTTTAATTTCCTGTAAGTTATGCTGTCCAAAAGTTGAAAAACAAAAATACGCATTAGGATTTAAATGATTAAAGGCTTGTTGAAAAATGCCATTTAAATCACTCATCCATTGTAAAACGGAACTTGAGCTAATTAAGTCTAAATATTTTGGAAATTCAAGCTGTTCTATATCACCAATCCGATATTCAATCGGTTTATCCGCAGAAAAATGCTGCTGAACTTCCGGATATAGATCATTTAAAATCAAATGTTTAATTTGCAAATTTTGCAGTAAAAGCTCAGTTAAATTTCCTGAACCACAACCAATTTCAAACACATTTTCATAGTGTGCTGGGCAATATTCACTTATTAAATTAAACAGTTGTTGTGCAATAATTTTTTGTACGACCGCATGTTCAGTATAGCTCTGCCCTGCCTGAGCAAAACGCAAGGCAACCTGTGATTTATCAATTTCTGGATGTTTCACATTCAACTCACAACAACGGAGTTAGCTGATCTAGATCAGCATGGGTGATTTGAGCAGTTAAACAGATACGTAACCGTGAGCTGTATTGCGGTACAGTCGGGGGACGTACAGGCATAATATAAAATCCCACATCTTGTAATGCTTTGGCCTTTTCAACCGTTTTAATTGAGTCGCCTACAATGACTGGAACAATATGTGATGTTGATGGGCACTCAAAACCTTTGCTTTGAACAGCCTGTTGTAGATACTGACTTGTAGACTGCAAATATTGACGGCGCTGATCTAAGCCTAAAACTTTTTGAAAAATAAAGTTTGTCCATGCCATACATATTGGCGGTTGTGCTGTACTGAAAATTAAAGGACGCATAGTATTAATCAAATAATCCCGAATCACAGCATGACAAATTAAATAACCGCCAACTGAAGCGATTGCCTTACCAAAAGTCCCCACGAGTAGATCAATATCATCAATCACCGCATATTGTTCAGCACAACCTAAGCCCTGCTCACCACGTACTCCAATTGCATGTGCCTCATCTACATAGAGTATGACTTTGCAAAACTGTTGCTTAATACTCACCAATGCAGCTAAGTCAGTTTCATCACCATCCATACTAAAAATCGACTCAGTCACGACAATAATGCGCTCGAAAGCCTCACCTGCATGATATTTTTCTAAAAGCTGAGTCAAATGATTTAAATCATTATGACGATAACGCACATATTTGGCAGAGGATAAACGAATCCCATCAATCATACTGGCATGAATCAATTTATCTGCCAGAATCAGCGTTTTACTGTCTGCAAGTGCAGGTAAAATACCAATATTCATATGATAGCCGCTGTTAAATAACAATGCCGCCCGACCATGAAAAGCCTGAGTTAAACTATTTTCAAGCAGTTCATATTCTGGAAAATGTCCAGTCAACAAACGTGAAGACGAAGAACTCATTCGTCGTTGATCATTTGGTGTTTCATCAAAAAACTGTTCACGTAATGTGAGATCAGATGCCAATCCTAGATAATCATTTGAAGCCAAATTGAGCATTTGATGCTGATCAAGGCGAATATAACGGCCTTGCTGAACATTCGAACGAAATTGGCGTAAATTGCCTTGCTGTTTAAGCACATCAAGCTGCTGTGAAAAATGTTCAAGGTGCGTATTGATCAAGCTCATGTGCTTTGCTCCATACCTTTGACCACTTCGACCAATTGTTCCAGCAAAGTTTTTAATTCTTGTGCTGTGATGACATATGGAGGCATGACATAGACCAATTTACCAAATGGTCGTATCCAGATACCACGACGTACAAATTCCTGTTGTAAAGTTTTCATATCGACATTCACAGTCAATTCAACCACCCCTATCGCACCAAGAACTCGCACATCATCAACATGATTAAGGGACTGTAAAGGCTGTAAGGCATCTCTAAGCTGAGCTTCAATTCTTTGAATATTGCTCTGCCAATCTTGAGAAATTAATAATTGTGTACTTTTGACAGCAACGGCGCATGCCAAGGGATTTGCCATAAAGGTTGGGCCATGCATAAACACACCCGCTTCACCCTGACTTATCGTTTCAGCAATATGCTTGGTGGTTAATGTCGCAGAAAGCGTCATATAGCCACCCGTTAGGCCTTTACCAATACACATAATGTCAGGTTCAACTTGTGCATGCTCCCATGCAAATAGTTTTCCTGTACGCCCAAAACCCGTAGCGATTTCATCAAAAATCAGCAAAACATTGTATTTTTCGCAAAGCAATTTGGCTTGACGCAAATATTCAGGATGGTAAAAACGCATCCCTCCCGCACCTTGTACAATTGGCTCAAGAATTAAACCTGCAATCGTTGCATGCTGTTCAGCCAAAGTTTTCTCAAGTTCAGCAATGTCACTTTGATCCCATTGCTCATAAAATCCGACTTGAGGGGCTGGAACAAATAAGCGATTGGGCAAACTTGAACCAAAAATTTGATGCATGCCCGTTACAGGGTCACAAACAGACATCGCATTCCAAGTATCGCCATGATAGCCAGATCGTGGGGTAACAAAATTAGTTTTCTCTGTATAGCCCTGCGAAGACCAAAACTGTACAGCCATCTTCAATGCCACTTCTACAGCGACAGAACCAGAATCGGCAAAGAACACTTTATCTAAATTAGGCGGGGTCAGTTGAACCAGTAATTTTCCAAGCTGGATCGCAGGATCATGGGTAAATCCACCAAACATGATATGTGACATATCCTGTAACTGATCTGTCACTGCTTGATTCAACTCAGGATGATTATAACCGTGAATCACACACCACCACGAAGACATCCCATCTATCAATTGGCGCCCATCTTCAAGTTCAATGGTTACACCATAGGCTTTTTTAACCTTAAAGGTCGGTAAGGGATTGGTCATAGAAGTATATGGATGCCAAATATGTTGCCGATCAAAGTCCAGATCATCTAACTTTGATTGTTCAAGATCGACATCATCAAACCCATTATTTAAATCGGTCATCCGTTCACTCCATGTGCATTACAATTACAGCAAAAAACAGTTTAGCGATGTTAAACCTGCGCGCAATAAAAATAAATTGCGAGATTCACCACTGATCCATAGATTTATTCTATTTTTTGTAAATATTGGCAGATTTTGTCACTTAGACTTAAAAAATCAAAAACTGGAATACCATGTGAACCATTTACCAGCTCAACATCTAAAAACTTTGCTGTGAAATTTTTGAAATTCTCATAGACTTTGTGACTAACTAAAAAATCCTGTTGAGCAAATACATGATACTGCTTCCCTGCATAGTTTTTTAAGATCGCCACATTATTTAATTGTTCGAGACAGGCCAATCCCTGTTTTAATAACGCTAAATTTTGTGGCTGAATCAAACTTTGCAAATGTACAAAATCTTCACGTGTGGTTGCTGTACCCTGACAAACCATAAAACCAAATTTCTTTAATGTCGCAATTGCATCATGTTCAAAGGACTGTTTAAAGTTATGAAACATTGCCTGACTCATTGCCGTTTGCCATTCAGCATTTGCGACAAAACAAGGATTTGAAGCCAGTGTAATCAAGACTTTTTGCTGTTGATATTGCTGTTCAATTTGCTCGACTATCAAAGTCGCCAATTGTCCACCTAAAGACCAACCACAAATCACATCAAAATCTTTGGCTATTTCTACACGCTGTTGTAAGACACGTTCATCCAACGCATTAAAGATATTGATTAATACAACTTCATGGTCTTGCTGTTGTAAAGTCTGTTGTAAAGCATGAAGTAGTTTGGTTCCACCGCCCCAACCTGTGATCAGCAAAATACGTCGATTCAATTTAAATCACTATAAAACAGTAACGATGTTTTATTAGAGCATGCTTAAAATTGAAGGACAATCGGACTTACAACTATTTCTGATCTTGTAAATCGACCAATAAGCTGGCTGGAATCACTTTTTGCCAAGTGCGTTTAAATTGCTGATGTACTTGATCGATTGCAAACTGACTTTTTTTCGAAACTTCATGTGCTTTTGCAATATCATCTGCACGTGTATAAGCAATCAAATAATCTAGTCCATCCAGTTCCACATGGAACCATGATTCAACATGCACGCCTTCAGCCTGAAGTGTTTCAATTGCCTCATGCTTACGCCTATTCAATTGATTTTGCCATGCAACAACATCGTCCATCACCGCTACTTTCAGTTGAATCAATACTGCACCAACATCCATAATGTTAGGTTCTATTTATTTTAAATGGTCTTTCATCATAAATGGCATGTGAACAATTGCAAACATTTTACATACCGCCAAAACCTTAAAATTTGCTAAGATCAAATCAGGATCAATTTAGGAAAGTGTTTGTCATGAAATTATCACGACTGTTCAGTATTAGCTTACTTTCCGTTTCAGCTTTATGCATATTGAACACGGCCAGCCATGCGGAAAGCTCTATCCTCTCCAAACTGGATTCCAACCAAAAGCAATGGGTAGGTAAACCTGCGCCAAATTTTAAACTACAAGATCAAAATTCAAAATGGCATGAACTAAGTCAATATAAAGGTAAATGGGTTGTTTTATATTTTTACCCAAAAGATGATTCACCGGGCTGTACACAGGAGGCCAATCAATTTAAATCACTCTATCCACAATTTATAAAAAATAATGCGGTGGTGCTCGGTGTCAGTTTGGATGATGTGAAATCTCATCAAAAGTTCTCCGAAAAGCTGGGACTAAATTTTCCAATTCTTGCCGATAGCAATCATCAACTCGCAGACCAATTTGGAATCATCCGAAACTTGGGCATTGCCAAAATAGCAAAACGAGAAACTTTTTTGATTGATCCACAAGGAACAATTGTCTATCACTATAGCAGTGTAAATACCCAAACACATGCCGATCAAGTTTTAGCAGATATTCAGAAGTTTTCAAAGAAATAACCACTGAAGCATTAAAAAAGCCTTTAGATGAATATCTAAAGGCTTTTTTAATCTAAAACGTCTCACCTTAAGCAAGACGCTTAGTGTGTCTTACATTTGAGATTGAATATAATTCTGTAAACCAATTAACTCGATCAAACCTAATTGTTTTTCAAGCCAGTAAGTATGATCTTCTTCAGTATCGTTCATTTGTTGACGCAGCATATCACGGGTCACGTAATCGCCTTTTTCTTCACATAGCTTTACGCCTTGCGCCAATTTTTCACGTACATGATATTCCAATGCCAAATCGGCTTTTAAACAGGTTACAACATCTTCACCTGTGACAATATCGTCACGCTTCATGTTCGGCGTACCTTCAAGGAAAAGTACACGGCGAATCAAAGAGTCTGCATGTGAAGCTTCTTCTTGCATTTCATGATCAATACGTTCATAAATTTTGCTTAAGCCCCAATCTTCATACATACGTGAATGAATAAGATACTGATCACGAGCAGCCAGTTCGCCACCGATCAACATATTTAGATAGTCTATGACTTCTGGATTGCCACGCATTTCAATTACTCCACATTCTTTTGCAATAGTATGGACAAATTTTGCAAGTTTTGCAAAAGACAAAATGTGTAAGTTTATGATTTTTATAAAATTAAAATGATAAACATACGCATTTGCAATTTGAATAAGTATTTTTTCATATAAAAAATAACCGCTTACAATATTTCATTGATGGTTTATTGGTAATTTTTCATCAAATTTCAAAATGATTTATTTTGTAACCATTAAAAATGCTTCTTATTCACCCTCATTATTCCATTTTCTGTTCATTTTCAATGACAGAACCATCACTTTATCTTATTGGCTTTTTTTAATGCTAATATTTCAAGACAATTTTAACTTTAATATTTATGATATTGAATATTAACAATTAGCAGGAAAAAAATAATGTCTCAGGGAAACACATCAGCACCTATTCTAGTTACAGGTGCAACAGGCTATATTGCCAGTTGGGTTATTCAAAAATTACTTGAGCAAGGTTATACCGTTCATGCCACTGTACGTGATCTTAATAAGAAACAAAGCTTTGCACATTTAGAGAAAATCGCACAAGCCAGCTCTGGCACACTAAAACTATTTAAAGCCAACCTTTTAGAAAATGGTTCTTTTGATGAAGCCATGCAAGGCTGTGAAGTTGTGTTGCATATGGCTTCACCATTTGTTGTGACCAATTATAAAGATGCCGTTAAAGATATTATTGAACCTGCAATTTTAGGCACGGAAAATGTCTTAAATAGTGTCAATAAAACAGATTCTGTCAAACGAGTCATTGTGACTTCAAGTATCGCGTCTACTTATGGCGATGCAATTGATATTTTAAAAACGCAGCATAATCAGTTTGATGAATCTCACTGGAATACCACCAGCTCAACCACGCACCAACCGTACCCTTATTCAAAAGTTATGGCAGAGCGTAAAGCATGGGAAATGGCGGAAGCACAAAATCGTTGGACGCTGATCTGTGTCAACCCTGCACTGGTACTTGGCCCATCACTAACCGCAAATACACAGTCAGGGAGTGTAGAAGTCTTAGAGCAATTTGCCAACGGCATGACCTTACTCGGTGTCCCACCGATGTGGAATGGTATTGTGGATGTTCGTGATGTTGCTGATGCGCATATTTTGGCAGCATTCAAGGAAAATGCAGCTGGACGTTACATTATTAGTGGTGGCTCACTCAGCCTTTTGGAAATGGGTAAAATTTTACGTCAAAATTTTGGACAAAAATTTCCTTTTCCACGCAACCAAGTTCCGAAAAAAGCATTTAAATTTATTGGACCTGCATTTGGCTATTCACGTGATTTTATTGAAAAGAATATGGGCTACCCTATCTTTTTTAATGCTGATAAAAGCAAACAGGAACTGGGGATGAGTTATCGTAATATTGAAACCAGTTTAGTCGAGCATTTCCAGCAGCTTCTTGATGACGGTGTGGTGAAGAAATATATTTAATAACAGCTCAACTGATTCTTAAATCAAAAAAGCCTTTTTCAATCATGAAAAAGGCTTTTTGGCTTATAGCGTTCAATATCAGCTAAGGCTTAGAAATCAAAAGTTACACCGACTTTATAAGTTCGTGCACCACCGACTAAAGCATAGTTTGAATTAAATACACCTTCCCAATATTTTTTATTGGCAACATTATCAACATTTGCGAGGAATGTGGTATTTACCCCACCAAGTTTGGTTTTATAGCGAGCGCCTAAGTCAACAATCGTATAGTCTGGTAGTTCTAGCGTATTCTCTTCATTCAAATATTGCTCACTTACATAACTTACACGGGTATTGACATGAAGCCCCTCAACGTTAGGAATGGCATAATCAAGCCCTAAAGAAGCAGTAAAATCGGGTACACCATATATTTTATTACCTTCGAAAGCGACCTTCGCTGATTTCACATATTCAGCATCGATATAGGCCAAATTCCCCATCACAGATAAAGTATCTGTAACATTGCCAGAGAATGACCATTCTACCCCACGAGAACGCGTTTCAGCATCATCGTTGACTTTATTACTTATGCTGTCCAGATAAGCCTCAGGCTTTTTAATCTGATAAAGTGCCAAAGTATTTAACCACGAACCCAACTGATATTTTGCACCTAACTCATATTGCTTGGTTTGATAAGGTGCAAGTGTCTCACCTCTATTTGTCGCAGTTGGATAGGTCGTTTCTGAGACCGTTATCCCTTCAGCTAAGCCCTCGACATAGCTTGCATAAAAAGATAAATCCTCTCCAAATGGTTTGACAACAATCCCCAAACTTGGTGATAGCTTATCTGCACTATAAGCTGATTTTTTGACAAGATTCTTAGTATCGATATCTTGATAACGCCCACCTAAAATCAGTTGTAATTTATCATCCAACATTGAAAGCTGATCCGTTAAGGTATAACTCACATACTCATTATCACCATAAGGAACAATTTCTGGGTAGGTTGTTGGCATTGATCCTGTATTTGATGGATCATATAAATTGGTCGTAAACCCCGAACTGGTTGCGGATTTATGTTGTGAATATTTACGGGTTAAATAATCAGTACGCAATCCCAAAGTATGCTTGATCGCACCTGTATCAAATTTTGCTTCAAAGCCTGCATTAGCGGCAGTGTTATGTTCTTTTGATCCCACTCGATAATATTGTGAGGTTGCATTTCCATTTAAATTATTGACAATCATACGTGTGCCAAAAAGGTGACCATCATATGATTTTTCTACATATCCAATACCTGCAAATGCTTTTAAATCAGGGGTAAATTTATATTCACCGGATAAGCCTACAAATTGACTGTCGGTATTGCCTTCTAAGTTTGAAAAGTAGTTTAAATCACCTTTAGGTGCTGCAAGTACATGATTAACACTGCCCTTGCCACCCATGGCGACCATTGCAGGTGAACCGCCTTTACGATTTCCTTTGACCGCATAAGCATCTAAATTAATCTTTAGTTTATCCGTGGTGTAATCCGCAGCAATTGCCCCTAGAGCTTGACGATCATTCATTCCATCAATGATATGTTCGCCATCTGCATAAGCGCCATTCACACGCACACCAAACTCTTTGTTCTCACCAAAACGACGAGATACATCAAAGCCTGATTGATAATATCCTTCATCTTGAAACGATGCAGAAACTCGGGTGAGTTCTTGATCTGCACGTTTAGAATGCCCCATCACAATCCCGCCCACACTGCCTGTAGGTGCAACACCTGCAACCAATGCATTTGGACCTTTAAGTACAGTCACTGACTCTAAAAATTCCGTAGGCATCCGACCATAAGGTGCAACGCCATAAAAGCCGTTATAATTTAAATCCTCATGATTGACATCGAAACCACGGATTTTAAAGTTTTCATTTAAATGTCCTTGATTGGTTGTGGTTCGAATACTGACATCATTTTTTAACACTTCCCCCGCTGTGTTTGCTTGTTGATTTTCAATCAATTGTGCTGAATAAGACGTGATACTAAACGGCGTATCTATAATTTTCTTATTTCCCAATGGCCCCAAATCTGTATTTTTTTGCAAAGCACCATTGGCAAATGTTGGTTTTTCTTGTTCTTTTTCAGCAGCGACTTTAATCGTAGGCAAAGCAGTAATTTCATCATTTGCCCAAATTGTTTGTGTAAGTCCCCCACCAAAAAGCACGATTGAAATAGAATTGACTAGAAATGTTCGAGAAAAATTTTTCATATAAATAATAAGACACTTTTTAAATGATAATGATTATTATATATACTTTCACTATTGTTAAGAATTGTAATTTCTCATCTAAAGTTAAATTTAATGGAAAATTCTAATTAATAAGAATTATTATCATATAGCGTGCTAATGATAGATCAAGCAACCTTGCGAAATACAATCGCTAAAATACAGTGCTCAAAGTTTTATTAAAAAATGATGACTTGTTGATTTGCTATCGCATCAATCTCAAATTGATGATTTTAATTTTTGAAAACTGCAAAGATACAACAACTGTATCTTTACAGTAATTTTAGAGTTAATTTAAACGAATCTATGCCTGTCCATACTCAGCCATTAATGCTAAAAACTCCTGTTCATTCAGTACAGCGACACCCAGTTTCTCTGCTTTTTCAAGCTTAGAACCGGCTTTTTCACCCGCAACCACACATTTAGTTTTACTCGACACACTGCCACTGACACGCGCACCAAGTGCTTGTAGCATTTGAGTCGCATCATCACGCCCCATGGTTGCCAATGTGCCTGTAATCACCCAACTCTCACCATTTAAAGGCTGACGGGTGGGTGCAACTGGTGCATCCCAATGGATCCCAGCTGCAAGCAAACGATCAATCACTTCAAGGTTATGTGGGGCTTGGAAAAAATCAACAATCCACTCAGCGGTAATATCACCAACATCTGGAGTTTTCTTCAATGCTTCAAGATCAGCATGACGAATCGCATCCAGCGTCTGGAAAGTGTTGGCAAGCATACGTGCAGTCGTCTCGCCTACACCACGAATACCCAAGGCATAAATAAATGCAGCAAGTGTGGTTTTCTTACTGTTCTCAATCGCATCCAATAAATTTTGGACAGATTTTTCACCCATTTTTTCAATGGTCAGTAACTGTTCACGATGCTCATGTAAATGGTAAATATCCGCGACATCTTTTAACAGATCAAGATGTAACAGTGACTCTACCCAACGATCACCGAGACCCTCGATATCCATCGCTTTACGTGAAACAAAGTGACGAATGGCCTCAATACGTTGTGCAGAACAATATAGACCACCCGAACAACGTGCCAAAGCCTCACCTTCTGGCATTACAACAGGAGAAGAACATACTGGACAATTTTCAGGTAAATGTACTTCTGTCACGTCATTTGGACGGAATTCTAACCATACTTTTTCAACTTTAGGAATCACATCACCGCTACGATAGACACTGACCGTATCGCCAATACGAACGTCCAGACGGTGAATTTCACCAATATTGTGCAAAGTCACATTAGAAACCGTTACACCGCCCACAGCCACAGGATTCAAGCGTGCTACTGGGGTTAAAGTCCCGGTACGTCCGACTTGCCAATCAATATTTTCAACCGTTGTTAAGGCTGCAACTGCGGGAAACTTGTACGCTGTTGCCCAACGCGGTTCACGACTTAAAAAGCCCAGCTTTTGTTGCTGTTGAAGATCATCAACTTTGATGACCATGCCATCAATTTCAACCGCTAAATTCGGGCGCTCTTGATTGATTTGCTGATATTTTTCTTGTACTTCTTGAATACTTTCACAAATGAAATGACGTTCACCCACAGCAAAGCCAAAGTTAGTCAACCATTCAAGACTCGCTGACATCGACTCAATGCCATGATGCGGCTCACATTGTGCAATACCATAAGCATAGAATGCCAAAGGGCGAGATGCTGCAATACTTGGATCAAGCTGACGTAAACTACCTGCCGCAGCATTTCGAGGATTGGCAAAGGTCTTTTCACCTTTCGCTTCATTTTCAGCATTGAGTCGTTCAAAGCCAGCTTTTGGCATCAATACTTCACCACGAACTTCCAACAAGCGTGGCACTGCAACTTTATCCGAAGACAATACTTTCGGTAAATTACGAATAGTTTTTACATTTTGCGTAATCACTTCGCCTGTTTCACCATCACCACGGGTTACACCACGTGTCAATACACCATTTTCATACCAGAGCGAAATCGCCAATCCGTCAAATTTTAGCTCGACATCATATTGAATCTTTTGATTGGGCAATCGTTCTTCGATACGGCGGGCAAAAGCAAATAACTCGTCCTGATTAAATACATTGCCCAAGGACAGCATCGGTACAGTATGGGTAATGGTTTCAAATTTAGACAGTGGTTTTCCACCCACTTTATTGATTGGGCTATCTGCCTGAACCAATTCTGGGTATTGTTGCTCTAAAGCTTTGAGTTGGTGAAATAACTGATCATATTCACTGTCTTCAATACTCGGCTGATCCATCACATAGTAAGCGTGATTATGTTTTGCAATGAGTTGAATCAATTGACGCATTTGCGTCACGACAGGATTATTTTCCATAAATTTTTTCACCATAAAAAGGCGGAATACTCCGCCTAAAATTCTGAATACCAATTATAAAGTAAATATGACGTTATGCTAAGCGTCATGCCCTGAGCGATAATCGATCGCTTTATGGCGCCAATGCTCTTTCAGTTGGGGAGTAAATTCAAGATTGTTTTCATCATAGACCGTACCGTCTATTTCACGGGCAATTAAGCCAGCAATACTGACCATGGTATCAAAGCCTTTTTGCACATCTGAATGAGGAAGTGCCAAGAAAAAAGCCAAACCTTGAACTTGTTCAGTCGATAAGGTTTCTAAATCAAAACCATCTGGACCATTGTCGGTGACACGTAATACAGAAAACAGTAAATGGCTTTCTTCCTCTGGATTCTCATAACGATGGAAGCAAGAGAGTTCACCAAAACGTAAACCATATTTGAGCAACATTTTTAAGGTTTTATCCCCAGACAATGCTTTACGTGGATTCGGATAAACATTCAGCGCAATAATGGTTTCAGCCGTAGACAATACGCTTTCATCATCATATTTTTGTTGCTCATTTAAATGAACATCTAAAATACTACTTTCCTCATCAAACTCTTTGATTTCAGCTGTTTCAACATTGGCATTAAATTGAAACGCTTCCTCTTTGTCCTGACTGACTACGGCTTTGGCAGAATCATGAGTTTGAGTCGTCGGTTCTGTCTGCACATCAAGTGCTTTTACAGATTCTGTTGCGGATTCAGTGCTTGCCACTGTTTCCGTCTTTTCAGTTTGTTGTGTAATTGCGGCATGCTCAAGCTCAGTTGAATGAATAGCATTCGACTCCACTGCTACATCCTCAATCTTTTGCTGTTTTTCATCTGCAACTTCGACCGAGTCTAAAGCAGTTAAATTCGGTTCAACACGCACTTGCTCTTGAGACTCACGGTCTGTTCGCAATTGATCTCGTACATGACGAGGAATTACCGGTTGTTTACAGTCTTCATTGATATGCAATTCAGACTCTAAAGAAGGTGCGGCATCATTGGGCTTTCGTAGCACCATCCTTAAACCCACCAGAATGATGATTACTGCAACAACAATTCCAATAATTGTGGTGACTTCCATACTACGACTCCGCGGCTAAACCGTATTCTCTTGCCTCTTCCAAATTCACAGTGACGAGCTTTGATGTGCCTGGTTCAGGCATCGTCACACCCAGCAAATCGGTTGCCATCGTCATTGCAACTTTATTATGTGTAATGTAAATGAATTGGACTTGATCAGAAAGCTCTTTTACTAAATTACAAAAACGACCAACGTTAGCATCGTCTAAAGGCGCATCAACTTCATCCAAAACACAGAAAGGTGCAGGATTCAAACGGAAAATAGCAAATACCAAAGCCAATGCCGTTAATGCTTTTTCACCACCAGATAACAAAGCCAATGAACTATTTTTCTTGCCGGGTGGACGTGCCATCAACTTCACGCCAGACTGCCAGTCATCTTCAAGACTTAAACTAGCTTCACCACCATTAAAGACTTTTGGAAATAATACTTTTAATTCAGCATTAACCTGATCAAAAGTACCCATAAATAATTTTTTGGTTTCTTGGTCAATGGTCTTCATGGCATCTTTCAATTGCCCAACCGTATTTTCTAAGTCTTGCATTTGATGGGTTAGATCTTCAAAGCGCTTAGAAACTTCTTCATATTCTGCTGAAGCGGCTAAATTGACCGCGCCTAATTTTTCAAACTGACGCTGTGCTTTCTCAAATTTTTCTTGATGTACAGGTAAATCAATCAATACGCCTTGCTTAACTTCAGCATTCATCTCTTTAAGTTGATCGGAATAATGCTGTAAATCTGATTTTGCCGATTGCCAAGCCAAACGTCGCTCTTCCAGTTTTGTACGCAATTGCTCATCATTTTGCTGATGCAAATGGCGCATTTCTGTAAGTTGTTGCTGTTTGGATTGAATATTATTCAATTCAACTTGCCACTCACTCCAAGTTTTTTGCAGTTTTTCAGTTTGTTGTGCCTGCTCAGCATATTGCGATTCTAGACTCGGCAATTCCAATTGAATTGGATCTACAAACTTCTTGGCTTGCTCCATTTGCGCAATAATTTGTTGATATTGCGTTTTAGAGAAGGATAGGTCTTTGTCTAATAATTCAATTTGCTGTTTATTTTGTTCAGCTAGACGACGTGTAGTTTCAGAATCTTGCTGCTTAAGCTGTAATTGCTGTTGCTGTTCTTCAACCTGCTCATTGAGCTCATCCAACTTGAATTGCAAGGTTTTAAACTCAGGAAGATTTTGTTCAAGCTTGAGGATGACCGAGTGCATATCTATTTCAAGATCATCTTTCTGCATTGCATCTTCTTCAAGTTGCTCATCTAACTGTTGCAATTGACTATTCAGCTGAACTTTCTGCAACTCAAATGCTTGTGAAGCACTTTGCTGCTTAGCAATTTGCACATCAAACTGTTGTAGCTGTTTTTGCTGATGTTTTAGCGTGTCTTGCTCTGTTTGGATCTGTTTTTGCAGGTCCAGCAATTGCTGATTTAAATTTGGCAATACAGTTTCAGCTTCAATCAACTGTGGTTGTAGCTGTGCAAGTTGTGTTTCAATTTCTTCAAGGCGAATACGATGACTAAGTGCACCCTGTGCGGCCTGACTCGACTCATCAAAGAACAGACCAATCACCCAATCTTGACCGACATGATAACCATCCAGCGTCAATATGCTTTGTCCTGCTTTTAACTGTGCTTGTACCGCTAAAGCTTGAGCAAGGTTTTCAATTACAGCGACTTGATTCCACAATGAATACTGTGGAGATTCAATCCAATCTGCTAAACATGCCAATCCATTCAATTGAATTTTATCTTGCGAGCTTGATGCTTTAAGCTGACGTGCCACACTTTCTGCAAAATCTGCATCTTGATCAACAATATGGGCTGACAACCATTTGGCTAAAAACTTTTCAACCAGCGGTGCATGTGCTTTGCCTTGTGCATTCAGCGTTAATACCTGCATCAATTGCACAGTATCAGCCTTGCTATTTACAGCACTTTTCGCCATTAATTGGGTGAGGTTTTTCTGTTCAGATTGCAACACTTGTACATCAGATTTTAAAGCTGAAATCTGAGTTTTTTGCTGACTAATGCTTTCCTGTAGTTGTTCAAACTGCTGCTTTGCTTGATTAATTTTTTGTTCTAATTCAACAATCGCAGCTTGGATTGCTAATTTATCTTGCTCAAGTTGTTGAACATCTTCAGTTTGAAATTGACTTTGAACCTGAACGGCTTGGGTTTTTAAGGTGTCTTTTTGCTGTTCAATACGCGCAACATTTTTTGCAAGCTGTTCAATTTGCGCCTGCATTTGTGCTTTTTGCTGCTGTTGCTTTTCAACTTGAACTTTGACCTGTTCATACTGTTGTTGTGCTTGCAATTGCTGCGCTTTTAAATCGGTAAAGGCTTGGCTACGTTGTTGTGTTTCAGACTCAGCATGTTGTAAATGTTCAGTCTGCTGCTCCAATTGACTGTGCAAGGTTTCCAATTGCAATTCCATCAACTGAATCTTTTCTTTGGTTTGAGCTTTTTGCTGTTCAAAATTTCCCAAAGCTTCAGAGTTCTGTTGAAATAAACTTTGTTTCTGTTCCAAAGTCATTTTCAACTCAGAGAGTTTTTTCTCAGCTTGTTGCCACTCATTTTGCAAAGGCGTGGACTGTTGAATCAAACGTTGGAACAACTCATTGGTTGAAGTCAGATCATGTTCCAAAGTACTCATGTCAGAGCGCACCAGTTTAAAGTGCTCTCCCAATTCGTTCATTTCAACCGTATATTGTTCTTGTAAACGAGAACTACGATCACACTGGAAAGATAGAATTTCAATCTTTAACGTACGAATTTCAGTTTCTAAAGTCTTATATTGAACCGCAGTTTCAGACTGTCGTTTTAAGGTTTTAAGCTGTGATTTGAGTTCTGAAGCAATATCTTCGAGGCGGTCTAAGTTCTGCGTGGTATGTTCTAAGTGTTGTAGTGTTTCACGACGACGAGCCTGATAACGAGAAACTCCAGCAGCCTCTTCAAGAAAGATACGCATTTCTTCAGGTTTGGCATCAACCAAGCGGTTGATCATCCCCTGTTCGATGATTGCGTAAGAACGAGGACCCAAACCTGTACCCAAGAAAATGTCGGTAATATCACGACGTCGACACTTCGTCCCATTGAGAAAGTATTCAGATTTTCCATCACGATTCACCTGACGGCGAACAGCAAGTTCAGTATACGCGTTATAAGCCCCACCTAATTTGCCATAGGTGTTTTCAAAGCGCAGTTCTACACTTGCCATACCTACAGGTTTACGTTTTGCCGTTCCTGTAAAAATAACATCCTGCATACTGCCACCACGGAGCTGGCGTGCACTGGATTCCCCCATCACCCAACGGATCGCGTCAATCACATTGGATTTACCACAACCATTAGGACCAACCACCGCTGTACGGTTATCTTTGAATTGTAGTGTTGTACTATCGGCAAAAGATTTGAAGCCTGAAAGTTTTAAGCTGCTTAAACGCATAATGTCCTAGTAATTACCGACGCGATCTCCGCGCCCAAGCGAGTTCGATTTGTTTCATCCGTGTCAGAGATTCCAACACTAGATTACGTAAGTGTCGACAAAAATCTTCCATAAATAAAGTAGCTTGTTGTGATTTTCGGATTAAAATTGCGTCAATCACCAACTTAAGCAATTCTAAAGCTTCTTGAAGCTCGCGTCTTGAAGTATTTAAGGTTAAAAAATAACTTCTTCGTAGGGATGGTAACAACTCTTTATAAAATTTCATCAGGTAGGGATTCCCAACCATGTCCTGTTGCCCTGATAAAAATTGAAATATGCCATCATAAAACTTTTCAGTATTGCCTTGCTTCACCTGCTCAACCAAATGATTCATCATCTGCTGAATCGCTTCAGCTTCATGATTGCGCCATGTTTCACTCATACGTTGCACGATTTGACCTAATAACAATGCGCTGGTATCGAACAATGCACGGACTTGTTGTGCTGACATTTCTGAGACAATTGCGCCACGACGAGGATAAATTTCAATCAGATGGGTTCTTTCTAAAAGCAAAAGGGCTTCACGTACCGAGCCACGACTGACATCCAGTTCTTTGGCAATACGTAGTTCTTGTATTCTTTCCCCTTCAACCAACTCGCCACTAATAATTTGTTCACTAATATGTTTGGCAATCTGTTCTGAAAGGCTATCCACTTCTTCCGAATGCATATAATTCCTATCTTGGTTTATTATTCTTTACTTGGACAATGTCAATTGTCATTATTTTAGTTGTACCTGATTTAATTCAATTGAAACCATGACATTGTCCGACAATTTTAATGTATTTTAAGTCAACTCAGTGTTTAGAAAAAGTACCATTGATCGGAATCTACTTAGTAATACCTTGATAAATAAAATAAAGACCGACCACTGTAAGTAAGCATGCAAAGCATTTTTTCAACATCGCTGGAGAAAGTGCATGCGCCACCTTTGCGCCAAATTTGGCAGTGATAAAACTCATTACACTGATCCCAATAAAGGCATAAATATGCACATAACCAATTGAATTTTTAATTTCGGTTGGTTCTTGTGCACCAAAGAACATAAAACCTAACGCACCCGCAATCGCGATTGGTAAACCACAAGCTGCTGATGTTGCAACGGCTTTTTGCATCACCACACCATTTTTGTTGAGATAGGGAACGGTCAGACTTCCACCCCCAATACCAAAAATTGCTGATGCAACTCCAATTCCCCCACCAGCCAGCATTTGCATAGGTGCGGTCGGTAATTGTTTAGATTCATCAACTTTGACATTGGCCCCTTTAAACATTTTAAATGCCACCCAAATCGCAAATGCACCAATAATCAGCTGTAAATGCTGACCTGATAAAATATCTGCAATGCCAGCACCAATAAATGAGCCGATCACCAAACCTGGGGCTAAGTTTTTAAAAACATTCCAAAGTACGGCACCTTTTTTATGATGCGCTGTTACGGAACTAATTGAAGTTACAATAATTGTTGCAAGTGAAGTTCCCAATGCCATGTGCATAATGACCGAAGGATCATAGCCCATTTTAGTAAACACCACATAGAGAATTGGTACAATAATTAAGCCACCACCAACACCAAATAGCCCAGCAGCAAATCCTGCGATTGCACCAATACCTAAATATATGATTAACTCCATAAATGTTCCTTCACTCTTCTCAGATTCAACATGGATTTAGAGACTCGTCATCTTAGACAACTTCTTACACAAGCAAATGAACTCCCTGAAGTGCTGCTTTTAAAGCAGACGACAGCATCGACCAATGATGATGTGCGTGAAATTGCGCTCAGCGGCGTCAAGACCGTTTTGGTCTGTAGTGAAACTCAGACTCAAGGACGAGGTCAGCACCAACGGGAATGGGTTTCACCAATTGGTAACATTTATTTAAGCACATTGCTTGAAACTCGAACACCCTTAGATGGGCGTTTAGCATTGGAAATTGCTTTAAATATCTTACAAATGCCAACACTTAAGAATTTACCAGCATTACAAATTAAATGGCCCAATGACCTATATAGCTCTCAAGGAAAGTGGGGGGGAATTCTGGTTGAGCCCATTTCACCACATCAAGCCATTGTTGGAATCGGGATCAACTTATTTCCGATCCCCAAAGAAAATGTCACCCAACAAGCCACCTCGATAATGCAATTAGGCCTACAATTTCCAAATCGAATCCAAATCATTGCAGAAATGTATTTGGCAATTCAACAAGCTGGACAATGGTTTGATCATGGTTGCTATAACCTTGCAGCACGATTTAATCACTATGCTGCCTTTATGGATCAAAAGGTTTATTTTGAACAAATTCAAAATTCAATTGAGGGTATTTTCAAAGGAATTTCTGATGATGGCGCACTGAATTTATTGACAGCTCAAGGCTTAGTCAATGTCTATCAAGGGCGTTTACGCTTAGCTGAAGCATAAATAACGAGGTGATCCGTTGTCTAAAATGAGATGGATTGATCAGATGTATCGTGAAAAAGTGATCAGCAATTATTTAAAACAGGGCTTTTTTCGCTATACATTTCGCTATATATTGCGCAGTAATCGTATTGATCCAAAGATCATAGCAAACAGTTACTAACAGTACGGAACAACGTTCAGCAAAATGAACCGCAGGTTATTTGCCCTATTTGATTGATCAGATTGAGATGCTCTCTAAGTCGTTCAATATTTTCAAATAAAATAATTATGCAGATTGTGTTCAGTTTCAATTAGGCAAAATCATGAAAGCACTTTGGTTAGATATTGGAAATACCCGTCTAAAATATTGGATTACTGAAAATAATCAAATTATCCAACAGGCAGCAGAATTACATCTCCAATCCCCTGCGGATCTGCTACTGGGTTTAATTCAACATTTCCGTGGTTTAGGCTTAGACAAAATTGGAATCTCCTCAGTCCAAGATAAAAAGAACAACGAACGCATTGTCCAGATTTTAAAATTACTCGATATTCCGGTGACTTTTGCCAAAGTGCATGCTGAATATGCAGGATTACGTTGTGGCTATGACCATATAGAACAACTTGGGATCGATCGTTGGTTACAAGTTTTGGCTGTGGCGAAAGCTGATGATGACTTGTGTGTGATTAGCTGCGGTACAGCTTTAACAATTGATTTAACCCAAGGCTTACAACATTTAGGCGGTTATATTCTGCCTAACCTCTATTTACAACGTGATTCTTTAATTCAAAAAACCAAAGGCATTAAAATTCCAGATGCGGCTTTTTCAGAGCTAAGTCCTGGTCGAAATACCATAGATGCAGTGCATCATGGCATTTTCTTGGGGCTGTTAAGCACCATTGAAAAAGTTCTTGAGCAACAACCACGAAAGCTTATTTTAACAGGTGGTGATGCCAATCTATTTGCACAATTTCTAGAGAAATATCAACCAAGAATTGAATCAGATTTATTACTCAAAGGCTTACAGTTCTATATAGATCGACAAACCGCTTAAACCTAAATACAATTTAATGGAAGATCAGCAATCTTCCATTTTTAATAAATAAACACAACCATAAACACGATAAAAGAGCAATCATTATGAAAACGATACCCTTACTGCTTAGTGTCTGTTTAATGAGCTTTACACTGGTGGGTTGTACCAGTTTACAAACCACGCACTCATCTTCAACAACCATGGCAACAACTGAACCTGTTATTGCTTACTTTGCTCCAGATGCAGGTGAAGAAGCCTGTGAGTGCGGTTTAATCATGGATCAGGGTTATTCACTCACACCTGTAGAAAATGGATATTTCAGAAAATTATTAGGTCGTGATAAAGATGGCCGTTTCTTAGTTCAGGACTTCTATCAAAATAGCCGTAAAAAACAATCTGATCCATTTTGGATTAAAGCCCCTCAAGGCTTAAATAGCTTTGATAGTAAATATGTCGACGGTGAAGTTGTGGGCTATTTTGAAAATGGAAAAATCAGCTTTAAATCGACCAGCCAAGACCAGAGATTAGTTGGAAAAACTGAAACGTACTATTCAAATGGTCAACTTGGGCTACAGGAAGAATATTCAGATGATCAGCCCATCGTTCAAAAGGTATGGTATGAAGATGGCAAACCTGCAGCTGAACTAAAATTAAGCCCAAGTGAAGATTATTCGATTCTGGACAGTAAAGTTTGGGATCAACAAGGCAATTTGATTCAAGATGAGCAACGCGCTCAGGAGATTCTTGACGAGCTTTATCAAAAGCTCAATCAATAAAACCACATCACGATAAAATCGAATATGCAGCCTGAGTACCAGCTTGGGATTCAGGTTGTAATAGAACTGCTAACTTTTCCCAAAGTACAGTTAAGCTGGTATAGCCCTCTGTTGCCATAAAATGCCCTGCACCTTTCACCTCAATCATTTGTGAATTCAGCGAATAACCCAATTGAATACTGACAGGCGCTGGCACAAAAGGATCATTGTTGGAGAAAAAGATAAAGCGATTCAGAATATTCATTCTGAGCAGCGCATCATCGACCCGAGCGTGTTGTAAAAATAAGTTAAGTTCAGGTAAAACGACTAAGTTTTTACTGAACCCCGCAACCAAAAACAAAGCACCTAATTTTCGCCCCAATAACTCATTCGAAAGAAAATCCAAACTTGCAATCCCCCCTAAACCATGTGCCACAATGATGGTATCGTCATTGAGTGACTTAATTTGCTGCGTAATATTATGCTTCCACAGCTCATATTGGGGCTGCTCTGGATGTGCTAGATCAATTACTTCACATACATGCCCTGTAGACAATACTTGTTGCTTTAGCCACGGATACCAATGATGTTCAGGGGAGCCTTTATAACCGTGTACGATAAATACTTTTTTCATAAATAAACTTCTTATCAATTATTGTTTAAATCATATTCAAATAATGGGCTCAGAATATCTAAACAGCCAACAAAAGTATGTTATTTTTATTTAACAAAAAAGCGCCCTAAGGCGCTTTTTATAAAAAAAATGAGACTTATTTTTTATCGTTATTACCAAACAATGGCCCCATACCGCCGCCACCGCCAAACTGTTTTTGCATTCCACCCAATGAGCGCATCATTTTTGCCATACCCGATGGATTGGCAAACTTCTTCATCATTTTCGCCATTTGTGCATGTTGTTTGATCAGTTTATTGACTTCAACCACATCCATACCACAGCCTGCTGCAATACGCTTTTTACGGCTCGGATTCATTAAGCCTGGGTTACGACGTTCTTTAATGGTCATCGATTGAATAATCGCTTCCATCTTTTTCACTTGCTTTTCAGGATTTGCTTGTGCAATCGCATCTTGAATGCCTGAATTGCTCATGCCTGGCAACTTATCCAAGAAGCCCATCATACCGCCCATTTTGTTCATCTGTTCAAATTGCATCAGCATGTCTTCAAAGTTGAAGCTCCCGCCCTTTTGCAATTTTTTCGCCATTTTTTCGGCTTTTTCTTTGTCGATTTTACGTTCAACTTCTTCGACTAAAGAAAGTACGTCACCCATACCTAAGATACGTTGTGCAACACGCTCAGGATGGAATGGCTCTAAGGCATCGAGTTTTTCACCCATACCTAAGAATTTAATTGGCTTACCAGTAATCGCACGTACCGAAAGCGCCGCACCACCACGTGCATCACCATCGGTTTTGGTGAGGATAACACCCGTTAATGGTAATGCATCATTAAAGGCTTTAGCGGTATTTGCCGCATCCTGACCTGTCATTGCATCAACGACAAATAAGGTTTCTGTTGGGCCAATTGCAGCGTGTAATGCTTTAATTTCGTCCATCATGTCATCATCGACATGCAAACGCCCTGCCGTATCGACAATCAAAACATCGTTAAAGTTAATTTTGGCTTGACCAATTGCACGTTGTGCAATTTTAATCGGATCTTCAGAAGCGTCCGATTCAATAAAATCAACACCCACTTCAGCAGCAACTGTTTGCAGTTGCTTAATCGCAGCTGGACGGTAAACATCGGCAGAAACCATCGCCACTTTTTTCTTTTGACGTTCTTTTAAGAAACGTCCAAGTTTTGCAGCTGTCGTGGTTTTACCGGCACCTTGTAAACCTGCGAGAAGAATCACAACAGGTGGTTTTGCAGCTAAGTCTAGGCTTTCGTTTGCCTCACCCATCATTTTGGTGAGTTCGTCATACACAATTTTAACGAAAGCTTGACCTGGTGAAAGCTGAGTCATAACTTCTTGACCCAATGCTTCTTCCTTAACTTTCGCAATAAACTCACGAGTTACAGGCAAAGCAACATCGGCTTCAAGAAGTGCCATACGCACTTCACGTAAGGTATCTTTAATATTATCTTCGGTTAGCTGCCCAGAGCCAGTAACATTTCTGAGACTCTGCGTGAGTCGTTCTGTTAAGGTATCAAACATTGCAAAATCCGCTTAAAATAGCTAGTAGCAAAAAAATCTTTCTTAAAATAGAAAATTTATGCTCAAGATGCTATAGGATACTGTAGTTCACATGGAATTTATATCTTATAACATGAATATTCATCATCCTGAAAAAGGTTTGACATGATTAGCCTACCCTTGGTTTATACGATTTTAGCATTAATTGCCTATACCTCTTCATTTTGGTATTTGTTCATGCACTTAATGGCTAAACGTTCCGCAAACCCTTGGTTTATTGGCATCATGTCAGGTTTAGGGCTGATATTACATGCAAGTGTACTGCATAACGACATACTTACACCACTAGGGATTAATTACGACGTCTTTAACTTGATGTCTTTTACCTCTGCGTTAATGTTGGTTCTAAGTATGCTTTATAGTACCTATCGTCCTGTTCTTTCACTAAATTTGATTGGAATTCCTGTTGCCGCCTTTGGTTTGATTCTCGGTTTTTGTTTTAGTAAACCAGATCAATTTATTGAACAGCATTCTATCGGTTTAGACATCCATATCATTCTGTCTTTATCTGCTTATGCCGTTTTACTCATGGCAACCATACAAGCCGTTTTGATTTGGTTTCAAAACCGCGAACTCAAAAAGAAACAAAAAAAACGTATTTGGGTCAATTTCTTACCGTCATATCAAGCCATGGAATCCTTACTTTTTGATATGCTCATTACTGGTTTTGTTTTATTAACTGTCGCCCTATGTTTTGGTTTCTTTACCATTGATGACTTCTTTGCACAGCACCTAGCACATAAGACCGTGTTTAGCATTGTGTCTTGGTTTGTTTACGGTGCGTTGTTAATTGGTCACTATAAGTTTGGATGGCGTGGTCAAAAAGCCATTCGCTTTACCATGATTGGATTCTTTTTATTGGCGGTTGGCTTTATTGGCTCTAAATTTGTTTTGGAAATGATTTTGCATCGCTAGATTATGTACTAATTTTATTGAATGCATTCTAAATCTATTTTTAATAAATAACTTGAATAAAATTAGCCTTATTTTCTTTTATTATAAAGAAAATAAGGCATAAGAATTAAGGAACCATTATTTTAACATCTGCACGTTTTTCTTTAGAAACCATTCCTTCTTCGGTTTTTAATGTGATAGTCGTTTCATCCCATTTTTCAATAATTGCAACGATTAGATAGGTATCTTTAATACGCCAATATAAAAAGGTTTTTGGAGGTGTCATTAAATAATCTAACAGTTCATTTGATAAAACTTCTGCTTTCATTTTATTTCCCCTCTATTTTTAACTTAATTTCCTTATTTAAGTCATTATCACAATTATTCGGCTGATCTTTATTTTTCTCCGCATCAACTGAACATTTATGATAGTTTTTTGCTATACCAACAAAGCTTACACCAAGTAAGGATTTTCTATTATTTTCAACAATTTCTGGTCTCAAAACTAAGGCCTGAGTTGCTAACTGATTTGTCTCTGCTGTTGCTTTCTCCTTATCGGCAACCTTATCCACAATATTTAAAATGCCTTTGAAAAATCCTTCCTGAGCAGTAAAAGTACCATTTGCTGAGCTTAGACATACTTGATACATTAAATCGCGAGCTAATAGCACTGCAGAAGATCGGCCATTCAATTGTAGAACAGCTGTTGATGAATTAATGTTACCTTCTCCTCCTATATCTTGTTTCAATACTCCTCCTGAATCAGCCAGCTTTGCAGTTAGATTTCCTTTTGACCCAAAAGAATCTGATCTAGCGACATCTGGCATAGGCTGGTCACAAGTATAAATTTTTCCATCTGAAGCTGTAAAACTACGTGACAAACGTATATCTATCGGAATACTCATCGTTTTAACATTAGGATTCTTTATATCAGGTACAACTAAGGCTCTTTTTTGAGTTACTAAGTTCGTACATCCTGTTAGGAAAAAAAAACTACATAAATATATTAAATACTTCATAACATCCCCCTATTATTACTTCATTATATAAATACAATTTTTAAAATTATTTTAGCTCTCAATCTCCTTTATTTATTATTGAACTACATTTTAAAGTTTAATTTTTTAAATATAAACATTAAAAATAAAGTTATTTTTAACAAGAAATTTCAAAAAAACTTTACTATTATAGTATTTTCTTATTTATAACGAATAAATTTTAAATGTATAAGAAAATATTTTTCATCAACTTAATTCATTAGACTTTAATTAATTTACTAGACATCTAATTAAAAAAACCGTATAACGCTGTTTTTTACTTCATCAGGTAACAATTGTGAAACTTATACTCGCCCCAATGGAAGGCTTAACCGACCCTATCATGCGTGACGTTCTCACACATGTCGGTAGCTTTGACTGGTGCGTGACTGAGTTTATCCGTGTAACGGATTCGGTCTTACCTGACCATGTTTACCATAGCTATTGTCCAGAATTAAACAATCAAGGCAAGACAGCTGCTGGCACACCAGTACATGTACAATTTTTAGGAAATAATCCTGAAATGCTCGCGGCCAATGCGGTACGCGCTGCTGAGTTAGGCGCTCCAGCAATCGATATGAATTTTGGTTGCCCTGCTAAAACAGTAAACCGTCATAGAGGTGGTTCAGTACTTCTCGATGAGCCTGAAGTTGTACATGAGTTGGTCAAGGCTGTACGTGATGCAGTACCCAAACACATCCCTGTATCTGCAAAAATGCGTTTAGGTTATATGGATCGAAATTTTACCCTTGAAAATGCGCATGCCATTGAAGATGCTGGCGCAGCTTGGGTCACTGTCCATGCTCGGACCAAAGCTGATGGGTACACCCCTCCAGCATTTTGGGATCAGCTACAGCCGATTCGTGAAGCACTCAAGATCAATGTGATTGCCAATGGTGAAATCTGGACCAATGCTGATGCGAAGCAATGCCAACTTGAATCAGGCTGTCAAGATTTGATGATTGGTCGTGGTGCTGTGACTACACCAGATCTCACACAGTGCATTCGTAAAAATACGGATGAACCACTTATCACTTGGTCTGAACTATTAAATTTACAAATTCGTTTTTTAAATGGGCCATATAAAAAAGAGCTGAACATGGTCGGTCGTTATAAACAATGGATTGGGATGATGTCTAAGCATTACCCCGAAGCCAAAGCCTTATGGGATGAAATCAAACGGTTGAAAAAAATTGATGAAGTGCTGGAGAAATTGAATCCTGCACATTTTTAAATTGCTTCATCAATCTCTAAAATTGCTTTAATTTCTTCAGGTTGAAATTCTTTTGATAATTCAGAAGTTGGATTCAATACCAATGTTGCTCCCTGAGTCATTTCAAAAAACTGCCGTGTATTTAAAGTGATATATTCGGCATCGACGCCAATATCATTTTGAATGGTTTCTAGTTCAATGAAGAATGGTATTGCTTGATCACCTTCTGGTGTTTCTAGAATACGGAATTGAATTTTTTTATGCTGATCTTGTGTTCCTAAACAATAAATATCCGATGCTAAAAGCAGATCGATAAAATCAGGGATCAATTCATAGTTTTCTTGGGTGTTGATAAAGAGTTGTTGTAAATTTTGCATGTTGTTGATTGTCTATTTTTGGTGCCATTAATATAGCTTATTCACGGTAGATATGGAATTGACCTAAGTGATCCATTGGATCGCATGAAGCTTCCAATATCAAACCATTTTCCAGCTTTAACTGATTAGTTGAGATTTCTTCATCTTTAAAGCTAAAGTGAAATAACTTATTCATTTCATATTTTTCATGAACAAAAAAAATTGAAATTTGTAAAATATGATCAAAATCTTTTTTATTGATTTTCCTACATTTAGGAAAAATATAATCAATTGATTTCAGTTTATTCGGATTTGGTGATGGCTTAATAATTATCATAGATGATCTTTCCAACTTAATGTATTTCGGACTATTAGTATCCTTCTCATCAAATTCTTTCATACTTTCAGCTGTAACAATTTTAGAAATAACTAAATAATCCTTAAGCCCTTTCAACGTTACGCCTAATAAATCAGGTTTTCCATATGAAGCTAAATTATAATAGGGTGTTGATAGCTTTCTAGGTGTACAATCACTGTTACAATCAGATTTTTTATAATCACCACAGGATACAAGAAAAGGGACTAAGGAAAAAATCCAAACAAAGAATTTCACAAATTGCATTTTTGAGGAATTCCTTTACTTTGGTAAATATTGAAATAAGTATTATTCTTTGTGAGTTCAGTATTAAATTCTAACCAATAATCCTTAATATTTACTCTCGTCGTCACTAAAAATTCACAATACTCATTCACATTATTTTTTATATTTAAAGTATGTTGATTCATGAGTGAAACATATACCTCTTTTGCTTTCCTCTCATCAATCACATTCAAAGCAGAAATAAAACTTGTGGGAACAATCGGATCTGTATTCATTTTTTTAAAAATTTTCCCATTGTATTCAACACTTAACCCTAGACGAATGCTTTTGAGTTGATTAAATTTAGAGTTCGTTGCATAAATCTCAGAAAAGAGATCAGATGTTTGACTGTTATTATTAAAAAAATAAATTTTCTTGGTCGTCAAGCCATAGGATAGCACTTCATAGCGTTTACTATTCGAGACTGTATCCCTATTGATATAACCTTTTTTTTCAAGGTTCTTTATTATTTCACCTAAATCTACAGACATTGCTTTTAAATTAAGCTGGTTTACTGGTGCAAATCTTGAATAATTTATTTCAGAAGATAAAGCCGATATTTCTTTATCTTCAAAATTAAAAAATCGATTTTCTACATTCGCTCCAAAACTATAGGATGTCATAGAAAAACATATCAGAAATAAGCTTTTAAGTTTAATAATATAATGATTTTTCATAATTTTTATCTCAAAAATTTTAAAGTTCACACTCATTGTTTTATTTACTACATATATTAAATTGACCAGAATTATTAATTGGATCACAATTCACTTCTAAACTAAATCTTTTATAATTATAGTTATTAACCATTATTTCATCTTTATTCCTGTTAAATTTATAGAAATTATCATAATTACCATCAAATCCAATTAAGCTCAAAATAGATTTAACATTATTCTGATCTAGATCTGAAATTTTATTACAATCATCAAACCTATATTCAATCGTTTTAACACCAAAACCATTTTCCTCAGGGCCAATAATTAAAATAGAACTTCTAATTTCAAAAATCAAAGGATTCACATTGTCATTAAAATTTACTTTTTTGTAGTCATTTTCACTTATGATTTTTTTATAAAATAAGCCATCAACCAGATTTTTAAATAAAACATTATCTATTCGTTTCCTATCTTGGTGTGCAACGCTATGGTATGACGTAGACAAGCTTCTAGGCGTACAATCTGCACTCGTACATGGGGCATTTACACTGTTTTCACTTGCCTCCATACTCTCAAAATGAATATCAGATTCATTCTTAGAAACATAAAATACAAGAGAAACAAAAAGTAGTACTAAAAATATTTTTTTCATTCCAACCTTTTTTCGTTATTGACTAATGTATTAATCACTAGCATTTACTTTTGGTACACCATTACTCTTATAAATATAAAAAGCAGTATAATTATTCGTATGATCAGTATTAAACTCAAACCAAAAACCTGAAACTTTAATACTATTTGTGACTAAGAATTTTCCATACTTATGTACTCTATTCTCAATATCTGCTATGTGCTCATGCAATAGTTTTTCATAAACATGCGTTAAATCTTTTGCATTCAATCCTAAGATATTTGCAAAGATCATTGGAACTTCTGGATCCAAATTAATTTTCTTATATCTTCCAGTAACTTCATCATAATCATGACCTAAATAGATAACTATTTTACGTTGAGACTTAAGATTCTCTCCAGTTGAATATATTGTAGATGAGATTTCAGGTAGTTCATCACCACGACCAAAAAAGAAGATCTTATTTATACCATATGAATTTGGTTCAATTTCATAACGTTTCTTACTCAAGGGAGCATTTTCCTTATGCTCAATGTATCCTGATTTTAAAATTTCATTTTTAATTTTATAAAAATCAATAGAAATAGCTTCCAATTTAAGCTGATTCACAGGGGCATTTTTACTAAAATCCACTTCTGGGGCTATTAGACGTTCACTATTATTTTTAAAAATATAATAATTTGTATGATCTTCAATACTACTACCAAAACTATAAGACGTTATAAAAAAGCATATCAAAATTATTATTTTAAGTTTAATAATATAATGATTTTTCATAATTTTTATCTGTCATTTTTGTATAGTATACAGTATAAGCAAAACTATTGACTTGACCTTTCCCTACAAACCATTCAGGTTCAGATTCCAAGATAATATGTAAACCATTAAAATTCTTTTCAGTAATAACCTTTCCGTACTGATCCCCACCTTGACATCGCCCTTTAGTTAAAAAATTTTCTATGAAGTTATCAAGACTGCTTTTATCTAAAGCTGCAGAATTTATTAAAAAAATTTGATCAGAAATTGATTGATAGATATTTTTATGGATATTTTCATCAAATGGAACGAAATTATCACTAGCATAATAATTTGTATTTGGACCTTGTCCTGTAGTTCGTACTTCTAATGTAGACATATGATGATAATTATCTTCAAAATTTTCATTGTGAACTATTCCATTATCAAAACCTTGAGTAGCAGATAATCGATCTATAACTTTTAACTTCAAATAATTTGAATTCATTTCCTTATATTTGCTATATATTTTTTTAAAATTATAGTCCAAATACAAATCTTGATTAACAACAAATAAATTAATATCTCTCGATATTTCCTTTACGTCACTTCGAGTATCGCTTTTTTTAGTTTTGTTATTTATCTGACATAGATGATCTAATGGCTCATTAGGAGCACATGCAAATAGAAAAAAAGAGTATATAAAAATAGTTAAAATTTTCCTCATAACTCATTAAGCCTTATCAAAGGTATAAAATTTCTAGATAATTTTCAATATCATAGATATAGAAAACTAATATATTGATGTTTCATATTTTTTATCCGTTTTCTTTGTAAAATAAGCTGTAAAAAAAAGACTGGTTAGTTTTTCATTTTTATTTCCTGATGCTTTTAAAATAATATGAATATCATTTACATTCCACTCTAGCACTTCCTCTTGTGACGAAGTGCTGCACTCGAGCCTTTTAATAAAAAGATTAATATTTTTATCTAAATCTTTATCATCTACTTTATTTCCATTGATCACATAAATTTGATCACCCAAAATTTTAGCAATAGTATTGAGAATTTCATCATCGTAAGGTACATAATTCGTACTTTTAAAAAATATGTAATTTGTCTTAAAGTTTATATGTGTATCTAGATTAGACATATAATGCTTATTTTCTTCAACATTATTACCGACAGTACCATCTGCAAACCCTATTTCAGCAGGAAGTTTATCTAAAACCTTTAAAACCATGTAATTGCTATTTAATTTTTTATATCTGTTAATTATGTCTTTTTGATCATAATTTAAAAAAATTCTATTTTCATCTACAAAGTTAGAAATATTTTTTCCAACTTTAACATCATAACTATTTCCAATATCTGAATTTTCACTATTTTTTAAACTACAATTATCCTTATTTGAGTCAAATGAGCAAGCTGATAGATGTATTAAAGCTATCACCAAAATTAAAGACTTCATAATACCACCATCTCTAATAACCTAATAATAAATTATAACTGATGTCTAAAATTATTAAGATTAATATTTGAATATTGAAAAAAGTGATAATTCCAAATCTTTATACTCATTGTATTTTTTAGTTTTGCAATCGATATCTCTAATTTCTCCGCTAGCAACTTTAGCTGCAATAAATTTTCTATTAATTGTAGATACTTCATATACAACTTCATTCTCATCAAAAGAACCTGAATATATACCAGTTCGAGGATTAAATTTACCATCCTTAATATTGTTAATTAAATTACTTAAGGCTTTATCATAGATTAATTCAGAATCGGTATCACTTACCGCAGAAATCACATCTATAAGAGCACTTTTTATAAGTTTTCCTTTAAAAATTTGGGGATCAGATCTAACTTCAAAATTAATATATTTAACATAATTGCCTGCTGAAATAATTAGAATTTTACCTACCACATCGTAATTATCATCAACAATATCAATATGACCTTGATTTTCATATACATTCATATTATTCAAGAAATTAGATTTTTGAATTTTATTATAAAAATCACTAACCTTTATTCCTAAGTTTTTTTCTATAGGACTCTCCATTGAACTTTTAAATGGTAAATATTTATTTATATCCAAACTAACATTAGGCTCAGGAGTAAGACAAAATTTATTTATTACCTCATCACTTTTATTACCTGAAGAAATTAGCTTTCCATCACAGCCAACGATAAAAAATAAAATTAAAGCCAAATGATATTTTTTATAATTACTTTTTATAAATATCATTATTTAAGCTCCCATTTAAATTAAAAATTTACTACTTCTTATAAATATGAAATTGACCTTTTTTAGATTTAATATTACATGAAATTTCATAAGTAATTCCATTCTCCCCATACGATGTATTTGTTAAAGAATCTTCATTATTTTTTTTAGTAAAATCAAATTTAAAAAAACTATTTTCTAAATTATTATTTTGAAATATTTTTAATATTTTCCTTATTCTATCTATATCTATTGAGCTGATTGATGAACACATAGAAAAATCATAATCTATTGATTTCACCTTACCATTTGATGGATTCGGATTAATTGTTAACATAGCTTCATTTTCAAAATCTATATAATTTGAATTATCTTTATCTTTAAAATTATAATCTTTTAAAATCTCAGCATTTAAAATACCGTTATTTAACAACACGACACCAAAATCTTCATAATTTAAAAATTCTAAATCTCTTAATTTTTCATATGGAATTTTATAGTAGGGTGAATTAAATTTATCTGGTGTGCAATCCGCATTAGCGCATGGGTCATTTATATTATTTTCACTTGTGTTCATACTCCCTAATTGAGCATCACCTCTATTTTCAGAAGAACAAGATACAAAAAAAACAAAAAAAATTGTTAAAAATAATTTTTTCACTTTAAACTCCTATCACTTCTCAAAATATCCCACTGAAACTTACTAAAATACTTTCTAGTAATTTTACTATCAACCTGTTTAGATTTTGCATAAAACCAAGTATAGTCCATTAAATTCCCCGATTGCCCCTGATAAAATACAAATTTATTGTTATTTTTTTCAAAAACATGTGGCAGACCTAAGCTATGCCCAATCTCATGTACTAGCACATCCAATCTAGTATGTGCTTGTTTAAACACGACTATAGCATTTCCCCATTTCATTCGCCTACCTTCCATTCTTGATGGGGCGTATCCATTTACATTCCCAGCAGATATATTTGTATAAAATATATAAGTTCTCGTATGCCCATCATCATTTATATTTAAATACTTTTTATCTTCTATTGGTCTATATTTTCCACCATATTTATCGAATAAATTTACAAATCTATTTGCTAAATAATCAATATCTAATTGTTTATTTGATGCTACTTCTGCCAAAAAATCTGCAACATCTTCATTTGTCTTTGCTAAGTCTAATAAATCAAATTTTGTTTCTAATCTTTTCTCAGCTCTGATTAGAGCCTGATTGTAAGACTTAAACTTCAAATAATATTCATAACTACTTGGTTTAACTAGTGAGTTATTATCACTAATTACATCAATAAAATTAAGTTCTAATTTTGGAATATCATTATTTTTATATAACATTAATTTCCCTACTTTTTCTCTTACACCTTTCTTTATCGCAAATACATTTATCTCTTCATGCTGATTTAAAGCTCCACCTTCACATTTTATATTTATTATCTTTTTATTTTCATAAAAAAATTCATTTTTATTATTTGTTTTATCAATTTCTCTACTTTTCCTATTATTAATTAACTGTTTAATATCAAATTTAGATGGAGTTAACTTTATAAAATCACTTGTAGCTAATAATTCTATTGAAGTTCCATCACTAGTAAGAGGATCTTTTTCATCACTACTTAATTGAACAATTTCTAAATCTAAATCCACACCATTTTTATTAATTTCCTGTGAACCAGATGCACTTTGTTTACTTGTTGTCTTTGGAAAAATTGCTAACCATGCAGGTATATAATTATAGCCATATGGCCGTATTAATGTCTTTTGACCCTCCGAATAAATAGCAAGCAAATCTGAAATATTTCCTCTGAATGTATTTTTATAACTTATGCCGTCTACTTTTTTGAGATTATTAACATACTCATTTCTTAACCAGTCAAATCCATAACCACCATCGAAATCTTTCTCATTATGCCTAAAATGAACCGTAAACTTCCTTAAACACGTTGCACATGAAGCGCCCGCTGTAGGACTTGCACCACCAACACCCATCTTAAACCTCCAAATTAATCAAATTTTTTATAAAAACGTTATGATGAAATTCTTTTCCCAATACATACTCTTTATATGATTGGATATCATTGGAATAATTTTCTTGAAGTGAACCCAATAAATCTTTTTGTTTTAAAAACTCTATTTTTTCTGGATAAATAATTGAAAGATTTTCTTGAAGATTGGAATGACTAAAACTCTGATTTAACTGCTCAATTGCTTTAAAAACAAATTTAAAATCATGCCCTAAAACCACACTTTTATAGCTTTCCAAAAGTGTATAAAAAGCATCCACATAAGATACTTGCTCCGCAATATTGTAATGCTGCATTTCATTTTGGAGCCAAAGATATTGCGGATCATTTGTATAATCTATTCCCAAATAAACATGGCTCTTCACCATATATTTGAGTGTATAAATTTGATTGATGCCTTTTTCAATATATAGATTGATCAGGCTTTGGACAGGTTCTAATAGCTGATTAAATTGCCCATTCAGTTTAAGGGCTGGGTTTTCTTTTATAATTTCATAGACAAGGTCATATAAAAATTCTTTATTTTGCTCAACATCTAATTCATATAATTTTTCTTGGCTGAGTATGAGCATTATGCATTCTCCAATACCATTAATTGATTAGAATCTACATCCTGATAATTTCGAATTGAAATGACCCATTTTGTAATATCCTCAAAAAACTCATCTTCTTGTTGATCTGTCAGTATTTTATGAATTTTTTTAACAATTCTTGGATCAAACCATCTAAATAATTTTTGTGTACCATCAGGAAATTCTACTGTGAGATAGCGTTTCATTTTTTTAACAAACTGAGCCAAATCCAATGAACTGAATACCAGATTTAAAGCCTGTTCATCTTTCCATGTTTGATAAATAAAGCTAAACCCTTCATCTTCGAGCACCTCTAAATCATTGATTAAGACAAGTACAGGGGCAACTTCAAAAGGTGCATTGCCCTCCGTTGTACCTGAAAATAATGAATAAAACTCTAGCCTTGCGTCATTTCGCCATGTATTGATAAAGTGCAAAGTTTGATCTGAAACTTGCGCCGCATCCAAGATTAAATACATGTTCAAATCATGTTGATCATCTTCGATACAGCTTTTTATATTTTTAAATGGAACAATTTTTCTTTTCATTTTATTTATCAACAAATGCCATTCCAAACTTTGCAGCATCTAACAAACAAGGCTTACAAATATTTTCATAGAATGATGGAAGTGAATAATCGACTTTTGCTCCACCAATAAAACTATGTTGCCCTGCCTTCACTTCGAACTTAGCAGCCGTAGTCACAAATACACCTGAACCATTAATCTTTAATTGAGAGCCACCAGAGGTGATAATAATTTCTTTGAGACTCTTGAGCTCAATCATCTCCTCAGTCGAAATGATTTGAATACCTTTACGTGCAATCAAATCCGCACCATCACCTTGTGCTTGGATCTCTACCTTACCTTTCCCAGCAAAAAGTCTTGCACCTTCTTGTGCCGCAAAAAGACTAATCTTAGCACTGGCATGCCCAATCAAAGCCTTTTGTGTACTCAGGTTGATACTATCACCTGCGGTATAACTGATTTGTTTATCCGCAGAAAGATGTAAGTCTTCATTGCTTGCCAATGCAATTGAATTCGGTGCAGCTAAAATCATCAAAGCTTGTTTAAATGCATCCGCTTTGTCTTTTTCACCTTTTTCGATTTGATCAAGAAATTGCTTGAGATTTTCCAATACATCCAGTGGATCAGTTTGCTGATTCTTGGCAACTTCACTTAGGGCCTTGGAATTATTTAGACTACTTTCTAACTGACTTTTCGCGGCTGTTGCATCAAGATGATTACCTGAAGCTGAGTCTTGAGCATAGGTACTCAGTAATAAACCTTGCCCAGCTCGTAACGCTCCCCATTGGTCTGTTCTTAGTTCAAAGCCTTGGCCTCGTCCTTCACTGGTATCAGTTTCTTTAGGATGACTCAGATTAC
>Ga0308158_10000374_pt1 | contig 80129 bp, 75 predicted proteins | sample PhyBR2_FD_201038 | JGI IMG/M metagenome (GOLD analysis project Ga0308158, IMG submission 201038) | Phyllosphere microbial communities from UC Gill Tract Community Farm, Albany, California, United States - DLSLB.R2 | ecosystem: Host-associated > Plants > Phyllosphere > Unclassified | place: USA... | reverse complement strand
AGAAGGATCAAATGAGTATTTCGAATTCCGAGCCCCGGACCACTGACGCTCCGGCCAAGGAGCATTCAACGGCACTGCGCGCCGGCAGCATCGGCGTCCTGGGCATCCTCTTCTTCGTCCTGTCGGCACAGGCACCCCTCACCGGGATCGTGGGCGCCTCGCCGCTGGCCGCAGCGCTCGGCAACGGTGCCGGCGCACCCGGCGCGTACCTGATCGTGGGCATTGTCATCGTGATCTTCGCCGTCGGATTTGTGGCGATGAGCCGCAAAATCCAGGCCAACGGCGCCTTCTACGCCTACGTCACCGCAGCGTTCGGCAGGAAAACCGGCGCCGGCGCCGCCTGGCTGGCCCTCCTGGCCTACAACACCGTCCAAGCCGCAATGTACGGGCTCTATGGTGCTGCGTTCTCGGGCCTGCTCGCCTCGATTGGGTTGGAGGTTCCGTGGTGGCTGCTTGCCCTGGCCACCATGGCCGGCGTCCAGGTGCTGGGCTCCCTGAACATCGAACTCGGTGCCCGCGTGCTGGCCCTGCTGGTGGGACTCGAGGTGGCCATCCTGCTGCTGTTCGGCTTCACCGTCCTGCTCCACGGCGGCGGCCCGGAAGGCATCAGCGTAGCCGCGTCCTTCTCGCCCGAGGCCATAGGGGCCGGAGCGCCGGGCGTGGCCATCATGTTCGCCGTGGCTTCCATGTTCGGTTTCGAATCCACGGCCATCTATTCGGCCGAGGCCAAGGACCCGCACCGCACGGTGGCCCGGGCCACCTACCTGTCCGTGGGCGTCATCTCAGTCTTCTTCTCCTTCATCTCCTGGATGCTGGTCAGTTACTACGGCCCGTCCCGGGTCATGGACGCGGCCGGGGCAGCCCTCGAATCCGGCGACGCCACGTCCTTCGTGCTCGGTCCCATGGTGGAGCTGTTCGGCCCATGGGCGGGCGTGGTGGCAGGCATCCTGCTGGTCACCTCGTTGCTCGCCGGCATCATCGCTTTCCATAACGGCATCAACCGCTACCTGCACTCCCTGGCCCTGCGCGGTTCCATGCCCGCCGTGCTGGCCCGGACCAACCGCCACCGCGCCCCTGCCTTTGCCGCCTGGATCCAGACCGCCACCGCCGTCGTCCTGGTGCTTCCCTTCGCCATCCTGGCCCTGGACCCGGTCCTGACCCTCTTCTCCTGGTTCAGCGGCCTGGCCGTGGCGGCACTGCTGGTGCTCTACATGCTGTGCTCGGTGGCTGTGGTCAGCTTCTTCCGCCGCGAACGTGCGGGGGCGCAGCTGTGGCAGACCCGGATCGCCCCCGTCCTGGCAACGGTGCTGCTCGCCTGGGTCCTGTTCCTTGTGGTCAGCAATTTCACGGCCCTCATTGGCGGCAGCGCGGAAACAGCAACCGCCCTGCTCGCCGCGGTCCCCGTGGTCTTCCTGGCCGGGGTGCTGGTGGAATCCGCCATCGAGCGCCGCCACCACGCCGCCACCCTGGGACACGCGCTTACCTAGGGCTGACGGCTTCCCCCATACTGGCCCGGCGCGGACCGCAATGTCCGCGCCGGGCCAGGACGCGTGCTGCAACGAAAACCCCGGCCAGGAAGGCGGCTGCCAGCCATGCCGCCCAGTCGCTGCGGGGCCACACGCCGGACAGGCCCAGGAACGCCGGAAAGGTTGCCGTGACCTGGCTGGCCAGGACCAGGGCCCAGCCGGTGAACGGCTCCAACCGCACCGCGCCGAATGCGGCCGAGGCGAACAACAGCCCCCACAGAACTGACCAGCACACCCAGAGCACCGCGAGCAGCGGATCCGTCCCGATCCACGCGCCCGCCAGCAGCAAGCCGAAAAACGCCACCATGCCGCAGAACCAGCCCAGGCCCTTCGAACCCAGGGCCAACAAAACATCCAGTCCGGCATAGGCGTACGTCAGCCCGAACAGGAACATGCCGGCGGCCGTCAAGAGGTGTTCAGTGCCGGTATTGCCGGTGGAAAGATGGACGACGCCGAGCACCAGCTGGGTGCCGCCGAGCAGCAGGCTGAAGGTGGCGGCGTCGCGGCGGGGGAGACGCCCCAGCGTCGCCAGCCCATTGACCAGCAGCGCGGCACCGGAGAGAAGCAGGCAAATGAAGGGCATCAGCGCGTCTCCGGTGTGCAGGAGGGATGCGCCAAAACTATCGCAATGTGGAATATCTGTGTCACATTACGGAGATTAGCCGAACCTGACCCACCCGCCTACTGCTCCCCGGTCGTAATCCGATAAGTTGAAGAGTAAACCTATGGGGCGACGTTGCTTTTGCGCTGTCCCTCGTTTCGGCTCAGAGGTAAGGAACAGTTCATGGACGCACGGCTCGAAGCCATCAAGGACACCGTCCTCGCGCGGAATCCCGGTGAAGCGGAGTTCCACCAGGCAGTGGTGGAGGTTTTCGAAAGCCTTGGCCCGGTCCACGACAGGCACCCGGAATTCCTCGAGGCAGCCATCCTGGAACGCCTATGCGAGCCTGAACGCCAGATCATCTTCCGCGTGCCGTGGACCGATGACTCCGGACGCGTCCAGATCAACCGCGGCTTCCGGGTGGAGTTCAACTCCGCGCTGGGCCCGTACAAGGGCGGACTGCGCTTCCACCCGTCCGTCTACCTGGGCATCGTCAAATTCCTCGGCTTCGAGCAGATCTTCAAGAATGCCCTGACCGGCATGCCCATCGGCGGCGGCAAGGGCGGCTCCGACTTCGATCCCCGCGGCCGCAGCGACGCCGAAGTGATGCGGTTCTGCCAGTCCTTCATGACCGAGCTCTACCGCCACATCGGCGAATACACGGACGTCCCGGCCGGCGACATCGGCGTGGGCGGCCGCGAGATCGGCTACCTCTTCGGCCAGTACAAGCGCATCACCAACCGCTACGAATCCGGCGTGCTCACCGGCAAGGGCATCTCCTGGGGCGGCTCCCTGGTCCGGCCCGAAGCCACCGGCTTCGGCACCGTCATCTTCACCCAGGAAATGCTGAAAACCCGCGGAACGTCCTTCGACGGCCAGCGCGTGGTGGTGTCCGGCTCCGGCAACGTGGCCATCAACGCCATCGCCAAAGCCCAGTCCCTGGGCGCCGCGGTGGTGGCCTGCTCCGACTCGTCAGGCTACGTGGTGGACGAGGCAGGCATCGACGTCGCGCTCCTCCGTGAGGTGAAGGAAGTGCAGCGCGGCCGCCTGAAGGATTACGCCGAACGCCGGGGCGGCGTTGCCTACGTGGACGGCGGTTCGGTGTGGGACGTCGACGCCACGGTGGCACTTCCCTGCGCCACACAGAACGAGCTCGACGGCGCTGCTGCCGCCCGCCTGGTGGGCAACGGCCTGCTCGCCGTCGGCGAAGGCGCCAACATGCCCTCCACCCGCGACGCTGTTGCGGTGTTCCAGGAGGCGGGCCTCCTGTTCGGGCCGGGCAAGGCCGCCAACGCCGGCGGCGTGGCAACCTCGGCCCTGGAAATGCAGCAGAACGCAAGCCGTGATTCATGGTCCTTCGAGCACACCGAGGAGCGGCTCACGGAGATCATGGTTGGCATCCACGACCGCTGCGCCGCCACCGCCGAGGAGTACGGCGAACCCGGCAACTACGTGCTCGGCGCCAACATCGGCGGGTTCGTCAAGGTGGCCGATGCCATGCTGGCCCAGGGGCTGATCTAGGAAACGCAGCCGGGTTCAGCCCCGGCGCCATTCGGTGGGTGAAACACCAAAGGCATCCCGGAACGTGCGGCTGAAATGGGCGGCATCCAGGAAGCCCCAGCGGGCAGCCACCGTGCCAACGGATTGCCCGGCGTGCAGCGGGTCGCGGAGGTCGCGGCGTGCGCCTTCGAGCCGCTGCGTCCGGATCCAGCTGGCTACGGTGGTCCCCGACTCGTGGAAGACGTTGTGCAGGTGCCGGGTGGAGATGAAGTGCGCGGCGGCGATGCTTGCCGGTGACATCAGGGGATCGGCCAGGTTGGCCTCGATGTACTCGCGGATCGAGACCGCCAGCAGTGCCTGCGGCTTCATGCGGTCCGGCGTGATGTCCATTTCCGCGTGCAGCATGGTGGACACCAGGTCCAAAGCGTTGGTGGCGAGCCGCGATCCGCTGGGGCCGTTCAGGACGTCCAGGTTCGCCGACAGTTCGCGAATGAACTGGCCCACGATTCCGCTGAGGCCACCGCTGCCCATGCGCACCGCGGCGAGCTGCCCCACGTAGTCCACGGGCAGGGAGAGGGCGTCGCAGGGAAACATCAGGACCATGATCCTGGTGCTGTCCTCGAAGGCAAGGGTGTAGGGCCGGTTGGTGTCATAGATTGCCAGGTCGCCGGGCTGCAGGACGGCTTCGCGGTTGTCCTGGATCAGCAGGCCCGTGCCTTCCAGCTGCAGGTTCAGCTTGAAATAGCGCTCATGGGCCTGGGCGATCAGCGCGGGGGTGCGGTGGACCTCGTGGGAGGTGGCGGTCACTTCCACGATGGACATCCGGTCCAGCACCCGGGAGCGCATGCGGCCCTGGAAGCCCTCCACGTCCGCCGTCCGCGCGGTGAGGGGCACGAAGGATTCGGCCACCAGGTGTTTCCAGTGGTCGAACGACGTGGCAACGCTGGAGTTGAGGTCCTGGCGTGGGGTCCGGGCTGTTGCCCCGGTTGCTGCAGCTGCTGGCATGATGTTCCTCGCGACGGATGGCCACTTCACGTTCCCCCGGGTTGTGTCCTGCGACACAGTCCCTTCAGGTTAGCGGCGCACCGGTCTTTTTTCAACGGTTGGCGAAAATAAGAAGAAATGCCTTTCCAGCCGCAGCCCAGCCTCGCGTGCCATGATCGGGCCATGAAGTCCATGACGGCTACCGGCGACCACCACCGGAACTTCAACTCCCGTGCCCACCATTCCCGGCTCCGCCTGCTGGTGATGCTCGCCGTCGGCCTGGTGGCGGCGCTGGCGGTTGGCACGTTTGGCACCTGGACGTATGCCCCGGCCCTCGGCTGGGCCGCCGCCTCGGCCACCTACCTCGTCTGGGTGTGGAGCGTGATCGGACGCCTGGGCCCTGCAGCCACCGCTGCGCATGCGCGGCGGGAGGATCCGGGCAGGGTCTTCTCTGACGCGCTGGTCCTGGGCGCCACCGTGGCCAGCTTTGCGGGCGTCGCCCTGATTTTGCTCGATGCATCCAGTGAGCAGGGCGGAGCCAAGGATGCCACCGTGGCCATGGCGCTGGGCAGCATTGCCCTGTCATGGTTCCTGGTCCACACCCTGTTCACCCTCCGCTATGCAGCCATCTACTACCGCGACGGCACGGGAGTGGATTTTAATGAGGAAAGCCAGCCCCGGTACTCGGATTTTGCCTACCTGGCCTTCACCGTGGGCATGACATTCCAGGTATCGGACACCGACCTGAAGACCACTGCCATCCGTTCCACGGTCCTGCGCCAGGCGCTGCTGTCCTACCTGCTGGGTGCCATCGTCCTGGCCACCACCATCAACCTGGTGTCGGGGCTGATCCACTAAGCGGGCCTATTCTGGGCCCATGGCTGAGATAAGAGTTAACTGGCACCGGCGGCACAAAGAAGGCCTCAGTACGGGCGACAAGGCTGCTGACGCCCTTCGGAACGGCATGGGCAGCTGGCCTTTTGTGGGGCTGTTCCTGGGTTTCATGGGGCTGTGGGCCCTGGTGAATTCCATTGTCCTCGCCACCAACGCTTGGGACCCTTACCCCTACATCCTGCTGAACCTTTTCCTGTCCATGCTGGCGGGACTTCAGGGCGCCATCCTGCTCATTGCAGCCAAGCGCCAGGATGCCATCGCCTCGGCCATGGCGCAGCACGATTACGAAACTGACGTCCGGGCCGCGGCGCAGATAGAGATGCTGATGAACATCAACGCTGAACAGCTGAAGCTGCTGCAGGAACTGCGGGACATGCGGGACCGGCCCTGAAAACGCCAATGGGTGCAACTCCGGCTGGAGTTGCACCCATTATGCGAGTGTCCGCTAGTCCTTCTTGAAGGCGTCCTTGACGTGCTCGCCGGCCTGCTTGAGGTCCGACTTTGCCTGGTCCGTCTGGCCTTCAGCCTTCAGGCTCTCGTCGCCCGTGGCGTTTCCGGCAGCTTCCTTGCCCTTGCCGCCGAGCTTCTCTGCAGCGTTGCCGATCTTGTCATCCAAACCCATGGAGATGCTCCTTACAGTTCGTGCTCGCTCCGGCATCCGCCAGAACCTGACCCCTCAATAGTAAGCATACTTTCGAGTTTGGCACTCATTTCCGGCCGGGAATTTTGCCCAGGAGGGAAAGGTACCCCTCGAGTTGGGCCGCGTGGCCAAAGTCTGTTTGGCCGGCGGGCGCCAGGGCTGCCTCGATCTGGGCCCCCAGCAGCATGTTCAGCAGCAGTCCGGCAAGGATGGAATCGTCGACGGCGGCACGGACGTCGCCGCTGCCCCTCGCCTCTGCCAGGAAACGGCGGATCGCCACCAGCCATTCATTCATCGACTGCTGGTGGATCGCCGCCTTCCGGGGATCGTTGATGGCCCTTTGCCAGAACGGGACCACGATTCGTGCCTCGTTGACGCGCTCTTCATCGAGGGGGAGGACCTCAAGGCAAAAGGCCCGCAGCGCGTCCAGGCCCGTCCGCCTGGCCGTGACCTCCGCGATGCGCAGGTTGGTCCTGTTGAACACATGGCTGAAGGCGAATTCGAGCAGGGTGTCCTTGGTGGGGAAGTAGGGTTTCAGGGCGCCGTTGGCGAAGCCTGCCTCCGTGGCGATCTCGCGCATGGTGGCGCTCTCAAGGCCCTGCCGGGCGATGATCCGCCAGGTGGCATCCACGAGTTCCAGGCGGCGCTCATCATGGTCAACTATCTTCGGCACCGCGGCCACTCCCCGGAAATATTTCGCTCAGACTCTTGTGAACCATGTTACGGACGTTTATTCTCTACAACTATAGAAAATAAACCAGTGGCCGGCGACGGCCCGGACAAAGGCTCTTCCATGACTCTTGCACCAACCGAAACCGCATCGGCCTTCCGCCTGGCAACGGCGGAGGAAATCCTTGACGTCCGCGCCATCCTGCAGTCTGAAGGCCACCTGGACCCGCAGCACCGCATCGCCTACCTTGGCCTGCTGGATCCGGCCCGGGGAACGGAACCACAGGCTGTGGACCGCCGTTTCCGGGTCTTCATCCACGACGTCTCAGGGGCTGCGCCGCGGGACGTCGTGGTCTCCATTACCCAGCAAAAGGTGCTCTCCGCCGTCGAACTCGACACCGCGGTGACCGGCGAACTGCCGGTCCTGGAGGAGGAGTTCGACGTGGTGGAATCGCTCCTGGCCGCCGATGACCGCTGGCTGAAGGCGCTCGCCGAGAGGGGCCTCGAGGTCGAAAAGGTCCGCGTTGCGCCGCTCTCGGCCGGAGTTTTCGAATACGGTGAGGAGAAGGGCCGCCGCATCCTCCGCGGCCTGGCGTTCGTGCAGGAATTCCCGGAGGACAGCGCCTGGGCGCACCCGGTGGACGGGCTGGTGGCCTATGTGGACGTGGTCAGCAAGGAAGTCACCCAGGTCATCGACCTCGGCGTGATGCCCATCCCGGCTGAGCATGGCAACTACACCGATCCGGAACTCACCGGGCCTGTCCGCGACACCCAGAAGCCCATCAGCATCATCCAGCCGGAAGGGCCCAGCTTCACCGTCACCGGCGGCAACCATGTCGAGTGGGAAAGGTGGAGCGTGGACGTAGGCTTCGATGTCCGCGAAGGCGTGGTCCTGCACAACCTCGCATTCCAGGACGGCGACCGGAAGCGGCCCATCATCAACCGCGGGTCCATCGCCGAGATGGTGGTCCCGTACGGCGACCCGTCACCCATCCGGTCCTGGCAGAACTACTTCGACACCGGCGAATACCTGGTGGGCCAGTACGCCAACTCCCTCGAACTGGGCTGCGACTGCCTGGGCGAGATCACCTACCTCAGCCCCGTCATCAGCGACGCGTTCGGCAACCCGCGGGAAATCCGCAACGGCATCTGCATGCACGAGGAGGACTGGAGCATCCTCTCCAAGCACTCCGACCTGTGGAGCGGCGTCACGTACACCCGCCGCAACCGCCGCCTGGTGATCTCCTTCTTCACCACCATCGGCAACTACGACTACGGCTTCTACTGGTACCTCTACCTGGACGGCACCATCGAATTCGAGGCCAAGGCCACCGGGATCGTCTTCACCTCCGCGTACCCGGAGGGCGGCTCGGACAACATCTCCCAGCTGGCCCCCGGATTGGGCGCACCCTTCCACCAGCACCTCTTCAGCGCTCGACTGGACATGGCCATCGACGGGTTCACCAACCGGGTGGAGGAAGAGGACGTGGTCCGCCAGGCCATGGGGCCGCGCAACGAACGCGGCAACGCCTTCTCCCGCAAGCGCACCGTCCTGGCCCGCGAATCCGAAGGCGTCCGGGAGGCTGACGCCCGCGCCGGCCGGACCTGGATCATCTCCAACCCGGAATCCCGCAACCGGCTGGGGGAGCCCGTGGGCTACAAACTGCACTCCCACAACCAGCCCACGCTGCTCGCGGACCCGGACTCCTCCATCGCCCGCCGCGCCGCTTTTGCCACCAAGGACCTGTGGGTCACCCGGTACGCCGAGGACGAGAAGTACCCCACGGGCGACTTCGTGAACCAGCACGCGGGCGGTGCAGGCCTGCCGGCCTACGTCTCGCAGGACCGGGACATCGACGGCCAGGACATCGTGGTGTGGCACACCTTCGGCCTGACCCACTTCCCCCGGGTAGAGGACTGGCCCATCATGCCCGTGGACACCGTCGGCTTCAAGCTGAGGCCGGAGGGCTTTTTCGACCGCAGCCCCGTTCTGGACGTTCCCGCCAACCCGAACCAGCAGGCGTCCTCCTGCCACACCGAGGGCGGCAGCGGTGGCTGCCACTAGCCTCGTCCCCGCCACGGCAGGGCGTACGACGGCGGCGGGGCGGCCGCGTGCCAACGGTCCCGTCCTGCATCGCCGTGCCGTAGCCGTGGCCACCGCCGGTTCCTGCGTTGCCCACGTGGGACTGGCGGCGTCGGGACACCACGGCGCATGGCTCAACGTCCTGATGCTGGCGCTTGCCGCCGTCTGCGTTCCCTGCACGGTCCATATCTGGCGGCACAGCCGGGTGGCCGCACTGCGCCAGGTCACCGCTGCTGCCGTGGCGATGGCTGCCCTGCACGCCGTCCTGCTGCTGGCCGCCGGGGGTGCCGGGCACGCCCATGGCGGGCAGCCGTCGTCGTCCGCTGTTGGTGGTTCGGGCAGCACGGACCTGCTGCTGGTTGTTGCCCTGGAACTGGGGACGGCGCTCCTCGCCGCAACACTGGTGGCCCGGCTGCGGCGCCTGCGCCCGTAGGGTTTCGGGGCTTAGCCGGCCGGGACGCCGAGCGGGCGGGCGACGTGCAGCTGTTCGTGGTCAACGAGCCACTGGATGGATTCGAAGATGGCCTGCTCCGGTTCGTACCGCGGCGCGTAGCCGAGCGCGGAGGCCGCTTTTTCGATGCTGAAGCACTGGCTGCGGTAAAGGTGGTTCCAGCTTGCATCCGCGTGCTCGCGGGAGGTGTTCTCCCGGAAGCGGTCCCAGGGAACCGTCTCCAGTACAGCCGCGTGCCCGAACCAGGCGGCGGCGATGTCCGCATAACCGCGGACCGTCAGCGCCGTGGGGGCAACGATGTTGAAGTCCTCACCGGTGGCTGCCTCCCGCCGGGCAATCGCCTTCTCGAACGCCTGGGCCACGTCATCGGCGTGCACATGGTGCATCAGCTCCGTGCCGCTGCCGGGAATCCGGAGGGGCTGGCCTGCAGAGATCGTCTGCCAGACGGCGGGATCAAGGTTTCCCAGCGGACCAATCGGCTGCCAGCCCGGCCCGACAATGTGGCCGGGGTGCAGGGACGTGGTGGCCAGCCCGCCGCTGGCGGTTTCCTCCTGCAGCATCAGGGCAATCCTGTTTTTCTGGACGCCGTATTCGCCAAAAGGCGGTGCGGCTGAATCCGATCCTTCCCTGATGGGCAGCTTCAGGCTTTGGCCGTACCGCCAGACGGAGCCGCAGTGCAGCAGGTGCCCCACTTCGCCCCGCAGCCGTTGCACCAGCGCTGCCGCCGATTCGAGGGTGAAGCAGACCAGGTCCACCACGACGTCGGGCTTGAGGGCGGCCACCCGGTCAGGGAAGGTTCCGTCCTGGTCCTCTGCCTGCCGGTCTGCGGTGACGTGCTGCACCTGGTGCCAGGCAGGCGCGTCCGTGTAGGGCTTGCTGGTGCCGCGGCTGATGTTGGTGACCTCGTGGCCGGCCTGGACCAGCCGGGGGACCAGGAACGAACCGATGTGGCCGCTGCCGCCGATGACGGTGACTTTCATTGCTCTCCGATCGTTGCGTTCCCTCCACGGTAGGGCCGCGGCAGCAGGAAAGGGAGGGCCTGCCGGACCTCCCTTTCCTGGCGTTGAGTGCCGCACCGAAGGGTCAGGCGGGCTTGGCGAACTCTGCTGCGCTCATCACTTCATAGCAAACGTAGGTTTCGCCGCCCTCCACCCAGGCGTCGTGGCCTGCTGGAATCGAATAGGCGTCACCGGCATGGATGGTCATGTTGCTTCCGTCAGCCATCTGCACGGTCAGGGTGCCGGCGGCGCAGACGCCCAGGTGGTTGACCTGGCAGGTGTCCGTCTGGACCACCGTCTTGACGGTTTCCGACCAGCGCCAGCCGGGCTCGAAGGTGAATCGGCCCAGGGTGGTGCCGCCAAGGGTGACGACATCGACCTGCGTCTTGGGCGGACGGCGCTTTTCGTCCGGTTGGTCAAATGATTTGGACTCCAGGTCCTTCACCGTTACTGCGGGCATTGCTGGCTCCTTCGTAAGGAGTGGTTATTGAGTTCGTCCGGGGCTGTGCGCGGCCGGGAATCGGGGCCGGCAGGGCGGGATGTGCCCCGTCCAGAGCCTGCCGGTCCCATGGATCAACGCTCTCAATCTGCTCCTGCGCGCAGCCCGTGTCAATGACGGTTTTCCGCCTGGAACCACTCCCGCCCGGGGTTGGTCACCGAGGGGGCGGAACGGTCAATCCCGGGCTGTGCAGCCCATCGCACCCCGTTGGCCAGGACCCGCTGGACCTGCGGATGGTGGTACACCGGGTACTCCTGGTCGCCGGGGCTGAAGTAGAAGATGCGGCCCTTGCCGCGGGTGAAGGTCACGCCGGAGCGGAACACCTCGCCGCCGGCAAAGGAGCTGATGAAGATCAGGTCGTCAGGGTCCGGGATGTCGAACAATTCGCCGTACATCTCCTGCTCCGGAATGACGATGGGGCTCTCCACGCCCTCCGCGATGGGATGGGAGGGCTTGACGGTCCACACCAGCTCCCGCTGGCCGTCGTTCCGCCAGGCCAGCGAACAGCTGGTGCCGAGCAGTTTGGTGAAGATCTTCGCGAAGTGCCCCGAGTGGAGCACGATCAGCCCCATGCCGCCCAGCACGTGACGGTGGACGCGTTCGACGACGGCATCCGCCACCCCGGCGTGCGCGATGTGGCCCCACCACAGCAGGACGTCCGTCTCCGCGAGCACCTCCTCGGCAAGGCCGTGGTCGGCGTCGGTGGCCAGGACCGCCGTCGTGATCTCCGCATCCGCAAGATGCGAGCGGAGGCCGGCGGCGATGGCGCCGTGGATGCCGTCCGGGTAGATCTCCCCGATGTGTGCTGGTTCGTTGTTGGCTTCGTGGACACCTTCGTTCCACACCAGGATCCGGAGTTTGCCGTCCATCAGAGCCGAACCTCCCTCTGCTCGCGTGCGGACTGGTAGCACGCGTCGATGACCTGGGCGCGGTAGAGCGCCAGGGATCCGTCATGGTTGGCCCATACGTGCCCGCCGCCCCGCACGGAGGTGACGAAATCCTCCACCACTGCATCGTGCGCGCGGCCCGGCAGGACCGGTGGCAGGTAGTCCGCGGACCCGCCGTCCTTGTCCGTGAACACCCGCAGCCGGCCCACCGGCGGGAACGGCGCCCCGTGCACCCTGAGCTCGGCGCCGCCGTCGGTCCCGTACACCGTGAAGTCCAGCTGGTCATCGGTTTCCCGGTAGGCTGCCCAGCTCGCCTCGACCAGCAGGGTCGCGCCGCCCTCCAGCCGGAGGAACGCCGTCGCGAAGTCCTCCACTTCGAAGGCATGGCTGGTGGCGTGGGCGGAGAACCGGCTGCCGCCGCCCCGGCCCTGCGGCCCCAGTTCGGCATGAGTGGCCGCGGAGACCGCCACCACCTTGGGCTCGCCGAGGAGGTACAGGGCGAAGTCGAGCACATGGACGCCGATGTCCGCCAGGGGCCCGCCGCCGGCGAGCTCCCGGTTGGTGAACCAGCTGCCCAGCGTGGGAATGCCCGCGCGCCGCAGCCATGACGCCTTCGCGTAGTAGGGCCGGCCCAGGCCGCCGTGGTCGATGACCTCCTTGAGCGCCTTGATGTCGCCGCGCCGGCGGTGGTTGAAGGCGACGTCCAGGACGCGGCCGGCCTTGCGGGCGGCGTCCACCATGGCCTGGCCTTCCGCGGCGTTGCGGGCGATGGGCTTTTCGCTCAGCACATGGATACCCCGTTCCAGGGCCGCGATGGAGATCGGGGCGTGCAGGAAGGTGGGTACTGCCACGCTGACTGCGTCCAGGCCGCCGTGGTCCAGCATGTCCTGCCAGTCGGCGAAGGCGTTCGGAATGGCGTATTCGGCCTGCAGGGAGTTCCGGAGGTCCTGCTCCATCCCCGCCACCGAGACGATCCTTACTCCGTCCAGCGCCGAGTAGGCCTTGAGGTGCTGCTGGCCGGCCCAGCCGATGCCCACCACCCCCACCCGCAGGTCACTCGTCGGTACAGGAGGGGATTGCTGGCTGTTCAAGGGCTGGCTCCTTCGGCGTGGCTGGCTGCCCGGACGCTTTCCAGCCTAGCCCTGCACTGCCTGGTCCTGGAGGTGCATGCCTGCACTGTTCGACGCGGCGTCACGCACGGCACGCTTTCGGCACACCCAGGTGCCCCGCACCCTGGAAACCCGGGGCGCCGGCGTCGTGCCCTGGCCAAAAGCGTGCCCAGCGTGACGCCCTGCGCTCAACGGGACCTGTGAAACTCACGTGCAATTGGCTGAAACCACCATTTAACACAGCCGAAACCTACCCAAAAATAGCCGCCATACATTGGTATCAGACGGCAAAAGCCGCCCCTCCGCCGGCCGCGGTTTCTCCACCCGCGTCCCACTTGTCGGAACGGCTCTGACGGCAACTTACCGTTCTTTTCGCATCTTGAAAGGGGTTTCCCATGGACTCGGGAAATGTCGCTTGGATTTTGGCCAGCTCGGCGCTGGTATGCATGATGATTCCCGCCCTGGCCCTGTTTTACGGGGGCATGGTGGGGTCCCGCCGGATCCTGAACATGATGATGATGTGCTTCGGCGGCGCCAGCCTGGTGGCCGTGCTCTGGGCACTGTTCGGTTACTCGATGGCCTTCGGAAACTCCGTGGGCGGACTGGGACTCATCGGTGACGTCACCGAGTTCCCGGGCATGGGGCAGCTGCTGGCCAAGGACGATTCCGCGTCCATCCCGGTCATCCTGTTCGCAGCGTTCCAGCTGTTCTTCGCCTGCGTCACCACCGCACTCGTTGCCGGTGCCGCCGCAGGCCGGATGAAGTTTGGCGCCTGGATGCTGTTCGCCGGCATCTGGGCCACGGTTGTCTACTTCCCCATCGCGCACTGGGTGTTCGCGTTCGACTCCGCTGACGGCAGCACCGTTGGCGGCTGGATCGCCAACGGCATCAAGGCCATCGACTTCGCCGGCGGCACCGCGGTCCACATGAACGCCGGCGCCGCAGCACTGGCACTGGCACTGGTCCTGGGCAAGAGCTCCGGCTGGCCCAAGGTAGAACACGCCAAGCCGCACAGCCGGCCACTGGTGCTGGTGGGCGCGGGCCTGCTGTGGGTTGGCTGGTTCGGCTTCAACGCCGGCTCCGCCCTCTCCGCCGGCCAGTCGGCGTCGGTGGTTTTCCTGAACACCGCCGTGGCTGCCTCCACCGGGCTGCTTGCCTGGGCCCTCGTTGAGCGGGTCCGGCACGGCGCGGCCACCAGCATGGGCGCCGCCTCAGGCCTCATCGCCGCGCTGGTAGCCATCACCCCCGCCTGTGGCGCCGTCAGCCCGCTCGGTGCACTGGCCATCGGCGCCATCGCCGGGGCCGTCTGCTCGCTGGCCATCGAATGGAAGTTCCGCCTGGGCTTCGACGATTCCCTCGACGTCGTCGGCGTCCACCTGGTGGGCGGCATCCTGGGCACGCTGCTGATCGGCCTCTTCGCCACGGACAAGGCCCCGAACGGCGTCAGCGGCCTCTTCTACGGCGGCGGCTTCGAACTGCTGGGCGTCCAGGCCCTCGCCACCGTCACGGTGCTGGCCTACTCCTTCGGCGTCACCTGGATCCTGGCGAAGATCCTGGACAAGACCATGGGCGGCCTGCGCATCAAGCCCGAGGACGAACTGCGCGGCATCGACCTCGCGGCCCACTCGGAGCTGGCCTACCTGATGGATGAGGATCCCGTGGAGCTGGGGTCGCCGCAGCGGGTCTAGCTCCGGCAGGTCCACTTCCCGCGGCCCCGGCACACGCCGGGCCCGCCCCGAATGCACGAGTCAGGGCCAAACCTTGGACCGGTGCCGGCAGCCGCCGGCTTATAGTTCCAGGGTTTGGCCCTTCGTGGTGCGGCAGCTTCTGTAATCAGTTTTCCGTGCACACCAGGACGCCGTCCCGCACTTCCAGAACTGCCGCCCGGACGTGGCTGAGGCGGGTGCGCGGGTCCGGTGCCATCGTGTCGATGTCCTCCCCGCCCCAGTAAGGGTGCGTGAAGTACACCAGCAGCGCACGCTGCGCGCCGCCGTCGGACGTTTCCCCGGGTGCCCGTTCCGCCAGGGGCACCGCGTCGGCATGGCGTCCGACGACGGGCCTTCCGTCCACCGATTCCGGCGCCGTGAGGATCAGGCCGCCACGGTGCTCCTGCCGGACCCAATGGCCCGTTGCGTCTTCGGAACGGTAGACCGCCTGGCCCCGCCACTCGTCCACGATCATCCAGTAGCTGCCGCCCAGCCGGAAGACCTTGGGTCCCTCGTGCGGGCGCCCGGGGATTGCCACACCTTCGGGCTTCCACGACGACGGGTCCTCCGGAGTGTCGCTGACCGCGCTGCAGGTGTTGGAGCCGCGGGCCTCGTCCTTGTACCAGAGGCGGTACCGGCCGTCACCGCACCGGGCTACAGCGGCGTCGATGACCCGGGGGGAGTCCAGGTCGATCCGGCCCAGGTACTCCCACTTCTCCAAATCCGTGCTGGCGAACTGGACGATTTCCGCCGTCCCGGTCCAGTCCGTGCGCCTGCCTCCCAGGACGGTAACGTACATGATCCATCGGTCGCCAATGCGGACGACGTCGGGCGCCCAGAGGGTTGCCGGAAGTTCCGTTCCGGGCGGGACGAGTCCGTTCACGCTGCCGTGGTAGCGCCAGGTGGTGCCGCCGTCGGACGATTTGGCGACGCCGATGCCGGTCCCGTGCACCCATTCCACCCCCGTCAGCCCCGGAACGGTGGCGCGGCGCTGGGTGTAGAAGAGCACCCAGCCGCCTGTGAGGTGGTCAGCCGCCAGGATGGGGTCGGTGGGGCCGTCCCACACGGGGTCCCGGTACGGGGTGGCGAATGCGTCCGGGCGCAGCGGCACCAGGGGCGGTGCTGCAGGATGTTCCGTGACGGGCAGCTGGTGCGGCAATGTTTCTCCAACGTTGTAGTTTTATGTTGGGCACCAGCTTAGACGTTGAGCCCCGGCGGAGGGCCCTACTCCTTGAACAGCCCCGCCAGGTCTTCCGCCGTGATGGCTCCGCCGGCCAGGGCGTCGCCTTCCATGACGTCAGCGAACAGCTGCGACTTCCGGGTCTTCAGCGCCATGACCTTCTCCTCGATGGTGTCCTTGGCCACGAGCCGGTACACCATCACGTTCCGGGCCTGCCCAATGCGGTGGGTCCGGTCCACGGCCTGGGCTTCGGACGCCGGGTTCCACCATGGATCGAGCAGGAAGACGTAGTCGGCCTCGGTGAGGTTCAGGCCGAACCCGCCGGCCTTGAGCGAAATCAGGAACACGGGTGCGCTGCCGTTCTTGAACTCGCTGACAACGTCGGAGCGGTTCCTGGTGCCGCCATCGAGGTAGCAGTACTCGATCTCCTCCTCGTCCAGCCGCTCCCGCACCTTGCCCAGGAATCCCGTGAACTGGCTGAAGATCAGTGCCCGGTGCCCCTCGGCCACCAGGTCTTCGAGCTGCTCGAACAGCACATCCAGCTTGGAGGACCGCACCGCGGACAGGGAAGGGTCCACCAGCGATACGTCCAGGCTGAGCTGCCGCAGCAGGGTCAGCGACTGGAAAATGGTGAACCGGTTCTTGTTGACGTCCTCGATCAGCCCGAGGATCTTCTGCCGTTCGCGCTGCAGGTGCGTCTGGTACACCTTCTGGTGCCGCGGATTCAGCACCACCTCAAGGATCTGCTCCTGTTTGGGCGGCAGGTCCTTGATCACCTGGTCCTTGGTGCGGCGCATCATCAGCGGCCGGACCCGGCGCCGGAGCTTCTCCAGTTGCCCCTTGTCACCGTTCTTCTCCACCGGCTTCTGGTAATACTCGGCGAAGCGCTTGGGACTGGAGAACAGGCCAGGCGCCACAATGGACGTCAGCGCCCAGAACTCCATCAGGTTGTTCTCCAGCGGGGTGCCCGTGATGGCCAGCTTGAACGCGGCCGGCAGCTTGCGCGCGCACTGGTAGGCCTTGGACTGGTGGTTCTTCACGAACTGCGCCTCATCCAGCACCAGCCCGTTCCAGGTACGCGAGGCGTAGGCGTCGTAGTCGATCCGGAACAGGGCGTAGGACGTGATCACGATATCTGCCCCGCCCAGGGCCGCCGCCACGTCCTGGCCGCTCTTGGCAAAGGTCTCGCCGACCGTCCGCACGGTCAGCCCGGGCGCAAAGCGGGCGGCTTCGAGGGCCCAGTTGCCCACCACGCTGGTGGGCGCCACCACCAGGAAGGGCGCGACGGCGGCGGGCCTGTTTCCAGGGTCCGCGGCAGCACCGGCGTCGGGCGTCTCCAGGGACGCAGCAGCCGCGACGGCCAGCTCCTTCGCCGCGCACATCAGGGCCAGCGCCTGCACGGTCTTGCCCAGGCCCATGTCGTCGGCCAGGATGCCGCCCAGTCCGTGCTTGTACAGGAAACTGAGCCAGTTATAGCCCTCCAGCTGGTACGGGCGCAGCTCGGCGTTCAGGGACGACGGCAGCGGCAGCCCGTCCGTGCCGCCCTCCAGGAGCCCGCCCACCGCGGACCGCCAGGCGGCGGCCTGTTCGTCAACAATCCCCAGCTGCGCCAGTTCATCCCACAGCCCGGCCTGGAACCTGCTGATCTGGAGCGGCGCGTCCTTGTTGTCCTGCAGCGACCTGGCTTCCTCGATCAGAGCCCTCAACTGGTGCAGCTCCGGCAGGTCCAGGGAGAAGTAGGCGCCGCTGGGCAGCAGCATCTTGGTCTGGCCGGCCGCCAGCGCCGAGAAGACAGCCGCGAAGGACACGGGCTGGCCTTCAAGCGATATCTGGATGCCCAAGTCGAACCAGTCACGCTGTTCGGTGGCCTTGGTGGAGATGGACACCACCGGCGCTTCCTCGGCCTCGCGGTAGTCGGCGATGTCGCCCACTGTTTCCACATCCACGTCCGGGGCCTCCCGCAGCCGCGGCAGCACTTCCTCGGTGAAGGCGAGCGTGTCCAGGCCGGTCAGCTCGGCGGACGCCGCCAGCCGGGGAGTGCCCCAGCCGCCCGTCGCCGATTCGCCCAGGGCGGCCACCACATCCCAGGGGTGGCCGATGTCTTCCAGGATGCGGGCCTCGGCGGTGTCGTCGCGGTAGCCGTGGTCGCCGGGGTGCCGCCACAGGGGCTGTGCGGTGACCAGCGTGCCGGTTTTGTAGTGCCACTCCCAGTGCAGCCGCACCCGGTGGTCCGCGCCGTAGTTGGCCAGCAGAGAGAGTGTGGGGACGGCCAGTTCGGGCAGTTCAACGGACTCGTCGCGGGTTGTCACCCGGGCGCTCTGCTTGAGCTTGGGGTAGAAGCCGGTCAGGAACCGCGACTCGTCCCGGGCCGGGATGTGCAGCATGTTTCCCGCGGTGACGAACGCCAGCAGCTCCTCGCTCAGCCCGTTTTCCAGCGGCGCCAGCGTAATGACGCCGTCGGGGTCGGGGACGCCGGGCAGGGCGGCTTCCCCGGCCGTGAAGAAGAGGCCGTGTGCGGGCCTGCCGATGGTGCCCACCGCCGCCGGATCAACCTCGGCCCCGTCAACGGTGATGGTGGGCGAAAGCTCCAGGCCGCCGTCGGACGTGTCCGCTTTTGCCCCGCCAGCTTCCGCGGCGGGCTCCGCCACGGGGGTCCCGTACCGGCTGAGGGAAAGTCCGACGGCGGCAGGGGACTCGGCCACCCGTACCGGCTCGGTGCCGCGCGAGTGGACCAGGGCGAGCCCGATCTTCCGGGCATCGGACAGCAGGCTCCACAGGTTCTTGCCGGCGTAGGAGTTCAGGCCCAGCCACAGGCCGGCGGAGTTGTGCATCCGGCTGGCGGAGGAGGAATGGCCGGCCAGGAACTCCTGCAGCCATTCCACGTGCGCCTGGTTCGATTCGCGCCGGAAGTTCAGGTAACTCAGGGTGTTCCAGGAAACGTCACCGCGGATCCACTTGCCCTTGGCGCCCATGATGACCGGGCGGACCTTGAGCTGCCGGACGCCGCGGACCGGGTCCCGGCGGCCTGTGTACGAAAAGTGCGGCGGTGGTTCCTCCACCTCGAACTGCAGGGCCAGGGGAACCCCGGCTGTGGAGGGCGCGGAACCTGGCTGGGAAATCAGCGGACTAAGGGCCTGCTCCCAGTCCGGGAGGGCCGCTGACGGTGCGCGGGACACCTGCGTGGAGGTGGACGGTGCCAGCAGCTGCATCCGGATGGAGGGGTTGTCCTCGGCCGCGAACAGCAGGGCCGCGACGTGCTTGCAGTCCTTGCGGACGGGGCAGCTGCAGACGCCCACAGTGCAGCTCCAGCCGCCGGACTTCCGGACCAGCTTGGCCGTGGTGGAGTAGGGAACTTCCGCGCCGCCCCGGACCTTTCCCAGCATGAGCCCCGTGCCGCCGTCGAACGATATGCCGGAGACCCTGCTTGCCATGGCATACGCCAGCCCGGCCGCGAGCGAGCGGTCGTTGATGGCGGGTGTCTGTATTGCCAGGTCCGCACTTTCGTCCGGTTGGGATGGCATGGTGAGCGCTACTTTCGGCAGGCCACGGCGGAGCCGGGTCCGGTGGGTGGTTATCTGATCCATCTTAGTTCGCCGGGCGGCACCCCCATGCCGACGGGTGCCTGCCCTGGTGGTCCCGAAAACTTCGCTTGACGTTCATTTCCTTCCCGATGCTGCCGTGAACCGGCCGTCGTAGCGTGAAAAGCGTCCGGAGCACCACCACCGCCCAGCAAGGATTGCCATGACCATCACGCCCCAGCCCGTCGTCCTGACCAGCAGCAGTATCGGAGGCAGGGACGAGGAGGTGGTGGAGGCCAACGCGGCCATCATCGATGCGATGCGCAAGGCCACGCTGCGGCTGGAGGACATGTCTCCGGTGGCCGTCCGAAGCTGCCTGGTGGACTTCTACCTGTCGCAGGCGCTGGAGGGCGGCTTCGCGCAGTACGCCGTCATGGCGGGTGGCCGGATCTCCACCGACCCGCTGGTCCGCGAAGGCATGGCAGGGATGGGCGCCACCGCGCACCTGGACCTGTTCAACCGGGCCGCGGAGGCTTACCGCGTGCTGACCGCCGGAACCGAAGCGTCCTACCTGGCCGGTGGTGCCGGTGACAGCGGGGCCGTTGCCGGCGCCCTCCTCCGGGTCGGGGAGCTTGACGGCGAGTTCGAGGAACTGCTGGAGCGCGAGAACATCACTGCCCTGAATGCCCGGTGGCTGCGCGGCCAGCCGGACCTGCTGGTGCTGGACGATGAGGAAGTGGGCCCTTACATCCAGCGGCTCGCTGCCACGGTCCCTGACGTGGCCGAACGTAAAGCAGCCGGTGCCTCAGCTCTGCGGATCGCGGGAGCGCCGTGAAACAGCCGGAGCGGACCGGCGCTCCGAAACGCGCTTCCAGCGATTTGGAGGTGGAAAAGAAATTTCCAAGCACCCGTAACCTTTCCGCAACCGCAGGCGATGTAGTCAGTGATGGGTCCGCCTGGCGGGCCCAGTCCGATGTGTTGTCTAGGTTTTGGAGAAGTAAATGTCTGTATTCACCGTTCTCGCCACCAGCAAAGTCGCCGCCGGAGTCCTGGCCGCCGGAACCCTGGCAGTAGGAGGAACCGGCGCCGCCGCCGTCTCCGGTGCCCTCCCCACCCAGGCCCAGCAGACCGCCCACGAACTTTTCGGTGCACCGGCCCCCAAGCTTGCAGCCGAAGCAGCAGCTGACGCCCAGGCCACCCCGGCCCCTACCGCCACCGCCGCCGTCTCCGACGCCCTGAAGAGCGCCGACGCCACCGCAGAGGCCACTGCCAAGGCTTCCGCGTCCGCTGAGGCATCTGACGAAAAGGCCGGCGCTGACGTAAGTGGTTCCGCCACGGCCAACACCGCCGTTGACGCGGCCGGCCCTGCAGCCCTGGGTCTCTGCACCGCCTTCACCCACGGCGGCCTGGACGCTTCCTCCAAGGCATTCTCCTCGCTGTCCATCGCTGCCAAGGGCGACGCCAACATCAAGAGCTACTGCACCGACGTCGTGGCCAAGGCCGACGCCGCAGCCAAGGCCGGTGCCGAGGGCAAGGGTTCCGCGTCCGTTGACGCCACCAAGCCTGAGGTCCCCGCCGTTCCGTCCGCTCCCGCAGTACCCGCCGTTCCGGCCGTTCCGGGCGTCGACGGCGCGGACACCGTTCCCGCTGTTCCTGCTGTTCCCGCCGTGGGCGGCAACACCGTCCACGCCCCGTCAGTTTCGGCCCGCTAAGGCTCATTGGCTAGTCTGGACTGTGGCTGGGGCCGCAGTCCGGGCAGCCGGGCGCGCACCTTTGGAAGAGCGCCCCTGGCAAACCCGCAAAAAGGCAGCCGGAATACCACGGGGACTGGCAGTCCGAACCGGAAACCGGGACCAGGCGCAAGCCCGGGCCCCGGGATGGAGGAGCCGCTGGTGCTGGACACTTTGGCCCAAGAAGAGATCGACATATTCGACAACGCAGCCGGAACTGATCCGGCCGTGTTGTTCGCTGCTGCCTATCGAACCTTCGCGGGCCCGGTCCACGGGTACCTCAAAGCGCGCGGACTTGATGACCCCGAGGCCGTTACCCAGGACGTCTTCCTGGCCTTCTACTCCAGGATCGGCACACTCACGGGCGGCCTGCAGGGCGCAAAATCGCTGATCTTTTCAATTGCCCACGCGCGCATGGTGGACCACTACCGGCGGGTGGAGCGCAGGCCGCAGCTGACACCGTACGACCCCCAGCACGACGGCCGGACCACGCCGTCCGCGGAGGACCACGCCGTGGAACTGACGGCCGGAGCCGAAGCCATGCTGGACGGGCTCAGCGAAGAACACCAGGAGGTCCTGGCCCTTCGCGTCGTGGCGGACCTGTCCATCGACCAGGTGGCCGCCATCATGGGCAAGAGCGCCGGAGCCATCAAGCAGCTCCAGCGCCGCGCCCTGCAAAACCTCAAGGCACAAACGCTCAAGAGAAACCAGGCACATCATGAGTGACACCGCAGGATCCCGCAACCAGGGGGCTGTTGACCAGCTTCTGCTGGAGGCAGGCGTGGACGACGACGGCCAGCTCCGTGACGCCCTGCTCAACCTACGTGCCCTGGCGGCAGAGGCCCCGGCACCCTCCGCCGAAATCGCAGCGCTGATGGCAGGCACGCCAACTGCCGCCACCACCGTGCTTCCCGTTGGTGTGCCGGCCGCCACCACAGCGCTTCCCACCACCGCGGCCGCCGCTGAGGGTGGGGCAGCCCAACCCGGCGCAGCTCAACCCAGCCCAGCGAAACCGGCTGATGAACTCGCGGCCCGCCGCAGGGCCAAGCGCCGCATCACCCTCACCACGCTCTCGGTGGCTGCCTCGCTCGCTGCCGGAGGTGCAGTGGCTGCCGCCTCCGATCAGGGCTTCCGCGACTCCATCTCCCAGCTGAACCAGGCCGTCACCTCGTTCGTGACTGGTTCCGCGGCGGCACCTGCCGGCAACGACACCACACAGGCTCCGGTGCCCGTTCCGGCAGGAACCCGGCCGTCGGCAACCAGCAGCGCGGATGCCGTCCCACCGGCACCCGCGCCCGCCTCTGCACCTGCCGCCGCGGCGCCGTCGGGCGTTCCGGCGCGGCAGGGAAACACCCCCACTCACGGGACGGCTACGCAGAAGCCTGCCCAGGTTCCCGCGGAGCCTGCCCTGCCCACCGACGTGTCAGGGGACGTCAGGAAGGGCCTGGAACAGGGCCCCAAGCTGCCCGTTCCGTTGCCCACTGAGATCCCGCTCCCGGACAAAACCCCGGACGTTTCCCTGAAGTAGGACAGGCGCCTGGCAGTTCCTGGCAGGCAGTTTTGCCTAGTAACCCTGGGCCGGCGCTGCCTTGACCATGGCTCCCGACGGGTCGGACAGGTACCAGACTCCGCCCACGCCCTGGCCCAGGACGTCGCCCGGCTTAGTGTCCTTTGCGAAGTAGTAGAGGGGCATGCCGTTCAAGGTCACCTGTTTCTTGCCGTCAGGCGTGGTGATGGTGCCCAGCTTCCCGGTCACTCGCTCTGCGGTGGGGGCTCCCGACGTGGTGGTCAGCGGCGGCCACTGGACCAGGCAGGAGCCGGTGCAGGCGCTGCTGCCGGAGTCCTTGGTGTCCTTGGTGAAGAAGTAGAGGCTCATGCCCTTCGCGTCCACCACGATGCTGCCTTCCGGAGAGGAGCCTGTTTTAAGCTCGACGGCGGCACTCGCCTTCGATGACTGCGCAGAGCCCGATGACGGTGCGGTGGATGCGGCACCGGAAGATGACGCGCCAGTGGTGGCCGGGGCCGTGGCCGACGGGGTGGTGCCGGCGTTGCTGCCGCAACCGGCGAGGGCTGCCGCCAGGGCCAGGATGGCAAGTCCTGCCCCGAGATGCTGTTTCATGGTGTGCTCCTTGGCTGTGTGCTTTCGTGGCTGGTGCCTCTTCGGCCGCGCCCGGCTCTGGATCATGGGGCGCTAACCCCTACGACGCCTCCGGGTAAAGAATGGTTCACAGGTACGCTGTGGCGCTGTCCGATTGAACCGATTCCTGCTCCCTGTCGTGGTAACAGCCGGGAGTGCAGATGCCGTGGCGTTCCCCGCGGGCAGTGATGTGTCCAGGACAGTGACGGGAGGAGCGGGATGCCGCTCGACGACAACGTGGTGGAGGCCATCTACCGTGAACATGGCAGCGCCCTGCGCCGGTTCGTGCTCAGCGCCACCCGGGATCCGCAGCTCGCGGAGGACGTGGTCCAGGAAACAGTGCTCCGCGTCTGGCAGCATGCCCCGGACATCAACGGCAGCTTCCGCAGTTACTTGTACCGCACAGCCAGGAACATCATGATCGACAACTACCGCCGGAGCCAGCGCCGCCCGCACGAGGCGCTGGAAAGCAGCCTTACCGACCCCGCCGAGGTGATGGGCCGCGTTGACGAGCTGCTCAACCGGGTCCTGATGGAGGAAGCGCTGCTGCGGCTGAGCAAGGAACACCGGGACGTCCTGGTGGCCCTGCATTACCGCCGGTTTACCGTCAACGAGGCGGCGGTCCAGCTCAACATCCCCAGCGGCACCGTCAAGTCCCGCGCCTATTACGCCCTGCGGGCCCTGCGCACCATCCTGGACGAGATGGGGGTGGACCGGTGAACACCAACCCGCACCACCTGCTGGGCGCCTACGTCCTGGGCGGCCTTGACGCCGCCGACCTCACCCTGTTCGAGGCGCATCTCCAGGACTGCGCCGCCTGCCGCAAGGAACTGGCCGTACTGGAAAAAGTGCCCATGCTCCTGGATTCCCTTCCCGTTCCTGACGCCGTGGCGCTCAGCGGCGTTCCGGGCAGCAGCGCCGTGCCCGGCGGCAGCGAGGGAACTGATGCCAACGCCCCGGCGCGCCTGTTCAACGAACTGGCGCGCCGGCGTCGGACCATACGACGGCGGTGGGTGGCTATAGCGGGGGCTGTTGCCGCCGCGTGCCTGGCTGTGGGCCTGGCCGTGGGGCCCCTGCTTGTCAGGCCGCCGCAGCCGGATGCCACTTATTCCGTGGCGTCCGGCGGAGGGCTCCAGGTGAACATCGACATGGCCCGGAAGACCTGGGGGACCGAACTTGCAGTCAGCGGCAGCAGCCTGCCGGCGGAAGGGACCCTTTCGCTGTGGGTGCGGGACCGGGCGGGCACGGAGGACCGGGCCTGCGCCTGGACCGCTACCCCCAGCGGAAAGGTCAAGGTCACCGGGGCGACGCCCATCCAGCTGGGCAGCATCTCGAGCGTCGAACTGCGCGACGGCGCCCAGCGGGCCGTGGCGGTCATCACCGTTCCCTAGGGGTGCGGGTTGCCGGCCTGGTCGGCGGCTTCACCGGCATGTCCCAGGGCCCGGAATTCCGCCACCAGGGCGGGGTCCTCGCAGGCGCGGGCGAAGGCCTCGATCCGGCGTTCGATCTCGTAGCCCAGCAGCCAGCTGCCAATCCCTTCCATAAGGGGCCGGAGCAAAGCCGGACGGCATGAAAAGGTGTACTTCCAGACGGCCCGGGTGCCGCCGTCGTCCGCCGTGAACCGCCAGCCTCCGCCAAAGTTCGTGAAGAACCACGGGCCGGCCACCATGGTCATGCCGACGTTCCGAGGCGGTGCGTAGGAGACGTACTGGCTCACCATCACCAGGCCCAGCCGGGATCTGGTCCGGGTGCGGACGCCCTTTCCCGCCGCACGTGCTCCGTCAAGGAAGCCCTGGGCGGAAATAAAGGGGTCCCACTTGAGCCGGAAGTCTCCCGTGGTCTGGGAGAGGGCGAACGCAGTCTCCGGATCGATACGGATAAAACGCTCAGCGCGTACTTGGGGCATGCCCCAACCTAACCACGGCGCGGGGTGTTACTTGGTCATTTTCGCCAGCCGGGCTCGCATGATCATGTACGCGCCGTAGCAGACCAGCCCGGCTCCCACCGCGGCCAAGAGATAGGGGCCCATGGGCTGGTCGCGGAGTGCACGCAGGCCGCCGTCCAGGCCGGTGGAGTCCTCCGGGTGCTCCTTGATGGTGGCGATGACGATGAGCAGCCCCGTCAGCAGCAGTACCAGACCCTTGGCCAGGTAGCCGGCAATGCCCAGGGACAGCACGGCGGTCCGGGCCGCGCCGGCGGCAGGCATCCGCAGCTGCTTCTCGAAGCTTCGCTTGGGCCCCCGCATGCCGTAGGCAACCCCCGTAACAGCGACTGCCAGGCCGATCACGACCAGCAGTGCCACGCCGCCGGGGGCAGACATCATGGAAACGGTGAAGTCGCTGGTGGCCTTGCGGTTGTCATCGCCGGTACCCGTCCCCGTGGCGAAATGCCACAGTGTTAACGCCAGCACCGCATACACGATTGCCTGCAGCGCGGCCTTGGCTTTGTTCTTGACCTTTTTCTTGGTGGCCTGGTGGTTGAAGTCGAAAATCGCGTCACCGGCCTGCCACAGTGACAAGGCTGCGCAGGCGGCAAAGCTTCCCCACAGCAGGAACGGACCCACAGGCATGGTGGCAAGCTCGGCCACGGCACCGCTGAAATCGGCGTGCCCGGTGCCGCCCATGGCCAGGCGGATGGCGATGGCACCCACCAGCAGGTGCAGGATGCCGCTGGCCGCGAACCCTGACCGGGCCAGGAACTCGAGGACCCGCGAATTGGTGACGTCCTCAGCCTTGTCAACGACCTGCTTCAGTTCTTCTTTGATCGTCTTTCCTTTGGACAGGCGCGGTAGCGCGCCGGTGTGCGTGCCCTTCTTACAAGGCCAATCGTCCCACGCCGCCGGGGCACCGAACAGTCGGGCGGGCACAGTCCGGGCGAGGGGGAGGGATCCCCATCGCCCGGTTCCGGCACCTGTGCAACCATAAGGACCAGCGATTGACACGTACCGCACTCTTTCCCGGGGGAAACCATGACTTTTTACGGAGCAGACATCAGCCAGTTGCGGGCGCTGGCCAAGGCCGCGGACCAGGCAGCATCACTGTTGAGCAGCCGCGCAGGGTCCCTGCACAGCCAGATCCAGTCCGCGCCGTGGAAGGGCCGGGACGGTGAACGCTTCCGCCAGGAGTGGAGTGCCAGCCACCGTCCCAGCCTGGACAAAGTGGTGGCAAGCCTGCGGGAAAACTCAAAAATCCTGATGAAGCATGCCGACGAGCAGGAAAAAGCGTCCACGGCCGGCACCGGGGGTTCCGGCGGCAGCACCTGGGACCGGCTCACCTCAATGGCCGCGCAGGCGAAGGAGTGGTTCAAGGAAAGGGCCGAAGAGGCCAGGGCGGCTGCCGAACACCGGCGGGAGCTCGAAACGGGTCTGGACCGGATGCTCAACGCCAGCCCGGAAGAGCAGGCGAAGTGGTGGGCCGGCCTGTCCGATGCCGACCGGGCGTACCTGATCCAGGGCGAGGGCAGCGACGGCCCGTTCGCCGAGGACCTCATGCGCATGGACGGCGGCATTCCGGCGTCCGCGCAGGAGCTGGCAAAACAGCACCTGCAGGAACTGGCCAAAGCTGACATCCCGGTCTACACGGAAACGGGCAAGGCCTCCATCGAAGCCCGGGTTGCCTGGGTCCACGGCGGCGCCGAGGTGGGGACCGAAGTGGTGGAGAACGCCGACGGCTCCGCCACCATGAAGGTGTACGGAAACATGGGCCTGGGCGTTAACGACGCCAGCGGCACGGCGGGTGCGACGCTCACCGGAGAGGTCTCCCGCGAGTACACGTTCGGCAGCGTGGAGGAAGCCATGGCTGCCCGCGAGCAGATGTACCGCGACCTCCCGCCGGACAGCATCGGTGAAATCAAGGATGTGGCCGGCAACCCGCCCGGATACATCCTGGACACCATCAATGACGCGGCGAAGGACAACGGGTCCACCGGACAGACGGACAAGGCCAAGGGCACGTTCTCGCTCGACGCCAGCGGCGAGTCCGGAACGGCGTCCGGCGGGGCGAAGCTCGATCTTGCGTATGAGCGGAACCTGACGGACGGTACGTCCACAGCCAGCGGGGAGGTCTCCGCCCAGGGCCAGCTCAAGCTGGACGGCCGGGTCTTCGAGGCCTCCGGCAAGGGCGGCCTGCAGGTCAACATGGACAAGGACAACAACATCGATTCCGTGTCCGTCTCCATGGACGGGACCGTGGCCCAGGGCGTCACGTCCGGTGTGAAGACCGAGGCTGCGAAGTTCGATTCAACCGTGACGGCCGGTACCCAGGGCAGCGTCAAGATCGATGTCGATTACTCCCCGGAGAACCGCCCGGTCATCGACAGCTACCTGCGCAACGTGGCCCTGGGCAACGATGCCGGTGCCGCCCGCGATGCCGCCCGGCTCTACGAGGCCGGCTCCGCCACCGTGCAGGTGAACTCCGTGGTCACGGCCACCAACGAGGCCGGGTTCGACGTCAAGGTGGGTGAAGTGGACGTCAAGACCGAGAACCAGGCCACCACCAATGTGTCCACGTACTATAAAGTCCCCAACGACACCAAGCTCGAGAGGCTCTGAAACCAATGTCAGTGCACATCGAATCCCCGCTGGGCTTCACCGCAGATTTTCCCGAGCATACCCAGGTCCTGGAGGATTCCACGGCCGGGTCCAACAGCGAACAGTACGGCCTGCTCGGCGGCGTCCTGGTCACCCTGATCAAGGATGACACCTCCGTGCAGGATGCGCCGCAGGCCAACGGCTGGGCGCACCTGATGGCGGACTTCTACCTTGAAGACCGCGGCGGCACCCTCCTGGCGGAGGGCGAGCTGAACCTGCCCGGCAAGGCCGCTTACGCCGTGGTGGTGGGATATGACGACGACGGCGGGCCGGCCAAGGTGGCAGCCACCGTGGGCGTGTGGGAAAGCGGCCGGTTCATCGGTGTCGTGGTCGTCTGGCCCTATATGAACCCGGAGGCGGAACCGCGCCTGGACATGCTCAAGGAGATCGTGGCCGCCATCAACGTGGGCTAGGAGCGTTTCCCGGTCTGCCGCTCAGCGGCGCCGGTAGCAGAGATCGAAGATCAGCCGCCCGGCCTCGTGGGCCTTTGCCTCGAAGCTGGTCCGGATCCTGCCCTCGAAGCGGGGAGCCCAGCCGCCTGTTTCGTCCACGCCCTCGTTGGGTCCGGTGTGTTCCGTGCTGACCGGGGCGCGTCCCTCACGCACCGGCGCCCCGCCCACCACCGATTCGACGCCGGACTGCCACACCTGCGTCAGGGGGCTTTCGGGGCCGCGGCGCTCGCCGGTGTGCAGGTTTTCGAAGTCCCCTGAACCCGCCATGACGTCCCGGACATGGACGGCGTAGTTTGACCAGTCGGTGGCGATCCGGAACAGGCCTCCGGGCTTCAGCGCCCGTGCCGCAAGCCCGGCGAACTCGGGCTGGATGAGGCGGCGCTTGTGGTGCCGCGACTTGTGCCAGGGGTCCGGGAAGAAGACCCAGAGTTCGCTGACCGAGCCTTCGGGCAGCATGGTGGCCAGGACCTCGGGTGCGTTCGCTTCCACCACGCGGACGTTGTTCAAGCCCCTGCTGTTGATCTTGATGATCGTGTTGGCCAGCCCCGGCGTGTAGACCTCCACGGCCAGGAAGTTGGTGTCCGGGTTCTGTTCCGCCGCATGGCAGATGGCGTCGCCGAGTCCGGATCCGATCTCGACGATGAGCGGCGCTTCACGGCCGAATTCCGCGGCGGCGTCAAAGGTGTAATCGGGGTGGACCGAGGTGTTGGCTACATGCCGTGGCACGTCGACTGCCCACCGCTCGGCGTGCTCGGCCCAGGCAGCCTGCCGGCGGCCCTGCAGCCTGGTGCCGCGGCGCACAAAACTGACGGGGCGGCCGCCGTACGTGCCGAAGGAGGCCTGGGTGCCGGGCGTGACAGGCCGCGGGACATGCGGCTGCTGGGGGTTTTCAGGGGATTCGCTCATCCCTTCCAGAATAGCGCCGCGGGGACGGCGGACGATCGGAGCGCCGTGAAGACACCTGGGCCCGGAGCACTCCGATGCTCAGAACACGCCTATGAGGTCGAGGGCGGGACCGAGTGCCAGGGCGAAGACCACACCGCAGATGCAGAGGGCAACTGCCGCCGCGGACCGGCTTCCAGATCCCCGCGGCAACTGTTTCAGCGCTGGGAGTGAAAGCCGGAGACCGAGGAAGGCAAAGAGGAGAGGCAGGCTGAACAGCACGAAGGGAGCTGCCCAGGGAGTGCGCGAGTAGCCGTTGTCCGAATACGTCAGGAGCATGGCCAGCCCGGCGAACGGTCCGGTCAGGAGCATGCTGACCGGGGCAAGGATCGCCAGGACCAGGCTGTTCGTCGCTTTATGGCCGGGTGCTCCCGGCGGCTGGCCAGGGCCGCCATGGACGGGAGGCGGCCCCGTCCCGTCCGCCGGTGCGTTCTCCGGCACTGTGCTCTCCAACTTTGTGCCCTCCAGTGGTCCACCCTTCAGCGCCCGGCTCTCGGGCGGGGCGGGGCGTGATTCCGGCTGCGGTGTCGTTTCCATGGTGCTCCCGTTGTAAGGTGCGGCCAGGTGCGTGGCCGCGGCTGGTAACAACCTACGAATCTGCCTGGAGCGCCGGAAGGTGCGCGCGTCCGTATGTGGAAAACTCCGCGCTGGTGCCCGCCTGCAAGAATGGGCGGATGACCGACGCAACGAATGCCGAACCGGGGATGCAGCAGCGAAGGGCTGATTCCGGGGAAGCCCATGGCCGGACCAGGACGGGCAGCAGCCTGGTGGACCTCAGCACCCTGGTGGATGCAGAAATTGATGAGCTGCCGGCTGCGGAACCCACCCGCGTGGGCAGCCGGCGCGCCCTGGCCTACCTGGGTGTGTGCCTGGTCCTGATCGGCCTGAACCTGCGCAGCGTCTTTTCCAGCCTCTCCGCCGTCCTGCCGGAAGTGACATCGCAAGCCGGGCTGCCCGGTTGGTCCGTGGTGGTGCTGACCACGGTTCCCGTGACACTGCTGGGCGTCTTCGCGCCGGTCGCCCCGGTCCTGGCCCGGCGGTTCGGCGCGGAGCGTGTGCTGCTGGGCGCCATGGCACTGCTGACCGCTGGACTGCTGCTGCGGCCGGTGGACACCGGTGCAGCCGCCGCCGGTTCGGGCCACCTGCCGGCCCTCCTCGTTGGAACGGCGGCCTGCGGAGCGGCAATCGCCCTGTGCAACGTGCTCCTCCCCGGACTGGTGAAGCGCGACTTCCCGCACCGGCTGGGGCTCATGGGCGGCCTCTACACCACCGCGATCTGCGCATCAGCCGCCCTCGGGGCCGGCTTCACCTACCCGGTCTACACGGTGACGGGGGAGTGGACCAAGGCGCTGTGGGTCTGGGCGCTGCCCGCCGCCGTCGTCCTCCTGTTGTTCCTTCCCGTTGCCGTGCGGCAGGGAAGTGTCCGGCACCAGGCCGTCAAGGACGGCGTCAATGTGTGGCGCTCACCGGTCGCCTGGCAGGTCACCATCTTCATGGTGCTGCAGGCCATGATGTCCTTCAGCGGCTTCGCCTGGCTGGCGCCCATCCTCCGGGAACGGGGCGTGGACGGGGCCACCGCAGGGCTGATCGTTGCCGTGTGCATCGTGCTGCAAATGCTGGGATCCCTGTTCGCCCCCGCCCTGGCCGCGAGGTTCCGGGACCAGCGCGCCATCAACACGGTTGTAGCGTTGATGACCGGCGGGGGATTCGTACTGAGCATCCTCGGCCCCCTCAACCTCATCTGGGTGTGGGCCGGCCTGCTCGGACTGGGGCAGGGAAGCCTCACCGCCGCGGCCCTGACCCTGATCATGCTCCGCACCCGCGACGGGCACACCGCAGCCCACCTCTCCGGCATGATGCAGGGCGTGGGCTACGGAGTGGGCTCCACGGGCACCCTCATGGTGGGCCAGCTCCACCAGGCAACGGGATCCTTCGTTCCCGCCGGGATCCTGTTTATGGTGGTGGGCCTGCTCGCGGCGGTCTTTGGCTACCGGTCCGGCCGGAACCGGTTCGTGGAGTAGGAGCGTTCCCGCACTTTGGGATGTGACAGGAGAATGTCCGGGCTTCCGCCTACGTTGGTGCTGAACGCAGAAGCCAACGGGTATTGGGGAGACGGAATTGGAAACAATGAGGCCTGCCGGCCGGCAAAAGACGCGTGCTTTCGGGAGGGACCTAAGCTGCATCGAGGAGGTCTTGAGCGGAGTCAAAAATTCGCTCGGAACATCTCCCACATCGATCTCCGGTGAATGCAGGGAGCCAAAGAGGACCGGCACCGATTGGTACTTTGAACTGGCAGATATCCAAAACGGTAAGGTTCACGTCCTTCCTGCCCGCATTGAGGCCCGGAACGCGGCAACGATCAGCAGATACCTGCAGGGCAGGGGGACATCCATCACGCAGGCCCTCCAGACGGGCAATTTGCTGGAACTAGAGGCGACCCCAACCTTGGACCGTCGGAAGAAGCTAATCCTCGACGTCACAAAAATATCCCTGCGTTTCAGCCGCACCGGCCCTATCTACGTTCGTGACCAGAGGACGATGCAACAGCTTGCACACGCCGGTGTTCCTTTGTGCAGGCTGGATCGAGACCGAATACACGCCCCGATTGGTGGTGCGATGAAGCTTCTTCCTGCGACATTGCGCCGTGTACTGGTAATCGGATCGGAAAAAAGCCAAGGTCTGGCAGATTTCAAGGAAAGTGTGGACCGCGCACAGCAAAGCGGTGACCTCGATGTCCAGTATCAATCAGTGACATGGAGTCGTGATTCGGCGCCCACGGACCTTGCATCCATACTCGCCAATTGCGAAGCAGACGCTTTCGACCTCGCGGTACTCGTCCGCGGCGGTGGTCATTGGAGCGATTTGCACGTCTTCAACGATCCATCGGTTGCCCTTGCTGTCCGCAACTGTCCAGTTCCGATTGCAACGGCTGTTGGGCATACAACCGACGTTCTTATGGCTGACCGGGCAGCTGACTTTTCCTTTACGACGCCAACAGCAGCCGGAGAGGCCATCAGGCGGGAGGTGGTCCGGCGCTCAATGGCACGCGGGAAACCGCCAGCAGCGAACATTCAGAGTTCCGCTGCTCTATTCGAGGCCAAGCGCCGCCGCTACGAAGCCCAGCTCCAGGAGCGGGATGCCGCTTTGAAGGTGAGCCGGCTCAAGCTCAGCGAAAGCCAACAAGCAACCGGATACTTCGAAAACCAGTTGCGCGAGTGTGCCGCTTCCCATACCGGAGACCTCATCCTGCTTGCAGAGCGAAGGGTGCAGCTGCTGTCCATCCTGTGGTTTGCAGCGACTCTTGGTGCTCTGATGGCATACCTGATCGCCTTACCGGCGGTGTTGGAGAGTTTGGGGTACGGCTCCGCATTCGTACAGTCCTCACTATCCATGGCCGGACTGCTTGCTGCCGCTGCCTTGCTCCGAACCACTCACCGGAGCCGTAAAGCCATGCGGATGCCTGCCGAAAAGCCTATGAAGAACCCTCCGGCGAGCTTCAATGAGTGGCGGCACATGGCCAGAAATGTGGTTACCGTTCGAGGTCTTCGCAGGGCCATACGTCACCGACCATGGTGAGGCCGCGGCTGGCCCAGGAGGAAAGGACATTTATGGCTGTTGCATGCTTCCTACGAGGCTGGCTGAGTCATTAGGGTTGGGAGTCCGGGGCAGCCATGTGAGGAAGGGCAGCCGGGCCACCTCGGGTGCGCGATCACAACTTGGTTAGGAACCGCTGTGCAGGACTCCACGCTCCCGGGAACCCGCGACGCCGCCGGGATCTTCCGGCCCCCATACCTTTGGGTGACCGTGGGAACCTGCGCCCTGGTGTTCCTGGCCGCCTTCGAATCGCTTGCCGTGACCACCATCATGCCGCTGGTCAGCCGGGAGTTGAACGGTGGAAGCCTCTACGCGCTGGCCTTTGCGGGGCCCATGGCCACGGGCGTGATCGGCATGGTGGGGGCCGGAAACTGGTCAGACCGCCGCGGGCCCGCCGCGCCGCTGTACGCCTCCGTAGCGCTGTTCGTGCTGGGCCTGCTCATCGCGGGCACCTCGTTGACCATGCCCATGCTCGTCGCCGGCCGCCTGGTGCAGGGTCTTGGCGGCGGCGCCCTCACCGTCGCGCTCTACGTGCTCGTGGCGCGGTTCTTCCCAGGCCAGCTGCACGCGAGGATCTTCGCTGCCTTCTCGGCGGCCTGGGTGGTCCCGTCCCTGGTGGGACCCTTCGCGGCAGGGGTGGTGGCGCAGGTCTTCAGCTGGCACTGGGTGTTCCTGGGCGTGGTGGGCCTGGTCATTCCGGCGCTGGCGATGATCGTGCCGGTGCTGCGCGGGCTGGACGGGCCCGACGCGGAGGGCCGGCCGGCCGGTACAAGCCAACCCGAAGAAACCGCACCGCCGTGGGCCCTGGGCCGGCTGGGTTGGGCGGCACTGGCCGCGCTCGCGGTGCTGGGGCTGAATCTTTCCGCGGACGCCAGCATCCCCGCCTTCCCGGCAGCCACGGCACTCCTGGCGCTCGCCGCCGTCGTCCTTGCCCTGGTGGCTGTGCGTCCGCTGGTGCCCACCGGTACCCTCGCCGCCCGCCGCGGCCTGCCCAGCGTGATCCTGGCGCGCGGCCTCGCGTCGGCCTCGTTCTTCGGCGCCGAGGTCTACCTTCCGTATCTCCTGATCGACCAGTATTCGTTCCCGCCCACACTGGCCGGGCTGACCCTCACCGGCGGCGCGCTCGCTTGGGCGGGGGCCGCCGCCGTACAGGGCCGTATGGGCACACGGCTGCCGCACCGCCGCGCCGTCCAGGCCGGATCGCTCATGGTCCTGGCCGCGATAACCCTGGCCCTGGCCACCACTGCCTTGCATTGGCCGCCCGCCACCGCCATCGCGGGCTGGGTGCTGGCAGGGGGCGGCATGGGCCTGCTCTACCCGCGCCTGAGCGTGATGACCCTGGCGCTGTCCACCAAGGAGAACGAGGGCTTCAACAGCTCCGCCATGTCCATCTCGGACTCCCTGGGCGGCGCGCTGTCGCTGGCCACCACGGGGATTGTCTTCGCGGCATTCACGACGCCGGTCCAGTCCTTCGCGGGGGTCTTCGCCTTCACTGCCGCCATCGGGGTCGCCGCGGTCCTGGTGGCGCCGCGCGTCACCACCGGGGGCGCGCCGGCGGCTAGGGAAGGCGGGTGGCGCGCACGATGACGTCGGCGATGGTGGCCTCCTGCCCTTCCGGCCCGGTCACTGGGCGCTCCCGGCTGGTGAGGACCTCCACCTGCCATCCGGGCTGATCCAGTCCCAGTTCCTGCACCAGCTGGTCCCCTGTGTAGAACATGCCTTCATGGTGGTGCCCCGGACCCCACGGCGGCAGCCGGTCCGGGTGGTGCCCAACCACCAGCAGCGTTCCACCCGGTTTGACGGCCGAGGCCGCGGTGCGCAGCGGGATCCGCCAGTCCAGCTCCTGGGAATGCAGGAACTGCGACGTCACCAGGTCGTAGGCATCTCCCGGCTGCCACTGCGTCAGGTCCGCCAGCTGCCAGGTAATCCGGCTTTCCATAGTGCCGTTCGAGGCGTGCACGCTTTCCCGCGCCAGTTCGGCCAGCTCATGGGAGCGGGCCCGTTCCAGGGCAACGGCGGAGACGTCGACGGCGGTCACGGACCAGCCTTGCTGCGCCAGCCAGATAGCGTCGGCGCCTTCGCCGCATCCCAGTTCCAGCGCCTTCCCGGGCCGCAGGCCACCGGCCTCCCGGACCAGCTGCGGGTTCGGCTTCCCGCTCCACAGCCTTGCTTTGCTGCGGTACCTCTCGTCCCAGGCGGAAGCCGTGTCAATGCCGCCGCCGCCCTCGTCCGGCGACCCGCCGTCGTCGTGCGCGTGCCCTTCGTGCTGCTGCGTTTCCTGGTGCTCGCTCATGCCTCAACATTGCCCGGCCGTGCCCCCGAAGGCAACGCCGACGATGGGTTCCGGGCGCAGGGATGCTAGACTGGAGGAACTTGATGTGCAGTGATGCCGCCTGCTCCGGATCTGGAGGTTCCTTTCCAGGGAGTGGGCTTTCTTCATGTGAGAGGCACATCCTGCGTCGATGAACGCGTTCCATTTGGTCCCGGCCGGCTGTCCTGATTTACAGCGCCCGGTTGATCACCTGACTTTTCTTCGGCGAAACCCCTGGTCCAACCGGCATCGGGGGCCGATATCCGCCTGGATACCGCCAGAAAGACCGTAAAAAACTACATGACTACTTTTGCTGCCCTCGGTACTCCCAAGGCCCTTGCAGACACCCTTACCGCCCAGGGAATCGTTGAACCGTTCCCCATCCAGGTGAAGACCCTTCCGGACACGCTGTCCGGCCGTGACGTCCTGGGCAGGGGCCGGACCGGATCCGGTAAAACCATTGCTTTCGCTATCCCGCTTGTAGCAAGACTCGCTGAGCGGGAAGCCAAGCACTTCCGCAAGCCCGGCCGCCCCATGGGCCTGGTCCTGGCACCCACCCGTGAACTGGCAACCCAGATCAACGCCACCATCGAGCCGCTGGCCAAGGCCGCCGGCCTGAACACCACCGTGATCTACGGCGGCATATCCCAGGCCCGTCAGGAAAAGGCGCTGCGCGCCGGCGTCGACATCGTCATCGCCTGCCCCGGCCGCCTGGAGGACCTGATCCGCCAGCGCATCCTCACCCTTGAAGCGGTAGAGATCACCGTCCTGGACGAGGCCGACCACATGGCCGACCTCGGCTTCCTGCCGGTGGTCAAGAAGCTCATGGACATGACCCCCAGCGAGGGCCAGCGCCTGCTCTTCTCCGCCACCCTGGACAACGGCGTGGACAAGATCGTCCAGCGCTACCTGTCCAACCCGCTCACCCACTCCGTGGACGATCCGCAGGCAGCGGTAACCACCATGGAGCACCACGTGCTGGTGGTCAACGACCAGACCGTCAAGAAGCAGCTGATCGTGGAGCTCGCCTCCGGCGCCGGCCGCCGCGTCCTGTTCATGCGGACCAAGCACCACGCCCGCAAGCTGGCCAAGACCCTGACCGACGCCGGGATCCCCGCCGTGGACCTGCACGGCAACCTCTCCCAGAATGCGCGTGACCGCAACCTGGCCGAGTTCTCCAACGGCGACGTCCGCGTCCTGGTGGCAACAGACGTCGCCGCCCGCGGTGTGCACGTCGACGACGTCGAACTGGTCATCCACGTGGACCCGCCCACCGAGCACAAGGCGTACCTCCACCGTTCAGGCCGCACCGCGCGTGCCGGTTCCGACGGCACCGTGGTCACGCTGACCCTGCCCGAACAGCAGGCCGACGTGAAGAAGCTCATGAAGGCCGCCGGCGTGGACGTCAGCTTCGAGCGCGTCACGGCCAGCTCACCCATCGTGGCTGAACTGGTTGGCGACATTGCGGAGAAGGTTGACCCCCGCACCCGTGCCGCGCTCCTGGCAGCCAAAGCCCCCAAGCAGGGCGGCGGCACCTCCACCGGAGCCAACGCGGAGCGCAAGCGTGCACGCCGCCAGGCTGCTCCCACCACCGGTGGCCGTGGCGGACGTGGTGGACGCGGCAAGGTTTCGGCCGAACCCGGCCGCAGCGACGCCACCCGCGCCGAGCGCCGGGCTGTCGCCTTCGAAGGCCGCACGGAAGCCCGTGCAGCATTCGACCGCAATGCCGAGCAGAACGAGGACCGCGCAGTGGCAGCAGCCGCTGCCCGCCGCAACGCCCGCGGCCGCGGCACGGCTTCCACGCACCGCAACGACGTTCCCGCAGCAGGTGGCCGCTCATCGGCCGGCCGCGGATCGAACGGACGTGCAGCCGAGGGCCGCACCGATTCCCGGATCACCCGCAGCGACGCTCCCCGCGGCGGCACCGGACGCCCCGCCACCGGCGGACGTCCTGCCTCGGGCGGTGGCCAGCGCAGCGGACGCCCCGCAACCGGCCAGCGCGCGGCAGCGGGTACCTCCGGCCAGCGCTCCGGCGCAACCGGCGGAAGCAAGGCAGTCTGGTCCTCCAACACCGGCGGAACCTCGGGAGGCTCCTACGGTTCCGGCAGCGGCAGTTCAGGCAACGGCGGCTCGGGCCGTCCCGCCCGCAGCGGCCCCCGCCGCGCGTCCGCACCGGCGTCGAACGAGCGCCGCGGCCGCTAGAAGTGCCTTTTGAGCGTGCCCGCCTTTTAGGTGGGCCCGCTCAGCCATTTAAGGGGATCTACCAGCCGCGGGCGCGCCACTCGTCGAGGTGCGGCCGCTCGGCACCCAGCGTGGTGGGCTTGCCGTGCCCGGGATGGACGACGGCGGTGTCCGGGTAGGCGCCGAACAGCCGCTCTGCGACGTCGGACAGGAGCTGGTTGAACCGTTCAGGGTCCTTGTCCGTGTTGCCCACGCCGCCCGGGAACAGCGAGTCACCCGAGAAGATGTGGGCCGGGCCGTCCGGGTCCTGGTACACGAAGGCGATGGAGCCGGGCGTATGGCCGCGCAGGTGCACGGCCGTTATGTCGAAGCCATCGAAGTTGCCCACGTCGCCGTGGCTGAGCCGAACGTCCACCGGGACCGGCAGCGCATCGGCGTCGTCCGCCCCTGCTGCCGTCCGCGCCCCCGTGGCTTCCACCAGTTCCTTCAGGGCCCGCACGTGGTCCCAATGCTGGTGGGTGGTGGCCACCAGGGCAAGCCGCGGGGCTGCAGAGGTGTCCGCAGCCCCGTCCGCCAGCAGTTGGCGGATGGCCGGGAGGTCGTCAGCGGCATCAATCAGCACCTGCGCGCCGCTTTCCTTGGCGGTCAGCAGGTACACGTTGTTGTCCATCCCGCTGACGGAGATGCTGCGGATGGTCAGGGCCGGCAGGTCATATCGAAGTGAGTCCATGATCGTCAGCCCGCGGACGGCTGCAGGTCAAGCGGCATGGTGGTGGAGTAGACCTGCTTGGACGGCGGGCCGGCCAGGATCTCGTGCAGCGCGCTCTTGCCTTCCGGCGTGTTCCGCCAGGCGGCGTAGTCGTCGTGGTCCTGCGTGGTGGCCCACGTTTCCACCACCAGGATGTGGCACGGGTCCGCGTCGTCAACGAGAGCCTCGATCCCCTGGTTGCCGGGCCACGCCCGGGTGGCGGCCAAGGTCTCGGAGAGGAACTTGGCGGCGTCCTCCCGGCGGGCGGGATCGATCTGGACTTCAAAATGGACGATGGCAGTCATGGGGCTCCTAGGGGTATTGGTCAAAATACGGTGTGATGGCTTCGGCAAACGCGCCCTATTCCCGCCCCTCGGACACCCACGTGGGGTCCGCGGAACGGGAGCCGACGACGGCATCAGACGCTGCGTCCAGCGCCTGCAGGTGCGCCGGGGTGAGCTCCAGGGCAAGTGCGCCGAGGTTTTCGTCAATCCGGGCGGCCTTGCGGGTGCCGGGGATGGGAACGACCGGCAGGCCGAGCCGCTTGCCCTGTGCCAGCAGCCAGGCCAGGGCCACCTGCGCCGGCGTGGCGTTGAGCTGGTCGGCCACGGACCGGACGGCGTCCACCACGGCCTGGTTGGCGCCTGCGGCGTCCGGAGCGAAACGGGGGATGTTGCGCCGGAAATCCTTGGCGCCCAGGCTTGACGTGTCCACGGTTCCGGTGAGGAAGCCGCGGCCCAGCGGGGAGTACGGGACGAAGCCGACGCCCAGGCCGGCGGCGGCCGGAACCACGTTGCGTTCCACGTCCCGGCTCCAGATGGACCATTCGCTTTGGACCGCCGCGATCGGGTGGACCGCCGACGCATCCCGCAGTTCCTGTGCCGTCACTTCGGACAGGCCCAGGTGCTTGACCTTTCCCTGCTTGACCAGCTCGGCCATGGCCCCCACGGTCTCCTCGATGGGGACGCGGACATCGCGGCGGTGCATGTAATAGAGGTCGATCACCTCGGTGCCCAGCCGCTGCAGGCTCCGGTCCACGGCCTCGCGCACATACCCGGCGTCGCCGCGGATATCCGTGTAGCCGTCCGTGGGCGTTCCCACCAGCGCGAACTTGGTGGCCAGCTGGACTTCGTCCCGCCGGTCCTTGAGCAGCTGTGAAATGAGTTCCTCATTGCTGCCGCCGCCGTAGATGTCCGCGGTGTCGAGGAAGCTGACCCCGGCGTCGACGGCGTGGTGCAGGGTCTGCAGTGCCTCGGCAGGGTCCACCTCGCCGTAGACCGGCGTGAGGGCCATGCCGCCGAAGCCCAGGCGGCTGACGGTCAGTCCGTCGCCGAGCTGGACAGTTCCCGCGGCTTCAGGGGTGCCGGGTTCAGTGGGTGCGTTTGCCATGGTTCTCCTGTTCGTTTCCTGCTTTTGAAAATTACAGCCAAGGGAGGACACGGTCAGCCGCCGGGCGGGTGGCCTGGATCAGCCGGGCATTGGCTTCATCGGGCCCGGTGGCCCAGGCAACCGCTGCGTCCCGTTCCATGCCGAACGAGATGTGCCGGTCCACCAGCCGCTGCAGCCGGAGCGGGGGCGGCGTTTCGAGGAACCACACTTCGTCCAGCTGCGCCCGCACCTCCTTCCACGGCTCCTGGTCCGCCAGCAGGTAGTTGCCCTCCGTGATCACCAGCGGGACTTCGGCCGGGACGGCGATGGAGGCGGCCACCGGCTCGTCCAGGGTGCGGCGGAACTCCGGTGCGTACACCACTGCCTCGTCCCGCTGCGCCAGGCGGCGCAGCAGCGAAAGGTAGCCGCCGGCGTCGAACGTATCAATGGCTCCCTTGCGCTGCCGGAGCGGGGTCCCTTCGATGATCGCGTTGCCCAGGTGGAAGCCGTCCATCGGCACCACTACCGAGGTTCCGGGGCTGAACTGATCCTGCAGCCAGGCGGCAAAGGTGGACTTGCCGGATCCCGGCGCCCCGGCGATGCCCAGGATGGTGCGCGTTCCGGGCAGCAGCCGGCGCCGCAGCGTATCCACGGCCATGGCGATCTCGGGGGAGTGCATGGCAAAAGCCTAGTCACCGCTGCGCACCCGCGGCGCATCTTTTTGGGCCGGCAACACCTTCAGGCCTGCGGCGCAGCCCACGATCCCCGCAATGAACAGCAGCTTCACCACGCTGAAGGGCTCCACGCCGGTGGCCATCGCCCAGCCCACCGTCAACGCGGCGCCGATGCCCACCCAGACGGCGTAGGCGGTGCCCAGCGGGATGCTCCGGATGGCCATGCCGAGTCCCACCATGCTGAGCGTGGCGGTGACGGCGAAGACGATGGTGGGCACGGGCCGGGTGAAGCCGTCGGACAGGCCGAGCGCGGTGGCCCAGACCGCCTCCAGGACGGCGGAGGCCAGCAGCACCAGCCACGGAAGGCTGCGTTTCACCATCACGCCACCACCTTGAGGCCGACCACGCACGCGGCGATTCCGGAGAGCAGCAGCAGGCGCGCCGCCGTCGGCCGTTCAACCCTGCTGGCCATCGCGTAGGCGGATGTCAGGACCACGCCCACGCCCACCCACACGGCGTAGGCCGTACCTGTGGGGATGGACTGCATGGCCACGGCAAGCCCGCCGGTGCTGGCGGCCACGGCCACCAGGAACAGGACGGTAGGGGCAACCCGCCGGCGTCCGGAAGCCTGGGAAGCACGGTGCAGGGCGGCGGCCCAGACGGCCTCCAACGCCCCGGAAATGATGAGGATTATCCACGACATGACAGTTCCTTTGGCCAGTCTTGTCGCGCGCCGGGTACTGAACCGTCGTCCGGAGGCCCCGGTGCGGAGCCTTGAATTCCAAGGTAGCAAGGCACGACGGCGGGTTCCACCGTTGGTGCCCAATCCCACCAGCTGCGCCGGGAGTCAGGCCGTGGGGCCGTTCGGGTCGATGGACACCACGGCCAGGAAGCCGCGGCCGAGGATTTCCGGGGAATCGCTGCCTGAGCCCACTACTGCGTCGTAACGGCCCAGGTCCAGCGGTTCCCCAGCGCTGTCACTCACCTTCGCCTGTCCCTGCAACAGCACCCCGAGCTGCCCCTCGAACACGGGGTGGGCGCGCTTTTTGGACAGCTCAATGATGGAGGTAAAGCCCTTGAACGCCCCGGTCCGGGTGATGACGTTGAGGTCCCGGATGTCGCCCGTGGGCAGTTTGGCCCCGGTGGCGGCGCCGCCGTCGAAACGGAACGGACGGTACTTCTCCAAGGGCTGCTCCGCGCCGTCCACGGTGAGGAGCAGCAGCTCGCCCTCGATGACGGTCAGGACGCGCTCCATGCCCGGAAAAGGCGAAAAGTCGCCTGCCTTGGTGACGTCCGCGATGCTCAACCGCCAGTCCCAGCCGCCGTCGGCTGAAGCCTGGCGGGCAATTTCCCTGGTCACCCCGCCGCCGTTGCGCCATGGTTCGGCCTTAAGGTCAGCGAAGCGGATGATCTGCATCAGCCCAGCCTAGTTCCCCGCCATGGCCGCTCGTCGCAGTTGTGTCCGGTCCCTGCTAATCTCCTCCGGGGGGTCAACACGAAAACAGCCTGAAGGAGCCCGGGAATGTTCGTCAAAGTGTGTGGTCTCAGCACGCCCGAATCTGTCCGCGAAGCAGTGGACGCCGGCGCAGACGCCGTGGGATTCGTCCTCACCGCCAGCCCCCGGGTCGTCTCGCCGTCGCAGGCGGCCTCCCTGCTGGCCGGGGTTCCGGAGAGCGTCACCCCGATCGGAGTCTTCCGCGACGAGCCCGTCGCCGATGCCATCGCCATTGCCCGGGCCGCGGGCCTTGAGTGGATCCAGTTGCATGGCGACCGGTCACGCGCAGACGTGGCAACAGTGCACGACGCCGGCATGAAGCTGGTCAGGGCCATCACCATGGGTGCCGGCCAGGACGAGTTCGAAGACTGGGGTGAGGACCTGCTCCTGATCGATGCCGCCGTGCCGGGCTCCGGTGAGTCCTGGGATTACTCCTCCGTGGCGGCCCTGCCCGTGCTTCAGGGACGGAACTGGCTGCTCGCCGGCGGCCTTGACGCGGCGAACGTCGGCCAGGCAGCAGCCGCCGCGCATGCCTCGGGCGTGGATGTCTCCTCCGGCGTTGAAGCGACCCGCGGCGTGAAGGACCTGGCCAAGGTCCGGGCGTTCGTCCAGGCTGCAAAAGCGGCTGCCACAGTTTAGCGGCGGGCGGCTCCGTGGACCGGGCGGCTGCGGGTCAGGGCAGGATCAGGGATGTCCCCCATCTTTTAGCCGAAGGGCCTTTTTGTCAGGGGGTCGAGGGCACAATGGGTGCATGAAGACACTTCTGAACATCATCTGGCTGGTTTTCGGCGGCTTGTGGCTGGCCCTGGGCTACTTCCTCGCAGGTGTGGTCTGCTGCCTGCTGATCGTCACCATCCCGTGGGGCATTGCCTCATTCCGGATCGCTGCCTACACGCTGTGGCCGTTTGGCCGGATGGTGGTGGACAAGCCCGGCGGCACAGGTGTCTTCCCGCTGCTGGGCAACGTGATCTGGCTGCTGGTGGCCGGGATCTGGATTGCCATTGGACATGTGGTCACAGCGTTCGCCATGGCTGTGACCATCGTTGGCATCCCGCTGGCCATCGCCAACCTCAAGCTCATTCCGGTGTCCCTGATGCCGCTGGGGAAGCAGATCGTGCCCAGCACCACGCCCTTTGCGAGCACCTATCCCGTCAGGACCTACCGCTAGGCAGGACGTACAGCCTGCCAGGACCTACCGCTAGGCAGGACTGCCGTCCCGTCACAGCGGGCGGAACGCCCCGTCCTGCAGGATGGCTGCCGAGTCGCTGTCATCCAGTTCAGCGGCGATGTCCACGTCCTCCGCGTAGCCGGCCCCTGAAAGTTCCCGGCCACTGGCGCACTGCTGGAGCGTTTCGCGCAGGCGCGGCTCGGCTGCTTCGAAGACAGCCATGGCCGCCACGGCCTCCGGAGCATAGCCGTGCCTGCCGTCCCCGGCCTCATAGCCGCCCTTGCCGGCGGCCACCAGTCCTGCGATGAAAGCTCCGGCTCCGATCTGGTCCTCCACGGCAGGGCGGAGGGTGCCGTCCGGCCAGCGTTCGCCCGCGGCGACCACCGCCACCACGGCGTCGCCGGGAAGATTGGCGGCCACCCAGTCTGCCGTGGCCGCGGCATTCCGGAGGCATACTGCGGCCACCAGGGGCACTTCGGCCGCCAGGGCGTGGCAGAGTTCAGAACCGTTGGGGGAGGGCAGGACCACCCGTTCCAGCGAGGCTGCCGCGCGGAGGCTGGCGGGGGACAGGCTCAGCCCGCCGCCGTTCCGGGGGCCTGCCAGCTGGGCCTGGTGGTGGGCGGCGAAGTCCTCTGCGGTGGTGTCCCGCCAGCGGTAGGGGAAGACGTCGGCGCCCCGGTCCAGTGCCACGCTGACGCAGGTGCCGAAGGACAGGACGTCCACCACCACTGCGATGTCGGCGCCGGCGGCCACCGTCCTGCCCCCTTCCAGGCCCCAGTCCAGCCGCACGGTGAAGGGCAGCTGCCGGTGCGCCGCGTTGGCGGAGTATGTGTGCCGGGGGCTGCTGCCGGGCGCGTTCACTGCAATTCGCCGTTCAGGTTGCGGTGCGCGGCGTCCTGCCACAGTTCTTTGGCCCGCTGGTGGTGGAAGAGCGGGTCCAGTTCCAGCAGGTGCCGGACGACGGCGGCCCGGCCGGCTGCGAAGTCGGCGTCGCCGATGTGCGCGTAGTCCTTCCGCACGGCAGCTGCGTAGCGGGCGTATTCCTGCGGTTCGCCGCCGAGAATCGAGAGGTCGGCGTCGCAGAGGAGGGCGCCGTCGTCGTCACCCGGTTCCGGCCGGTGGTCCGAGGTCAGCCGGACCAGGCGCGCCACTTCCGCCACCTCTGCCTCCGGAAGGCAGGCGTCGGCAAGCCGTTCCTCCGCCAGCCGTGCCGACTCCTCCTCATCCATGCCGGCTGCGCCGCGGTACACGGCGTCGTGGAACCAGGCAGCCAGCAGTACTGTCCGGGGCGCTTCAGCCGGTTCGGTGAGCAGGTCCAGCGCCTCCAGTACGGACAGCAGGTGGGTGCAGCCGTGGTAGTGCCGGTGCGGTTCGCTCCAGCGGTCCAGCAGGTCCAGGAACAGGGCGTCGCGGCCCGGCATGATGGCTTCCCAGCGGTTCAGGAGGGGGACCTTCAATGACTTGTTCCGCCGGCGTGCCGGGATCCGCAGCCCGCTGGCAATGAGCCTGCGGACCAGCATCCGGCCCTCCACCGGAACCGCTCCCGCCGCCACCAGGTCATCAAAGCGGCGTTCCGGCACATCGTAGTGGTCGCCGTCGAACGCCCGCTCCGGGATCCCCGCGGCGGCAGCGAACGCGTGCAGCTCGTCAAGGGATGCGTCCGAGACCAGGTGCGAAAAGTGTGTTCCGTGTGCAGGCCACAGCGGCGGGTCGATGTAGATGGCCATGCAAGGAGTCTAGTGCTGCCCTGCCGTGGATCGCCCTGCAGCCGCGCGGGCCGTTCATGACTGCTGGTGCGTCTTAAAGCGTGCTATCAATCCTCATTTGCGGGCTAGAATCGCCGAATGGCACTTATCCGCGTTTCAGAGGCTGCCCGTTTCCTGGGGGTGAGCGACGATACCGTCCGCCGGTGGACGGAGCAGGGAACCCTCACCGCGCTGCGGGACCCCTCCGGCCGCCTGGCGGTGGACGGGCTGGAACTGGCAACGCACGCGCAGAAGCTCGCCCAGCTTCCCGATGACCCGAAGAGCGGCAGCAGTTCGGCGCGGAACCGGTTCGTGGGCCTGGTGACCAACGTCATTACGGACAAGGTCATGGCGCAGGTGGAACTGCAGTGCGGGCCCTTCCGGGTGGTCTCGCTGATGAGCAGCGAGGCCGTGCGTGAGCTGGGGCTGGAACCTGGCGCCGTGGCCACCGCCGTGGTCAAGGCAACGACCGTCATCATCGAGTCGCCGAAGGGCCGGGCCGCCGCATGAGCCGGCAACCCGTCCGGTCCGCGGCTTCCACCCTCCGGGCCGCCGTCCCCGCACTGGCCGTGCTGCTGCTTGCCGTCCTGTCTGGCTGTGCCACGGCGGGCAATCCGGACGCGGGAACAAGTGCCGGCACCGCCACCGGTTCCGGCACCAGACCGGCAGGCGCCATCACCGTTTTCGCGGCCGCCTCACTCAAGCAGACCATTACCGAACTCGCGAGCACTTTCGAAGCGGAACACCCTGGCGCGACGGTCACCTTGAGCTTCGCCGGGTCCTCGGACCTTGCCAGCCAGATCAACCAGGGCGCGCCCGCTGACGTCTTCGCCTCCGCGGACACGGCCAACATGAAGAAGGTGCAGGACGCCGGCCTCACCGAGGGAACGCCGGAGGACTTCGCCACCAACACCTTGGCCATCGCCGTGCCGCCGGGCAACCCCGCGAAGGTCGCATCCCTCCAGGACCTGGGCCGGCCGGGCATCAAGCTGGTGACCTGCGCCCGGCAGGTCCCCTGCGGGGCTGCCACAGCCAAAGTGGCGGAAGCGGCGGGCGTCGCGCTGAGCCCGGCCAGCGAGGAGAACGCAGTCACTGACGTCCTGGGCAAGGTCACCTCCGGCGAGGCGGATGCGGGGCTGGTCTATGGCACGGACATCAAGGCCGCCGGGACCAAAGTGGCAGGCATTCAGTTCCCGGAATCGGGGAGCGCGGTCAACACCTATCCGATTGCGGCCGTCGTCAACGGCCGGAACAAGGCCACCGCCCAGGCGTTCGTGGACCTGGTCACCGGTCCCGAGGGCCAGAAGGTCCTCGCCGCCGCGGGGTTCGGCCCGGCAGGGTTCGGCCCGGCCGGTTCCGCCCCGGCCGGTTCCGCCCCGTCCAGTTCCGGGTCAGCCAGCTCCGGCCCGGGCAGCCAGTGATACAGCGGCCAGGGAAACTACCCCAGGCGCGGCCGCGCACCCAGGCCGCCGCCTACTCCGGCATCCCCGCGTGGGTCCGTGCGCTGGCAGTCCTGGCGGCCGTCGTCGTCGTGCTTCCCCTGCTGGCGATGGTGCTGCGCGTTGACTGGACGCAGTTCATCCCGCTGGTGACGTCGGAGCCGTCCCTGACGGCTCTGGGGCTGAGCCTGCGGACCTCGGCGGCAAGCACCCTCCTGTGCATCCTGCTGGGGGTTCCCCTGGCCCTGGTCCTGGCCAGGGACTCCTTCCGGCTGCAGGGGCTGCTGCGCGCGCTGGTGCTCCTGCCCCTGGTGCTTCCCCCGGTGGTGGGCGGCATCGCCCTGCTCTACACGTTCGGCCGCCAAGGGCTGCTGGGGCAGACCCTGGAGGTGCTCGGGCTGCGCATCGCCTTCTCCACGACGGCGGTGGTCCTGGCGCAGACGTTCGTGGCGCTGCCTTTCCTGGTAGTGAGCCTGGAAGGGGCGCTTCGCACCTCCGGCTCCCGCTACGAGGCCGTGGCCGCAACGCTGGGCGCGCGCCCGGGCACCGTCTTTCGGCGCGTCACGCTCCCGCTGGTCCTACCCGGACTGGCCTCCGGCGCGGTCCTGTCCTTCGCCCGCAGCCTGGGCGAGTTCGGCGCCACGCTGACGTTCGCGGGCAGCCTCCAGGGGGTTACCCGGACGCTGCCGCTGGAGATCTACCTGCAGCGGGAAACGGACCCGGACGCCGCCGTCGCGCTCTCCCTGGTGCTGGTGGCCGTCGCTGTCGCCGTGGTGGCGCTCGCATACCGGCAGCCGGCAGCGGCCCGTGCCGGAGCAGGGCAGCGGACGACGACGGCCGCACCGGCCGGAGGGGACGTCCGGTGACGCTGTCCTTCCAGGCAGCCGTGGCCGGGCGGGGTTTCGACGTGGACCTTGCCGTCCGGCCGGGTGAAACGGTGGCCGTCATGGGACCCAACGGCGCCGGCAAATCGACCCTGCTGGCCAGCATCGCGGGCCTGCTGCGGCCGGACAGCGGCCGCGCCGAACTCAACGGCAGGACGCTCTTTGACCTCGACGGCGGAAAGCCCTCCTGGGTGCCTCCCCATCACCGCGGCACCGCCCTGCTCGCCCAGGAACCCCTGCTGTTTCCCCACCTGAGCGCGGTGGACAACGTCTCATTCGGGCCGCGCAGCGCCGGCGTCCCCAAGCGGGACGCGAAGGAGCGTGCCCTGCGCTGGCTGGCGGAGGTGGAAGCGGAACACCTCGCCGGGCGCCGTCCCGCCGAACTCTCCGGCGGCCAGGCCCAGCGTGTTGCCGTGGCCCGCGCGCTCGCCGCCGACCCCGCACTTCTGCTGCTGGATGAGCCGCTGGCCGCCCTGGATATCCATTCCGCACCGCTGCTGCGCCGCCTCTTCAAACGGGTCCTCGCGGGCCGGCAGGCCATCATCGTCACGCACGATGTCTTGGACGCGCTGGTCCTTGCGGACCGCGTGGTCATCCTGGAAGACGGGAAGGTTGCAGAGGAGGGTCCCACACGTGCCGTATTGGAACGCCCGCGCAGCTCCTTTGCTGCCGGGCTTGCCGGACTGAACTTCATTCCCGGCACCCTCGACGGCGCCGGTGTGCGCACCAGCCAGGGCCTGCGGATCGCGGGGCACGACGAAGATCTGGGCGGCTCCGGGGAACCCGGCCGGCTGCCCGGGTCGGGCGGCCCGGGCGTGGCCGTGTTCCCGCCGTCGGCCGTGTCTGTGTTCCTCGACGACGCGCATGGAAGCCCGTGGAACTCGTTTGCCGTCACCATCACCGACCTCGAGCCCCATGGCGACCAGATCCGCGTGCGCGCCGGCAGCCTCGCCGCCGACATCACGCCGGCTGCCTCGGCGGACCTGGGCCTTGCTCCCGGGATGACCGTGCACTTCGTGGTCAAGGCCGCCGCCGTGTCCGTGTACGGCACTTAGCGCCAGGACCGGCCGGTGCGGGCCGGTGGGGCGGAAGGACTTCCGGCTCTGGACAGCTGTTTCGCCGTGGGCAAACATGGCAGGGGAACCTCGCCGCGCAAAGTTGAGCGTAGTACACTCAACTTAGTCAACAAGCCCCCGAAAGGAGCTCTCTTTGGACGTCAAATTCACCACCAAGAGCCAGGAGGCTCTTTCCGCGGCGGCAATGAACGCCTCGACGGCCGGCAATCCCCAGGTGGAACCGGCCCACCTTCTCAAAGCGCTGATGGACCAGCGGGAGGGTGTGGCGGTCGCACTCCTCCGCGCCACCGGCACGGACCCGGATGCCGTCAGCGTCCAGGCCAGCAGCGCCATCAAGGCCCTGCCCGCCACTTCCGGCGGCTCCAGCCAGCAGGCGCAGCTGTCCCGCCCCGCCCTGCAGGCCATCCAGCACGCCAAGGAGGAAGCGGACCGGCTGGGCGATTCCTTCGTTTCCACCGAGGTGCTCCTGGTGGGCCTCTCCGCCGGCAATGATGCTGCTGCGCGCCTGCTGCGTGAAGCCGGTGCCTCACGTGAGGCTCTGCTCGCTGCCCTCCCCGGAGTCCGCGGCGACCGCAAGGTGGACGGCCCGGACCCTGAAAACACGTTCCAGGCCCTGGAGAAGTACGGCACGGACCTCACTGCCATGGCCCGCGCCGGCAAACTGGACCCCGTGATCGGGCGCGACTCCGAAATCCGCCGCGTGGTGCAGGTGCTGTCCCGGCGCACCAAGAACAATCCGGTGCTGATCGGCGAGCCCGGCGTGGGCAAGACCGCCGTCGTCGAAGGCCTGGCCCAGCGGATGGTGGCAGGCGACGTCCCGGAAAGCCTGCGCGGCAAGACGCTCATCTCCCTGGACCTTGGGTCCATGGTGGCCGGCGCCAAATACCGCGGAGAGTTCGAGGAGCGGCTGAAGGCTGTCCTCGAGGAGATCAAGGGCTCCGAGGGGCAGGTGGTCACGTTCATCGACGAGATCCACACCGTGGTGGGTGCCGGGGCCACCGGTGATTCCTCTATGGACGCCGGCAACATGCTCAAGCCCATGCTGGCCCGCGGTGAGCTCCGCCTGATCGGTGCCACCACCCTGGATGAGTATCGCGAAAACATCGAAAAGGACGCGGCCTTGGAACGCCGCTTCCAGCAGGTGTACGTGGGCGAGCCCAGCGTGGAGGACACCATCGGCATCCTCCGCGGCCTCAAGGAGCGCTACGAGGCGCACCACAAGGTCTCCATCGCCGATTCAGCCCTGGTAGCCGCCGCCACGCTGTCCAACCGGTACATCACGGGGCGCCAACTTCCGGACAAGGCCATCGACCTCGTGGACGAGGCAGCGTCCCGCCTCCGCATGGAAATCGACTCCGCTCCGGAGGAGATCGACCAGCTGCGGCGCCAGGTGGACCGGCTCACCATGGAGGAACTGGCACTGTCCGGAGAATCCGATCCCGCATCCGTGGAGCGGCTCGCGGCACTCCGCGCCGACAAGGCGGACAAGGAAGAGGAGCTCTCGGCCCTGAACGCCCGCTGGGAAGCGGAGAAGGCCGGCCTCAACCGGGTGGGTGACCTGAAGGCGAAGCTGGACGAACTGCGCTCCGCCGCTGACAAGGCCCAGCGCGAGGGCGACCTGGAGGCCGCGTCCCGGATCCTCTACGGGGAAATCCCGGCCCTTGAGCGCGAGGTGAACGCCGCTGCGGAGGCCGAGGCCGCCGTTACGGACAAGTCCGCGCAGATGGTGGCGGAGGAAGTCACCGCGGAGGATATTGCCGAGGTCATCTCCGCCTGGACCGGTATCCCGGCCGGCCGCATGCTGCAGGGTGAAAGTCAGAAGCTGCTCCACATGGAAGAGGAGCTGGGCCGGCGCCTGATCGGCCAGGCCAAGGCCGTGACGGCAGTGTCTGACGCTGTACGCCGTGCCCGGGCCGGCATCAGCGACCCCAACCGGCCCACCGGTTCCTTCCTGTTCCTGGGCCCCACCGGCGTGGGCAAGACCGAACTTGCCAAGGCGCTGGCGGACTTCCTGTTCGACGACGAACGCGCCATGGTGCGCATCGACATGTCCGAGTACGGCGAGAAGCACAGCGTCGCCCGCCTGGTGGGTGCCCCTCCGGGATACGTGGGCTACGAGGAAGGCGGCCAGCTGACCGAGGCCGTCCGCCGCCGTCCGTACTCCGTGGTGCTGCTGGATGAGGTGGAGAAGGCGCACCCCGAGGTGTTCGACATCCTCCTGCAGGTGCTCGACGACGGCCGCCTCACCGACGGGCAGGGCCGCACCGTGGACTTCCGCAACGTGATCCTGGTGCTGACCTCCAACCTGGGCAGCCAGTTCCTGGTGGACCAGTCCCTGGACGCCACGGCCAAGCGCAACGCCGTTATGGCCACGGTGAACGCATCCTTCAAGCCGGAGTTCCTCAACCGGCTCGACGAAGTGGTGCTGTTCGACGCCCTCACGGTGGACGAACTGGCCCACATTGTGGAGCTGCACGTGGAAGAGCTGGGGCGGCGGCTGCGCGAACGGCGCCTCACCCTGGAAGTCACCGACGGCGCCAAGGCGTGGCTGGCATTGTCCGGCTACGACCCCGCCTACGGCGCCCGGCCACTGCGGCGCCTGGTGCAGCGTGAGATCGGCGACCGGCTGGCCAAGGCCATCCTTGCCGGTGGGATCAGCGACGGCGACACCGTGGTGGTTGACACCGCCGCTGACCTGGGCGAACTCACCGAGGGCAACGTCGACGCACTGACGGGTGCCCCGAGTTCCGGCCTCTCAGTGCGGCGGAAGGACTAGCCGGCCTGCAGGGCTGGGGAGTGCTGCCCTGGCGGTTTGACCGTCAGGGCAGCACGCTCGCGTTGATGACGTTGCCGCCGTCGGCAGTGACGTAGCAATCCACCCTGCGGTCCCCGGACTCCCAGCTGGTGTTGCTGGGAAAGCTGCGCTGGTAGTTCAGCTGGAACTGCTTGGCCGCCGGGCCGAGCTTCGCTGCCTGGCAAACTTCCAGCGCCTTGGCCTTGAGCGGGTCAGCCCCCGGATACTTGGCGCTGTCCGGGTAGTGGAGGGTGGCCACCAACTGCGCCGAATGGCCCGTGTCGCAGGGCACCACCGTGGACGCCAGGGCCTGGGGATCAAAGTCCTTGAAGCAGTCACCTACCGCGTAGGCTGCCGGCGCCACCCCGTCGCGGGGCAGGGGCTGGGGAGTGGCCGGCGGAGTGACGGCGGTCTGCAGGACGCCCGGCGCTGCGCTTTTCGCTGTGTCGGTACCGGGAGCGGAGTTCAGCCACACGGCGAGCCATGCCAGCGAGCCGGCCACGGCGAGGATGACGACGATGAGGAACGCTTTCCAGAACGCAGGCCTCCTGTTGGCCCGCTTTTCCGGCCCGGGATCCTGGCGCGGCTGGGACCAGGTCACAGACTCCGGAGCGGGCGCCGAACCGGCGTCCCCGCCCTTGACTATTGGCAGGTTTCCGGTCCGCGGTGGCAAGGCTGGTTTCGGCGGGATGTCCTGGTGGTTCACGGGTGCGCATCCTCCTGGGTTTGGTACCGCGGCTCGCCAAAGGCCACACAAAATCGGCAGTTCTTAAGTGACTCTACCGAAGAAAAATCCCGGAATCCCGCGGGCGCAGGTGCGTGATGTTACCCCACGCGGGCGTCCGGGCCATGAGGCGGCAAGCAGGGCCCGCCGAAAGCATGTAATCTAGGTGTACGACAAATTGACCAAACATTCCGGGGCCTCACCGATCGCCAAGGTGACCACCTCCGGTCCAAGTACAAAAGGGGGTCACGCCATGGGGCGCGGCCGTCAAAAGGCAAAAGCTACCAAGCAGGCTCGGGACATTAAGTACTACTCCCCGAACACTGACTATTCGGCACTTCAGCGTGAGCTGACGGGTCCGGGCAGTCGTTCGACGAGCCGTTACTCGAATGAGCCGGTTGAACCGGACTATTCGGCTTATGTGGATAAGTACGCGGATGATTTGGATGACGATGACGACGAGGTAGACAACCGTCGCATCGGCTAGTTGTCGCCGGCAGCGGCTGCCTCTTTGGGCAGTGCACGCCGGTCTCAATAATCTTCGCCTCGCTGCTTCTTCTGCAGCGCTATCGGTGCTGACCGCAGTCAAAAAAGGTCCGTTGGGCCACACCTGTTTCCGGTGTGCCCCCAACGGACCTTTTGCCGTTCCCGGCTAACGCCCGCGGCGCCTGACGGGCATGAGCGTCCGGGGAGGACCTTCGGCTGCCAGGAACGGAAGCATAAGGCTGGTGAGCGTGGCAGGCTGCTCGAGCGGCAGGCCATGGGAGGCGCCGGGAATCACCGCCAGCTGCCCATTGGGCAAAGCCTCATACAAGGAGACGGTGTGCGGCAGGGTCACAATGTCGTCGTCCCCCACCGCCACCAGTACCGGCTGCTGGATCCGCGAGATCTGGGACGTAGTGAGCGAAGGCTCGGTGCTGATCAGCTGCATGCCTTTCCGGGCCACCGCCTCAAAATGCCCGGGTCCGTCAGGAGAACGCTCGGCGTAGGCCCGGCCAAGCTCCTGTAACACCAGCGAGTCCGGGTCCATGTCCACGGGGTGGATGCCGTCCACGTGGTAGTTGGTGCCGATGACCACCATTTTCGCCACCAGGTCCGGCCGCGCCAGTGCCACGAGGAGGGCAATGATGCCGCCGTCGCTCCAGCCGACGAGGTGGGCGGGGCCGGCGGCCACCTTCTCGAGGACGCTGACTGCCTCCCGCGCCATATCGCTGTAGTGGAAGTCGGCATCGGTGTCGGCGGTGTATCCATGGCCGGGGCGGTCGAAGGCGATGAGCCGGTAGTGTTCCGCGAGTCCGGCGCCAATAGTGCCAAGAAGGGCATCACTGTTGCTGAGGCCGCCGTGCAGCAGCAGCAGTGAAGCGCCATTGCCGCCGCGGTCCTCCAACCATGTCGGGTGTCCATTGATATCTACGATGCCGGCCATGTGTTCTCCCGTTCCGGATCGACGTTTTCCCGATGATGCCGCTGATCCCTGAGCCCAGTTGTGTGGAGGCTATTGTGCCCCTCACCCCTTTGCTGCTCAAGGGGTCCGTGTAGCCTTGCCTGCATGGCATTAGTTGAGGGATACCGTCACGGCGAGCCCTGCTGGGCGGATCTGCAGACCCCGGATGTTGCGGCTGCCAAGGACTTCTACGGGCGGCTCTTCGGCTGGACGTTCCAGGACTTTCCCACCCCGGACGGCCGCAGCTACGCGCAGGCCTTTATCCGTGGCCGGTTGGTGGCCACCATTGCACCGCAAAGCCCCCTGCAGCTGCAGGCCGGCACCTCCGCAAAGTGGAACGTCTACTTCGCCGCCGCAGACGCTGCGGACGTACTGGAGGAGGCCGCCCACGCAGGAGGGGCCGCCGAATTCGGGCCGGAGACGGTGGGCGATACCGGTGTTCTGGGCTTCCTTGCCCCTCCCGGAGGCGGAACCACAGGCATCTGGCAGGCAGGAAGCCACTACGGCAGCCAATTATTCAACGAGCCGGGCGCGCTGGCCTGGGCGGAACTCTTCACGCCCGAGCCCCAGGCCGCCGTCGGCTTCTTCCAGCAGCTTTTTGGGCATGAGGTCACCGAGTACCCGCAGGACGACGGCGGCAGCTACAGCACGCTGCTCGTCGACGGCAATGAGGTGGCCGGGATCATCCCTGCCGATGAGGGCGACGAAGCGGACTGGCAGATCTACTTCGGCACGGCAGACGTTGCCGCGGCGGCAGCGGCCGTCCAGGCAGCGGGGGGAGAGGTCCTCGTCGAGCCGGACGAGCGTCCCGCCGACGGGTCACTCGCCACCATCAGGGACCCGCAGGGCGGCGTCCTCAACCTGATCCAGACCGCCGCTTAAACGCCAAGTGCTCCCCGCCGGTGGAGGGGAGCACTCAAAGAAAGCTTTAGGCGTAGGCGTTGACCAGGCGGACAGCGCCGCCGTCCACGCCCTTGGCGCCCTGGACGTAGTCAGGTCCGGACTTGAGGATGGAGTCTGAGTCCTCGGTGACCGTGCCCATGATCCAGGACGGCAGGCCCCGTTCGTTCAGGCGCGCGACGGCGGCATCCGCGGCGTCGGCGGACACGATGGCCACCATGCCCACGCCGAGGTTCAGGGTACGTTCCAGGTCGGCCAGCGGAACGTTGCCCAGCTCGGACACCAGCTTGAAGATGGCGGGCAGTTCCCACGTGGCACGGTCCACCGTGGCCACCAGGCCCTGCGGGAGGACGCGGGCCAGGTTGGCGGCAAGGCCGCCACCGGTGACGTGGCTGAACCCATGGACGGCCGCGCCGGCGCTGACCGGGAAGGTGCGGGCCAGGTCCAGGCAGTCGGCCGCGTAGACGCGCGTGGGTTCCAGGAGTTCCTCACCCAGGGTGCGGCCCAGTTCGGAGACCTGGCGGTCCAGGGCCCAGCCGGCGTGGTTGATGACGCGGCGGACCAGGGAGTAGCCGTTGGAGTGCAGGCCGGAGGAGGCCATGCCGATCACGACGTCACCGGCGCGGACGCGGTCCGGCCCCAGCAGCGCATCGGCTTCCACGACGCCGGTGGCTGCACCGGCGACGTCGTATTCGTGTTCGCCCAGCAGGCCGGGGTGTTCGGCGGTCTCGCCGCCCACCAGGGCGGTGCCGGCCACGGAGCAGGCAGCGGCGATGCCGCGGACGATGCCGGCGATGCGCTCGGGGACCACCTTGCCGCAGGCGATGTAATCGGTCATGTAGAGGGGCTCCGCGCCCACCACCACGATGTCGTCCACCACCATGCCCACCAGGTCGAACCCGATGGTGTCGTGGATGTCCATGGCCTGGGCGATGGCGACCTTGGTGCCGACGCCGTCCGTGGAGGTGGCCAGCAGCGGCTTCTTGTAGGTCAGCAGCCGGGAGACATCGTAAAGGCCGGCGAAGCCGCCCACCCCGCCGATCACCGAGGAGTTGTGGGTTGCCTTGACGGCATCCTTCATGAGCTCGACGGCGCGGTCCCCGGCTTCGACGTCCACGCCCGCGGACGCGTAGGTGATGCCGGCGTTGTCTGCGGCAGGGCTGGCGGAGGTCATACGGAGTCCTTCTTGTCGGCGCTGGTGGCGGCGTGTACGTCGGGCACGAGGTCGGCTTCGGTCAGCAGGTTCTCGAATTCGGAGTCGGGGCCGGGATCGCAGCCCGTGGCGCCGGCCTTTTCCGCCGGGTCCTCGGTGGCGTCGACGGCCAGGGCGGCCGTTTCGCCGGGAAGGGCCGCGGGGGAGGGCTTGAGGCCGCCCAGGTCGGTGCGCTCCAGGAGGTTCTTGCCCAGTTTGTCCGCGTCCGGAAGCTTGATGGGGTACTTGCCGGTGAAGCAGGCGGTGCAGAGGCGTTCGCGCGGCTGCCGGGTGGCGCCGATCATGCCGTCCTCGGAGATGTAGGCCAGCGAGTCGGCGCCGATGGCCTGCGAAATCTCTTCGATGGTGGCGCCGTTGGCGATCAGCTCGGCGCGGGAGGCGAAGTCGATGCCGTAGAAGCAGGGCCATTGCACCGGCGGGGAGGAGATCTTGACGTGCACGGCGGCGGCGCCGGCCTCCCGGAGCATCCGGACGATGGCCCGCTGGGTGTTGCCGCGGACGATCGAGTCGTCGACCACCACCACGCGCTTGCCGCGGATCACGGACTCAAGGGCGTTGAGCTTGAGCCGGATACCCAGCTGGCGGAGGGTCTGCGAGGGCTGGATGAAGGTACGGCCCACGTAGGAGTTCTTGACGAAGCCGTGTGCGAACGGAATGCCGGATTCCTCGGCGTAACCCACGGCTGCAGGGGTGCCGGACTCCGGGACGGGGATGACGATGTCCGCTTCGTGGGTGTTTTCGCGGGCCAGCTGGCGGCCCATCTCCACGCGGGACTCGTAGACGGAACGGCCGGCGATCGCGGCGTCCGGACGGGCGAGGTAGACGTACTCGAAAACGCAACCGGCCGGCGTCGGCTCTGCAAACTTCTTGGACCGCACGCCTTCTTCGTCGATGGCGATGAACTCGCCGGGCTCGATCTCGCGGATGAAGCTGGCACCCACGGTGGCCAGTGCGGACTGTTCGGAGGCGACAACCCAGCCGCGTTCCAGGCGGCCCAGGACCAGCGGGCGGATGCCGTAGGTGTCGCGGGCTGCGTAAAGGGTGCCTTCGTCCATGAAGACGAAGCAGAAGCCGCCCTTGATCTTGGGGAGAAGCTCGGTGGCGGTCTCTTCCAGGCTCTTGCCCGGCTCACCTTCCAGCAGGGCGGTGACCAGTGCGGTGTCCGAGGTGTTGCCCTGCTTCATTTCGCCGGTGAGCTGCCCGCCGTTGCGCTCCGTGATCATGGCGTTGAGTTCGGCGGTGTTGGTCAGGTTGCCGTTGTGCGCCAGGGCCACCGTGCCGGTGGAGGTGGCGCCCAGGGTGGGCTGCGCGTTGGCCCAGTGGCTGGCGCCGGTGGTGGAGTAGCGGCAATGGCCCACGGCCAGATGCCCGGTCAGGGTGTTCAGCGTGGTCTCGTCGAAGACCTGGGATACGAGGCCCATGTCCTTGTAGACGTTGATCCGCTTGCCGTCGCTGGTGGCTATGCCAGCCGACTCCTGACCGCGGTGCTGCAGTGCATACAGCCCGTAATAGGTAAGTTTTGCTACTTCTTCACCGGGTGCCCAAACACCGAAGACGCCACAGGCATCCTGGGGTCCTTTTTCGCCGGGAAGAAGATCATGGGAAAGTTTGCCATCGCCGCGTGCCACTGATCGATTATCGCACGTTATGGGGTATGACTTTCCCCCGCTTCAGTTTGTGACCCGGCTAGCCCTGGGGATCGGTGTCCGGTTCCGAGTCCGGGACGGCCTCCACGACGGCCCGTTCCTGCCGCCTCACGCTGCGGCGGTCCAGGACCAGCGCCAGCAGGGCGCCAAGCAGGGCGCCGCCAGCCGCAAACATCACCATGAAGAATCCGAAGACGGCGCCGGGGTCGAAGGTTGCGTCGCCGGGCAGCGCGTAAGCCACCACTGCGGCGGCGATAATGCCTGCCAGTGCACCCACAATCAAGAAAGGAACGTACTTGGGTGCGCGGCGGACGGTCACTTCGCGCCGCTCGGCAGGGTTTTCGTGAAAAGCCATGACATCCAGCCTACTGCCGGACGAAACAGCGGGTGTAACGGGTCCGTCGCCGTCCGTCCCTGGAGACACGCGCCGAATCCAGGACTCGATCCTGATAGCCACGCAGGCTGTAACTGATATATCTATTGACACAAAGTGTGGCCAGTGTCATATTCTGCTGTGAGCACTATGCGCAACAAGTTGTGCCATGCGCAATTCGACGCGTCCAGCTTTGCGGCAATGACGTGGTCCCCGGAGGTGGCATGTCGGCTAGATTGGCACTTGGTGCCGACTCACCGGATCCGGCCGGATCCAGGAAAGGAACACAAGAACCATGGTCCATAAAGTTCAAGCCGTCGTTGTCCGGGAGAAGAACGCCCCGGTGTCGCTGGAGACCATCCTGGTGCCGGATCCCGGCCCGGGGGAGGCCCTGGTGGACATCCTGACCTGCGGAGTCTGCCACACGGACCTGCACTACAAGCAGGGCGGCATCGGCGATGACTTCCCGTACCTGCTGGGCCATGAGGCCACCGGTGTGGTCTCTGCAGTTGGTCCGGACGTGACGTCCGTGGCGCCGGGTGACCGGGTCATCCTGAACTGGCGCGCCGTGTGCGGCGAGTGCCGGGCGTGCGCCAAGGGCCAGCCGCAGTACTGCTTCAACACCCACAACGCCACCCAGAAGATGACGCTTGAGGACGGCACGGTCCTCTCTCCCGCCCTGGGCATCGGTGCCTTCGCGGAAAAGACTCTGGTCGCTGCCGGGCAGTGCACCAAGGTGGACCCCGACGTCGACGCGGCCGCGGTGGGCCTGCTGGGCTGCGGCATCATGGCCGGCATCGGGGCTGCGATCAACACCGGCGAGGTCAAGCGCGGGGAATCCGTGGCAGTGATCGGCTGCGGCGGTGTGGGCATCGCCGCGATCGCCGGCGCGAAGTTGGCGGGAGCGACGACGATCATCGCCGTTGACATCGACGACAACAAGATTGAGATGGCCAAGTCCCTCGGCGCCACCCATGGCGTGAACTCCAAGCAGGAGGACGCGGTGGAGGCCATCCGTGCACTGACGGGAGGCCACGGGGCCGACGTGGTGATTGACGCCGTCGGCCGTCCCGAAACGTACAAGCAGGCGTTCTACGCCCGCGACCTCGCCGGCCGCGTGGTCCTGGTGGGCGTCCCGACGCCGGAGATGCAGCTGGAGCTGCCGCTGCTGGATGTCTTTGGCCGCGGCGGATCGCTGAAGTCCTCCTGGTACGGCGACTGCCTGCCCTCCCGGGACTTCCCAATGCTGGTATCCCACTACAAGCAGGGCAACCTGGACCTGGACGCGTTCGTGTCCGAGCGCATCACCATCGACCAAGTGGAGGAGGCCTTCGGCAAGATGCACGAGGGCAAGGTCCTGCGCTCCGTGGTGGAAATCTGATGGCGGTCACCATCGAGAACCTGGTCACCTCGGGCACTTTCTCGCTCGACGGCGGCACCTGGGACGTGGACAACAACGTCTGGATCGTGGGCAACGACGAGGAATGCGTCATTATCGATGCGCCCCACGATGCCGCCGCGATCATCAACCAGGTCCGCAGCCGGAAGGTCAAGGCCATCCTGCTGACCCACGCACACAACGACCACATCGGTGCCGCCCGGGAGGTTGCTGACGCCCTGGGCGCCCCGGTCCTCCTGAACCAGGAGGACCTGGTGTTGTGGGAGCAGGTCTACCCGGACGCGAAGCCGGACCGCTACCACTCCGACGGGGACCTCTTCGAAGTGGGAGGGGCAACCCTGAAGGCCATCCACACACCGGGCCACTCCCCGGGGTCCACCTGCTTCTACCTCGAAAGCGAAGGAACGGTATTTACCGGGGACACGCTGTTCAATGGCGGCCCGGGTGCCACCGGCCGGTCCTACAGCGACTACCCCACCATCCTGACTTCCATCCGCGAACGGCTGCTCACCCTCCCGGCCGAGACCGTGGTCCGCACCGGCCATGGCGGGGACACCACCATCGCGGCGGAGCAGGAAACGCTGGCGAAGGTTCCGGAGTAGCGGAAATCGGCAACGAGTGCCCTGGAGGCGCGCCGGGATTCCGGCGTGCCTCCACTGCAAATGAACAATTGAGCCGTCACGGGAGTTCCCGGGTGCCGGCGAGGAAGTTGGAACAATGAAGTTCGGCAAACAGCCTGCCCCCGTCGCGGACATCAACGAGGACAACCTCGAAGTCCACAAGCCCAAGACCGAGGCCGCCGGCGTCAAGGCCGTCATGGTGGCACTGGAGCGCGCGGTGGCGCAGGCAGGCGTGACCCGCACGGCACATTCCCTGCTCCGGCTGAACCAGCGCGGCGGGTTCGACTGCCCCGGCTGCGCATGGCCGGAGTCGGACAAAAAGCGCAAGACTGCCGAGTTCTGCGAGAACGGTGCCAAGGCCGTGGCCGAGGAGAACACCCTGCGGACCGTGGGCGCGGAGTTCTGGGCCAAGCACTCCATTGCCGAACTCTCAGGGAAGACCGAGTACTGGCTGGGGAACCAGGGCCGGCTCAGTGAACCGATGGTGATCCGCGAGGGTGATACCCACTACTCACCGATCTCCTGGGCTGACGCCTTCGAGCTGATCGGAGAGCACCTCCGGGCGACCACCCCGGACCGCAGCGTCTTCTACACCTCCGGGCGCACCGCGAACGAGACCGCGTTCCTGTACCAGCTGTTCGCTCGGGCCCTGGGCACCAACAACCTGCCGGACTGCTCCAACATGTGCCATGAGTCCTCCGGATCGGCGCTGAACCCGACCATCGGCATCGGCAAGGGCACCGTGTCCCTCGACGACATCCACGACTCCGAACTGATCTTTGTCGTCGGTCAAAACCCCGGCACCAACCACCCGCGCATGCTCTCTGCGCTGAAGGAGTGCAAGGACAAGGGCGGCAAGGTGGTGGCCGTGAACCCGCTGCCCGAGGCCGGACTGTTCAACTTCAAGGACCCGCAGACCATCTCGGGCGTGGTGGGCGGCGGCACCCCGCTCGCCGACGAATACCTGCAGATCAAGGTGGGCGGCGACCTCGCGCTGTTCCAGGCGCTGGGCCACCTGCTCCTGGAGGCTGAGGAACAAAACCCGGGAACCGTCGTCGACCATTCCTTCATTGCCGCGCAGACGGACGGGTTCGACGCCTACCGCGACGCCCGCCGCACCCTCGACTGGGATGAGACCGAGAAGGCCACGGGCCTCTCCCGCGCGCAGATCGAGAAGGTTGCGGGGATGCTGGTGGCGTCCAAGGCCTCGATCTTCTGCTGGGCGCTGGGCGTGACGCAGCAGCCGCACTCGGTGGACACCATCAAGGAGATGGTCAACGTCCTGCTGCTCCAGGGCAACTTCGGCAAACCCGGCGCCGGCGCCTGCCCCGTCCGCGGGCACTCCAACGTCCAGGGCGACCGGACCATGGGCATCTGGGAAAAGCCGAAGGAATGGCTCCTCTCGGCACTGGATTCCGAGTTCGGCATCTCATCCCCGCGGCACCACGGCTACGACGCCGTTGAGTCGATGGAGGCGTTCGAGCGCGACGAGGTGGACGTCTTCGTGTCCATGGGCGGCAACTTCTCGCTGGCGTGCTCTGACACTGAAGCGTTGGAGGCGGGCATGCAGCGGATCGGGCTGACCGTGCACATCTCCACCAAGCCCAACCGCTCCCACATTGTGCACGGCCGCACCTCGCTGATCCTGCCCACGCTGGGCCGCACGGACAAGGACGACAAGCACCCCAAGGGCGCCCAGTTCCTGTCCGTGGAGGACTCCATGTCTGTGGTCCACTCCACCCAGGGACGCCTCACGCCGGTCTCCGAGCACCTGCTCGCCGAACCCGTGATCGTGGCCCGGATGGCCGAGGCTACCTTCGGCCCGGACCACTCCGTGGACTGGCGCGGCATGGCCGAGGACTACGACGTGATCCGCGACCACATCGCCCGCGTCCTGCCGGGGTTCGAGGACTTTAACGCCCGGGTCCGCACCAAGAACGGGTTCGTGCTGCCCAACCCGCCGCGCGACACCCGCTCCTTCGCCACGGACATCGGCCGCGGCCGGTTCACGGTCAGCCCCCTTGAGTACCTGACGCCGCCGCCGGGCCACCTGGTGCTGCAGACCATCCGAAGCCACGACCAGTACAACACCACGTTCTACGGCCTGGACGACCGCTACCGCGGCATCTCCGACGGCCGCCGCGTGATCCTGATCCACCCGGAGGACCTCGCTGAATCGGGCTTCCAGGACAGGGAACTGGTCGATGTGGTGAGCACCTTCCAGGGCGTGGACCGCAGGGCGGACAAGTTCCGCCTGGTGGCGTACCCAACTGCCAGGGGCTGCGCCGCCGCGTACTTCCCGGAGGCCAACGCACTGGTCCACAAGGAAAACGTGGCCCGCGTGTCCAATACGCCGGGTTTCAAGGCAATGTTCGTCCGCTTCGAGCCGCATCGGGGTGGGGCAGCGGTGGCCGAAGAGTCCGCGGGGGCGCTGGCCGGAACGCACTCTTAGCCCCACCGCGGCGGGTTGGCTGCGCCGGTGCGCAGACTAACGACGGCGGCAGTCCCGCAGGTGCCGGGTGTCGCCGTCGCTGTTGGCCCAACCAGGTTTTACACTGGGTGGTTCCCGTCTGGACCGGCTTCCGGGTCCGGGTCCTTGCCATAGCCGCTGGCTGAGGCAAGCCCGGCTACCTGCTGCCCGGCATTCGTCTGGCCTGGCGCGAACTGGTCCTCCTGGACGTCCTGCGGTGGCTCCTCAGACCCGGGCGCCACATTCTTCCGCGCAGGGCCGCATTAACCTCGCCGTCTCAGGCGGATGGCGGGTGCAGGACCCGGTCCAGCCAATCTTCTGCCGGGGATAGCTGGAAGTGAACGAGATCCGGAACAGCGCCAAGCGGACTGCCTTCCTTTGGCGCCCGGCCGCGGTTTTGGAGATTCGGCCAGCGTGGTGGTTCCCAGTCCTGGTGTTCGCTTTGGTAGTGGCGGCCGGTGGGTGAGGTCTAGCCGGGTGGTTCGTTCTTGGTGGCGGGGGTGGGTTTCCAGGCGGTGGTGTGGCGGAGTTTGTGGTGTTTCGGGCAGGGCTGTCCCAGGTTGCTGATTCCGGTGGTGCCGCCGTTGGCCCAGGCGAGGATGTGGTCGGCGTCGTTGTCCAGGGAGTTGTTGCTGCAGCCCGGGAACGGGCATTTGCCGTCCCGCATCCGCAGCCAGGCCCGCATGGCTTTGGTGACCCGGTAGCTTGTCCGGCCGATTTCCAACGGTGCCCCGTCCCGCGGGTCCACCAGCACCCGGTAGAACGAGCCCGCACCGCCAGCGACGAGTGCCCGGGCCATTGACGGTGGGATGGGGCCGCACCCGTCCAGCACCGCCGGTTCATCGGTCTGGCCCATCAGCGAGAACACCGGGACCGTGACCAGCACCTGCGCCCGGATACCCGACGACGGCTGGTCGGTTCCGGCGCCGTTGCCGGTGCTGGTGCCGCTGGTGAGGATCGCCTCGGCGAAGGTGTCGGCCCGGAGTTGGGGCATGCTGCGGGGCTCGTCGGGTCCCTGCATGCCCCGGGCGGCCGCGGTGAGCCGGTTCCACCCGGCCAGGGCCTGGTCCGCGGGAAGGTACGCGGACAGCCAGGCCATCCCGTCCTGGTCCGGGCGGAACTCCACCCGCCGGTCCGCGACCCCTTTGGCGTGGCGTTTTTCGATGGACCCGGCCTGGTGGCGTTCCCGCCAGGTCCGGGCCTTGGCCTTGAACCGGTGCGCCGGCAACTGCCCCACCGGGCACCCCCGCGCCGGGTCCGGGGCGTCCGGGTCAAGGAAATGGGCTTCCAACGCCGCAGCCCCGGCAGGATCAAGGCACGCTGTCTCGTCCGCCATCACCACCGCGTGGCTCCAGGAGATCGCCCCGGCCTGCAACGCCTCCAATGTCCGCGGCAACGTCGCCGTGACCGCGTGCGAGGTGACCAGGAACGACGACGCCGCCCGCGGACCCAGGGCCAGCACACACCCGATCTCCGCCGCGACCGCCATCTCCTGCGCCCGCACCGGAACATCCGGCCCCGCAACAGCAGCGGCGCTCTCCACATACCCAACCGCCGCTTTGGCCTTCAACGCAGCGATCCCGGCCTCCACCTCACGGGACCCGGCCAGAATCTCCAGGCAACCATCCGCCAAACCACCCAGAGGGTCAGCCACAGAAAAAGGCACCGCACCGGCCCCATCCACCTCAGCATTCAGCGCCGCAAGGGCAGCACGGATCTCCCCAAACGCCCTCGCCACCGCTGCCTTCCCCATAAACCCATCATGACAAAGGGGTACGACATTCAGAGGGGCCGGGTGCGGTCGCTAAACAGTGGCTCCGTCATTGAGCCGCGCCGGCCGTGAACGGGGGCGGCCCCGGGCCGAATACGCGATCATGAGTCCTGCCGTCGCCGCCCCGCCCGCGTATGTCCACGGTGAGGCCCAGGACCCTTCGGGGGTGGGAAGGGCAAAAGCGATGACGACGGCGGCCACGGCCAAAAGGACCTCAATGGCCGCCTGCAGCGGCCTGGCCCGGTACCCAGGGTAGGCCAGCCGGACCAGGGGGATGACCGGGAGAAGGAACAATCCGAGGCTGACGACCGGGTAGATGGCGTTGAAAGTGAAGATCAGCAGGCCCAGCACCAGCAGGCCAAAGAACTTCAGCACGTCGAGGGCCCGGAGCGGATTGGCCGGCGTCCACCGGCTCAGCAGCAGTCCCCATGCAGGGAGCCCGAGCAGCCAGCCGCCTGCCCAGACGCCGGCGTTCAGCAGTGCCAGGGGCACCAGCAGGGCCCCGGGCAGCAGGAAGGCCGCCGCCTGCCGGAGGTACGCCCCCTCCCGGGGCGGGCCGAAGATGCACGCCCCGATCAGCAGGTACGCCGCCACGTACCAGGGCAGCAGCTGGATCACCGGCCCGCGGGCCGGCCCGAATATCAGGAGCGTCAGTGAGGTCACCATGACGCACACGGCGGCGAACGTCCAGGCGCGGCGGGCAGGCCGCTGATTCACGGCAGGGACGCGCGGATGTCGTGCGGCCACTTCCTGTCGTGGGCTGCCATTGCCTTCCCGCATATCCCGCTCGTTTGCTGGTTGCCGAACACCATAAAACCCCCAATTTTTGGTTGTCGAGGTGATTCTACGGCCTTGACCCACGGCGGAGGGCACCATCCAGAGGGCACGAAAAAGGTGGTTGGGCCTGCCGGTCTCAAGCAGGCCCAACCACCAGATTTCGTCGGCTCAACCGCCGGGAAGGTCAGCCGCGGAGGCGCTCCATTCCCGGGTCAAAGAGCGGCTCTGCGCTGACGGTGGCGGCTACGCGCCGGCCGAAGTACTCGATCTCCACGGAGTCGCCTTCAGTCACCGACGTGGGCAGCCAGGCATAGGCGATGGGCTTGCGGACGGTGAAGCCGTACGCCGCACTGGTGACGTAACCAACGGCTTCCCCGGCCACGTACACCGGTTCCTTGCCCAGCACCACCGACGTGCCGTCGTCGACCGTCAGGCACCGCAGCGTCTTGGCTGCCGGCTGTTCCCTGCGGACCGCCAGCGCCTCGGCACCCACAAAACCGGTCTTGTCCTTGGCCACGGAGAAGCCCAGCCCGGCCTGGTACGGGTGGTGCTCGGTGGTCATGTCCGTGCCCCACAGCCGGTAGCCCTTCTCCAGGCGCATGCTGTTGAAGGCGCCGCGTCCGGCGGCGATGATGCCGTGCTCCCGGCCGGCCTCGAACAGCAGGTCCCACAGCTTCAGCCCGTACTCTGCGGTGGTGTAGAGCTCCCAGCCGAGCTCGCCGACGTAGGAGAGCCGCATCGCGGTGACGGGGATGCCGCCCACCGAAATCTCCTTGGTCCGGAAGTACTTCAGGCCGTCGTTGGTGAGGTCGTCCGTGCTGACCTTGCCGATGACCTCGCGTGCCAGCGGGCCCCACAAGCCGATGCAGCAGGTGCTGCCGGTGATGTCGGTGACGTGCGCCCACTGGGAGGGATCGGCCGCTGACTGCCGGCGGGCCTCGACCCGGAGGTAGTCGAAGTCGACGTTGCTGTTCACGCCCAGCTGGAACTCTTCCTCAGCGAGCCTGGCCACGGTCACGTCGCTGCGGATGCCGCCGTCGTCCGCCAGCAGCAGGCAGTACGTCACGGCACCTGGCTTCTTGGCGATGTTGCCCGTGCTGAGCCGGTGCAGCAGTGCCTGTGCGCCGGGGCCGGTGACGGAGAGGCGCTTCAGCGGCGTCATGTCGAAAAGTCCGACGGCGGTACGCGTCTTCCACGCTTCGGCGGCGGAGATGGGGGAGTGGAACATCGCGGACCACGTGTCCCGCTCCGGCGCCTGCCACTCGGCCGGAAGCTCCTCAAGGAGCCCGCGGTTGGCTTCAAACCAGTGCGGGCGCTCCCAGGCGGCGGACTCCAGGAAGAAAGCCCCGAGTTCCTTCTGGCGGACGTTGAACGGGCTGACGCGCAGGTCCCGCGGCGATTCGCGGGGCTGCAGCGGGTGCATGACATCGTAGATCTCCACGAAGTTCTGCTGTGAGGTCTCGCTGACGTACGCGTCGGAGGTCTGGACCTTCTCGAAACGGGTCAGTTCGCAGCCGTGCAGGTCGGTCTGCGGCTGGCCGTCGATGATCAGCTCTGCCATGGCCTTGGCAACGCCGGCCGAGTGCGTGACCCAGACGGCCTCGGCCACGAAGAAGCCCTCAAGGTCCGGCGCTTCGCCCATGAGCGGGCCGCCGTCCGGGGTGAAGGAGAAGATGCCGTTGAAACCGTCCTGGATTTCGGTGCTGCGCAGTGCCGGCAGCAGGTCCTGGCTGTCCTCCCATGCGGGCACGAAGTCTTCGAGGGTGAAGTCCAGGCGGGAGGGCATCCGGTGGTCGGACATGTCCTCGGCTGAGACCTTCGGCAGTGCGGACATGTCCACGGGCATCGGGCGGTGGGCGTAGCTGCCGATGCCGATGCGGTCGCCCCATTCGCGGTAGTACAGGTCCTTGTCCTGGTAGCGCAGGATGGGCTTGCTGGCGCCGTTGGGGAGCTCGTTGACGTTCTCGAGTTCGGCAAGGGGCGTGGTGATGGCGTACTGGTGGGCCAGCGGCAGCAGCGGCACTTCCAGGCCCACCATCCGGCCGAGTTCACGGCCCCAGAACCCTGCGCAGGACACCACGATGTCGGCAGGGATGACACCGGAGGAGGTTTCGACGCCGGTGACCTTGCCGCCCTCCTGGGCGATGCCGGTGACGGTGGTGGAGCCGCGGTAGGTGACGCCGCGTTCGCGCGTGCGCTCGATCAGCAGCTGCACCGCACGGGCCGCCAGCGCGAGTCCGTCGGTGGGGATGAGCAGGCCGCCCAGGACCTCGCGGCCGCCGGTGAGCTTGCCGGTGTTCAGCAGCGGGTAGATCTTTTCGCATTCGTCGGCGTCGACGATCCTGCTTTCGACACCCCAGGAGGTCATGACGCCCATCTTGCGCTTGAGGTCGGCCAGGCGCTCGGGAGTGGTTGCCAGCTCCAGGCCGCCTACCTGGTTGAAGCAGGACTCGCCGTCCTTGCCCAGGGCCAGGAGCTTGTTCACGGTGTACGTGGCGAATTCCGTCATGGTCCTGGACGGATTGTTTTGGAACACGAGGCCGGGGGCGTGCGACGTGGAGCCGCCTGCGAGCTCCAGCGGGCCCTGTTCGACGACGGTGATGCCGTTCCAGCCGCGGCTTGCCAGCTCGTCGGCGAGGTTGGTACCGACGATGCCGGCTCCGATGATGACGACGCGGGGTGATGCGCTCATGATGTTGGGTTCTCCTGGTTGCTGCTGGAATCCGCCTGACCGGGTGATGGGATTTGCTTCGCTATGAGCAACGCGCATCACTATATGCAACAGAGTGTCTCAGCTCACATGGGATGTCAAGGGTTTCCTGCTTTGTTGCGGGGATGGGCGGCGCTGTGTCCGCAAGCGGCAAAGAGGCCCCCGCCGCTGGTGCGGCGAAGGCCTCTTTGGTGCAGCTCCGGTTATCCGGCGGCGCGGGGCCGTCCGGTCCCGGGGTCAGTGGGAAACGTCTGCTGAGATCTCGGCAAGGGTGCGCCCCTTCGTCTCAGGCGCGAGCCATTGCGAAAGGATTGCGCCGAGCAATGCGACGACGGCGGCCACCACCATGCTTGGGCCCAAGCCGATGTTACTGATTGCCCACGGCAGGGCGAAGGTGCCGAGTGCGGCTCCGATGCGGCTGAAAGCCGCGGCGAAGCCCATGCCGATGCCGCGCAGGGGGGCGGGGAATACCTCGGCCGGATAGACCTGCGTCAATGTGGTGTAGCCGGCATTGAAGAAGGAGAACGCGAGGAACAGGGCGAGCACGAGGATCGCTGGTGCGTCCGCCCAGATGCCGATGACCAGCAGGATGCCTGCGCAGAGCCACTGTCCGGGCACGGTGAGGATTCGGCGGCCCAGCTTGTCAATCAGAAGCACGGTGGTGACAACACCCGCGGCCGCAAGTGCGGACAGGCCGACTCCACCGGCCCAGCCGCCGCCGAAGCCGAATTGGCTGAGCACGTCGTCGGCGAAGGTCGCGATCGCAAAGTACGGAGTGACCGCGCAGAACCAGAAACCCGCGGTGAACAGGGTGGTCCGCCAGTGCTCCCTCGAGAACAACATTCCAAAGGAGGCGTTCTTGATCGTGGTCCTGCCCTTCGCGGCCTGGGCCTCCTGGAGCATCCTCAGATCGATCTCCTCGGTGATGCTGTTGTGCATCTGTGGCGATTCGACGTATTTGTGGGCGATCGCGAGTGCTTCCTCACGCCGTCCCTTCGTGATGAGCCAGCTCGGTGATTCGGGGAGGCCTATGCGGGCGATGAAAAGAACGAATGCCAGTATCGTGCTCGTGCCGATGACAAGGCGCCAGGGGGTGCCGGCGTCGTGCAGGAGAGTGCCAATGATGAATGCCATCATGAAACCGACGTACCAGGCGATCAGGGTCAGCCCGAGCAACCGTCCGCGGAGCTTTGGAGGGGAGAACTCTGACAGCAGTGGCCCTCCGATGGAGTACTCGCCGCCGATCGCGACGCCCATCAGGAATCGGATGAGCGCCAACTGGATTACGGCGCCGTCTCCGGAGGTTACGAAGAACTGGGCAGCTGAGGCCACCAGGAACAGCCCCATGTCCACGAGGAACATGGGCTTGCGTCCGAACTTGTCAGTAGCCCAGCCGGCCAGCGGGGAGCCGATGAAGATACCTGCCAGGGGGCCTGCAGCGATCATGCCCAGCGACAGTGCGTCGAGCTGGAGATCTGACCGCATGGGTCCGGTGACGGGGCCGATGATTCCGAGGATGTAGCCGTCGAGGAACATCCCGCCGATGAAGACCGCGACAAGCCGCACCATGAAGCGGCGTTTGAACCTGGAGCTGGTCTCTTTTGATGAGGAGGTGTCGACGGTTGCCGTCGTCTTGGTCGGATTGATCATTAAGATTCGTTCCCTTCCGGCTTCAGCGCAAACCGCTGAAGGTGCCAGAGCGCTGTTTCCTGGACCCACGGACAGGCTTCGGCGTCGTTCCCCGGTTCCGGCGCCCTGCGCTGCTTTGATCGATGGTGCTGCCATCCCTGATAGTCATAGACAGTTTCCTTTGGTGATCTGGCGCTGCCGCATGATGCTGGCAGCCGTTGTGCGGCCGATGCACGGGCCAGGGCCCCTTTCGGATCGGCCATCATGAATTCGTTCGTCTGTTCCCCAAAGTCATCACGGGTGGAGCCGGGGGGACGGGAGGAGCGTATCCGGGCGAGCTTCGTTCCGTGATGATCAACAACCTTCGCTGTATGCAACAAAATCGTGCGCCAGCTCACATTCAATGTCAAGAGTGTGACCCCCTAAAGGCGAAGTGTGTAGGCGCTCCTGCTGGGTACTCCGGGGCACACCAAAGGCCCTGACCGCTGGGACAGGGAGACCTCTGCCATATCGAGGGCCTGGTGAGGGGGGAAGCAGGGCAAACCTCTGCGTCAGGGTGGGTTGGCGGCCTCCGCCCCGGGGGTCCTTGGGGTTTCTGGTGCTGCCCACGGAAGCGGGAGCACGGGAACGGGTCCCCCCGAGTCAACGCCCTGGGGAGGAACGGCCATGACCGCGTCGGCCCAGGCAAGCCCGCGCATCATGCCGGGCCCGGTGTGCTGGACGGGGAACGCAAGGCCGGACAGGAAGCGGCAGGGGACCAGGCGTGTCCTTCCCGGATCGCCCTCAAGGTCGCAGCCGGACATCATGAGCTGCAACGGAGGCGGCTGCGCGCCCCCAAGCGAGGCGATCAGGGGTGCGCCGACAGTGAGCAGGGCCATCACGGCCGCCAGGGGATTGCCCGGAAGACCGATCACGAACCGGCCGTCCGGAAGCCCGGCGAGCACGGCCGGATGGCCGGGACGCATCGCGATGCCGTCCACCAGCAGCTGGCCGCCCAGGGCATCGATGGCGGCACGGAAATGGTCCGTCCCTGACTTACCGGTGCCACCGGTGGTGATGATGACATCTGCGCCGCCGGCGGGCAGGACGGGGCTGTCCAGGGCATCCAGCCAGCTGCCAAAGGAATCACCGATTCTTTGCGGGCTCCCGGCAACACCGCCGAGGAGGGACACCACGTTTCCCAGTTGCGGGCCGAAGGTGTCACGGACCTGCCCGGGGGCCGGGACACCCTGCGTCACCACTTCAGCCCCGGTGAGTACGACGGCGACAGCGGGCCGGGCGCGGACCTGCACGGTGTCGTGCCCTGCCGCCGCAGCCAGGGCCACCTGCGCGGGATTGAGGACAGTGCCGGCAGGTAGGAGTACCTCCCCTGACCGGGCTTCCTGCCCGGCGGGACGGATGTGCTGGCCGCTGCGCGCCTCGCCGGCCTTCGCCTCCGGGCGGAGTGTCAGGACCTGGTTGCCGTTGGTGTCCCGTGCGGCCAGGCCGCTTTCCTTCCGCAGGACGGCATCGGCGCCGTGTGGTACCAGGCCGCCGGTGGAAATCACGGCGGCACTGTTTGCGGGTAAAAATCTGTTGCCTTCGCGGGGCAGGGATCCTTGCTGGCCGGATCCGGCCAGCAGCCAGGGGCCCGGTCCGTTCACGGCCCAGCCGTCCATCGCGGACGAGGCATAGTGCGGCAGGTCCTGGAGTGCGGTGACGTCCCGGCTCAAGGTCCGCCCAATGGCGTCAGCGAGCGGGACGGCCACGGGCGGGAGCGGACTGGCCGAGCCGAAGGCGACATGGCGCGCTTCGGACCACGGTATGCAGCCCCGTTCCGGGATGGGGCCCGGCGCGGGACCCGGCACGGCTGTACTCCTGGAAACGGTGGCTGTGGGTCCATTGGCAGGCATACGGGCCTCCTCCTTGCTGTTTCACCGGCAAATGCCGGCTGCGGGGCACCGTTTTTCGTAAACGGTGCTTCGATGAGGAATACCTCCCCAGGTCTTAGGCCCACCGAAGCACCTTTTACGAAAAACGGGACACCCGTTGCTGACGCTGTGCCCTTCCTAGCCCGCCGCTTCCAGGACCTGGGCCTCCACGGCTTCGGACTCCAGCGGCGTGGAGGACGATTGCCGGCGCGCGGCCTCCACGGTGTGCAGGAGCAGCAGTGCCGTGGTCACGGAGCCGACGCCGCCAGGAACGGGGGTGAGCCCCGCTGCGGTCCCGGTGACGCTGGCTTCGTCCACATCACCCACCAGCGAGCCGTCGGCAAGGACGTTCGTGCCGACGTCGACCACGACCGTCCGGGAGGAGACGTGGCTGCCAGTCAGCAGCCCGGCGCGGCCGGCCGCGACCACCACGACATCGGCATCCTTGGTGTAGCGCTCCAGCGGACCCGACCTGGAATGGCAGACCGTCACGGCGGCATCGCGTGCCAGCAGGAGGAGGGACAGCGGCTTGCCCACAACGGCGGACCGGCCCACCACCACCACATCCTTGCCCGCCACGGGAACCTGGTAGTGGTCAAGGATTTCGACGACGGAGCGCGCGGTAGCGGGAGCAAAGGCCGGCTGGCCGACGGCCAGCCGTCCCAGGCTCAGCGGATTGGCGCCGTCAATGTCTTTTTCCGGGCTGATGAGGCCTACCAGGTTGTCGGTCCGGACACCCTCCGGCAGTGGGGTTTGCAGGATGATGCCGTTCACGGACGGTTCGGCGCTCAGGTCCCGCAGGACCCTGGCCAGCGCCGGTTCCGTTGCATCATGGCCAAGGTCGATGATCCGGCAGCCGATTCCGGCGCGATCCGCTGCCCGCTCGATGGAACGGACGTACCAGCGCGTCGACTCATCGGCGGTCGCCATGACCACCGCAACAACCGGTCGGACGCCGTCCCGTTCAAGCGACCGGACCTGGTCCTGGACCTCCTGCTGGAACAAACCGGCCAAAGGCTTTCCGGATAGTACTGCTGTGCTCAACCCAGGATCCTTTCGCGAACGCGGGCCGAGAGGGCATCTGCCGCCAGGACCACTTTCTCTTCAATGCCGTCCGTCTGTTGGGCAAGCAGCGCGCGTGCCTCCGGATCCTTGACCGCAACGACGTTGATGTCGATATTGACGCGCGCCGTGGTGGCAGCTGCGCGGGCGGCGTCAGCGGCCGCCGCAACGTCGCTGATGACGTTGGCGTTGGCGATGCCGAACAGTTCGGTGGCGAGGTCCACGATGGCCCCCGACAGCTTGATGAGCCGGGCAGGGGTCTGTGCTGCCTGGATGAGCGCGGCCTGGATCCCGGCCGCCCGGGCGGCCTTGAGGTCGTCAGTGCCGGACGGGAGCTTGTAGGAGTCGATGACTGCCTGGAAGGCCTGTTCATCCGCTTCAGCCAGGCGCAGTGCCTCGGTGACAAGGTCGTCGGCGGCCTGGGTGATGCGCCCTACCAGTGGTGCATGCTCTTCGTATTTGGCGCCGGTGGTGTAACGCGCCACCATGGCCACCAGGGCGGCGCCCTGGGCCGCGTGCAGGGCCGCGGCGGCGCCCCCGCCCGGCGTCGGCTGCTTTGCGGCCAACCGGGCGAGGTAGCTGCTGACTGTTTCTGAACTGATCATGGTGCTAGCCGCGGAGCCGGGTCATGGTGGGGTCGTACAGCGGGTCCTGGGTGACCGTAGCGACGATCCGGCGTCCGAAGTACTCGATTTCCACGGAGTCGCCGATCGAGACTTCCGCGGGCAGGTAGGAGTAGGCAATGGGCTTGCGGACGGTGTAGCCGTAGGCGGCGCTGGTGACGTAGCCCACCGCCTGGTCCTTGTAGAACACCGGCTCCTTGCCCAACACCAGGCTGCGGCCGTCGTCGACCGTCAGGCAGCGCAGGCGCCGCGCGGAGTTTTCTTCGGTGCGTCCCTCCAGGGCTGCCTTTCCGACGAAGTTGTCCTTGGCCATCTTCATGGCGAAGCCCAGGCCGGCCTCGAAGGGGTCGTGCTCGGTGGTCATGTCGGTGCCCCAGGAGCGGTAGCCCTTTTCCAGGCGGAGGGAACTGAAGGCGGCGCGGCCCGCGGCGATGATGCCGAACGGCTGGCCGGCCTTCCACAGCGCGTCCCAGAGGCGCTGGCCGTTGTCGGCGCTGGTGTAGAGCTCCCAGCCCAGCTCGCCGACGTAGGACAGGCGCATGGCCGTGACGGGCACGCCACCGATGACGACATTCTTGGACCGGAAGTACTTCAGGCCGTCGTTGGTGAAGTCGTCGCTGCTGACCGCGCCGACCACTTCACGGGCCAGGGGGCCCCAGAGGCCGATGCAGCAGGTGCCGCCGGTGGTGTCGCGGACCTGGACCCAGTCTTCGGCGCTGCCGCTTTCTGTCTGGTGCCGGGCAGCCCGGTCGAAGTAGGCGGTGTCGATGTTGCCGTTGGCGCCGAGCTGGAAGGTCTGCTCGTCGAGGCGGGCCACGGTGATGTCGCTTCGGACGCCGCCCTGCTCGTCCAGCAGGAGCGTGTAGGTGACGGCTCCGGGCTTCTTGTTCATTTCCGCAGTGGTCAGTTCCTGCAGCAGCTTCAGGGCGCCGGGTCCGGAGATTTCGAGGCGCTTGAGCGGGGTCATGTCGTACATGGCGACGGCGGTGCGCGTCTTCCATGCCTCGGCCGCGGCAATCGGCGAGCTGAACATGCCGGACCAGGAGTCGCGGGCCGGCGGCTGCCAGTCTGCGGGCATCTCCTTGAGGAGCTCTGCGTTGGCCTCGAACCAGTAGGGGCGTTCCCAGCCGGCGCCTTCCAGGAAGTAGCCGCCCAGCTGTTTGTGACGGGCGTGGAAGGGGCTGACGCGCAGGTTGCGCGGGGAGAGCTTGGGCTGCAGCGGGTGCAGGACGTCGTAGATCTCCACGAAGTTCTGCTGCGAGGTTTCGCTGACGTACTCGGGGGTCAGCTGGACGTCCTCGAAGCGGTGGATGTCGCAGTCGCCCAGGTCGATGGAGGACTTGCCGTCCACCAGGAGCTCGGCCACGGCGCGGGCGATGCCCGCCGAGTGGGTGACCCAGACGGCTTCGGCCACGAAGAAGCCGTCCAGTTCCTTGGACTCGCCCACCAGCGAGCCGCCGTCCGGAGTGAAGGAGAAGATGCCGTTGAAGCCGTCCTCGATCTCGCTTTCGCGCAGGGCCGGCAGGATCTGCTTGGTGGCCTCCCAGGCGGGGAGGAAGTCCTCGAGGGTGAAGTCCAGCCGGGACGGCATGTTGTGCTCGCTGATCTCATTCGGCTTGAAGCTGCCGAGCTCGTCCAGGTCCACGGGCATGGGTTTGTGGGCGTAGGAGCCGATGCCGTAGCGGTCGCCGTGTTCGCGGTAGTAGAGGTCCTGGTCCTGGTGCCGGAGGATGGGCAGCCGGGCGCCGTTGGGCAGTTCGTTCTTGCCCTGCTGTGCCGGAACCGGGGTGGTCTTGACGTACTGGTGGGCCAGAGGCAGCAGCGGCACGGACATGCCGATCAGCTCGCCCACCTTTGCACCCCAGAAGCCGGCGCAGGAGACGACGATGTCTGCCGGGATCACGCCGTCGGGGGTCTGGACGCCGGTGACCCGGCGGCCGGACTGCTCGATGCCGGTCACCTCGGTGTTGCCGATGTACTTCACGCCCGCGGCCTCTGTGCGCTTGATCAGGAGCTGTACGGCGCGGGCGGCCAATGCGAGGCCGTCGCTGGGAACGTGGAGGCCGCCGAGGATGTCCTCGTCATTGATGAGCGGGTAGAGCTCCTTGCACTCGGCCGGGGAGAGGATGGAGCCCTCGATGCCCCACGCCTGCGCGTAGCCGAGCTTGCGCTTCAGGTCGGCGAGGCGGGTTTCGGTGGTGGCAACTTCAAGGCCGCCCACCTGGTTGAAGCAGCTGGTCCCGTCCTCGGTCAGGGACAGCAGCTTCTCCACGGTGTACTTGGCGAACAGGGCCATGGACTTGGAGGGGTTGGTCTGGAAGACCAGTCCCGGGGCGTGCGAGGTGGAGCCGCCGGGCATGTTGAGGGGGCCCTGGTCCAGGACAGTGATGTTGTTCCAGCCCCGGGTGACGAGTTCATCCGCGAGGTTGGTGCCGACGATGCCGGCTCCGATAATGACAATGCGTGGTGACGATTCCAAGGGGGTCTCTCCTGCTGCTTTACGGGTCATGTCTGCGAACGAGGGGTGCTTACCGGAACACCACGGTGCTGGTCTGGTCCAGCAGCACGCGGTGCTGGCAGTGCCAGCGGACGGCGCGGGAGAGAGCCAGTGCCTCGGCGTCCTGGCCCACGGTGGACAGCTGGGCCGGGCCGTAGGTGTGGTCCACCCGGATGACTTCCTGCTCGATGATCGGACCCTCGTCCAGGTCGGCGGTGACGTAGTGGGCGGTGGCGCCCACCAGCTTGACGCCGCGGTCGTAGGCCTGGTGGTAGGGGCGTGCGCCCTTGAAGCCAGGGAGGAAGGAGTGGTGGATGTTAATGGCACGGCCCTCCAGCGCCCGGCAGAGATCGTCGGAGAGAACCTGCATGTAACGGGCCAGGACCACGAGGTCGGCCTCGTACTCATCCACCAGTTCCAGCAGCCGGCGCTCTGCGTCCGCCTTGGTGTCAGGGGTGACGGGGACGTAGATGAAGGGGAGCCCTGCGGCTTCCGCCATGGCACGGTGGGTCTCGTGGTTGGAAACGACCGCAACCAGTTCGCCGCCAAGGCTGCCGCCCCGCCAGCGGAAGATGAGGTCGTTGAGGCAGTGGCCGAACTTGGACACCATGACCAGGACGCGCTTGGCGGTCTGGTCGTGGAAGCTGAACTTCATGTCGAACCGGCTGGCGATGCCCGCGAACTCTTCCTCGAGCATGGCGGGCGTGTAGTTGGGGGAGCCGGAGAACGCGGTGCGCAGGTGGAGTGTCTCGCGCAGGCTGTCGTCGAACTGCTGGTGCTCGTCGATATTGAAGCCGCGCTCGAACAGGAACGTGGTGACGGCCTGCACAATTCCTGCCTGCTCCTTGCAGGACAGGGTCAGTACGAACTTCTGCGGCTGCTCTTCTTTGAGTGCCGGCAGGGTGGTGGTTGCTGGGGCTGTTTCGATGAGGGTCATACCCTGCTCCTTCTAGATATATTCAAAAGCAACGGACTGATATATTAGATTGGGTGCCAGCGTATACTGGTCCACAGGCGAGGTCAATAGTTTTTTTCTGGTTGGGAAGAAGGGGCTCAGCATGGCATTCGAAGCTTTAGCGGTGGCGGACGCCATGGGGAAGAAGTCCCTTGCTGACGTCGCCTACGAGAGCATCCGCGACTGGTTGCTGACCCTTGAAATCAAGCCCGGAGAGCTGCTCAACGACGAGCTCCTGGCCAAGAATCTGGGTGTGGGCCGGACTCCGGTACGCGAAGCCCTGAAGCGGCTGGAGTTGGACCGGCTGGTGAAGACCTACCCGCGGCGTGGCACTTTCGCTACCCGGGTGGACGTGACCGACCTTTCCTTTATTTCGGAGATCCGCGCCCAGCTCGAGCCCCTCGCGGCCGCCCGTGCCGCACGGGTGGCTTCCCCTGCCGTCCGGGACGAGCTGCGTGCCACCCTCGAAAAGGTTGAGGCGTTCGATGTGTCCTCGGCGAGCGTGACCGAGACGCTGCAGCTGGATGCCCAGGTGCACCAGGGCATCTACGCCGCCGCCGCCAACCCGCACCTGGAAGACATCCTGATCCGCTACGACAACCTGGCAACGCGCATCTGGTGCATGGTCATTGACCGGCTGCCGGACCTGTCCCACCATGTTCGTGAACACCTCGATCTGCTCCGCGCCGTCATCGACGGTGATGAGGAGCGGGCTGCGGAGCTTGCCCGCGTCCACGTAAGTGGATTCGAGAGCGCGGTCCGGGAGGCGCTTTTCAAGGCCTAGCGCCTTACGCCCCGGGCATCTGTTGACACGGAGTGTGATCTGGGCCATACACTGGATCCAGATTGATATATCAATCAAATATCAGTGATGGATTCGAGCGGCGACGGCGCCGGCGATCGGAGTGACCAGTGAATTCCCAGGCAACCCTTGAAGCCCCACGTGACGCCACCGACCCTGACCTCGAACAGGATGGCCAGGGCGGCGGCACGTCGAAGACGGCTCTCGGCCTGCGGGCCGACTGGGCGCGCCTGGCCGGCCGCAGCGTAGAAGTGTGGCTGCATGGGGAGCACGTGGCCAGCGGGGTGGTGGACCAGGCCTCGGAGGACGGCTCAGTGCTCTGGATAGCCGCCGAGGGCATCAGCACCCGGCGCATCTTCGATAAGTCATCCGGCTACCAAATCTGGGTTTAGCCCCCCGGCGCTGGGAGCTGGAGCTCTCAACGCATGCAATAACCATGGAGCCCCGGCGCTTCCCGCGCCGGGGCTCCATCCGTTCCACACTGCTTACCGCATGGCTGCCTTTCCGGCTCCGGCTCTTCCACGTCCGGACCCGTGCCGGTGCAGTTTGCGCCTTGGGCGCATCCTTCGGCGCATTCATGCTTTGTCACCAGCTCAAACTGGACACCGCGGTGCTGCTCAACGCCGGTGCGGATGGCCCGTTCCACGACAGAGTCCGCCAGCCGGCGGCGCAGGGAGAGGGGGTCCCTGCGCAGGTCCTTGGTGATGGCGAAACAGAGCAACAGCATGACGACGACGAACGGCAGGGCCGCGACGATGGTGATCCGTTGCAGGCCTGACAACGCTTCGGAGGGCTGGTCGCCGCCGGCCAGAAGCATGACGGCGGCCACGGCGCCTGTGAGGGCGCCCCAGAAAATGACCAGTGCACGCTTGGGGTCGGAGCTGCCGTTGGAGCTCAGCGACGCCATGATCAGGGAAGCGGAGTCGGCGCCGGTGATGAAGAAGATTGCCACCAGGACCATGGCCAGGACGATCACGGCCGCAATCATCCACGGGGGCAGGGGGAGGTTCTTCACAAGGTTGAACAGGGCGCCGTCAAAATCGATGGTTGCTTTGCCGTCGGTGACGGTCATCAGGCCAGGCGTGCCGGCTTTGTCCGCTTCCTGCTGGATATGGAAGGCAGTGCCGCCGAAGATGCCGAACCAGATGACGCTGACAATGCTGGGGACCAGCAGTACGCCGGTGACGAACTGGCGGATGGTGCGGCCCCGGCTGATCCGGGCGATGAACATGCCCACGAAGGGCGTCCAGGAAATCCACCAGGCCCAGTAGAAGATGGTCCAGCCGGACATCCAGGTCCGGAGCGCCTCGTCGCCTACGGCCTCAGTGCGGGAGGACATTTCGGCCAGATCGCGCAAATAGTCGCCGACCGCCGAGGGGATGAGGTTGAGGATGAAAAGAGTGGGGCCCGCCACGAACACGATGAGGGCGAGGACCACCGCAAGGACCATGTTGACGTTGGACAGCCACTGGATTCCGCGGCTGATGCCGGACACGGCGGACGCGATGAAGCAGGCTGTCAGGATCGCCACGATTCCCACGAGCACGGGTGTTCCGATCTCGCCTGTCCAGCCGTTGGACGTGAAGCCGCTGCCGATCTGCAGGGCGCCCAGGCCCAGTGACGCGGCGGTGCCGAAGAGGGTGGCGAAGATGGCCAGGATGTTGATGACCTTGCCCACCGGCCCCTCTACGGTCCTGATGCCGAACAGCGAGGTGAAGGCAGCGGAGATCAGTTGCCTGCGGCCCAGCCGGTAGGTGCCGTAGGCCATGGCAATGCCCACCACCGCGTACATGGCCCAGGGGTGCAGGGTCCAGTGGAAGATCGAGGTGGCCATGGCCGTCTGGATGGCTGCGGGGGTCCGGCCGTCAACGGTTCCGGGCGGGGGAGAGACGAAGTGGTACAGCGGCTCGGCCACCCCATAGAACATCAGGCCGATGCCCATTCCGGCGGCGAACATCATGGCGATCCATGACACCGTGCGGAACTCGGGTTTCTCACCGTCCTTGCCGAGTGGAATGTTGCCGAACTTGCCCAGGGCCAACCACAGGACGAAGACGACGAACAGGGACGCGAGGACCATGAAGAGCCAGCCGGTGTACTCCATGACCCAGTCGAGGGCGTCCTTGGAAGTGGTGGCCAGGCCGTCCTTGTCGAGGAACCCCCACGCCACGAACGCCAGCGCGATGGCGCCGGTGATGCCGAACGTCGCCTTGTCCAGGGTCAGCTTCCGGTTGCGGCGCTGGGAGACGGCCTGCTCCCTGTTGCTCTGCCTCAGTTCCTCCAGGATCTGCTCGTGTTCGTTGACGGCGGGAAGGGTCGTTGTCTCTTCCTCTTGATAGGTGTCCAGCGGCTCGGGGGGAACGTCCCCTGAAGGCGGCACTTTGGGTTTGGCGGAGCTCAGGTCACTGTTAATGGCCATGAAAGCGGGTCCTTTGGCTAGTCCATGGGCTTGCGTTTAGTGCTGGCTGGGGGCAGCGCAATCCGCGGAGGGGTTGCCGCCTGGCCGTTCGCCAGCGATGTCAGGGCCCTAAGCCCCATGGGGGAGGTGTTCCGCAAAGATCAACAGAGTTCGCGCTAAGCAACAAGGGTGCTGTACGTCACTTTCAAAGTCAAGGGCGCCGTGCAGCGAAAGGGCATCCTGCAGGCGGCCGGAAAAGGGCAGGCTGCCTTTAACAGCGCAATGACCCCGGGTTCCAACGAACCCGGGGTCATTGCCGTGTTGACTCTGGCGGCTGTCAGTGCCGGGTGTAACCCATGTTGGCGCTGACTTTGAGTCCCGCGTCCTTGAGGGTGTCCAGCAGGCCCGGGATCTTCTCCGGGTCGAACCGGAATGCCGGCCCGGAAATGCTGAGGGCACCGATGACGACGCCCTGGTGGTTGTAGACGGGCACTGCCACGGCATTCAGGCCGATCTCGAACTCCTCCCGCACCACCGCGTACCCTTTGGCCACTACCTCGAGCAGCTGTGCGTCCAGCTCCTTGCGGGAGGTGATGGTGCGGGCGGTGCGGGCAGTCAGGCCCGTCTCCTTCAGGATCCGGTCCCGGTCGTCCGCCTCCAGTGCCGCCAGGAGGACCTTGCCGCTGGAGGTGGCGTGCAGCGGGGTCAGGCTTCCCACCCAGTCGTAAGTGGCCAGGGTGGAGGGGCCCATGGCCTGGTCCACGTTCACGGCGTAGTTGGAGCGCAGGACGGCCAGGTTGACGGTTTCCTTGAACTCTTCCGCCAGGCTCTCCAGGACGGGCCTTGCCTCGCGCACCAGGCTCAGGCGGCCGGGAATGGAGCTGGCCAGGCGAAGGATCCCGAAACCGAGCTGGTACTTGCCCCGTTCACTGTTTTGATGGACCATCTCACGGGTGACCAGGGAGCCCATTAGCCGGGACACGGTGGACTTGTGGATCCCCATTTCCTCGGCTATCTCGCTCACGCCCGCATGTCCCTCCCGTGCCAGGATCTCCAGGACGGTCAGGGCCCGCTCCACGGACTGCACGCCGCCGGACTGTCCGCCTTCCGCATCGGTATCGGATTCAGTTTCCTTATTCGAAGCCATACTTCCTGATCCTATGCCGGTTAGTGTGACGGCCGTGACATTGCGGCAGGCCGGCCGGGCTGCGGAAGCCCCGGGGACCCGCTAGCTGCCGCGGTAGGAGGAGTACGCGAACGGGCTCAGGAGCAGGGGCACGTGGTAGTGCTCGGGGCCGGTGACCTCGAAGACCAGGTCCACTTCCGGGAAGAACGTCCGCGTCTGCAAACCCGCGTAGTAGGCGCCCGTGGCGAAGTTCAGTTTGTAGTGGCCGGGATCAAGCTGCTCCGGCCCGAGGTCCTTGGCCCGGCCGTCGGCGTCGGTGCTGGAGACGGCCAGCTCACGCCAGGTGCCGGCGTCGTTCTTCGAAAGGACGACGGCGACACCTGCCGCCGGGCGCCCGGCGCCGGTATCAAGGATGTGGGTGGTCACATGGGAGACGCTCATTCGCTGATCACTCCTTCGAGCCGCAGTACGGCGATTTCGCGCAGCTGCTGGGCCACGATCCTGTCTTC
>Ga0308158_10000372_pt1 | contig 80440 bp, 70 predicted proteins | sample PhyBR2_FD_201038 | JGI IMG/M metagenome (GOLD analysis project Ga0308158, IMG submission 201038) | Phyllosphere microbial communities from UC Gill Tract Community Farm, Albany, California, United States - DLSLB.R2 | ecosystem: Host-associated > Plants > Phyllosphere > Unclassified | place: USA... | reverse complement strand
AAGAAGGCATAAAATAAACCTGTAATTGAAAAGATTAAAGCAAAAATAGAAGAATAAAATCCTAAAATATTATGAAGGTCGTAATTCTTTCTTTTCCAGTTTTTGATATTTTTCCATTTGAAAGAAAAGCGTTGTTTTCGGGCAGATTTATTCTTTGGCCACCACAAAATAATTCCGGAAATCAGCATGATAACGAAGATAATCACCGGAATTCCCACCACATATTTTCCCCAGTCCTGTTTTAATAAAAAGCTCCAGTGAATAGATTTTACAATGCTGAAAAAACCGTTTTTCTCATCATAAGTTCTCAATACTTTTCCTGTATAAGGATTTACATAAGCAACTTTGTAGATAGGAAACTCGTCAAAATAATTCCAGGCTTCCGTGTTGTGCTCGTACCAATAGAACTGATAAGACATTTTCTTGTCGATAGGAACATTTACCCAATGGATCTTATATTTTTCCTTAAGCTGAGCATCGACAGCTTTTTCTAAAACCCGGATCGGTAAAATCTGTATTTGCGCAATATTTTGTTCATTGTGATAAATAACATCTTTACGGGTAAAATTCTCAACCTCATCTTTGAATACAAATAAAGTTCCGGTAATTGAAACAATAAAAATGATCAAACCGATGGAAAGACCAAACCATAGATGCAGTTTGCCTGTCCATTTTTTGAAAATACTGGGCTTCTTTTTATGGTGGTGTTTTTTCTTCATAGAAATTGCAATGTGCAAATATAAAACAAGTTTTTATTTAGATTAATTAAAATTTGTATTCAATCATAAAGGTTCCTCTCATACCCAAAGCGTTTACAAATTCAGAATCTCGGGCATTCCACCATGCAATTGCTGGCTGATAAGTGGTGTTGAAAAGGTTTTCTATCCCTAAAGAAAGCTTCCAGTTTTGGTTGATTTCATAGTTTGTTTTAAAATTGAAAATCGTGTATTCAGGGACTTTTCCTTCACCATAAGCATACAAACCTGTGCTTGCATTAGGGCTAAATCTGTTTTGCTCGAAAGAATGCAGCATATCAAGGCCTACAGAAAATGATTCGGTAGGCTTTACCTGAGCATATGCTAAAACTTTTGGTGCTGCGATTCTGCTGTTGTTTACTTTTGCCGAGTAATCTCCATCGTCTTTAAGTGAAGTAATACCCTCCAACCAGCTGTAACTTCCACCGAAATTAATCCATTTTACTGGTGTGAAGTGCAGAAAACCTTCAACACCGTACACTACTTCAGGAGATCTTTGGATTGTAAAAGCTCTGTCTGGACCCTGTACGAAAGAAGCTCCCAATTTTGAGGTGCTAACATAAGATGTTACTTCATAATTCAACCAATTAGAGATTTGCCCGGTAGCACCCAACTCATAATTGTTGACAATGATTGGCTTGGCTTCTATCTGGGCAATGGTACTTTGTGTAGATGTTCGTAAAATTCTTCCGATCTCGTTGATTGAATAAGACTGTGAAAAGCTCCCGAAAAGATTGATCTGATTATTAATATTATAACGAAGACCAATATTTCCTACCAAGGCATTGTATTTCAACTCGCCTCCGGTTACAAAGATACTTTTGGTGAATGTTCCGTCGCTCTTTACAGAAGAAAGCGTGTTGAAATCTCCTACATTTACGGTCATATTTTCGTATCGTAATCCTCCCTTTATCGTTAATTTTTTCAATAAGTCGATTTTTAATAAAAGGAAAGGTGCGGTATTGATCATATCCATATCAGGAGTCCAGTAACGCCCGTCTTCAAGTTTTTGTACGGTCTTATCGTTGAGTAAATCTAAACCATAGATCACTTCTGCCTGAGAATTGTTTCCAGACCAAAGTTGGGTGTCAAAATTAATTCTGGCTCCCATTTTTTTAGAAATAATATTCGACTGTCCTCCTCCGAAAAAAGTGTCGCTATATCCATACACTGTTCTGAAGTCTTGCATATAAGCATTAACATTCAATGCAGTAGATCCCCAGAAAAGATTTTTGTTGTCGTAGTTTATTCTGTAGTTGTGATTACGGGGTGTGCCTTGCGGAGTGGTTTCCAGACTTTTGCCTTCTCCTTCTCCTATGGTCGGAGTAACGCTGTATTTTCCGGTTTTTATGCCTAAATTCAAATCAGATTTTGATGCATACCCCATATAAGAAACCTCGATTCTCTGGTCATCATTAATATCATAACCCAACTTCAGTAATCCGTTGTAATTGTTCATTTGTGCGGTGCTGTAAGTCGGGCTCAGAAATACACCATCACCATCTTTTGCATCACCAGTTCTTTCATAAGCCAAAGACAAGACATAATCTAATTTTTTTATTTTACCTGACAAAAGCTGACTTGCTCTGAACCCTAAAGTTCCACCATAAGGTTGCCCGGTAATACCGATCTGAGAAATACCCGATATTTTTTTATCTGTTTTGTTTCTTTTCGTAATATAGTTGATGATACCGCCATCTGCGCCGTTTCCGTAGATTGATGAGGCTCCTTTTATTACTTCAATTCTCTCAATAGCCGAAGGATCAATAGATTTAATGTCCCTTGCACCGTTACGGAGCGGGGTAGATTGTGGAATTCCATCGATGAGTACCAAAACCTGGCGACCTCTTAAAGTCTGTCCGGAATTGGAAGTCTGCCCGGAACTAGGCCCTAAACTTGGTACCGTGTATTGCAGAATATTAGAAATGTCTGAATTGACTGTCAACTGCGCTTGAATTTGTTTTTCGCTAACGATGGTAATAGAACTTGGTATTTCTTTGATGCTTTCTTTTTTTCTGGAAGCTGTAAGCACTACTTCATCTACATTTTTTACTTTCAAACTGTCTGTATCCTGTGCAAAAACTGTGACTGTGCCAAGACAAGCGACTGATAAAATAGCCTTTTTCATAATGTTTTCTTTCCTTGTTTTTTACGTTTTCCCCACCATACCAAAAAGCCGGTTACCGGTAATGAGGTACATATCAATCCTGCGGCAAACCATAGGATTTTACCGAAGATGCCGAAGTATGACCCAACATGAACGTCATAATTGGCATTGGCATATTTTTCAGCGTTTGTTAATTTCTGATGAGGTTTATTTGATAATAGTTTTCCCGAATATTTATCGTAGAAGAGTAGATTTCTTTCACTGTATCTACCGTCTTTACCATAGACGGTAACGGGGATGTTTTCTAATTCTTTTCCTTTTTTATTTTTTCCGTTTAATGGAATTCTAAAGCTTGAAGAGTGAGAATATAATTCTTGAGTCTGAGGAATGGTAAGATCAAAAACCGAGTTGTTTTTTGCTAAAAGTGAGTCCGGTGATCTAATTGTTTTTTCTTTTGGAAGTTCTAACGAACCGGATAATGTGAAATTAAATGCATTTTTCACCCACGGATAAGCAAAATATAATCCTGAAAGACTTAGCAATAAAGCGATAAACGAAGCATAAAATCCTAAAACATTGTGTAAGTCGTAGTTTTTGCGTTTCCAGGTTTTTACGTTTTTCCAATCAAATGAAAGTCTGCTTTTTCGTGCATTTTTATTTTTGGGCCACCAAAGGATAATTCCTGTAATCAGCATGATGATAAATAAAACTACAGGAATACCGACCACATATTTTCCCCAATCTGCTTTTAAGAGTAAACTCCAGTGGATGGATTTCAGAAGAGGGAAGATATCATATTTTTCATTGTAAATTCCCAGAACTTCACCAGTGTACTGATTGACATAAATCAGTTTGTTGATCTTTACTTCATCGAAATAGTTCCACGCTTTTTTGTCTTTTTCATAAAAAATAAACTTGTAAGATTTGCTTTTATCTAAAGGGATCTCAACCGAACTTACAGGATATTTCTCATTGAGCTCCAAAGTAATTTTTTCCTTTAAAACTTCGACAGACAAAGGCTGTTTTGTAGCAGTTTCAGTTTTTACAAACAGAACATCTTTCCTTAGCTGATTCTGAATTTCGTCTTTGAAAACATACATCGTTCCCGATAAAGAAACTATGAAGATAATGAGCCCCACGGATAAGCCAAACCATAAATGCAGTTTGCCTGCCCATTTTTTATAGACGCTCGGTTTCTTCTTATGATGATGTTTTTTTTTCATTTATCTATTAAAAAACTATTCCCGAAAAAACTTTCAGGAATAGAGAATATAGTTTTTAAATTTTAGAACTTGTAAGTAACTGTTCCGAGTGCATTGATGAGCTTTTGAGGATTTGCAGTTGTATATCCCGTCCAATAATGTTCGTTGGTAAAGTTGTCTACTTTTACTCCGATTCTGAATTTTTTAGCATCATAAAATGCATTTGCATTTAGTACGAAATACTTTGGAAGTGTAAATTTATCAGTTATGGTGTTTAATATTTTATTATCATTTGCATAATTTCCTCCAATACCAAAACCTAGTCCTTTTAGTTGACCATCTAAGAACTGATAACTTGCGTTAAAGTTAGCAAGCCATGGAGAACCCGAAGTGTTTGGTCTTAGGTTAAGTAATCCTTTATTTGCTTCATCCATTTTGGTATATTTTGTATCATTGTAGCCTACGCCTCCAATTAAAGAAAAACCTTTCACCAAATATGCGTTTACTTCAAGTTCAACTCCTTTACTTTGTAGCTCGCCTGCTTCGCTTTGGATTGCAATAGATCCCACATATCCAGATGTCAGTAAAGAGTTTTTTACTGTAATGTCATAGTAGCTTACAGTTGCATTAATTTTTCCATTGATAAGACTTGTTTTGAAACCTCCTTCAAACTGATTGGCTCTTTCAGGATCAGACAATAAAGTATTTAAAGCAGTATCTACAGCATAGTAACCATTGCTTTTGAAACTGTTTTGATAATTACCAAAAACGGAAAATTTATCTTTTACGATTTCATATACCAATCCGGCTTTTGGTGAAAAGGCAGACTGATTGTAGGCATCAACAACTCTGTCAGCTGTTTTTCCTGCCTTAGCATTATTGTTTTCGTATCTCAGTCCTACAACAATGTTCAAGCCTGTTAAAGGAGTAAATACGTTAGAAATATATCCGCTATAAGTATTGATATCAGCATCAATATTGTAATTACCGATGTTATTAGGATTAGCATAAAGATTCCCCAAAGTAGTGCCGTTAAAATCCGAATAATCAGCTCCGTTTGCGGCAACTGGATTATTGAATGCTTCTTCACCTGTTACGCTCAAATAAATAAAGCGGGATCTGTCTTTTGTTTTAAGATAATCAAAACCTGCAACAGTTCTGTTTCTCATTCCGTTTGCAAAAGTATAATCAAAATTAAAGTTTTGCTGTATTTGTAAATATTTTTTTCTACTGTCTTTCGTTCCTTGATCGAATCTTGAAACCGTTAATGCATCATTTGCGCCCAAGCCTACTGAAAAATAAGGTCCGAATCCGTCAGAATAGCTGCTAGAAGTATTAATGTTTGTCGATGATTTAATATTATCGTTAATTTTATAATTTATCTGTCCAAAAATATTATTTACTCTCGCTGTTGTATAAAGATCATCACCAATATAAGACTCTTTATAGTTCAATCCTTTTGCTTCAAGATCTTTCATATTATCAACTCCTAAGGCTGGAGAAAGATAGAAGAAGAATTGATCTCCAACTGCCCTTGTATTAAACATTTCATATTCAACATTAAACTGAAGTTTATCACTCGCATTATAAGTTAAAGATGGAGTAAAAGCAAAATAAGAATTTTTTGCATCGTTTTTTTGAAACGTTCCTTCGTTTGTATACGCTGTGTTTACTCTGAACAGCAATTTGTTGTCTTTAGTAAGTGGAGTATTTATATCGGCTTGCGCTCTGTAAGTATTGTAGCTTCCTCCCATAAGAGAAACATTTCCACCGAATGTTTCAAAGGGTTTTTTAGTAACTCTGTTTATAAGACCTCCATAAGAAGCCACGTTACTTCCGTAAAGGGTTCCCGAAGGGCCTTTCAATACTTCAAGTTTTTCTAAATTAATTGCGTCAATACTGGTTGTAACAGGAGATACCAAACCATTTCTCATAGAGCTATTAGAAACAAAACCTCTCAACACTACGAAAGATCCACCGTCACCAGCTCTACTTGTTGCTGACCACATTTTTTGCAAACCTGTTACATTTCTATATGCATCATCTACTGTGAAAATTGCTTGATTTTCTAAGGCAATTCTACTTACTGATGATAAAACTTGTGGATCTTCAATAGCCTTTAAAGGCATTTTATTTGAATATTCGCTATCTTTTTTTGATATAGTATTAATAATTACTTCTTCAATGTTTTTTGCTTGAGTAGAATCTTTCACCTGAGCAAACGCTGTCATCGACCCCAATATTGATATACTAACCAATAGTCTTTTCATAATAGAAATTTTTTGCAAATATATAGTTTTTAATTATTCTAAATAAAATAGCTAATTGATATTTGTCATATTTATTTAATAAGTATTATTCTGTAAATAATAAAAACCCGCCTCATTTGAGGCGGGTTTTTGTAAAATCTATAATTTATCTCTTATGCGGGAATTTCTCCTCTGTATAAGAATGAAATAATTTCTTTGTTCATCTTGTCTACCATTTCACTGAAAAGGTGGAAAGATTCTTGCTTGTAAATCACCAAAGGATCTTTTTGTTCGTAAACAGCTCCTTGAGAAGATCTTCTCAAATCATCCATTTCACGAAGGTGAAGTTTCCAGTTTTCATCAATGATTGATAACGTAATATTCTTTTCAAAATCATTAATTAAGCTGTCACATTGTGAATCATAAGCTTCTTTTAAATCTGTAACGATGGTTAAAGTTTTCACACCGTCAGAGAAAGGAACCTGAATCATTTTAAACATTGAACCTTGGTTCTGATATACATTCTCAATAATCGGGAACGATTTTTCTTTCAGCAGATTAAGCTTCATATTATAATCGTCCTGAGCTGCTTTGAATAGAATATTGGTAAGTTCCGGAACTTGTTTTGATTTAAAATCATTTTCAGAAACTGGAGATTCCATCGTGAAGTTTTTAATCACCTCAAATTCAAAATCTTTGTAGTTTCCAGAAGCTTTGCCTTTGGTTACAATAGAGTTTGAAACATCAAAGATCATATTCGTAATATCATACTTCAGGTGATCTCCGAACAAAGCATTCTTTCTTCTTTTGTAGATTACGTCACGCTGTTTGTTCATTACGTCATCGTATTCCAAAAGTCTCTTTCTTGTTCCGAAGTTATTTTCCTCTACTTTTTTCTGAGCTCTTTCGATAGATTTACTGATCATAGAATGCTGAATTACTTCACCTTCTTTATGACCCATTCTATCCATCATTTTTGCAATTCTTTCAGAACCGAATAAACGCATCAAGTTGTCTTCCAGAGAAACATAGAACTGTGAACTTCCGGGATCTCCCTGACGTCCCGCTCTACCTCTCAACTGTCTGTCAACACGTCTAGAATCGTGTCTTTCTGTTCCGATAATTGCTAAACCACCTGCTTCTTTTACTTCTTTAGAAAGCTTAATATCGGTACCACGACCCGCCATGTTGGTTGCGATAGTTACAACTCCTGGCTGACCGGCGCCTGCAACGATTTCAGCTTCTTTTTTGTGCAATTTTGCATTCAACACCTGATGCTGAATTTTTCTTAGCTGAAGTGCTTTTGAAAGTAACTGTGAAATCTCAACAGAAGTTGTACCTACCAATACCGGTCTTCCAGCTGAGGTTAGGTTTTCAATTTCTTCAATTACTGCGTTATATTTTTCTCTGTTGGTTTTGAAAACCAAATCTTGTTTGTCGTTTCTCTGGATCGGACGGTTGGTAGGAATTACCACCACATCTAATTTATAGATCTGCCAAAGTTCTCCTGCTTCAGTTTCTGCTGTACCTGTCATCCCCGCAAGTTTGTTGTACATACGGAAATAGTTCTGAAGTGTTACCGTAGCAAAAGTTTGGGTAGCCGCTTCGATTTTTACACTTTCTTTAGCTTCAATCGCCTGGTGTAAACCGTCTGAATAACGACGACCTTCCATAATACGGCCAGTCTGCTCGTCAACGATCTTCACTTCTCCGTCAATTACCACATATTCATCATCTTTTTCGAATAATGTATACGCTTTCAATAATTGGCTCATGGTGTGAACACGCTCCGATTTTTCGGCAAATTCTGCGAAAAGCTTTTCTTTAGCTTCAAATTCTTCTTCTTTAGATAAATTTTTAGCTTCTACTTCTGCGATTTCAGTTCCGATATCCGGAAGAACGAAAAAGTTATTATCAGAATTTCCTTGAGACATGTATTCAACACCTTTGTCTGTCAAGTCAACCTGATTGTTTTTTTCTTCGATTACAAAGTATAGATCTTTATCTACAATCGGCATATCACGGTTGTTGTCAGCCATGTATTGAGCTTCAGTTTTTTGAAGCAATGCACGGTTTCCGCTTTCCGATAAAAATTTGATTAATTGTCTGTTTTTAGGAAGACCTCTGTAAGCCTGAAGTAATTTGAATCCTCCTTCTTTAGTATTTCCTGCTGCGATTAATTTTTTAGCTTCATTAAAAATACCAGAAACAGTTTTTTTCTGTACTTCAACGATTCTGTCGATTGAAGGTTTTAAAAGATCAAATTCTTGTCTGTCACCTTGAGGAACCGGACCAGAAATGATCAATGGTGTTCTTGCATCATCTACCAATACAGAGTCAACCTCATCCACAATGGCAAAGTTTAGCTCTCTTTGTACCAATTCTGTAGGTGAAGTCACCATGTTATCTCTCAGGTAATCGAAACCAAATTCGTTGTTGGTTCCGTACGTGATATCTGAGTTGTATGCTTTTCTTCTTCCGTCAGAATTCGGCTGGTGATTATCGATACAGTCGATAGACATTCCGTGGAATTGGTACAATGGTCCCATCCAAGCGGAGTCTCTTTTTGCAAGATAGTCATTCACGGTTACAACGTGAACTCCTCTTTCGGGAAGTGCATTTAAGTAAATAGGAAGTGTTCCTACCAACGTTTTACCTTCACCGGTTGCCATCTCAGCGATTTTTCCGCTGTGAAGAATTACACCACCAATAAACTGCGTATCATAATGCACCATATCCCAGACTACTGGTGTTCCGGCTGCGTTCCATGAGTTTTTCCAAACTGCCTGATCTCCCTGGATTTCAATGAAATCTTTTCCGGCAGCGGCCAATTGTTTATCCCACTCTGTTGCTGTGGTACGAATTTCCCCGTTTTGTGCCCATCTTCTTGATGTTTCTTTGATCAAGGCAAAGGCTTCCGGAAGAATCTGTAAAAGAACTTTTTCTTCAATTTCGTAAGAATCTTTTTTCAAAGCTTCTATTTTAGAAAACAGCGCTTCTTTCTCATCAACATTGGTAGAGTTTTTTATCTGCTCTTTAATTTGTTCTATCTGCGCTGTGATACTGCTTGTCGCTTCTTTTATTTTAGATTTAAATTCGGCGGTTTTCTCTCTCAGTCCATCATCAGATAATTCTCCGATACCTGGCTCAACAGCTTTGATTTTTGTTACAACTTTTTTTACTTCCTTTAGGTCCTGCGCTTTTTTGTCTCCCAAAAACCCTTTAAGAACTTTATTTAAAAAACTCATAGAATTTGATTTAAGCTCAAAGCTTATTGCTTTAAGCATATTAAAATTACACGCTTTGGTGTGTATTATATATTTAAAAAAGCTTTAAGTATACCACCTAAAGCTTAATGCTTTTCATTAATATTCGTCTTCGTTCCAAAGATAATCTTCATCTGTTGGATAATCGCTCCAAATTTCGTCGATAGCATCGTAAATTTCTCCTTCGTCTTCAATTGCCTGAAGGTTTTCTACCACTTCCATTGGTGCACCAGTTCTGATTGCATAGTCGATAAGTTCTGCTTTTGTCATCGGCCAAGGTGCGTCGCTTAGATATGAAGCTAATTCTAATGTCCAGTACATAATTTATTATTTTTTGCAAAAGTATAAAAATAGGTTATATTATAAACTTTTTTTATGAATTGATTTTCAATTCTTTTTGTTAAACTTTGTCTATATTTCACTGCAGATGCATGTAAGTGTGCAGGCGCAGTAGATTGATGTCATTTTCTCAAAAACCATTCCACAAATTTTTTTGTGCCATTTTGGAAGTTTGTGACTGGTTTGTAACCTATTAAATTTTGTGCTTTTGTAATGTCAGCGCTGGTTTTCTGTACGTCACCGGGCTGAAGTGGCAGTATTTTTCTGATGGCAGTTTTATTAAGATTCTTTTCAATTTCTGACAGCATTTCAGTTAAAGTGACCACTTCATTTTCGCCTAAATTAATAATTTCATAGATGTCGGAATTTTTCTCAAGATAATCTATTGATTTTAGCATTCCATCAATGATGTCGTCTATGTAAGTATAGTCTCTTGCTGTGTTTCCGTCGCCGTAGAAAGGGATTTCTTTGTTTTCTGAAATGAGTTTTGTAAACTTATGAATGGCTAAATCAGGTCTTTGCCTTGGTCCGTAAACCGTGAAAAACCTAAGCTGAATCATGTCTATTCCATATAAACTGTGATAAACGTGACCCAATACCTCCCCACTTTTTTTTGTCGCTGCATACGGTGAAATTGGTTGATCTACATTATCAGTTTCACAAAAAGGAATTTTCTCATTGTTGCCATATACGCTTGATGATGAGGCACAGATGAATTTTTTTATCCCGAATTGATTACACAGTTCCCAAAGATTCATCGTACCGCGTACATTCACTTCTTCATATTCTAAAGGTTTTTCAATAGAAGGTCTTACGCCAGCAAGAGCCGCGAGATGGATGATAAAATCAATTTGATGATTGTGAAATATTTTCTCTAATCCTTTTTGGTCTCTGATATCCTGAAAATATAAAGTGTAATGTTCTGATTTTGAAATTGAAATTAAATTTTGAATATCATTTTCTTTTTCGGAAAATTCAAAATCAATGTTTTTTTCAAGAGAATCTAAAGTATTTTTAATTTTTACCTTATAATCGTAAAAATCATCAAAATTGTCAATGTTTATGACAGAATGTCCTTCTTTCAATAATTTTTCTATCAAATGAGAACCAATAAATCCGCTTCCTCCTGTTACGAGATAAATCATTTGCTAAGTTTCTTTTACAAATATATCCATAAACTGAAAAAGAATCTCAATAAAACACTGAGATTCTTTTATGTTTAAATGATTTTTATTATTTGATCAGTACTTTTATAGATACGGATGCTTCGTTCTCCTCAACATTTAGAATGTAAATTCCTTTTGGTAATTCAGAAACGTTTATTTCGCTTTTAATTGTTTTGCTAATGAGTAATCTTCCTGTATGATCGAAGATTTTCACTTTTTTATCAGAATTTTTACTTGAAGTAATAAAAATTTTACCATTACTTACAGAAGTAGGATAGATATTAAACCCTTTTTTGTTGTTTTCATTAGTCGCTAAAGTACCAGCAGTTCCTGTCAGCTTTATATCATCAATTCTAAAGCCTACATTAGAATCTAAAACATTGGTTAATCTGATTCTCAAATTGGTAGTTGCGGGTATTATTCCGGTGGGGCTTATCAATATCCAATTTGATGTTCCGGAGCCTGTAGGTCTTGTATAAGTTAATGGTGTCCAGGTTGTTCCATTAGCGCTTACTTCGATAGTAAGTTCGTTACTTGAAGCATTTGTGCTCTTTTGATGACCAAGCGTCATTGAGATACCCATATAATTGGAAGTGTTTATCCCTTCAATCATCAATGTTTTTGCAGGGTTTCCTGAGGTTGTAGTAACTTCTCCTAAAAATACACATCCACTGCCACTTGCTCCAGCATAGCCTACTGATGGACTAGAGGTTCTTACATCTGCAGTTCCTGAATACATGATCGGACTACTGTTTTGGTATCCCGAATAAGCTGTCAGTAAAGTTGTTGCGGTAGGAGTTCCGAAATCCTCCGAATAAATAGTAGTTTGTGCAACAAGTAATGATGTCAATAATATTGACAAGATAGAATAGATTTTTTTCATCTTTTTTATGTTTTTAGTGATAGTGAAGTTAGGAATTTATTTTTAAATGACTAAAAAAGTTTACATTTATATCATAATTAAAATTTTTTGAAATGCAGTTTTCCGGACAAATATTGAAAATGACAACCTATGACGATCAACCGATACAATATTATCTAAATCTTTCTGGAGATCTTATCCACATGAATGAATTATTTGGAAAAGAAATAACTATAAAACATACAGGTTTTCAGTGTGTAAATTGCGGATTAGATAAGACCATTTACAGAATGGGATTTTGTAAAAGCTGTTTTTTCGAAAGTCCTTATGCAAGCGATACAATTATCCGTCCTGAGCTGTCTACAGCGCATTTGGGAATTGGTGAAAGAGATTTAGATGTAGAAAGACAAATCCAATTGCAGCCGCATACCGTATATCTGGCATATACAGGAGATGTGAAGGTGGGCGTGACAAGAAATACACAAATTCCTACCCGATGGATCGATCAGGGCGCAACATTTGCTTTACCGATCGCGAGAACAGAAAACCGATACGAAGCAGGAATGATAGAAGTTGCCTTGAAAGATCATCTTCCTGATAAAACGAACTGGAGAAAAATGTTGCAGGACGATTATGAAGATGACATAGATTTGGCAGATTTTCAGCGGAAAATAAGAGAATATTTCCCTGAAGATTTTCAGAAATTCTACTCTGAAGGTGAAGATATGTGGAAGTTTGATTATCCTTTTTCAAAGCCTGAAAAGATCACATCTTTTACATTGGATAAAAAGCCTGAATTTACCGCAAAACTGAACGGTATTAAAGGTCAATATCTGAGTTTTGAAGGAGGTAATTTTATAAATGTCAGAGGACATGAAGGGTATGTAATTGAGTTGACTGTAAAAAATTAATTGTATGTATTAAAACTTTATATGATGAAAAAACCTTGGGTTAAAAAGCTTTTTATAGGTCTGGGAATTATTTTCGGCCTCGTACTGCTTGCTAATTTCGGACTTAATATATGGCTTAAAACCCAATTGCCCAATTACATCAAAAAAAATACAGATTATAAAGTTTCATACAAATCGCTCGATGTTGATCTTGGAACCGGAAATATATTTGCATCCGGAATTACGGTCAATAATAAAGATCCACAAAACATCAATGTTATAGGCCTTCAGGGAACAATTGATACTTTAAAGATCAGTCGTTTCGGAATTTACGATGCGTTGTTTAATAAGACCATAAGTTCTTCAGATTTATTGCTTTCAAAGCCGAATCTTAATATTATTCTGGCAAAACCTGTCGATAAAAAAACCGGAAAAAAACCAAATCCGGTTAGTTTTGAAAATATCAGAATCAATAAAGGAACAATCAATATTTTTAAACATACCAAGCAGAAATTTGTAGGCGTTGATCAGCTTGATCTGTATGTGGAAAATCTACAGATGACAGAAAAATCTGTAGAAAATAAACTTCCTGTTGTTTTTGATCGTTACAGCATTCGCAGCAAAGATTTTTTCTTTCAGCCAGACGATATTTACACGATAAAAATAGATAAGATTACTACATCGAACGGGCAAATGTCTGTCGAAAACTTTCATCTGACACCACTTATTTCGTTCGAGCAATTTAAGAAAAGTTATCCTAAAAAAACTCAAATGTACCAATTCAGTATTCCTAAAATGAATTTTAAGGATATTGTTCTGAAAAAAAATAAAGTTTCATTAGCTAATGCAAACTTTCAGAATCCTTTTGTTAAAATTTATACAACAGGAGTTTCTGCGATAAAAAAAGCAGAGAAAAAAAGAAATTTTGAGCTAAATTTAGATGATATACAGTTGAGTAATGCTAAAATTCAAGTGTTAAAACCTAATGATACTGATTTGTTTTTTGCTGAAGATTTAAGTGTCAATATCAATAAATTAGAATTTTCCAAAGAAAGCTCGCAGGAAGTTATTCCAGTGCTGTATAAAGATTTTAAAATTGCCGGAAAAGGAATTCACTATAATGATCAACAAAATATTTCTGTTGAAAGTTTTAATTTGAATCCTAAAGGCGGACAAATAAAAAATCTGGTTGCAAAGCCTGGCAACTCGCCAAAAATGGCAATGGATTTTAAAACCAATCTTATTCAGTTTAATATTAATGATTTTAAATTTGTTGATAAAAAATTAAATCTCGATGTTAAAGATCTTCTGATTGACGGGATTAACGGTAAAATTACTGCAGGAAACGCTGTTCCAAAGAAAAAGACAGCTGTTAAAGGAATTCAGTTTCCGATTCTGGTAAGGAAAATATCACTTAAGAATTCAAATATTACTTACGAAAGCGACAAACAACCGCTGACTTTCAATGCACTAAATGCGACGGTAAACCAACTTGAGTTAGTAGAAAATGCCGCCAGAAACGGAATGGCGGTGAAAATAAAAGATTATTCACTCACAACCAAAAATTTCATCTATACAACAAAGTTCTATAAAATGAATGTGGGAGCTTTGGCTGTAACCAAAAATAAAATTGACCTTGATCAATTTGCGATGACGCCATTGGTTTCGCGGGCCCAGTTTATCAGAATGATTCCCGTAGAAAGTGATTTGTATGATATAAAAGTGAAGCAGATTTCTGCGCAGGGAAGTTGGGACTTTTTTTCAGCAAATAAATTTATTAATGCCTCAAATGTTACTATCAACTCTGCAAATGCCAATATTTTCCGAAGTAAAATTCCTGCCGATGATCCCAAAGAAAAGCCTTTGTATTCTAAACTGTTGAGATCAATAAAAATGCCGATGTATATTGCTAATCTCAATCTGAAAAATTCAGTTTTAGAATATGAAGAAGATACTCCAAAAAGTGACGGGCCGGGAAAATTGATTTTTACCAATTTTAACATGAATGTGAAAAATCTGAATTCTGCTAAAATGAAAGGTAAGTCTACTCAGGTTGCCATAAAAATAAATTGTGACTTTATGGAGACTTCTCCACTTTCTGTTAATTGGGGCTTTAATACAGCAGATCTTGGTGATCGTTTTTCTATTTCCGGGAAATTGATTAATATTCCTGCAAGAGCACTCAATTCTTTTATAGTTCCTTATTTAAGTGTTTCGGCGACCGGAACGATACAGGAAATGTTGTTCGATTTTAAAGGAAACCCAAAAGGAATTGGTGGTGCATTTAATCTTAAGCATAAAGATCTTAAAATTTCAATTTTAGATAAAGAAAGCAAAGAGAAAAAAGGTTTTTTAAGTGCCGTTGCGAATGTTTTTATCAAAACAGACTCTGATAAACTTCCCGAATCTGTTATTGTGGACGGAGTAGAAAGAGATCCTACAAAATCTTTTTTCAATATGTTCTGGAAAGGGATTGAAGACGGTTTGAAGAAAACATTGATCGGTATCAATATAGACAAAACTAAAAAAACCGTTGAAGGAGCAGTAAATACCGTAAAGGATGTAAAAGGTAGTGTAAAAGATGTGAAAAATTCTGTGAAGCAGGCCAAGCAAGATATTTCCAAAGAATTAGCGACACCTAAAACCAATACAGATACGCCAACTGAGGAAAAAAAAACTGAAAAACCAAAAGAAAAGAAAGGGTTGTTTAAAAAGATATTCAAGAAAAAAGAAAAACCCGAAACTGAATAATTCCGGGGGATTCTATATTTAAAATAAATTTTATTTAGTATTCGTCGCTTTCCTGAATCGGAATAGCACGAAGGAAAGTATCAAATTCTTCGCCAGAATAATTGCTGTCTGCACCATAAGAATCAATGATAATTCCTAAATTTTGTTCATTGTCCTGCAATACATACAAGGCAACGTTATCATCCGGATTACTGTCGCCTTCAAAACGGTATGTTTTCAGGATTAATAATTCCTCTGGAGTATAGTTTTTTTCAGAGTTATCATACTTCATTTGACATTCATCATTCATTCTGAATTCTTTGTGAATCCCTCTTTTTCGCAGGGTTTCCATAACCTGACTCAGAGTTGTCATTTGGTCGTTATTTTCTGAATGTTCCATAATAATATTTTTAGTTTATACTACAATTATTAAACCATAATGAAGTATATATTAACAAAATATGGATGTAGATTTAACGAAAATTTTTATTACATAAATATAAATAGGTATACTATTTGATATAAAAATACAAATCGTAAAAAAAATGAAAAAAGAAGTTGGAGTTTTACTGGCAGGAGGAGTTGGCCTTTTGGCGGTATTAAGTTTTTTAAGCGTAAAGAAAATTTTAGGTAAAAAACATAAAAAATATAACGAGTACTATTCTGATCATCACAGACATTTTGATAGAAAAAATGATGATGACGATCATGGTATTGAGTTCTACGCATTCAAATAAAAGTAATAAATAGATATAGATTTTTGAAGTCCGGCATACAAATTTTTGGTGTTGGATTTTTTTTGTGGAAAACTTTTGTCTTAAAACTTATTATTTTTAAAACAAAGCTTTATAATTTTACATAGAAATGCAGAACGAAAATATCATAAAAGGACAAGGTGCTCAGCGAAATGTAATTAACCGTTTCGACAGATTTACTTTTGAGCCTGAAGATGAAGATTTCGACATTATAAAAACTTCTTTTACCGAAGTATTCCCCAAAACGATTGTTAATCAGGTTAAAAGCGAAGATTTACCGATGGAATACTCGATGAATCCTTATCAGGGTTGTGAACATGGATGTTCTTATTGCTTTGCGAGACCAACCCACGAATACTGGGGCTACAGTGCAGGAATTGATTTTGAAAGAAAGATCATGGTCAAGAAAAATGCTCCCGAATTATTGGAAAAATTTTTTAAGAAAAGAGGCTATAAACCTGAACCGATTTTAATGTCGGGAAACACCGATTGTTATCAGCCGGCAGAAAGACAATTTGAAATCACCAGACAATTGTTGAAGGTTTGCCTTGATTACAGGCATCCGGTAAACGTTTTGACAAAAAATGCTTTGGTTCTGCGTGATTTAGATATTCTAAAACCTCTGGCGGAACAAAATTTAGTTTCTGTATCATTGAGCATCCCGACAATCAACGAAGATTTGCGCAGGAAGATGGAACCCAGAACAAGTACGGCAAACAATAAACTGAAGGCAATAGAAGTGCTTTCTGAAAACAATATCCCCGTTCATGTTATGGTGGCTCCTATTATTCCAGGGTTGAACAGCGATGAGCCGTTGAGCATTTTAAAATCAATTTCTGATGCAGGAGCTCAAAGTTTTGGTTATACTTTAGTCAGGCTTAATGATACGGTAGAGCCTGTTTTTGTAAAATGGATTGAGGCTCAGTTTCCGGATAGGGCACAGAAGGTTTTAAATTTAATCCGTTCTATGCGAGGCGGAAATTTAGGAGACAAAAGGTATTTTGAAAGACAAAAAGGCAGCGGAAATATTGCAGAAATGATTCACAATACGTTCAAAATAGGAAGAAAAAAGTTTTTTGAAGGTAAAGAATTTCCAAAACTTTCTACCGACGGTTTTACCGGAACTAAAGAGCAGCAGCTGAAATTGTTTTGATTATTTAAACTTTTTATTAGATAAAAAAAGACTTCTGAATAAACAGAAGTCTTTGTATTTTATTGAGAGAATTGATTTATCCAATCAGCTCTTTTGCTTGCGTTAATGCCGCTTCAGTGATTTTACTTCCGGATATGAGCTGTGCAATTTCGTTCAGTTTTTCCTCATCATTGAGAGGGATAATGGTTGATTGCGTTTTACCGTTAATATCCTGTTTTACAACTTTGTAATTGTCATTTCCTTTTGCGGCAACCTGTGCCAAATGAGAAATAACGATCAGCTGCATATCTTCAGACATTTCACGCATTAAATTTCCTATCTCTTCAGCTACTTTTCCTGAAACTCCAGTATCGATTTCGTCTAAAATCAAAGTCGGAAGTTCATCGCTTTCGGCAATGATCTTTTTCACAGCAAGCATTACACGAGATCTTTCACCACCTGAAATAGCGGTTTGAATAGGCTTTAACGGAAATCCCGAATTGGCCTGAAATAATAATTGAATATTTTCTTTACCAAACTGATTATAATCTGAAGCTTCAGTAATTTCAATATCAACTTTAGCTTTTTCTAAACCAAGTTTTTTAAGCAAATCTTCTGCTTTTTTAATGAAAACAGGAATGCTTTTCTTTCTGTTTTTTGAAAGTTTCTGGCTTAAAAATTCCAGAGATTTTTCTTTTTTAGAAATATTTTCAAGAATTTGTGCAATATTGGTCTCAATTTCTGCTGTTCCTTTCTGTTCGCCCGAAAGCTGATCTCTAATTTCCTTTAAATCTTCAATATCAGTAACATTGTGTTTTAGGAAAAGACTGTTTACTTTATTATTAAATTCTAATAGTTGAGCTAAAGTTTCAGGATTAATTTCAATTCTATCGGCTTCATCCTCCAACTCCGAAATAATATCTTTGATTTCCACAAATGATGTTTCAAATCGTTCACTAAGTTCTGCGAAGCTTGTTGATACCTCAGAGATTTTAGAAAGTTTAGATTTTGCTTCATTAAAAAAGGAAAGAATTCCTATTTCTTCCTGATGAAATCTTGACAGAAGCTGAGCCAGATTTTCAGAAATCATACCTGCATTTTCCTGTACGGAAAGCTGATTCTGTAGATCTTCATAGTTTACATCATCCATTTTCAGATCTTCCAGCTCACTCAAAAGAAATTGCTTGTAATCACTTTCTTTAGTATTTTCTGAAAGTTGGGTCTGAAACTTTTTAAGCTGAGTTTTTAAAGACTGAAATTCATAAAAATCGTGCTGATAATTTTCAATAAGGTTTTTGTTATCCGAAAGTCCGTCGATGATTTTAAACTGATATTCTGAAGTAAAAAGATTTGACGTTTCAAACTGAGAATGAATGTCGATCAACTGAGAAGTCAGCTCTCTCAAAATATCCAAAGTGACCGGAACATCGTTAATAAATGCTCTTGATTTCCCTGAAGGCAAGATTTCACGTCTTATTATGGTTTGATGCTCGTAATCGAGATCATTTTCGATAAAGAATTTTTTAAACTGGTTGTTCAGTTCAAATTCGGTCTCAACAATACTTTTTTCTTCAGTTTTTGAAATTGATTTTATATCTGCTCTTTCACCCAAGATCAATCGAAGAGCACCGAGAATAATAGATTTACCCGCACCTGTTTCACCGGTAATTACCTGTAAACCATTTTTTAAAGATACTTCGAGAGCATCGATAAGGGCAAAATTTTTAATGTAGATTCTTGAAAGCATAGATCAGAGGCAGATTACGTTTGTTACTGCAAATATAAAATTTAGAAGTCAGAATTCAAGAATTGTGCCTGTTACTTCCACTTATTCCATCTGGATTCTGTGTTCTTTGGTGAGAAAATAATCATCTGTTGCTTCAAAGCACTTATGTTTACCGCTCCATTATTGCCAGAATTGAAAATATTGAATATTTCATCAGCTTTGGTATCCATAAAAAGATTGAAGAAATAATTCTGCTGGAAAGAGTTTTCGTATGTTTTAAGCTGCATCAAAGCATCAAAGATAATTTTCTTGGCTTGTGTTTGATCCTGATTAAACAATCCGTCTAAACCCGCTCTGTGATAGGTGTAGATTGTTGAACGCAATTGGCTCATATTCGGATTAAGAATCTCGCCGATTAAAATAGAACGGCTTCTGGGCTCATTGATTTGATTCCAGCCTTCATAATTCCTGTTTTGAGAATTCTGGGCAATCTGTTGCGCTTTTGAAAACCACTGCGTTCCGCCCATCGACTGAAAACTGTCTGCATCGTAACCTAATATAAGATAGACATAAAAGCTGATCACATCAATTAAATTTTTCCCCGAAAACTGTCTCTCATTAAATATCAGATTTTCATTTTCCGCATATTCGAAACCAAACCGCGTATCCTGAAGATTTAAAAGCGGAGATTCGTACGAACTGTTAAATACAGGGCGAACTGCCTGAACAACTATAACTCCTTTAAATCTGTTTCCTTCTCTTTCGCTAAGAACAATCGAGATATTTGATTTTATTTTTTCGAAATTCTGAAGTTTTTTACCGGTCCAGCTCGTGTTGTTGATAAAATCTCTGAGACTTTTTTCCAAAGCTTTAAAAACCTGTGTGTTACTTCCTCCCAATTGTTGAGAGTTCACCTGAACTGTAGCCAGAATTTCCTGAGAAAAACCAAAATTAAATGCGATGAGAAGAAAAAGTATGATTATTTTTTTCATTTGACAAATTAAAAGTTGAAAACGGAAATTTATAACATTTATTTTAAATACTGAGCTTCAATACAATCGAGAATATCTTTAGCGACATTTTCTTTTGATTTTAAATCAAATTCTATTTTCTCGTTTTTTGTAAATATCTTTATTTTGTTGGTGTCGTTTTTGAAACCGGCTCCTTCATCACGTAGCGAATTCAAAACTATCATATCCAAATTTTTCTTGGCCAGTTTTCCTTTCGCATTTTTTTCTTCGTTTTGAGTTTCCAAAGCAAATCCTACCAAAAACTGATGTGCTTTTTTTTCGCCCATTGTTTTCAGAATATCCGGATTTTTGATGAGCTCGATCGTAAAAGTATCTTCATTCTTCTTAATCTTTTCTGATGCCACCACTTTCGGAGCGTAGTCTGCAACTGCCGCACTTGCAATTCCTATGTCGATCGTATCATAATATTCTAAAACTTTATCGAGCATTTCTTTTGCCGATGTAATTCGGTGTAAATCGATATTTTCATTTTTCGGTTTCAAAGAGCTTGGCCCTGAAATAAGAATCACTTTGGCGCCTCTTTTTGCAGCCTCTTCAGCTAAAGAAAAACCCATTTTTCCTGAAGAATGATTTCCAATAAAACGAACAGGGTCAATGGCTTCGTACGTTGGTCCGGCAGTAATTAAAACTGTTTTTCCTCCCAAAGATTTTTTTTGATCTGAATTAAAAAATTTTTCAATAGATTTAACAATAGTCTCTGGTTCCGCCATTCTTCCCTGACCGATTAAACCACTTGCCAATTCTCCGCTTTCCGCAGGAATTACAGTATGCCCAAATTCTTCGGCAAGTTTTAGGTTATTTTTGGTTGAAGGATGTTGATACATATCCAAATCCATCGCAGGAGCAATGAAAACCGGGCATTTTGCCGACATATATGTTGCAATCAAAAGATTATCACAAATCCCATGAATCATTTTTGCCAGAGTATTTGCCGTACAGGGAGCGACAATCATTAGATCTGCCCAAAGTGCCATTTCGACATGGCTATTCCATGTTCCGTTATCACTATAAAATTCTGTGTAAACAGGTTTTTTTGAAAGCGTTGAAAGACTAAGTTTAGTAACAAAATGTTCTGCATCAGAAGACATGATTACCTGAACTTCGGCTCCTTTTTTTATCAAGTCTCTGATGAGGAAATGAATTTTATAAGCAGCTATTCCGCCAGAAACGGCAATGAGAATCTTTTTCCCGGAAATACTCATGTAGATTTTTTTAAAGGACTAATTTACTTATTTTTTTCAAGAACCTTGTTGTCTTATTTGTGCGCATTTTGATAATTCTAATAATGGCAATATATAGAAACAACAAAAAATCATAGAAGAAACTAATCTTCTATGATCTTAGATTTTATAAAAATAAAATTTTATTATTTTCTTTCTTCAGTTTTTCTGAAATATACATCACCATCCAACCATTCCTGGATTGCGATAGATGTTGGTTTCGGAAGTTTTTCGTAATGTTTTGAAATTTCGATTTGTTCTCTGTTTTCAAAAACTTCTTCCAAAGTAGAGTTGTGAACAGCAAATTCGTCTAATTTATTGTGTAATTCAGTACGGATTTCTGCATTGATCTGCTCTGCTCTTTTCCCCATGATCACAATAGCTTCATAGATTGAACCTACTTTATCTTCAATCTTATCTTTATCGTAAGTAATAGTATTTACTTCTGCTTTTGTATCTTTTACGCTCATTTTGAGAAAATTATTTTAATTATAAGATGGCAAATTTACGAATTATCTTTGGATTTTGAAAGTCGCCGCCGGAGGAGGTGTCTGTAATGCAGCACTGTCTCTCTGAATCTGCATCGCTTTCTTCTCGTTAGAGATCTGTTCTTTCATTTGCTCTTCTGTTTTATTCTGCTCTGCAAGCTTATCGGCGATCTTTTTTTGCTTCGCCGTAAGTACTGCAATTCTTTCTTCCATTTGTTTTTTAGCAACAGCAAAATCTTTTTTCTCTTTTTCGAGTTTTTCTCTTAAGTCTAATGCTGTTTTAGAATATTCTGTATCCGGAAGCTCTTTTTCAACCTGTCTGGTAAAAGCTAAAGCACTTTCTATACGCTCGCTTTTTAGATCATAGTTGGAACCTACAGCCAAAGAATAACGTGATTTCATGATATAATCATAGATTTTTGGACGAAGTTTGGTACTTGGGAAATCATCCAAAACATTCTCAAAAGTAGTAACTGCAGCTTTGTAATCTGCCATTTTGAAATATTGCTTGGCATTTTCGTAAGCTTTGAATTCCAATTTATAAGAAAGCTCATCAATCATGGTGTTGATGTTTTTTGATCTTTCTGAAGTAGGATAGGCCGTCAAAAATTCCTGAAGCTCATTAATTGCCAATTCTGTACTAGACTGATCCAAGTTATAATCCATAGAACCGTTATAGTAACATAATGCAGACATATAAGCCGCTTCTTCTTTTCTGTTATCCTGAGGGAAACTTACCGAGAAATTTTTAAACTGATTTCCTGCCAGTCTGTAGTTTTTATCGTAATAGTTGGCGTATGCAGAATTGAAAACCACGTTGGGTGCATCATCTGTACCTGCCACCAAATTGGGAAGTCTGTCATAAAGTGCCAATGCATTTTTCCACTTCTTTTTAGCAAAATTTTCGTTTGCAGCTTTAAGAATAAAGTTTTTGTCTGCACTTCTCAACGCTTTTTCCTGCTGACTTTTGCACGATGCCAAAACAGCAATGGCGAAAATACCTAAAATATACTTTTTCATATAAAATGTAACAGTTTTCGGGTTTACCGAGCTATTAATTTGCAAAAATATAACTTTTTTGCTAAAAGATTTTTTTTTATGATTATTTAACGTAAAATTAGTCTGCTGCATATCCCAAAACAGCAAAAATATTCATTAAGAGATTCATTCTCACCTTTTTTTCGGCTTCTTTGGTGTATGATTCGTCATCTTTGTGAGGTACATATAGCTCATAGAAATTCTTATTTCTGATGACAAATAAGGTAGAGCCTATAATGGTAGTAAGGATATCCTCAGGTTTTGGTGTGAATGTAAAAACTCCTGAAGTAACTCCTTTTTTGATGACTTCATCTAGTTTTCTTACAAAAAGCTGATAAAAATCGAGCAATTCATCTTTAAGATTTTCGGTATGGCGAAGCTCCTGTGTGACAAAACCATGAAAATAATTGTATCTGAAAAGCTGGCTTACAATATATTTTATCATTTCTTTCATCTGCATTTCGGGTCTGCCATCTTTTATGGTATCTGCAAATTCAGAAAAGTTCTCTCTTGTTTTCAGTACCCGATACTGATAAAGATAAGACATCATTTTCTCTTTAGAACCAAAATAATAAGAAATCATTGCGACATTGATATTCGCTTTGGTGCAAATATCTCGTACAGAAGTTCCTTCATATCCTTTCTTAGCGATGAGTTCTTCAGCAATATCAAGAATGTGAATCTGCTTCTCAGAAAACTTTTTTCCCATGCGTAGGTTTTTAGTAAAGTTAAGACTTTTTAACATATCTGTAAACAGATGTTTAATAATTTTCAGCCTTACAGTAATTATAGTATTTTTGAATATGAAATTTTTTGATTTTCATCATCATAAGAAAAATATAAGCTACGGAATTTACAATCTGGAATTTGGTGAAACTCCGTCAAACTTTCAGTATTCAATAGCGATTCATCCTCAAGATATTCAATCAGAAAATATTGAAAGTCAATTCAGTTGGTTAAATTCTAATATTACTCAAAACTGTTTTGCCATCGGAGAGTGTGGTCTTGACGGATTGATTTCTATCGAACAAAAAATACAGGAACAAGTCTTTAAGAAGCAGATTGAAATTTCTAATGAGTTTAAAAAACCATTAATCATTCATTGTGTAAGAAAATTCTACGAGGTAATTTCTTTCAGGAAAATAGCAAATGAAGCCATGATTATTCATGGGTTTAATAAAAAACAGAGCATTGCCGATGATTTGCTTAAAAATAAATTTTATTTGAGTTTTGGTAAACCTGTTTTGTATAATCTATCTTTGCAGAATGTTTTAAAGACAACTCCTTTAGATAAAATATTTCTCGAAACTGATAATGAAGATTTTAATATTGAAGAATTATATGCAAAAGTTTCAGAATTAAAGGGAATTTCTTTAGAAAAACTTAATCAACAGATTTTAGAAAATTTAGAAAAAATTCAGCATGGATAAAGTTTGGCTTGAAAGAACAGAGCTACTAATAAAAGAGGCAGGTGTTGAAAAATTAAACAAAGCCGCAGTTTTGGTTGTAGGCTTAGGAGGAGTGGGTTCTTTTGCCGCTGAATTCTTAGCCAGAGCCGGGGTCGGGAAAATGACAATTGTAGATGGTGACACTGTGGATATTACGAATATTAACAGACAGCTTCCTGCTCTACATTCTACTGTAGGAAAGCATAAAGTAGATGTTGTTTCAGAAAGATTGATGGATATTAATCCGAATCTTGAACTTGTAAAAGTCAATGAATTTTTGAATCCTGAAAGAATGGCAGAAATTCTAGATGGTGGAAATTTTGATTATATATTAGATTGTATAGATAGCGTAAGCCCGAAAGTATCATTAATTATTGCAGCAAGACGCAGAAAAATAAAAATTGTAAGCTCAATGGGAGCCGGCGGAAAATCTGATCCTTCTAAAGTTATGGTTCGTGACATCAGCAAAACCCAGCATTGCCACCTTGCAAGAGAAGTGAGAAAAAGACTGAAAAAAGAAAAAATAGATAAAGGAATACGTTGCGTTTTTTCGGATGAAATTCAGGATGAAGAAAGTTTAAAAATGACTGACGGAAGCAATTATAAAAGATCTTTCTACGGAACCATTAGCTTTCTTCCTGCAATTTTCGGATTGTACGCCGCTGCAGAAGTTATCAATCATCTAGTGAAGAAAGATTAATGTCTGATTTTAAATATCCAAAAGAAGAAAAACTCAAAACAGATAATGAGATCACTTTACTTTTTGCAAAAGGTAAGTGGAAGAGTTGTGGAAATTTGCGCATTATTATTCTAAAAAATCACCCGGATCTACACACCGAAAATGTAAAACTAGGAGTTTCGGTTTCTAAACGATATTTTAAAAAAGCAGTTCACAGAAATCGTATAAAAAGACTTTTAAGAGAATGTTACCGTCTAAATAAAGATATTTTTAAAACAAGTTTTGGTGAAAAAACAATTGCGATGATGTTCTGGGTTTCAAATGAGTTTCCTGAGAAATTTCAGGATGTAGAAGCTGAATTCATTAAGCTTTGTCAGTCTCAGAAGAAGTCGTAGCAATGTTAAATTTAATTATTTTTATTGTTAATATATAAGGTTGCGCTCCGAAGGAGCGCAATTTTCATTTTCATATTTTCTACAAAGTTTCGGCTCCGAAGGAGCCGAAACTCAATCATTCTCATTATAGCACTTAAAAAATTGAGATGCAGGTGTTTGTATTTTTTGTAGCTTTAAACAAACAATTGATGTTATGCAAGATCAAATTCCTTATCTTCCGTATGTTCTGAGCGCATTTATTGGTATTGGGCTTGCTGCTGCAACTGGTTTCAGAGTTTTCCTGCCGATGTTTGCGGTGAGTTTAGCTTCTTATTTTCAATGGATTCCCACGCATGAAAGTTTCGATTGGCTTTCGGGTCTTCCTGCATTAATCACAACGGGAATTGCCACATTAGCAGAAATTTTAGCTTATTATATTCCGATTTTAGATCATTTGCTCGATACTATTACTGTTCCGATGGCGACGATTGCGGGTTCTGTACTTTTTGCAAGTCAATTTGCAGATTTAGGAACATTTCCACAGTGGGGATTGGCTTTAATTGCAGGTGGAGGAACTGCTGCAACGATCAGTTCCGGATTTGCAGGAATTCGAGCGGCATCCACCGCGACAACAGGTGGATTGGGAAATCCTGTTGTAGGAACTACCGAAACTGCAGGAGCAGGAATTATGGCTGTTTTGGCAATGGTTGCCCCTGTAATAGCTGCTTTTATGGCAATTGCAACTGTAATAGCGATTGTCATTTTGGGTAGAAAAGCTTTGAAGAAATTAAGAAAACGAAAAGAAGTTTTGAATAATAAATTTTAAAAAGATTTTATTTAATTTCAAAAACATCCCGATCATTCAAAAACTGAAAATGATTTCTGAAATCTTTAAGTTCATCTAAATTCAATTCTGCAGAAACCAAATTTCCTTTTTTCTCAGCAATTTCTTTTCCGTCTGCAAAAAAGCAATGGGAACTTTCCTGGTAAAAAAGATCGTTCTCATCTGTGCCAATTCTGTTTAAGCCAAAAACATAAGATAGGTTCTCAATCGCACGTGCTTTTAACAAATGTTCCCAAGCTCCGACTCTTTTTTCCGGCCAGTTGGCAACGTATAAAATAGCATCATAATCATCATTATTTCTCGCAAAAACAGGAAATCTCAAATCATAACAAACCTGTAACAGAAAACGAATTCCAAGATATTCTACAATGACCCTTTCTTTTCCAGGTGTATAGATTTTGTCTTCGCCCGAGAACGAAAACAAATGCCTTTTATCATAAAATGTAACCTCAGAATTTGGCTTCACAAAATACATTCGATTAAAAAACTGATCATCAACTTTTATAGAAGCACTTCCAGAAAATGCTGTATTTTTCTCTTTTGAAATTTTCTTTAAAAATTCTAAAGATTCTGCATTTTTATCTGAAACTTCAGCAGCATCCATACAAAAGCCTGTAGAAAACATTTCCGGCAGAAGAAATAAATCTGCTTCTTGGTTTTGTAGCTGATTCTCTATTAATTTAAAGTTTTCACTTTTATTTTTCCAGATAATATCCTGATTCAATCCTATAATTTTCATACACAGACTTCTTTTTTTTTAATTGCCGTATGGAATCGCCTTTTTAAAATCGCATCTATAATTTAAAACAAACATGGCGATTTCACATTCCAAATTCAAAACTTGTATAAAATTACAGCTTTTAAATGGTTTCGGTTTTATATTTGCTGCAAATTGTCATTAGTAATAATTTAAAATTAAATCTATGAAGAAATTGGTTTTTATGTTGATGGTTTTTGCCGGAGTGGCAGTCAGCGCACAAGCCTACACCGGAAAAGGGGATCAGAAAGTTAATCTAGGTTTGAATGCCTGGGGCTATGGAACGGGAATTACCGCAACTTACGACTATGGTTTAAACCAGTTGATATCTGTCGGAGCCGGAGCTAATGCTTATTTTGATGGGTATAAAGACAATAATAAAGATAACAGGGTTTTTATATTTGGAAGGGTAAATTTTCATTTAAACGAAGCTTTAGAATTGCCTGAGAAACTAGACATCTATCCGGGAGTTGATCTTGGGGTTCTCGGCAGAGACTTCGGTATTGGCGCTCATATTGGCGCCCGATATTTCTTTACAGAAAAAGTCGGTGTTTTTGCAGAAGTCGGGAACAACGGAAGTCTGGGAGTTTCATTCAATTTTTAAAAAAGCAGTCACAATATATGACAAAGCTTCTCATTTAGAGGAGCTTTTTTGTTTGGCATCCTTTTGATAATTGTTACCTTTGCAAATTAAAATCTAAAAACAATTAATGGAATTAGCAATTAAGATCTTTCAATTTATATTAAGCATATCTATCTTAGTAATTCTTCACGAACTTGGGCATTTCTTACCCGCAAAGTATTTTAAAACCAAAGTAGAAAAGTTTTATCTTTTTTTTGACCCTTACTTTTCTTTAGTTAAGAAAAAAATTGGCGAAACTGAGTATGGTATCGGATGGCTTCCTTTCGGAGGTTATGTGAAAATTGCCGGAATGGTTGATGAAAGTATGGATACCGAACAACTAAAGCAGCCTGCACAACCTTGGGAATTCAGAGCAAAACCGGCTTGGCAGAGATTGATCATTATGTTGGGTGGAGTTACGGTAAACTTTTTCCTGGCTTGGTTGATTTACGGATGTCTTTCGTTTTTCAATGGTGAAACTTCTTTTGATACAGCTAAAGTTAATGCTCCTTTAAATTATACGAACGTTGCCAAAGGAATGGGTTTCCAGGATGGCGATAAAATCTTAAAAGTTGACGGAAAAACTCAGAATAATCTTGATAAATTAGCTTTAGATGTTCTTTTAAGTGACGAAATCACAGTTCTAAGAAACGGAAAAGAAGTTACATTCCCAACGAATGACGATGGTAAAGCGATGGCTTTCAGAGATGAGAATCCCAGAGCATTCCTTACGCCTAGATTTCCTGCAGTAATCGATTCTATATACAATCCTAAAACTGCTCAAGCTGGTTTGAAAGTTGGTGACCAAGTTGTTGCTGTTGATGGAAAGAAAATTTCGTATTACGACGAATTTCAGGAAACTGTAAGAAATAGTCCGGGAAAAGACCTGAAAGTAGATGTAGTGAGAAGTGGAGTAATTCAGCCGCTTGTTTTATCAGTATCTAAAGAAGGAACTTTAGGATTAGCTTCTTATAAGCAATTAACTAAATTCTACGAAACAAAACATTTTTCTTTTGGAGAATCTATCGGAAGAGGTTTCACGAGAAGTATTGAGAGTTTAACATATCAGGTAAAACAGTTTAAATTAATCTTCAATAAAAAAGTTCAGGGGTATAAAAAAGTAGGTGGTCCATTGGCGATCATCAAAAATATGCCTGTTGACAAAGCAAGAGACGGAAGTGTATCAATTGATTGGACGGCTTTCTGGAGTTTTACAGCAATGTTCTCTGTTTGGTTGGCGTTCTTGAACTTAATTCCGATTCCTGGATTAGATGGTGGACATGTAATCTTCACTTTATACGAAATGATTGTTGGTAAACCTGTTCCACAAAAGATATTAGAAAATGCACAGATGGTTGGTGTTATCTTCTTGTTAGGCTTAATGTTACTGATTTTTGGAAGTGATATTTTTAAATGGGTTACAGGAAATCTTTAATTTTATTCAAAAAAATAATTAAAAAACTTGCGTGGTATAAATATCCGTCCTATATTTGCACCACTTAAAAATAAGGACATTCCTCCTTAGCTCAGTTGGTTAGAGCATCTGACTGTTAATCAGAGGGTCGCTGGTTCGAGCCCAGCAGGAGGAGCAAAAAGACTTACAGAAATGTGAGTCTTTTTTTTGTTTCATACTTTCCTGTTTTTAATTTTATTTGAAATTTAAATTACTGAAAAATAATCTGATAGCAGGTTTAGGGTAATTTTACCTCAAAAATATTTGTATAATATTGTTTTTCATATTATATTTGCACCACCTTAAAAGAGGGACATTCCTCCTTAGCTCAGTTGGTTAGAGCATCTGACTGTTAATCAGAGGGTCGCTGGTTCGAGCCCAGCAGGAGGAGCAAACCGTAGTCACTTAGATTACGGTTTTTTTTATGTATTATATTTATATTTTGTTTTCAGAATCAGCAGATAAATACTACGTCGGATATTCACAATTTCCGAATGAAAGACTTTTGAAACATAATCAGCAAGAAAGCTTTAATACATTCACGCGAAAATTCCGTCCGTGGAAAATAGTTGCTCTTTTTGAGGTTTCGGAAGGTAAAGCTAATGTCATTGCTGTCGAAAGGTTTATTAAAAGACAAAAATCAAGGAAATTTATAGAGATGCTTTGTGATGAAAATCACCAACTGTCTGGAATTTTAGCTCAGTTGGTTAGAGTCCCGAATCTTCGGGATTAATCAGAGGGTCGCTGGTTCGAGCCTAGCAGGAGGAGCAAACCGTAGTCACTTAGATTACGGTTTTTTTATGTCTTATATTTATATTTTGTTTTCAGAATCAGCAGATAAATATTACACCGGATATTCACAATTTCCGAATAAAAGACTTTTGAAACATAATCGGCAGGAAAACTTTAATACATTCACTCGAAAATTCCGTCCGTGGAAACTAGTTGCTCTTTTTGAGGTTTCGGATGATAAGGCTAATGTCATTGCTGTCGAAAGGTTTATTAAAAGACAAAAATCAAGGAGATTTATAGAGACGCTTTGTGATGAAAATCACCAACTGTCTGGAATTTTAGCTCAGTTCGTTAGAGTCCCGAATCTTCGGGATTAATCAGAGGGTCGCTGGTTCGAGCCCAGCAGGAGGAGCAAAAAGACTTACAGAAATGTGAGTCTTTTTTTTATTTTATTTCCTCTCAAAATATAACTTTTGTATTTTATTAAATATCAGCTTTAAGCTTTCTCTGAGCGCAATATTCATAGCTTTATTTTCGTTACATTTGCAGGTTTATAGATAAACATCAAAGTCTGTAAAAAACTTTTAAAATTTAATAATAAAACAGCATAGTTTTTGTTTAAGCTATTGCTCGAAGATACGAATGATGTCAACCAATCAATTAAAATACGGCTTCCTATATATATCCCTTTTTATAACCAGTCTTTTTCATGCTCAAAACACAGCAAGCGGAAAGATTGTAGATGCTAAAACCAATAAAGAGGTCAGTGCTGTTGAGGTTTTCATTAATGAAAGCGATACGCCTGTTCTTACCACTTCTTCAGGAAGCTTTACTATACAATATGACAGTATTATTTACAAATTAAGATTTCAGAAAAAAAACTATGCGTTAGAAAGTGTAGATATTACTCCCGACAGCAACAGTAATCTTCTTATTAAACTGTCGTCTGAAAAAGTAAGCAGCATTGAAGAAGTTGTCATTCACAACGAGAAAACAAAATTTAAAAATAAAAAAGAAAATCCGGCATACAGAATTATGCAGGAAGTGTGGAAGCGCAAGAGAAATAATGGTCTTGATAAATTTGATACCTACACGTATAAAGAATACGAAAAGATTCAGTTTGATGCCAATAATCTCGACAGTGCTTTTATGAACAGGAAAATCTTCAATAAATTAGACTTTATTTTTGATTATGCCGATTCTACTGCAAGAGGAAAAATGGCATTGCCTATTTTCTTAAATGAATCAATCTACAACCATTTCGGAGAAAACAAACCAAACAAGAAAACAAAAAAACTTTTAGTCGCTCAAAAAACTTCCGGTTTTCAGGATAATCAGGTGATTGCAATTACCGCTAAAAACCTTTATCGTGACATTAATATTTACGATAATACTTTAAACTATTTCGATATTGGATTTCCAAGTCCTGTAGGAACTGATGGTTTTAGCACGTATGATTATAATTTGACTGATACAGTGTCCATTCGGGGAGAACAGGCGTATAAAATACGTTATCAGCCTAGAAGATCTGAAGTTTTGGCTTTTCAGGGATATCTTTATATCGACACCGATTCTTATGCGGTTTTAGAAGCTACTTTAAAGTCTACAAATAAAATCAATGTCAATTTCATCAACGCTATTTCTACAGAATTAGAATATGATAATCCTGATGACGAAACATTTTTGCCTAAAAAATACGTCACAGAAATTGAAATGACCCCTTTTTCCAAAAAGAAGACAGCAAAAAGCATTATTGCAAAACGGTCTGTAGACTATTCTGATTACGATTTTAATAAACCTTTAGCAGATACTGTTTTCACAAGGAGAAAAGAAGAATATGACGATCGCTTTGTAGACAAGGATGATGCTTTTTGGGTGAAAGCAAGGCCAGACTCTTTATCAAAAGAAGAAAAAGGGGTCTACGAAATGCTTGACAGATTACAACAGACTCCAAAATTCAATAGAATTCTTAAACTTACAGAAACGCTTGCTTCTCGATATTATAATGTTACTAAAGGCATCGATTTAGGTCCGATAACCTCAGTCTACGGGAAAAATGAAGTGGAAGGAGACAGAATAAGATTGGGAGCGAGAACCTATTTTACGCAAAATGACCCTTGGAGAGTTGAGTTTTATAATGCCTACGGTTTTAAAGATCAGCAATTCAAATATGGAGTTGAAGGTCGATATATGTTCAATAGAGTTAATCGTTTTATGGTGGGAGCCGGAACCAAAAGAGATATTACGCAATTGGGTGTGCAGCTTACAACAGAAGACGGTATTCTGTCGCGTTCATTTGCTTCTTCGACGGTTTTTGCCAGAGGAGAAAATGCTTCTTTAAGTTCGGTCAACCAAACGAGTGTTTTTACTTCTATTGAGCCTTGGAAAAACTTTCAGGTAAGAGTTGACGGGACGATGCAAAGCATTAAATCTGCCAATCCTTCAGGTTTTAGTTTGATGTATTTCAGAAATGGTGACTTAAGAAAGACGACCAATGATTCGCATGTTACGATTAGTTTAATTGCAAGACCGGGCGCTACTTTTTCTCAAACCGGAGTTGACCGATATGAGCACGGAACTTTGGCTCCGACCATTGTGTTAAAATATACAAGAGGTATTGAAGGTTTGTTTAATGCAGATTTTAATTATAACAAATTGCAGTTTATGTTTTACAAGCCGATTCTTTTGGGAAGTTGGGGAAAAACATTGCTGAATTTTGAAGCTGGAAAAAACTTTGATACCGTTCCTTTGGCTTTGCAGAATATTATTCCTGGAAACCAGTCGTATGGAATTGTTCCGAATACGTTTGCCCAGCTAAATTATTATGAGTTTGTTGCAGATACCTATTCTACGCTTCATATAGAACATCATTTCAATGGTAAAATACTTTCTTATATTCCACTTATTAAAAAATTGAAGTTAAGAGAAGTTGCGTTCATCAGAGGCGCTTACGGATCGCTAAGTGATGCTTCAAAAAACATCAATGTTGATAATTTAAAATATTCTGCACCCGATCAGCAAATATATTATGAATACGGATTTGGGATTGAAAATATAGGTTTCGGAAACATCAGAATTTTCCGTGTAGACTTCAACTGGAGAGGAAATTATCTTGACCGTTCGGATGTTTCCAAATTTGGAATTAAGGCTGGTTTTCAGTTTGGATTTTAGATTGTATTAAAGAATAACAAATTGTCTTCATATTTAGCAAACCCTTTTTTGATTAGTTCTTGACGTATTACTGTAAGAAAATATTTACAATGATATTACCAATCAAATTTAAAGATCAAAACTATTTACCGAAAATTACATAATCTAACGGTTATTTTATGTTTAGATTTAAGGAAAGCATCAATACTTATCACCATTACAATTTCGCTTTCCAAGTTTTTAAATGCCCTTTAAGTTGTAGGCTTAAACATTTTAAAGAATTTAAAAATACAGTTTTTGGAGAATGTAATTATGGTTGTCCAAAAGGGAATTGTTGTTGTTATTCTAAATCATTTAAAATTTATTCTGAAGCCCATTAAGCACAAAAAATCCTCAACAAAAATGCTGAGGATTTTATTTTTATAAAACGCTAATTTAATTATGCGTTTGGTTCAATAGATACAAATGATCTGTTGTTTGCTTTCTTTCTGAAAACTACTTTACCGTCAACAAGAGCGTGCAAAGTGTGATCTTTACCCATACCAACATTTTCACCTGGGTGATGTTGAGTACCTCTTTGTCTGATAATAATGTTACCAGCAATAGCGTCTTGTCCACCGAAAATCTTCACACCTAATCTTTTAGAATGAGATTCTCTACCGTTTTTGGAACTACCAACTCCTTTCTTATGTGCCATTTTATTTTAAGGTTTTTTGGTTAAACAATTATTCTGCGCTTTCAGCGTCAGCTTTTTTAGTTGTTTTTTTAGCAGGCTTCTCTGCTTTTTTTCCTTCAAATCCTGTGATTCCAGTGATTTTGATTTGAGTTAAAGATTGTCTGTGACCGTTTTTAACTTCATAACCTTTTCTTCTTTTCTTCTTGAAGATGATTACTTTATCAGCTTTTACGTGGTCAAGGATCTCTGCCTCTACAGTGATACCGCTTACAGCTGGGGCGCCTACAGTGATTGCTCCGTTTACAGTAAGTAAGATTTTATCGAAAGATACTTTCCCTCCTTTATCTCCTTTCAAACGGTTCACAAACAACTTCTGGTCTTGCTCAACTTTATATTGAAGCCCTGCTATTTCTACAATTGCAAACATTGTCTATAAATTTTTAGTTAATTCGAGGTGCAAATGTACTGATTATTTTTTTAGTAACAATATGATTTTGAGAAATTTTCTACTTTCGGTGTAGATTTAGTTCCAGCTGATTATTGTTCGATTTATATTTCCTGGCTGATAATTCTTCGAAAAACTTTATGATTTCTGCGTTGTTGGTTAATTTTTTGCCTTCTCCTGTAGTAACGGTCATCGAATGATTAGGATTCGCCAAATCGAGTTTAATATCTTTTGCAGGATCATTTTTGTAAGTCATAAATAACTTTTTGTATTGAGCCGGATTTACTTTTACTCCTTCAAATTCATGTTTAGCTTCTTTTTGAAGTGCTAAAATATAATCCCAAGAATAATCTTCAGCTTTCAGCTTCTTGTTTCCTTTTAATAAAAACTGATGTGACTTGGTTTTATCTTCTAATTTTACAATCAAACCGGGCAAACCGTGAAACTTGTAAGGTCCGTCGGGAAAAGGCAGATCTTTTGAAAACCATGCTTCCCAAATTCTTCCTCCAAAATTTGCTGTCGCTTTTTGACAATTATAGCTTTCAATTTTTTTTGTTTCTGGAAGAATCTGCCATTTTATCACAGGAGTTTCCTCTACAATCATATTGGTCTGCTCAATATTTGTAAACCAATTAGTTTTAAAACTCGGATATGACTTTTCTATTAAATAAGAGGTATTCCAATCTTCCGTGGTGGAAGAATAGCTTAAACTATTCGGCGTAGATTTTCTTTGTTCAATGATGGAATTGTTCGTGATAGAATCACTTGCGAATTTAGCCTGACCATAAAAGTAAGATTTGGTCGGGAAAATATCCAAATTCACAAATTCTTTTTTCAGGCTGTCTGTTTTCGTGGAGTCAATTCTGAACTGATATTCATAAGTGAAACGATTTCCTTGCGCAGACAAATTGAGAATGGCAAAAATAGCCAAAATAAGAGCGTATTTAAGTTTCATATTTTTATGATTGGTTGTTTCAAATATAGAAATTAAATTGCTTTTGTTTTATTCTTACTTTTAAAAAATATTCCACATTTAGATGAAGTGAGTTCTTTACAATGATTTTTACCACAAATTGAGCAATATTTCCACATCAGATCTTATTCATAAAGCCTCTTTAGCAAAGAGTTTTTATACCCTTCCAAAAAGGTGCATATTTTTTGGTTTTGGTACTTTATTTTTTGATGCTTAAACACAACTGCATCTTTATCAAATAGTAAAAAATATTTTCGACCTGCATAGCATAGCTTTTTTTCGGTATGAATTAGTGAATTATTTCACATTATTGTATATCTTCGCTTTCACCAAAATATTTCAATATGAAAAGAAACTTTAATTTCTGCTTACTAGCAGGAGCATTTGCTGTATTCTCATTATCAGCATGTAACGACGATACAATGGAAACTCCTGTATCTGAAACTCAAAAAGAAAACTTAAAACCTGAGCAACCAGGCGATCTCGAAAAAATCTGTTATTATGTAGACCAGTACTGGAGCTCAAGTGCCGTATTAACGACATCATTACCGAGCTCTACAGACACGAGTTTTATGAATGCTCAGATGACAAAAATTGCCAGTTTATGGGGAAGGAGTAATCCGACATTACGTTTCGTAAATGATCCTTCTAATCCAAATTCTACGTATAATGCGATTTCGTATTCCACTGGAAAGATCTATTATGGATATGCAATTTATGCCGATGCAAAAAACAAAGGCGGAAATATTGTTAATGCAATGATTCTGGCTCATGAATATGGTCACCAGTTGCAGTATATTTTCGGACTTCCTTCTGTAAGCGAATCCACGGCAAGACCAAACGAGTTGGAAGCAGACGGTTTTGCAGGATATTATTTAAGAAGACCCAATGGATACAATCAAACATCATTTGCCCAGATTGCAGCAGCATATGAGTTTGCCCAAAGTATTGGCGATTATCAGACAACCAGTGCAGGACATCACGGAACGCCGCCTCAAAGGAGATCTGCAGTACGTTTAGGTTTTCTTTTAGGACAGTACGACCTTTCTGCAGCAGATTTTGATTACAACTTCTTTTATTATTATCAGGGAGTTTTAAACGGAACTTACAAAATGGCAAAAAACTCAAAATATCCTGAGTTGGATGCTTACATGAGCCAATATCTTGATGAGCTGAAAAAAATTCAGTCAGGAGAAATTTCTGCTGAAGAGTTTAAAGAACTTAAATAAGCATTTATTTTAATATTTTTAATGAGAGGTAAGACATTGTTCTTGCCTCTTTTTCTTTGTATAGAATATTGATAAAGTTTAATTACTTTTGAAAAATAATCCACATTTAGATGAACAGAGATCTCTACATTGATTTTGCGAAAGGTTTAGCCACACTTTCCATTATATTTATTCACACGGCATTTTGGTCGGGGCAGTTTTACATCATTCCGGAAATCCGGGTGTTTTCTTTGGTTTTTGATGTTGCACTTTTTTATGCTTTAAGCGGGATTACCTCGGGAAATAATATCGAGAAAACGCTTTACCGTTTACTAAAATTGCAGATAACGTACATGATTTTTGTAACCCTTTTGTTCTTTTTAGATTATTTTTTCAAAATATTCGGGCTCACCTTTTTCTCGCTCGAATGGCTGCAAAGTTTTTACTCAACATTTGGCTCAAAGTATTCGGCAACAAGTATTTCAACAGCTCCGCAATGGCAGAATTTAGGGAATTGGTATCTTCACGAATACAGCAATGCCGATACTTTCCCTGTTGTGATGGGAAGTTTTTGGTATCTTAAAGTCTATTTTATTTTAACCGTTTTTGGAGTTTTAATTTTAAAATTTTTCCCCAAACATGTCAATTGGTTTATCGGACTTTGCATTGCGTTAACTTTAATATTTAATATTTTCCCGGAAATTTATCCAAGTGGGCAAGTAGGATATGTTGCTTTTTATATGACAGTTTTCCTTGTCGGAAACAGAATGAGAGGTAAAAAAATACCGACAAAAATGATTCCTGTTCTTTACGGATTGGTGGCCTTGGCGTTAGTTTGGATGTTTTGGTACTTTGGAAACGAAATATTTTTTAAAATCAATAAGCAAAAGTTTCCGCCGCAAACGCCATATATTATCTGGACTTTCTTTTCTCTGACGACTTTGTTCGTTTTGTACAACAGATTAAAAATTACAAAAGAAAATTTTGTAACGCATATTGGTAAAAACGCAATCTTCTTTTATTTTGGTCAGGGAATTAGCTCTTCATTGGTTTATTTTCTTGTTGTTCCGATGAAAGAATTGATGCCTTGGTGGGTTTTAATGGTCATTATTTACATCATTAATGTTGCTTTGGCTTTTATCATTGCAACTGGTTTAAAGAAATTTGATGCTTTTGGGTGGAATGTTTTAGAAGTTTTAAGAAAGAAAACCGCTTCTCCAAACTAAATCAGCTACGGAATTTGAAACAAAACGATAATTCTTATCGCAATTTATTTTAAATTTACAGAAATTTTTAAATTATGTTTAAGTTGAAACTTCCTACCGACCCAAGGTGGGCAAATATTGCAGAGGATAACATTCAGGAAATTTTGACCGATCATGCATGGTGCGAACAAAAAGCAGCTACCAATGCAATAGGATTAATTACAATGCTTCCGGAACGTCCGGATATTGTAAAAGAACTTTTAGCAATTGCTCAGGAAGAATTGGAACATTTCGGGCAGGTTCTTGAGATTATTACAAAACGAGGTTACACTTTTGGGCGTACAAGAAAAGATGATTACGTTAACGAATTGGTCAACTTTATCCAAAAAGGAGGTCACAGAGATACTTTAATTGTCGATAAAATGCTTTTCGCAGCAATGATCGAAGCCAGAAGTTGTGAGAGATTTAAAGTTTTAACAGAAAATATAAAAGACGAAGAACTAAAAACTTTCTATAAAGAATTGATGATTTCTGAAGCCAATCATTACACTACCTTTATCGGGTTTGCAAGACAGCTTGGCGACCCTGAAAAAGTAAACCAGAGATGGGAAGAATGGCTGGAATATGAAGCAGGCATTATAAAATCTTACGGAAATAAAGAAACTATACACGGATAAAAATAAATTGAAAAAGCCGACTTTTGAAAATCTGACTAATTTTTTCCTGAAAAACTTTTTTCAGGGATTATTAATTATTGGTCCCATCGGATTGACCATTTTTGTTATCTGGTCTGTTATTACGTCTATAGACAATATTATTCCGTCTGTGGCAAGGCAAATTCCGGGGTTGGTTTTCATTTCAACATTGCTTATTACAGCATTACTAGGTTATCTGGGAAACAAATTTGTAGTCGGAAGATTCTTTGTAGATTCTATCGATAGATTATTAGAAAAGACGCCTGGTATCAAGCATATTTATTCGCCTACAAAAGATGTAATGTCTTCTTTTGTAGGAGATAAGAAAAAATTCAGTGATCCGGTTTGGGTAAAAACCAATGAAAATCCTGAAATATGGAGAATTGGTTTTCTTACGCAAAGAGAGATGGCTGATGTACATAAAGATAATTTTGTAGCAGTTTACCTTCCGCATTCTTATGCAATTTCTGGCTGGGTGATTGTAACTGAAGAAAAAAATATAAAACCTGTTGTAGGAATGTCTGCAGCTACGGCAATGAAATTTGCGGTAAGCGGCGGTGTGGCAGGTTTTCATTCAGATGAAAATATATTTAAAGCTCCCGAGTAAACTTCTTTTACTCACTTTAAACTGTCTGATTTTAAACGTTAAGAATTTGACACTTTCAAAAAGTTAAAGCATAGCGCTTTATAACATTTTTTAATGTTTTTCTTAATTAAACTCAACATCTTAATTTAATCTTAATGGTTAAATTTTAAACAGTATCAAAAATACATCTGATGATTTGAAATCAATTTCAAATTAATTTTTCTTTAATAAATCTAAAAATATATCACATGGAATTACCATATGCAGAACCGTTTCGTATTAAAATGGTGGAAGAAATCCGTCAATCTACAAGAGAAGAAAGAGAACAATGGCTGAAAGACGCTAAGTTCAATTTATTTAACCTAAAATCTTCGCAGGTTTATATTGATCTTTTAACAGATTCCGGAACTGGAGCAATGTCAGACAGACAATGGGGCGCTTTGATGACCGGAGACGAAAGCTATGCCGGTTCTCGTTCTTTTGAGCAACTGCACAAAACTGTACAAAGCATTACAGGTTTCAAATATCTATTACCAACACACCAGGGAAGAGCTGCTGAAAATGTTTTGTTTTCGGTTTTGGTAAAAGATGGTGATGTGGTTCCGGGGAATTCACATTTTGACACCACAAAAGGTCACATCGAAATCAGAAAAGCGCACGCAATCGACTGTACAATTGATGAGGCTTTTGATATTAATGACCTTCATCCTTTTAAAGGAAATATCAACCTTAAAAAATTAGAAGAAGTTTACAAATCTCATCCAAAAGAACAAATTCCTTTCTGTTTGGTTACCATTACTTGTAATTCTTCAGGAGGTCAACCGGTTTCTCTTGAAAATATGAAAGCCGTAAAAGCTCTTTCAGACCAATACGGAATTCCTGTGTTTTTTGATTCAGCAAGATTTGCTGAAAATGCTTATTTCATCAAAAAAAGAGAAGCAGGTCAGGAAAACAGAAGCATTAAAGATATCTGTAAAGAAATGTTTTCTTACGGTGAAGGAATGACGATGAGTTCTAAAAAAGACGGTTTGGTAAATATAGGTGGATTTATAGCTTTAAATAATGAAGATGTTTTCAGAAAAGCATCAAACTTTACAATTATTTATGAAGGATTCATCACGTATGGTGGAATGGCCGGAAGAGATATGGCTGCTTTGGCTGTTGGTCTTGATGAAGCAACAGAATTTGCTTATCTGGAAAGCAGAATTTCTCAGGTAGAATATCTTGGAAATAAATTAATCGAATACGGAATTCCTGTACAAAAGCCAATCGGCGGACATGCGGTTTTTATTGATTCGTTGAACTTCTTACCAAATGTTTCTCGTGCAGAATATCCGGCACAGACTTTAGGCCTTGAAATCTATAAAGAAGCAGGAATCAGAACGGTTGAAATCGGAACTTTGTTGGCAGACAGAGATCCTGAAACCAGAGAAAATCGTTATCCGAAACTGGAATTGGTTCGTTTGGCGATTCCTAGAAGAACGTACACCAATAATCACATGGATTACATCGCTGCTGCAGTGAAAAACGTTTACGAAAGAAGAAATGAAATCTCAAAAGGGTATAACATTACTTGGGAACCTGAAATTTTAAGACACTTTACGGTTCATTTAGAAGAGGCTTAAGAAAATAATTGTTAGAATAATTGATAAGTTTGGGCGCAAAATTGAAGATTTTGCGCCCAAACCATTTTTTAATAATATCTTTTTTGATAGGATTTTATCCTATCCTTTGTTAAATCGTCCTTTCAGGACTCTTTATTTTTAGAGTTATTTCTTAGATATTTTATATAATTTTCCGCTGTCGGTAATTCCGTAAAGATTACCGTCGGAACCATTTAAAACATCTCTGAATCTTTCTTTTTGATCCAAAAGTAAACGTTCTTCACCAACCACTTTATTGTCTTTCATCACAATTCTGTTGATATGTTGACCACTCAAACAGGCGATAAATAGATTATTTTTCCATTCGTCAATATTTCCTGTGTAGAAAGTTACTCCGCTTGGTGAAACGACCGGATCCCAATAATAAACTGGTTGCTCAGTTCCTTCTTTTTGCGTCGTTCCGTTGTTAATTTTATCTCCGGAATATTCAATTCCATAAGTTACATCACCCCAACCGTAATTTTTTCCGGGTTGAATTAAATTAATTTCATCTCCGCCTCTCGGTCCCATTTCAATATCCCAAAGCTGGCCTTGTTCATCCATCGCTAAACCTTGAGGATTTCTGATTCCGAAGGCATAAATTTCAGGTTTGTAACCGGTTTTACCGATGAAAGGATTTCCTGGAGCGGGTTTTCCGTCTTTGGTTATTTTTAAAATTTTACCTAAATAATTATCGGTTTTCTGTGCGTAAACTCTTGTTTGTTTATCTGATCTTTCACCGGTGCTTACAAAAAGATTTCCGTCTTTATCAAAAACCAATCGGCTTCCGTAATGCTTATCGCCATCATAAGTTGGCGTCGCACGGAAAATCACTTTTACCTCTGAAATGTTCTTCAAGTCTGTAGAAAGTTTTCCTTTTGCAACGGCAGTATGATTTCCGCCTTCATAAGGTTCAGAATAACTGAAATAGATAATATTATTGGTTTTAAAATCAGGATCGAGTGCAACATCGAGCATGCCGCCTTGTCCTTTTGAATCTACCTTCGGAAAGCCTTCAATTTTAGAAATTTGTTTTCCATCTGTCGAAACTACATTCATAAAACCGGTTTTTTCAGTAACCAAGAATTTTCCGTCAGGCAGATTAATGATTCCCCATGGTTTACCTAAGTCTTTAGTTAGAACTTCAACATTATATGGAGTTGACGTTTTTATTGGAGCAATACGGGTTTGTCCTTTAAAAGCCGGCTTATAACTGGTGTTTGGTTTTTCTTCTTTTGCAGAAGGCTCGCTTGGCTTTCCTTTGCCCTGACAAGAAATCATAGTGGTTGCGGATGCCAGTAAAATGGGTAATAGTAGTTTTTTCATAATTAAAATTTAGTGGTTCAGAGATGAGAGGAAAAATAATGCCACAAAAAAGTTGCACAATTAAAATTTTATTCTACATTTGTAGAGTAGATTTTAATTATGTAGAATATGGATGAAATAAAACTCACGAATTCCGAAAAAATAGTAATGGAAATTCTTTGGGAAAAAGAAAAAGCATTTTTGAAGGATATTTTAGAATCCTATCCTGATCCTAAACCGGCAACAACTACCGTTGCAACAGTACTTAAAAGAATGCAGAATAAAGATTTGGTAGGTTTTAAACTTTTTGGAAATTCTCGAGAATATTTTCCAAAAGTAGCAAAAGGAGAATATTTCAATGATGAAATGACTTCTATGATTGATCGTTTTTTCAATAGCTCTGTAACGCAGTTTGCTTCGTTTTTTACTTCAAATTCTAAACTGTCGCAAAAGCAATTGAAAGAACTTCGTGATATTATTGATCAACAGATAAAAAAATAATCATGTTAACAATAGTTTTAAAAATGATTCTGTGCTCAGGAATTCTGCTCGCATTGTATCATTTGGTTCTGGTAAAAGAGCGGACTTTTATTTTCAATCGGTTTTACCTGATTTCAGCTTTACTATTTTCATTTTCAATCCCATTTGCAACAATAGAAACAAAACAGGTCGAAAAAGAAATTCCGGGAACTGTTTTTGTAGGGGAAATTCAACAACCTATTTTACAAACTCCAATTGTTCAGCAAGAAAGTTTTGATTATACACAGGCTCTTTTAATTGCATATTGTATTATTTCTGGGACTTTAATTTTAAAAATTGGATATTCTGTTATAAAGATTAAAAAATTAAAAGGAAGAAAAATTACGTATCAAAACAGAACTGTTTTTCTTCTGAAGCAAAACCTAGCTCCTTTCAGTTTTTGGAATACAATTTATCTTTCTGAAACTTATTTTAAAGATTCCAAGATTCAGGACTCTGTATTTCTGCACGAAAAAATTCATGTAAAACAGAAACATTCTGCTGATATTCTTTTTATAGAGATTTTAAAAGCTGTTTTTTGGTTTAATCCATTCCTTTATTTTTATAAGAAAGCGATGGTTAATAATCATGAGTTTATTGCTGATGACAGTGTAATTCGTAAGAATAAAAACATAAAAAGTTATCAGGAACTGATTCTGCAGGAAATTTTAAAACAACAGAATCTACCATTGATACATCAGTTTAATTTTAATAACACAAAAAAACGATTTATAATGATGACAAGTAAAAATTCAAAATTTGCGAAGATGAAAAATTATCTTGCAGTTCCCGCATTTGCCGTTTTAGCAATAGTTTTTGCAGAAAAAACATATGCGAAAGAAAGTATTGAAAACCTAAATCAGGAAAAAGAAAATGTAATTTCTAAGGTATTTTCAAACGATCCTCTTTCAGAATATAATCAAATCATAAAAAAATACGGCAACCTTTTAGAGCAAAAAAAATACGCTGAATTTCACAAAGCAGTAAGCATATCTGATCGATCCAAACTTCACGACCTATACTTTCAACTTACAAAAGAGCAAAGAGCAGCAACTCCTCTGTTTTTTATGAATACTCCTAAAAAACTTGCAAAGACGAAAGTAACACAAAGTGAAATTAACGACTTTATGGATTCTAAAAAATACGGTTTGTGGATTGACGGTAAGAAAACCAAAAATCAGGAACTTAAAAACTTTAAGCCTGAAGATTTCTCTAATCACTTTGTAAGCAAAAGATATCCAAATGCCATTAGCAAGCAAAATCCGGAACCGTTCCAGCTTAATATGATGACAAATAAATATTTCCAAGAATATCTTAAGAAAGAAGAAGCTGTACATATGAGTTTTAAAGTAAAGGCTATTATTAAAGGAAAAGACACAATCCCTATTAAAAGAAATGTCGATGCAAACATCGTAAATAAGGTAGTAGAAAAATCTTTACAAGATATTTCTACTGCTGTTGAAGGTAGTGCAGCAGATTTTGTTCCTGCTGAATATCCTGGCGGAAATAATGAACTTAGAAAAAAGATGGGTTATAATTTTGATTCAAGTTCTTTAGATCATCAAAATAGCATAATTAAAGGAGATGTTTTTATTACAGTCGATGAAAATGGGAAAGCAAGTGGTATAAGTGCAGTCGGTGAAAATGAAAAATTCAACAATGAAGCAATAAGAGTAGCTAAATTAGCTAATGAAAACGTAACATGGACTCCGGCTACAAAAGATGGACTGGCCGTAAGATATAGATATAAACTTCCTATGGCAATGCAATTTGCGCCCAATGATAAAACACAATAAATATAAATAATTTCACTAAGTGATATTACAACCAACCGTAAAGTATTATACTTTGCGGTTTTTTGATGCATTAATGATTTATCAGAATAATTATTTTTTAATAAGCTTCTTCAATTGAGAAATCATAATTTTATGACTTCACTCTTCATCTTCGCATTTTTTTATTTCCTAAATTTGTTACATGCAATTCAAACTTCAATCAGAATATAAACCTACAGGAGATCAGCCCAAAGCAATTGAAAAATTGACCGATGGAATAGAAATCGGCGAAAAATATCAAACATTGCTTGGTGTAACAGGTTCCGGTAAAACTTTTACCGTTGCCAATGTTGTGAACAACGTGCAGAAACCAACTTTGGTTTTAGCACACAACAAGACTCTGGCAGCTCAGCTTTTTATGGAATTTAAAGAATTTTTTCCTGAAAATGCTGTGGAGTATTTCGTAAGTTACTATGATTACTATCAACCTGAAGCTTATATTGCAAGTTCAGGAACTTACATAGAAAAAGATTTAAGTATCAACGAAGAGGTAGAAAAATTACGTCTTTCGGCAATTGCAAGTTTACTTTCAGGAAGAAGAGATATTTTGATTGTAGCTTCAGTATCATGTATTTATGGTGTCGGAAACCCTGCTGAGTTCCATAAATCTTTAATTTCTCTTCAGATTGGTGAAAAAACTACCCGAACGGCGTTACTTCATTCTTTAGTTAATGCGTTGTATTCAAGAACGTTGGCGGACTTCCAGCGTGGGACGTTTCGTGTAAAAGGGGATGTCATCGATATATTTCCTGCGTATGCAGACAATGGAATAAGAGTTCAGTTTTTTGGAGACGAAATCGAAAAAATTCAGAGTTTTGATCCTGTTTCCGGAAATGTAACTTCCAATTTTGACCAGATTCAGATTTATCCTGCCAATCTTTTCGTAACCACAAAAGAAACATTGAATGGTGCGATAAAAAACATTCAGGATGATATGGTAAAACAGGTCGACTTCTTCTCCGAAATCGGTAAGCCTTTAGAATCGAAAAGACTACAGGAAAGAACAGAATTAGACCTTGAAATGATCAAAGAGCTCGGTTATTGCTCAGGAATAGAAAATTATTCGCGTTATCTCGACGGAAGGCTTCCGGGATCTCGCCCGTTCTGTCTTTTAGATTATTTTCCAAAAGATTTCTTAATGGTGATTGATGAAAGCCACGTTACGGTTCCACAAGTTCATGCGATGTATGGTGGCGATAGAAGCCGAAAGGAGGCTTTGGTGGAATATGGTTTCCGACTACCAGCAGCGATGGATAACAGACCTTTAAAGTTTGAAGAATTTGAGGCGATTCAAAATCAGGTAATTTATGTTTCGGCAACCCCGGCAGATTACGAACTGGAAAAAACCGGTGGAGAATATATTGAACAGATTATCCGTCCGACAGGACTTTTAGATCCAATAATTGAAATAAGACCTTCCTTAAATCAGATTGATGATTTAATGGAAGAAATAAATAAGCGTGCTGAAATTGACGAAAGAGTTTTGGTGACCACTTTAACCAAGAAAATGGCTGAAGAGCTTACCAAATATTTCACAAAATTCGGAATCAGAACGAGATATATTCACTCGGATGTTGAGACTTTGGAGCGTATTCAGATTATGCAGGATTTGCGTCTTGGAGTTTTTGATGTCTTAATTGGTGTCAATTTATTGAGAGAAGGTCTTGATTTACCTGAAGTTTCATTGGTTGCTATTTTAGATGCCGATAAAGAGGGAATGTTGAGAAGCAGAAGATCTATGATTCAGACAGTGGGTCGTGCTGCAAGAAATATCAATGGTAGAGCCATTATGTATGCCGATAAAATCACGAAATCGATGCAGGCAACTTTAGATGAAACCGAATATCGTCGTGCAAAACAAATGCAGTATAATGAAGAACATGGAAAAGTTCCGATGGCATTGAACAAGAAAATCTCTGAGAACCTTGTCGGGAGAAGTAAAGATTTTCCTGATGAAAGATATACTCAGAAAGAAATTACTCAGAAAGTTGCAGAAGTAAAAGCGTCTTACGCAACTGAAGATATTGAGAAAATGATTGGGCAGAAGCAAAAAGAAATGGAAGCTGCTGCAAAGAATCTAGATTTCATAAAAGCTGCAAAACTTAGAGATGAAATTGCCGCTTTAAGGGCGTAATAAGTTAAATTAACTTTAAAACTATATCATGAAAAGAGTTACGGGAATTGGAGGCATTTTCTTCAAATGTAAAGATCCTATCAAATTGAAAGAATGGTACAAAAATCATTTAGGGATTGATACCAATGACTACGGAGCAACTTTCGATTTGAAACAAATGTCTGATTCTGATGCGAAAGTTTCTCTTACCTGGAGCCCAACTAAAGAAACAACAGATTATTTCGAGCCTTCTACAAGAGAGTTTATGATTAATTATACTGTTGAAAATTTAGAAACATTGGTTGAAGAATTAAAAAAAGAAGGAGTAACAATTCTTGACGAAATTGCAGTGTATGATTTTGGAAAATTTGTTCACATTCTCGATTTGGAAGGAAATAAAGTTGAATTGTGGGAACCGAAATAATTTAATCATTATAAATAAAACTTCGGCGGCACCAAAGGTGCCGCCGAAACTTTGTAAATTTTTTTAAAACTTATAAATCTTAGTTTTAGGTTTTTCATAACTCACTTTCCCGCCACGAAGAGGTGTAAGCAAATCCATCAAACCATTTAGTTTTATTTCGTAAATCGTAGAAAGCTGCATTCCCAATTTTCCTGGCGGCATACCTTGACGGTGAAACCACTCCAGATAACTGATTGGAAGATCAGCCAAAACGGTGTCTTTATATTTTCCGAAAGGCATTTTTACAACACATATTTCCTGTAAAATTTCAGGATTTATTCCCTGCTCCATTTTTTTAAACTATTAAATCAATTTTATTTTCTAATTCTTCTTCACGGTCTTTTTCTGAAAGTTGAAGCTCAGGAGTTTCATCATCAGAAAACTCATTTCTATATACCTGAATAAGCAGTAAAGTTAAGGAAATAAGAATCGGACCGAATACCAATCCCATAAATCCAAAAAGATTCATCCCCATAATAATTCCGAAAACGGTATTTAAAGGGTGAATATCTTCCAATTTTTTAAGCAATGTGAAACGAAGTACATTATCCGTTAATCCCACAACAATTACACAATACAATCCAAGACCAATTCCGGGTCCTGTCTGGCCTTCAGCGATCATAAAAATACAGATTGGGGCATATACTATCGCCGCTCCCACAATCGGAATCATTGATGCAGCAGCAGTTAATGCAAACAATAAAATAGGGCTTGGCGCACCAAAGATAAAATATCCAATTAATGCTATAATACCTTGTCCTAATGCAACAACTGGAAGACCAATCGCATTGGCCATAATCAGTTTGCGCATTTTTTCGCCAATTAAAGAAACATTTGCTCTTTTCAAAGGAGCAGCTGATGCCAAAATTCTTTCAAAAAATCTTGGTTTTTCAAACATAAAGTAAAGAATGAAATACATTGACATCACTACCGTCAGAGTATTAAAAGTTCCGCTTAATGCTGAGGTAGAATATTTTCCGGCAAATTCTTTGACCTTTGCCATGTTTTCTTTGCTAAGAATATTTATACCTGTTTCTTTATCAATGAAATCATGAATTTTAGCAATAAAAATGTTAAACTTTTCCATGTAAGCCTGTGCATTACCAAGCTTTTCGATCAATAAATCAACGATTAAATATACTGGAAGAATAATTATAATTAAACTGGCCAGCATGAGCACCAGAGATGAAGCCCAGGGTTTCCATTTTCGCTCTTCTTGCAGGTAAAAATTATATTTGCGGCAGACTACGTAAATTGTTATCGCTCCCAAAACGGAAGGAATGAAAAGCGCAAGATTAAAACAGATTAAGCCCCCTAAAACTAAAATAATGGTTAACAAAAAGACCTGTTTGATGGCAATGCTGCTGATATGTTTCTCTTTATGTGGCATTTTCATAGTTTTTATTTAGAAGTAAATTTAACCTTTCTCATAACAAAAGCAATACCACGCCTTACATATTATGCTTCCTCTTTGAAAATAGTCTTGTAAAGAGAATAAATCATCGCATTCCAAAATGGAAAAGTGAATAATCCACCGATCAAAAAGATTCCAAATCCAATGTATTTAAATAAAACTGCTACTATTGTACAAACTAATATTTCGATGAAGAACATTTTTAATGCTTTCCAGTTTAATGCAATTCCCTCAAAAATGGTTTTGTTCTGAAAAAACATTAGTGGCGCTACAAACAAGGTGATCATTACCCAAATGACCGGAAGAATGAGGGTTTGAGCAATAATGCTGTATAAAAAATACCAGAATATAAAATAGCTTGCATATCTGAAGAAATTCAGACCATTGTAGCCTGCAAATAAATCTTTTAACTCAACGTTCTCTTTAAGATCAATTTTTCTAAAAATTTGAAAAAAACCTAAATTCAAAGGATAAAGAAAAATAAGTGTTCCTACCATTCCAAGATAAAAGTTCTGAAATCCTTCACTAGAAATGATTGTTGAAATATTATTTTTATAGGCTTCTAGCCCTGCAGGTCCTATTTTCATATAATCAGACATGGCACCCAGAAACTGATCCATAATTCCGTATCGACCCGAAAAGTACATGAATACCGTAGAAAATAAAGCCATATAAATAACTGAAAAAATCATTTGGTATATCAAAGTCTTATTCCAATAAAAAAAAGCCTGTTTTAAGATAAAATCGATTCCCGGTTTTTGTGGATATTGCTGCTGCATGAAAATATTTTGTGCAAAAGTAAACATCAATAACTACTTTTGCGGAATGTTTTTGGCGAATCATCAAAAATTTATTCAAATGGACGAACTTTCACATCAGAAAGTTCCGTTTTTCTTTATTATAGACTTTCTGGTTGATAAGATAAAGGTTTTCACAGAAGATGAAATTAGTAAAAATGGTTTATTGATTGATTTTCAGGGTTTTTCGAATGTGAAGAAGCAGGGAGCTTTAGACAAAAAAATAGAATTGAAATCTTTTCCTGAATCATTGAAAAGCTTTAAAAAAGGTTTTGACCACGTTCAGAAAAATATTCGGCAGGGAAATTCTTATCTTACCAACTATACAAGGAAAACAAAAATTGAAACCAATCTTAGTTTAGAAGAAATTTTTCATCATTCTCAGGCAAAATATAAGGTTTTATATAAAGATTTTTTCGTATTTTTTTCTCCTGAAACTTTTGTAAAGATCGTTGATGATAAAATCCTTACTTTTCCGATGAAAGGCACGATTGATGCTTCCGTAGAGAATGCCGCAGAGGTTTTGAAGAACGATAAAAAAGAAAAAGCCGAACATTATACCGTTGTTGATTTGCTTAGAAATGATTTGAGCATGGTGGCAGATGATGTAAAGGTTGGCAAATTTCAGCATATAGATTTTCTTAAAACAAAACAGAAAGATTTGTATGCGATGAGTTCTGAAATTTCGGGAAATTTAAAATCTGAATTTAAAGGAAAAGTAGGAAGCATAATGCAAAAGCTTTTACCTGCAGGCTCAATTTTAGGAGCTCCAAAACCTAAAACTTTAGAAATTATTCTTGAAGCGGAAGGCTTTGAAAGAGGTTTTTATACCGGAGTTTGCGGTTGGTTTGATGGTAAAAATCTAGACAGTTGTGTGATGATTCGTTTTATCGAAAAAGAAGGCGATCAGCTGTATTTCAAAAGCGGTGGCGGAATTACCCACAAGAGCAAGTTAGAAGACGAGTATCAGGAAATGAAAAACAAAATTTATGTCCCAATTCATTGAAAGTATTAAAGTAGAAGATCAGGAAATGTTCCTGCTGGAATTTCACCAGAAGCGTGTGAACGAGACTTTCGCCCATTTTGGGAAAGAAGGCTCTATCGATTTGGAGAAAATTTTTAAAAATCTGAATCATGACGAAGACGGTTTATACAAATTAAGATTGACGTATGATTTGGATAAAAAATTCAGAACGATGATGATTCCTTATGCAATTCCCGAAATACAGGATTTTCAGTTGGTAGAAAATAACATCTACGATTATTCTTTTAAGTTTGAAGACCGCAAAGAACTGGAAAAAATGAAGATGAAATCTAAAGCTGAGGAAATTATTATTGTAAAAAATAATCATATCACAGACACTTCTTTTTCTAATCTACTGTTTCAGAAAGGAAAAGACTGGTTTACGCCGTCAACTTACCTTCTAAATGGAGTACAAAGACAGTATCTTTTAAAGAAAAAGAAAATAAAAGAAGCGGAAATTACATTGCAGAATATTAAGGAATTCTCACATTTTCAGTTGATTAATGCACTGAATGACTTCGATGATATGTTTATTTACCCAATTCACAAAATCACCAATCTCCCGGGAAATGATGATTATCTGGATATTTAGATAACTCCTTTAAAATATTTTTCTTACAGATTAAATAGAAAAGCAGATTTATAATTAAATAAATCTGCTTTTTTTTATCATTAAAGTTTAGGATTTTTTCTTAATCGTCCTCCACAACTTAATTTTTCTTAATGGTTCAAATCTATTTTAAACTTCCTTTAAAAAATTAAAATAAGCTTTTTGGGTAGCTGCATTATTTTGACCTTGCGTATTGACTTCCATTATCTTAGGTTGTAAATCCGGCTTGAAGAAATTTTCAAAAACCCGGTCTAAAGTTCCGTCATCATCTACTTTTATATAAGAAAAACCAAAATGTTTAGCCATAAACTCAGCATTCTTGTGATGCTTTGTAGAAATGAATTCATCAACTGTATTTGAGTTGGCATTTCCAGGACCAGGAATTATTTTAAAGATATTTCCTTCACCATTATTAAAAATGATAATTCTTGTAAACGGGGGAATGTATTGATTCCACAAACCATTGATGTCATAGAAAAAGCTTAAGTCGCCTGTAATCAATAAAGTTGGGTTTTTGTTCTTAATGGCAAAGCCCATTGCCGTGGAAGTACAACCGTCGATTCCGCTTGTTCCGCGATTACAATACATTTTTCTTTTACCAAAATCGAATAATTGTGCGTAGCGTATCGCCGATGAATTACTGAAGTGTACATTGTAATTCTCCGGAATGCTTTGTGAAGCTTTATTAAAGAAATAAAAATCTGAAAACTCAATTAGATTTAAGAAATCATTATGTTTTTTATCTTTTTTATCTCTTAAAACATCCCAAAGATTATAATAAGGCCTTGGTTCTAAGTTGACGAAATTTAATAATTTAGAAAAGAATAGTTCAGGCTTTACTTCTATTTTCTGGGTTAAAGAAAAATAAGTATCGGGCTGCCAAACCTCATCCAAATGCCAATGCTGTTTCGGATGTGCATTTCTTAAAAATTGCTTTACCTTTTTAGAAACCACATTTTGCCCGACAGTAATTAATAAATCTGGAGCATAAGTTTTAAAATCTTCTTCTGTGAATGCAAAAATATATCGGTCGATATGCCTGAAAAATTTCTCATGATACAAATTAGAATTCGCTTCGCTTAACACGACAACCGAATGGTTTTTAACCAATTGCGTGAGCTGGTTTTCAAGTTCTGCGCTGTAGCCTTTGGTGCCCACAAGAATCATGATTCTCTGTGAAGTATTCCAGTCTGCAACTAAATTTGAAGGAAGCTCGTAATCTTTCTTTTTAATGGTTTTCTCTACTTCAGGGAAAGTTGGAAGTTCTGAAACCAAATCATACAAAGGTTCTTCCAATGGAATATTGATATGCACCGGACCTTGTTTTTCAAAACAAAGCTCAATTGCTTTTTTTATAAGGTCTGAATTGATGTTTTCGGCATCGTCTTTACTGTCTTCAACTAATTGAAAATCTCCGTAAGAATGCTGATGAAACAGGTCGTTTTGTCTTATAGTTTGCCCGTCAAAAAGATCAACATAATCTGTTGGTCGGTCTGCCGTTAAAATCAACAACGGAATATTCTGATAAAAAGCTTCGGTAACTGCAGGATAATAATTTGCCGCTGCAGAACCGCTTGTACAGGTAATTGCAACAGGTTTTTTCTCACTCATTGCCATTCCGAGAGCAACAAAAGCTGCGCTTCTTTCATCAACAATGCTGAAACAGTTGAAATCATCCATTTCTGAAAAATGAATAGCCAGAGGAGCATTTCTTGATCCCGGAGATATCACAACGTCTACAATGTTGTACTGATGAAGAATATTGGCAAGTACCTGAATACTCCTTTTAGAAGAATATTTTTTCATATAGCAAATTTAGTTTATAAATAATGAATTCAAAAATCATTTAATTTAAAAAAGATGTATTTTAGCATCACGTAAAATTTCTATAAAATGGATAAAATACCTAGTGTAGACCTGCGTGATTTCCTTTCGGACAACCCGGAACGCAAACAGAAATTTGTAAATGAAATCGGAAAAGCTTACGAAGAAATTGGTTTTGTAGCCTTAAAAGGACATTTCCTTGATGATAAACTCGTAGACGATCTTTATGGAGAAGTAAAAAACTTCTTTGAACTTCCAACAGAAACCAAACAAAAGTATGAGATCCCAGGAATTGGGGGACAAAGAGGGTATGTAGGTTTTGGTAAAGAAACGGCAAAAGGTTTTAAAAAAGGTGATTTAAAAGAATTTTGGCATTTCGGACAGTATGTTTCGGATGACTCAAAATACAAAAGCCAATATCCTGACAATGTAATCGTAGACGAGCTTCCAAAATTTAATGAGGTAGGTAAAGAAACCTACCAAATGCTTGAAAAAACAGGAAAATATGTTTTGAGAGCTTTAGCTTTATATCTTAGTCTTGATGAATTTTATTTTGACGATAAAATTGCAGAAGGAAATTCCATTCTTCGACCAATTCATTATCCTCCAATCACTCAGGAACCGGATGATGCAGTAAGAGCTGCCGCTCACGGAGACATCAACTTAATCACTCTTTTGATGGGCTCTCAAGGAAAAGGTCTTCAGGTACAAAACCATAAAGGTGAATGGATCGATGCCATTGCACAACCTGATGAATTAATGATTAACGTTGGAGATATGCTTTCAAGACATACCAACAATAAGCTGAAATCTACCATTCACAGAGTCGTTAATCCGCCAAGAGAATTGTGGGGAACTTCAAGATATTCTATTCCTTTTTTTATGCATCCGGTAAGCGAAATGTCGCTGAATGCTTTAGAAAACTGTGTTGACGAAAACAATCCAAAGTTGTATGAAGATACAACAGCCGGAGAGTTTCTACATGAAAGATTAATTGAATTGGGATTAATTAAGAAATAATTTTGAAACCGAACTTTTTAGTTCGGTTTTTTATTTTCAACAGTATCATTTTTGTCGATCTGTGGGAAGAATTACTTTTCACAGATTTCACAAATTGAAACAGATTTTTAAGTTAAGCTTGTATTTATTGATTTTCAACCATTTCGTAATGCTTTATAAGTTGTTGGTATGCAATCTTTTAATTTATTTTATATAAATGTAAATCAATATAATTGTTATTTTTTAACATCTGTTTTTGGACATACTTTTTTTCTTCTCTTTTCTTTTGCGTAAAATCTATTTCATTTCCATTATTATCAAAACTTTTACCATTTAAAAGACCAGGATTTATATTCATAAATTGTTCGGTGGCACCCATTGGATTTCTTTTAAAATTATTCCAAATTTTATTAAATTCAAATTTATTTATTTGAATAGGTGTTAAATACTGTTTATAAATAAAGTTTGTTACTGCGTTTGCTACTTTATAATTTGCTATTAATAAAAAAGAATGCTGGTTTTGTAAATCATTTATTTTAACTATTAAACCAGGAAGGTTTGCAAAAACATATGGACCATCCTGTATTAAAATGTCTTGTGTAAACCAAGCTTCCCATGTACGTCCGCCATAATTGATTTCAGCTTTTTGACAATTGTAGTTTTGTATTATTTTTTTTTCTTTTGTAAGCTTCCAATTTGTTAGCGGCTGCTGTATAACTTTAAATGGTTGAATACCAACATGCTCAATAGAATAAGTGCTTTTTTTACTTTTAAAAACATTATTAATAAATAGACCTTTAGAGAGTTTAATGTTAGCTGGATTTTCATTATTTTTAATAGCGTTCGCAATAGCTGAATCTCTCTTTGCTCCAATATTACTAACAAATTCAGTATGGTTATCAAAAACTTCTAACCTAGTTTCTTCATATAGCAAACTATCTATCTTTGTTGAATCGGCAATAAATTTATATGAATAAATAAATCGATGGGTTTGAGAATAACAAACAAAAGGTAACAGGAATAAGACGAGATAAGTAAATTTCTTCATTGAGTAGTATTTGATTTACATTTATTAAAAACCATTAACCCCCAAAAAGCTATGGGTTAATCTTGTAAAAGTCTATAATTTCTTAAAAATTACAATTTACCTGTATTATTGTCTGGTGATGGAGGGTTGTGAACATTAACACTAGGTGTTGAAGATAAATCTTTTAAATCATTCTGCAAACTTCTTGTTCCATCATCACAGGAAGTTTCCAATCCGCCAGAAATACTTGACAATAAATTCTCAGAAACAACTGCTCTTTTTCATCAAAATATTTCTTTCTGCTTATTTTTAGAGCTTGTGATAATTTTAGAAAATAAATTGCTAGAAACTAAAAGTATTTAGAATCATTTCAGCGATATTCTTTAGAAAACTGTGTTGACGAAAACAATCCAAAGTTGTATGAAGATACAACAGCCGGAGAGTTTCTACATGAAAGATTAATTGAATTAGGATTAATCAAGAAATAATTTTGAAACCGAACTTTTTAGTTCGGTTTTTGTTTAAATCTGATATCCTAATAACTTCCTGATTTGATAGAAGAACCTTTCAATCAGTCTTAAATCTTGAGTTACAATTTCTGCATTGCCTCTCAGCTCTTTATCAAACTTCAAGGTTTTATTGTAAGAAGTTTTCAAACCATTTGGAAGAACTACATCTACATAATAATTTCCTTTATCATCGGGAATCGAGGAGATGTTTTGTACTTTTCCTTCAATAATCCCGTATTCCTGAAAACGATAATTATCCAGTTTAATTAAAACCTTTTCTCCTGGAATAATTTTACCTGAATTTGCTGTTGGTACAGACATTCTTCCCACCAGCTGCTCTATATGATTTGGCAAAATTGAGATGATTGGATCACCAGCTTTTACGAATTGATTTTCACCGTAAAACTGCTGAAAACTCGCTATTCCATCAGTTGAAGAAATGATTAGGTAAGTCTGTTCCCATTGTTTAAGAGATTTTCTTAATTGCTCAAATAACTGAATCGTCTGGGATGAATACGTGATTTTATCTTTTTCGGTGTTGATAGCTGCTCCACTTTTTGTTTTATTGAGATTCGAAATACTTTCCTGCGTCTGAGATAAAGAAATACTTATGTTTTCTAAATTCTGTTGAGCCTGAAGGTATTTTAGTTTTTCACCTTCCAGCTCTACAGCTGCAATAACACCTTGATTGAACAATTCTTGTGATCGCTTGTAATTCTTTAGAGTAAGTTCAGTTTTTGCCGCTTCAAGATTTCTTTGTTGTCTTAAATTAATAATTCTGCCTCGTGATTCCGAAATACTTTGATTTGCAGCAAGGTTTTCAGGTGCATAAGGCTGCAATCTTGTAAATAAATTTGCATCCTGAAAAGCTTTCGCAAAACTGTTGTAATCACCCTGAAGTTCACCCAATTTAAAATGAGAAACATCATTTACAGGAAACGACAGTAATTGGTCTGAAGCAATAGAATCTATGAGTTTTTTGAGCTCTAAAACATCTTTATAATTTGCGGTTGACTGCAAAACAACCATTATATCACCATTTTTTACTTTCTGATGATCTTTAATGAATATTTTTTCAATCTTTGAATTACTCCTTGCTTCAATCTTTTCGGGTGGATTCTGAGAAGTCACAATAATCTGAGCAGGAATGAATTCTGGATATTTGATAATCCAAGAAAATATAGTTAATACAATTAAAAACCCAAATAAAATAGTATTTCCCCACAAAAAAATAGATTTTGGCGGGTGTGAAAGAACATCTCTAACCTCTTCACTGTAAATTTTTAAATCGTCTTGTTCATTCATTTTAATTTCCTAATTCTAATTGATTTTTTACCAATTCGTAATATTTCCCTTTTTGAGCTGTTAATTCGGCGTGATTTCCTTGCTCAACTATACTTCCATTTTCAAGAACAATAATATTATCAGCATTTTTAACAGTGCTTAAACGATGTGCTACTATTATAGATGTTTTTCCCTGAATAAAGCTATTCAGTTTTTCCATTATATTTTTTTCGTTGTTCGCATCTAAAGAGCTGGTTGCTTCATCAAAGAAGACATAAGACGGGTTTTTGTAAACGGCCCGTGCAATCATTAATCTTTGTTCTTGTCCACCACTTAGTCGAATACCAGAAGTTCCTAATTCTGTATTAAGTTTGTTTGGTAGCCTTTCTACAAATTCATCCATATTAGAAATATAAGAAGCCATTTTTAATTTTTCTCTATCAATAGCTTCACTTTGTTCAGATTCAGAGATATTTCCTGCAATAGTATCGTTAAAAATAAAAGTTTCTTGAAGAACAGCTCCACAATTTAATCTCCAAAAATCATTATTGATACTTTCTAAATCGGTAGTTCCAATATAAATATTTCCTTCTGTCGGTTCATAAAATTTGAGTAACAGTTTGATTAAAGTTGTTTTTCCACTTCCACTTGCTCCTACTATTGCGGTTATTTTCCCCTCAGGAATTTCCAAAGACAAATTCTCTATAACTAAAGGGGAAGATTTACTTCCGTATCTGAAATTCAGATTTTTAACATAAATAGTTTTCTGATTCGGAAGCTCTTTAAACTTTTCCGTTTTTTGATTATCTTCATCTTCAATGGAATGAACTTGGGATAATCTTTCCAAACTTATTTTTGCATCCTGCCATAATTGAATGAAACCAATAAAACTACCCAAAGGAGCATTCAACTGTCCTACAATGTATTGAATAGAAAGCATCATACCCAAGGTAATATCTCCAGTAACAACAGCAGTTGCAGATAAAAACGTGATGATTATATTTTTTAGTTCATTGATAAAATTAGAACCAATACTTTGATATTGGGCTAATTTTAGTCCGCTCATTGACGTTTTAAAAAGACTTATTTGAATCTGTTCCCATTTCCAACGATTTTTCCTTTGAGAATTATTTACCTTTATTTCTTTTACACCATTTATAATTTGGACTAAAGAAGTTTGACTTTGAGACATCTGATCAAAATTTTTAAAATCAATCTCTGCTCTCTTTTTCAAAAAGAAAAATGTCCAACCTACATAAAAGATTGCACCTACAATAAAAACTAAAAATATTTTTAGGTTATAAAAACTCAATACGACACCAAATACTACAAATAACACAATAGAATATAACATACCAAACGAGGATGAAGATATAAAATTTTGTATTCTGGTATGATCTGTAATTCTCTGCAAATGTTCTCCAGTATTTCTTGTATCAAAGAAATTAACAGGGAGTTTAAGCATCTTAAATAAAAAATCGGAAACCATTTTTATGTGGAAACGACCATTAATATGGAGCATTAACCATTCCCTGAAAATATTGACCAAAGTTTGAGTAACAAACAACACAAGTTGAGCAATAAGTACAAGATAAATGAACGGAATATCATGATTGTTTACTCCAATATCTACAACGGATTGTACAAAAAAAGGAAGCGAAAACTGTATAGCAACTCCAACAATTAATCCTAATAAAAGTTGATATATAATTCTTTTGTAAGGCATTAAATACGGAATCAAAAATGTAAATCCTTTACTTTTGTTTTTATCTTCTTCTTGTGAATTAAAATTTGCATTAGGCTCAAGTAACAATATAAATCCTGTATTATCGGAAGTATTTGTCCAAGCTTCTAAAAATTCTTGATGTGAATATTCTAATAATCCTTGCGCAGGATCAGCCACATGGATTTTGGTTTTGGATGTTCTGTAAACCACCACAAAATGCTTTTGTCTCCAAGGAACGATAAACGGAGTAGGTGCTTCACTAACCAAACTTTCCAAAGAAATACGCATTCCTAGAGTTCGCATTTCAATAGATTCCGCTGCGTCAGCTATCCCAGCCATATTTACTCCTGTTCGAGTAATTCCTGCTTTGTCACGTAAAGATTCTCTTGAAAATGTTTTCCCATAAAATTTGGCAATCATTCGTAAACAAGTAGGGCCACAATCACGATAATCCAACTGCCTAAAAAAAGGAAATTTCTGTTTCTTCATTCTGTCTTTCTATCTGGCAGTCCTATTTTGGAAGAACGGATTTTGCGATTTCGTTTAATTGCTTTTTGTCTAAATAGAATTTGTTATAAAATACAGCCTCAATATTTTCAAGTGCATTTAAATCTTCTAACGGATTTTGTGATAACAAGATAAAATCTGCATTCTTCCCTGTTTCGATAGTTCCGTAATTTTCATTAAAGAGCAAAGCAAAATTTGTCGTAGCACTTTTTAAAATTTCAAAATTTGAAAGATTAGCTTTTTTATACAAATTCATTTCTTCTAACATGCCAAAACCAGAAACAATAAATTTAGAACTGCTATCCGGACTTAGAAGCAATTTTACTCCCACATCATTTAACTGTTTGGTAGCCTTTAAACGCTCCTGCATTTCAATTGAATATTTATTTTTTTCTTGTTCAAAAGCTTCTTTTCCCAGTTTTTCCCTGTAGTTTTTGGATTTTTCTGCCCAATCCGTTTTTATTTCCGTCGGAATATACTCCATCCCTCTTTTATTGAGCATTTCATCAACTGCGTACTGACCATAACCAACTGCATACCATTGCATTGTGGGGCAAACAAAAATATTGTTCTGTTTGATTTTTTTGACTCTATTTTCGAAGTTTTCCGGTTCCCCGATAAGTCCTCCAAGATGTTCAAAAGAATTATAATTTGTACTGAAAACCATTTCATCAGAAAAACCTACCCCGTCTGAATTTTCAGGATAATGACCCGCAATTTTCACATCGTATTTTTTGCAAAGGCTATCTAACTGCTTTAATAAAGATTGGTTTTTGATACTTAATATTTTGATAAAATCAAATCCGTAATCTATTGAGGCTTTTACATAGTTTTCCAAATCCGCAAAGGAAAATTCATGACTTCGGAGAATAGGCGAAGATGATAAATATAACCGTGGATAATAATCTTTTTCATAAGTATATTTAGTCCTACGATTCACATCATTCCAATTGCCTCTCATGGAGCGTATTTTGGTAATTCCGTTGATTAGATTCAGCTTCATTACTTTTTCCAATTCTTCATCCTTTTCCGGCAAATGTACATGAGCATCTGCTAATGAAGGCATTAAATATTTTCCTTTTGCATTGATCGTGTTGTTGGATTTATATTTGGTATTATCCGATATTTCAATTATTTTCCCATTTCTCACAACAATGGTTTTCTTTTGTAAAACTTTGTTATCTTTCATTGTAACGATGTTTACGTTTTTGAAAATGTAATCAGCTTCAATGGCTTGAGCAAATAATAATGTTTTTACAGCGAAAAGTAAGAGAAAAATAAATAGTTTCTGCATTCGTTTTTTTTTTAAAAGTTATAAAATCCTTGTTTGTCTTTTATTATAAAATCTTCATATGAATTAAGGAGATAAAAATCTTCATATCTGAAATCTAAATCTCGGTTACTTAAGTCAAATTCGCCTTTTAATAGAATATATTTATTGATTATACTTTCGCATTTTTTGTCCAAATCCAAATAAAAAGCTTTTCCTATTTCGGTATATACCTCATCAAGGTTAAGCAATTCTAACCCTGTGTGAAATCTAGGAAATTGATCAGCTAATCTTCCTAAAAGTTCGTGTTTGTCTTTTCCTTCCAATGCATTTTTCTGCAACAAAATATCATAACATTCCAAACGTTTGTAAACAGTATAAACTCCATGAAAGGCACCGTAAACATCTCTGTAATCCCATTCTTGCCCTGTTAAATCTCGCATTATGGTAATAGGGGCATCAATTTTGAAAAAATCTTTTTTGTCAAAAGTGATATGGTATAAAATATTGTGCGCTCCCTGATGTATCAACTCTTCTACAAAATACATCAAAGTTGCATAAGGGGTTGCGTAAAAATATAACATTCCCAAAGTTTCTATACTTGTAAAGTTCAGAATTTTCGGATTGTTGTGTATAAATATTTTTTTGTTGGCACACTGAAATTCTTTGAAATAATCAGGAATATGTTCTTTCAGTAATTTCAAAGCCTTTTCTAAAGTAGCAATGTGGTTTTCCCAAACGGATACGTATTCTGGATTAGGGTTAGTTACATGTCCTTTATAATATTCAAACAGATATCTTTGTAGTAAAGGATGGTGTTCTTTTGCTATCTCTAAACCCTCAATTTCTAAAATTGGTTCGGTTTTTTCTTGATTTTGGTTGTAATACCCAACATTTGGTACATAAGCAATATTATTTTTGTTATACGAATGTTCGATTTCCAAAGGCTCTTTTTCTGTAAAATACCCTTGCATGATTTCCTCCAACACCTCTTTTGGAAAAGCACTATGTTTTTTGTTGTTAAAATAAGCAAACAACAAAGGCTCTGAAAATGTTTTATCATCTTCAAAGTTGAGTTTTTCCAACAAAGTGGGATTTTCTTTATATAAAAGAATTTGTATATTTTCTGTTATTCCTGTATTAATCATTTTTCTTCAAAAAAACATTTAGATAGGTGTCTATTTCAATATATAGCTCTCCTCGTTTCACTTTAAGCTTTAATTTTTGGTTGGGTTTCAGTTGTTGGTCGAACTTATCAATATTTAACTTTTTGACGGAAATGTTATTCACTTCTATAAATTCGTCTCTATTTCTTAATCCTTTCTTGTAAACATCACTTTCTTCATATATTCCGCCAACGCGCCAACTCTTATCTTTATCATTTGTTTCTATTAAAATAAAAGGTTTATATAATTCTTCAGAAGTGTTATTAAAATTTTTATTAGGTCTTATCCAAATTTTATATCGAGCTGGATGATAGATGATATCAAAATTATCTAACATATCGTTGCCAATAATACCGATGTACTTTTCGTTTTTTGAAAGTGGACCTATTCTATCATCACTTACATCTATCTGTTGGTCAGTGAGTTTGAATTTGTCAATTTTTACATTAGCAACAAATAGCGAATGCCCAGTATCTAATCCTCCTAATTCATTTTTTCTATATGTTGCTTTTTTACCATTTAGAATGTACTTATTGCTCTCAAACTCGCTAGTTAAAGCCGTTTCCTTAGAGCCGGTATCAACTAAGAATTCTCCTCGTATAGTTGTTCCGTGAGATAGCATGAACTCCATGGGAATATACATAAAATTACCATCAAATTTTATTGCAACTTCTTGATAACTATTGTTTACTTGAGGGTTAAAAATTATTTTTTGAGATATGTAATCAATTTTAAATGGCATATTTCCAAAATTAGCAAACCCCACAATTCCATCTATATTCTTACCCAAAAAGGGTTTTAAATTATGAATCAAATTAAACTTTGAAGAAAAAGTATTGTTGTTAGCAGAAATTTTAATCGTATCCAAAACTTTAATCATATTCCGTCGATTATCTCCAACTCCAGTAATTTCTTGTTTAGAATAATAATTAAAGGACATTTGCTGATTTTTATAAAAAGTACTATCTATAATCATCCAAGGAGATCCTGTGTCAAAATAGAAATTCCCCTCGCCATATTGACTAACTTTCAAATTAATATTAATATGTCTTCCTGTATTTTTGAAATTAATAAATCGTTCGTTTTGATTATAAATATTCTTTGAACACGATAACAAAAACGAAGAAAAAATTATTAAAGCAAGTTGTTTAGCCATCTATAAATCTATTAAAAACAATTAACCCACAAAAACTATGGGTTAATCTTGTAAAAGTCTTTAATTTCTTAAAATTACAATTTGATCACAACAGTACCTGTTTGATTTCCTGGAGCTGAAGGCATTGGACCAATATCAATTGTAGGAGGAAGTGGTGTGCCTGGAGGTAATTTAGGACCATCATGGCATGCGTTCTCTAATCCACCAGAAATAGTAGCTAATAATTCTTCAGAAACTACTGCTTCAGCTCTCTGCTGAAGAGCATCTAAATTTAATTTTTTCATTTTAATAAAAATTTTTATTTGTGTCACTATTGACAACTCAAAAATAAATAACATCATTCACCACAACAAGTAGAAATTATTGCTATTTAAAGCCTATAATTTTTGAAATGCGGAAATTATTATTGTTTTCGTTACAGAAAACATAGCCATTAGAATTAATAAAGAAAACTTATAGCCATTCACACAGTAAAAACAATTCCTAGACCGACACTGCGACATATCTCTGAATAAGCAAACCCAATATCAAAAAAGTGAATCCCGTAAAATTATAATTTCAAATGAAGAATGGAAAAGAATTGCACAGCTTTTAGAGATTAAGGCCGAACAGATCGTCGATAACAATTCTTCACAAATCAATGAGAAAATCATAAAAGAAGGACTTTTAATTCTTAAATAAAAGAGAAAATTATTATTAGGCTAATTCTTAAAAACAACCTCTATTGATGGTCTCTCATTCCTGTATAAACATCCGTTGAAAGCTTGAGAAATTCTTTTTCATCAAAATATTTCTTTCTGCCTATTTTTAGAACTTGTGATAATTTTAGAAAATAAATTGCTAGAAACTAAAAGTCTTTTGAATCATTTCAGCGATATTCTTTAAAAAAAACTGTGTTGACGAAAACAATCCAAAGTTGTATGAAGATACAACAGCCGGAGAGTTCTTGCATAAAAGATTAATTGAATTGGGATTAATCAAGAAATAAATCTAATCTATAAATTCTAATATATAATTAAGAAAGACCTCTATCCGTAGAGGTTTTTTTGCTCTAAACAGTTGGATGCGATAAAAATACATCGTACAGAAAGTCTATACGATCCTATTAAACTTTTCGTAGATCTGCATAATATCTAAACTGATATTTTAAACTCTCTGTAAACTTACAGAATGCTTAAACCAGCATTTTAAACTTAGTGAATACTGATTTAGCTTAAAATCTGAGACTTTAACCTGTCGGTATACAGAAGCTTTTTTTATTCCCACAACTTTACGTATTTTTGAGAAAATCCTTCATAATGAATTTTAAACCAATATTATTAACAGCCGGAGTATTGTTCTCGGCTACAGTTTATTCTCAAAAAATGAATTATCCTAAAGCGATCAAGGGAAATCAAACAGATACTTATTTTGGAACAGGCGTTGCAGATCCGTACAGAGATTTAGAAAATGATTCAGCCCCTACCAAAAAATGGGTAGATGAAGAGGTTGCTTACAGCCAAAATTATTTATCGAAAATTCCTTTCAGAGATCAGATTAAAAAGCAATTGACAGATATTTGGAATTACGAAAAGATTGGTGCACCTTTCAAAGAAGGAGATTTTACATATTATTATAAAAATGACGGTTTGCAGGCGCAATCTGTACTCTATAGAACCAACAATAAAACAAAAACAACAGAAGTTTTCTTAGATCCGAATAAATTTTCAGATAAAGGAACAACTTCACTATCCAGTTTATCTTTCAACAAAAAAGGAAATTTAGCAGCATACTCAATTTCAGAAGGAGGAAGCGATTGGAATAAAATCATCATCATTGATGCCATTACCAAAAAACCAATCGATGAAACTTTGGTTGATGTAAAGTTCAGCGGAATTTCTTGGCAGGGTGATGAAGGTTTCTATTATTCAAGCTACGACAAGCCGAAAGAAGGAACGGTACTTTCCGGAATGACCGATAAGCACAAAGTGTACTTTCATAAATTAGGAACAAAACAATCTGCCGATCAACTGATTTTTGGTGGAGATAAAACTCCAAGACGATATTTGGGAGCTGGAGTTTCTGAAGATCAGAGATATTTGATTATTTCAGCGGCTAATGCAACCAACGGAAACGAGTTGTACGTTAAAGATTTAAAGAAAGGAGGCGATTTCGTTCAAGTCAACAAAGGTTTTGATATCAATGTAAATATTGTTGATACAGAAGGTGACAATCTTTTTATTTTTACCGACAAAGATGCGCCAAATATGCGTTTGGTGAAAACTACCATCCAAAATCCATCTCCTGAAACATGGCAAGATGTTATTCCAGAAACAGAAAATGTGTTGGGAATTTCCGGCGGCGGAGGTTATTTCTTCGCTACTTATATGGTTGATGCGATTGATAAAGTAAAACAGTTTGACAAAACAGGAAAGCTAATCAGAGAAATTTCTCTTCCTGGGAAAGGTAATGTCGGTGGTTTTGGAGGTAAAGAAACAGAGAAAGAAATGTATTATTCTTTCAGCAATTACATTACTCCGGGAACAACGTACAAATTCAATGCAGATACCGGAAAATCTGAAGTTTACCAAAAACCGAAAGTGAAATTTAACCCTGAAGATTATGTTTCAGAACAGGTATTTTATACTTCAAAAGACGGAACCAAAGTTCCGATGATGATCAATTATAAAAAGGGGATCAAACTGAATGGTAAAAACCCTACAATTCTTTATTCTTACGGTGGCTTCAACATCAGTTTACAACCATCTTTCTCCGTAGTTAATGCAATCTGGATGGAAAATGGCGGAATTTACGCTGTTCCAAACATTCGTGGCGGAGGTGAATACGGTAAAAAATGGCACGATGCAGGAACAAAAATGCAGAAGAAAAATGTATTTGAAGATTTCATCGCAGCTGGAGAATATTTGCAAAGTAAAGGGTATACATCAAAAGAATATATGGCGCTTTCAGGAAGATCAAACGGAGGTTTGCTAGTTGGAGCAACAATGACAATGCGTCCTGATTTGGCTAAAGTTGCCTTCCCGGGAGTGGGTGTTTTAGATATGTTGAGATACAACAAATTTACGGCTGGAGCAGGTTGGTCTTACGATTACGGAACTGCTGAAGACAACAAAGAAATGTTTGATTATTTAAAATCATATTCACCGGTTCATAATGTAAAAGCAGGAACTTGTTATCCGTCAACAATGATTATTACAAGTGATCATGACGATAGAGTAGTTCCGGCACACTCATTCAAATTTGGTGCAGAATTACAGGAAAAACAAAAATGTGCAAATCCTATTTTGCTAAGAATTGAGAAAAATGCAGGTCATGGTGCCGGAAGAGCAACAGATCAGGTAATTAGTGAAAACGCTGACTTGATTTCTTTCGCTTTATATGAAATGGGCATTAAAAAGCTAAATAAATAATCAAAACTTATTTAGGTTTAAATGAAAGCGAGATTGTAATATTACAGTCTCGCTTTTGTATTTTATATTATTAAGAAGTCCTGAAAGGACGATTTAACGAAGAATAGGATGAAGTCCTATTAAATTAAACAAGTTGATAAAGTCTAAAGAGCTATACGTTAAAAGATTCTTTATTTTAAGCATTTAATGTTACTTTTCCTTCCTAAAAATCAATCGCAAAACATTCTCTTAAAAATGCTTATTTTTAAAATCTTAAATCTGAAGAAATGAGAAGGGAAATAAAGAATAAAATTCCTCAATTTAATATATCTGAAAATCAGCAGGAAATCTATCAATTTGAAAAGGATGGGCTTGAGCTGAAATCAAAATACACTGCGGAAGATGTAAAAAATAAAGATATCGCTGATGCTTCTCCGGGAATTGCACCTTTTCTAAGAGGTCCTTATTCTACGATGTATGTGCAAAAGCCTTGGACGGTTCGTCAATATGCAGGATTTTCTACAGCTGAAGAATCTAATGCGTTTTACAGAAGAAATTTAGCAGCCGGACAAAAAGGTCTTTCCGTTGCCTTCGATTTGGCGACACACAGAGGTTACGATTCCGATCATGCACGAGTTGTTGGAGATGTTGGTAAAGCTGGTGTTGCGATTGATTCTGTTGAGGACATGAAAATTTTATTCAACGAAATTCCTTTAGATGAAATATCGGTTTCCATGACGATGAATGGGGCGGTTTTGCCGATTCTTTCGTTCTATATTGTAGCGGCAGAAGAGCAGGGTGTTTCTCAGGGTAAGCTTTCAGGAACCATTCAGAATGATATTTTGAAAGAATTTATGGTGCGTAATACGTACATTTATCCACCGACTCCTTCCATGAAAATTATTGCTGATATTTTTGAATATACTTCAAGAAATATTCCGAAATTCAACTCGATTTCAATTTCCGGATATCACATGCAGGAAGCCGGTGCAACCCCGGTTTTGGAAATGGCTTATACTTTAGCTGATGGATTGGAATATGTAAGAACCGGAATTAAAGCAGGGATGAATGTCGATGATTTTGCCCCAAGATTATCTTTTTTCTGGGCAATCGGGATGAATCATTTCATGGAAATTGCTAAAATGCGTGCCGCGAGATATATTTGGGCAACGCTTTTAAAACAATTCGACCCTCAAAATCCTAAATCTTTAGCTTTAAGAACGCATTCACAAACTTCAGGTTGGTCTTTAACAGAGCAAGAACCATTTAATAATATTACGAGAACAGCGATTGAAGCTTTGTCTTCAGCTTTAGGCGGAACTCAGTCTCTTCATACAAACGCTTTGGATGAAGCAATTGCTTTACCGACTGATTATTCGGCAAAAATTGCAAGAAATACACAGATTATTCTTCAGCAGGAAAGCGGAATCTGCGATGTAGTAGATCCAATGGGCGGAAGTAATCTGGTTGAAAGTCTTACGCAGCAAATGATCGAAGAAGCGATGAAATTCATCGATGAGGTAGAAAAAGAAGGCGGAATGACGAAAGCCATCGAAGCCGGAATTCCAAAAATGAGAATTGAAGAAGCTGCCGCAAAAAAACAAGCTAAAATTGACAGCAGTGAAGAATTTATCATTGGTGTCAATTCATTTAAATCGAGTTTAAAGCAAACACCAATCGATATTTTAGATATTGATAATACTGAAGTTCGTAGAAAGCAGATTGAAAGATTAGATTCAATTAAATCAAACAGAAACAGCGAAGCTGTTGAGCAGATTTTAAATGAAATCCGAGAATCTGCGAAAACAGGAAACGGAAATCTTTTGGCATTATGCATCGAAGCGGCAAGAAGGAGAGTGACTTTAGGCGAGATGAGCGATGCAATGGAAGAAAGTTTCGGACGTTACAAAGCCAATATCAGAACGATACAAGGAGTTTACGCTATGAATGCAGGTAAAAATGAATACTTTGGAAAAGCACTTGACCTGACACAGAAATTTGAAGAAGCTGAAGGTCGCCGTCCAAGAATTATGGTGGCAAAAATGGGGCAGGATGGTCATGACCGTGGTGCAAAAGTGGTAGCAACTGCCTTTGCAGACATGGGATTTGATGTCGATGTTGCGCCGTTATTCCAGACTCCGGAAGAGGTTGCAAAGCAGGCGGTTGAGAATGATATTCATATTTTAGGTGTTTCAAGTTTGGCGGCTGGTCATAAGACTTTGGTTCCGCAGGTTGTTGAAGAGTTAAAGAAATTGGGTGCAGAAGATATTACAATTGTTGTGGGAGGAGTAATTCCGCAACAGGATTACGAATTTTTGTATGCAAACGGAGCTGATTTCATTTTCGGTCCTGGAACCAATTTGCCAAAATGCGCAGTTGATATCTTGAATAAATTTTTAGCGTAATCAAGTGAATATTTTAATTGAGAAATCTGATGTTACGTGGCTGGTTCAGTCTCATAAAGGATTTTCTCCATTTAATTATGATATTTGTGTAGATTGGGCGATAGATCTACTGCAGAAAGAAATTGTGACGGATAACATTCAAATGCTTTCTGCATTTTCTAAACCTACAGATGCTTGGGAAATTAAACCTTTTGTAAGTAAAGTTTTAAAAGAATTTAATCTTGAAGAATTTGAAGGGGAAAAAGCAGTTCAAAGTCGATCTTATTACTATATACAGAAGATTGTTAATGGTGAGAACAATGTGCTTTCTTGCCTCGAAAAATTAACCAGAATTTGTGTAGAATCAGAGTATGAAAAAAATGTTTATCCGTTTTACTTATTATATTATTCATGGGGAGATTTAGAAGATTTTAAGATGAGTTTCCACTATCAAAATGTCACTTTTAGCAATTTTAACGAGACGGTTTTAAAAGAGGCAAAAATTTGGATTGCAAATTTCGAAAATCTAAAATAAATTTCCCAGAAATGTAATTTAACATTTCATTAGACTTCAAATTGCACAGCTTTTGTACTGTAAGACATAACCAAAAATAAAATGTTATGGCTTATACAGTAGTTTCAGTATTTCCGGAAAATGTGAATACCGAGGAAATAAAATCAGAATTAAAAAATAACGGATTTCTTGATGCAGACATTATTGTTTCGAAATCAAGGTTTGATCAGGAGTCTTTAAATAATGAATACGAAGATGATGAAAAAACAAAAAGTTTTTGGAATCATGTTTTTGTGAACGATAACGAGATTTTAGCGGCTTACAGCAAAGAAAGTGTAGGGAAAATCAACTTGGTAGTTTATGCTTCCAATCTTACAGATGCCCAAAACGCAAAAAAAGTTCTCGATCAATATGGAGCGTTAAAAATTTACAACAAGCCTTCTGTTAATCAGAATGAGTCAGAAACTGCAGGTTTGCCCGAAGATGTTTACAACGGAATTATTGCAAAAGCAAAGCACGATGTATATTTCCTCGATAAAGAAAGAGTGTATTCTCCAAACAGCAATGGAATGGGTGATACAATGGATAGTTTAGGATCTAAAGATTAAGTTTAAGAAAAAAATAAAGATTGCCTGGATAAGAAATTATTCAGGTTTTTTTGTGAAAAAATTTTGTTTTTCAGAAAATTGTATATCTTTGCATCTGAAAATCAAGTTTAACCATTAAAAAAACAACGAAGCAATGTTCAAATACAATCAACATTCATCAGTAGGATTGCCTTTTGCAAAGGCGAGGCTTCGTGGTTTGGTACATTCATAGAACAACAGTATATTGAAATATCAAAACCCGAAGTCGTAAGATTTCGGGTTTTTTATTGCGCAATATTTCAAACTCAAAACGTTTCCCCGAAATCATTTTTTTTAGGAGCTTAATCCCGCTGTCCACTGTATCTTTTTTGCCAACGCTTTTTCAAGCCAACGCAAAAAAGGATGCCGTTTCCATCGGGGCTAATAAACTCCTGTCAATCAAACCTCATAGGTTTCAAAAACCTATGAGGTTTGAATAACATTGTCATTCTCACGAAGGAAGAATCTCTTTCAAAAATATGACAAAAACAAGATCAACTAAAATTTTAGTTGGTGAAATGTCAGATGCAAAAATGTCTCTCATCTAGCGTCTGATATCTAAACATTTTATTAAAAAAACAATGGGAAATTTAAAACTTAAAGGAAAAGATATATTAAAATTAGGCTATCCAAATAATCAAAGCGTAAACATCGCTTTGGAAGTCATGAAAAGAAATTTTGCAACGAAAAATATTCATCATGTAAAATCTCTTTTAAAGGAAATTCTGGTCAATCCGAAAAATTTTGAGAAAGATTTAACCTTCGGACAAATCGCAGAAGCCTTACTTTCATCAAAGAAAACAGAAAAAAGAATGTTGAATACGAACCGAACTTCTTTTCATGTTTTCGGAAATAATATTTCGGATGAAGCAAAGAATCAATTGTATACCGCATTGAAATTGCCAATTGCAACGCAGGGAGCTTTAATGCCTGATGCACACAGTGGTTACGGACTTCCGATTGGTGGAGTTCTCGCCGTAGAAAATGCTGTAATTCCTTACGGAGTCGGCATGGATATCGGCTGTAGAATGTCGCTCAGTATTTTGGATACGCCGATTTCATATCTTGACGGCGCAAGAGATAAATATGAAAAAGCGCTTGCCGAGCACACCAAATTCGGGATGTATGAAACGCATAAATCTCACGTCGATCACGAAATTTTCGACAGAGACACATTCGACTTAATTCCGATTTTGAGACGATTAAAAGGAAAAGCCATCAAACAAATGGGAAGTTCAGGTGGCGGAAATCACTTTGTAGAATTCGGCGAAGTTGAAATTACGGAAGAATACGAACAGATCAACCTTCCAAAAGGAAAATACCTCGGAATTCTTTCACACAGCGGTTCGCGTGGTTTGGGAGCAGAAATCGCTCAGTATTATTCGAGAGTTGCAACAGAGCAATGTCCTTTGCCAAAAGAAGCCCAAAACTTCGCCTGGCTAGATTTGAACACGCATCTCGGTTTAGAATACTGGACAGCGATGAATCTTGCAGGAGATTACGCTTCGGCTTGTCACGACGACATTCACCGAAGATTGGTAAAAGCTGTCGGCGGAAGAGTGAAAGCCAGAATCGAAAACCATCACAATTTCGCCTGGAAAGAAATCCATAACGGAAAAGAAGTGATTGTTCACCGCAAAGGTGCAACTCCGGCAAATGAAAATGAATTGGGAATGATTCCCGGATCGATGACCGCAAAAGGTTTTATTGTTCGCGGAAAAGGAAATCCGGATTCATTGAACTCAGCTTCACACGGAGCAGGACGAGCTTTTTCAAGAGGAGAATGCAGAAATCTTTTCACTCAAAATGACATTAAGAAAGAATTGAAACTCAAAAATGTCACTTTGATGGGCGGAAATGCCGAAGAAGCACCAATGGCGTACAAAGACATCAACGAAGTCATGAATGCGCAAAGCGAATTGGTAGATATTCTTGGAACTTTCCAGCCTAGAATTGTGAGGATGGATAAGTAAATTGGTTGATGGTTATAGTTGTCGGTTGTTGGCAACGAGCCTGCCAAAAATAATTAATAAACTGAGTTTGATAGTTAAAATAGTTTTAAAACATCAATAGGAATGGGCTTTAGCCCATTTTACTGAGGATGATGAAGAGTTGGCTTTAGCCAAAATATATAACAAGTTTCGGCTAAAGCCTTTGATTCTGCATCATCTACATCGGGCTAAAGCCCGAAGCAATTGATAAATTTTCAACTGTAATATTCAATATTTTAATAAGTGATTTTTAATCAAACTCAATGTAATAACAAATAGTAATAACAAGGAGAAAAACCATAGCCTCGATTGCAGCGGCATCCTTTTTTTGCATTGGCTTGAAAAAAACGAGGGCAAAAAAGATATAGCGGAAAGCGGGATTAAGCTCCTAAAAAACAATGGACAAATTAATACAAATTACCTCAGGAAGAGGACCTTTAGAATGCCAATGGATAGTTGCCAAGGTTCTGAAGGTTTTCCTTGAGGAAGCAAAAAATAATAATATAGATTACGAAATCATACACCGCGAAAATGGTGATGAAAACCTAACATTGAAATCTGTAACCCTACTTTTAAAATCAAAAAATGTAAATGAATTTTTAAAAACTTGGTTAGGAAGTATTTGTTGGATAGGGAAAAGTACCTTCCGAAAATTGCATAAAAGAAGCAATTGGTTTATTGGGGTTTTTGAACTGGAAGGTTTGGAGAAAATTAGTTTCAACGAAAAAGATATTCAGTTTCAAACAACGAGAAGCCAGGGAAGTGGCGGACAAAACGTGAATAAAGTAAGCACTGCTGTTCGTGCTACTCATATTCAGACCGGGAAAAGTGTTTTCGTCCAGGATTCGCGTTCCCAATTGGAGAATAAAAAACTTTCGATTGAAAGATTGAAAGAAAAAGTATTGGAACAGAATATTATTCAGCTTCAAAAGCAAATGCAGGAAACTTGGAATAATCATCTGCAGGTACAGAGAGGAAACGCTGTCCGGACTTTTTCAGGAACAGATTTTAAAAAGAATTATCAGGAAAAATCTTTCAAAAAACAAAGAAATACCCTGAAAAACGAATTAAAAAAATATAAAAATGACCTTAACTAAAAGTAAATATTACTTCGAGGCTTTAGATAATTATCCTTATAGCTTGCCGGATTGTCTGGAAGCGTTGAATTATGCATTGTCGTACGATCCTGAAGATGCAGATTCTCTTTGTTTAATGGGAAGAATCTACAGCGAAATGCTCATCGATTACGAAAAAGCAAAGCTTTATTTTGAAGAGGCAATGCAATGTGATGTGACGAATCTCAATACGCCCAAATATTACATCAAATGTCTTCTGGACAACGAAGATTTGCAGGAAGCTGAAAAGCTGATTACCTATTCTTTAAAAATAAAAGGAATTGATAAAGCGACTATCTGGTTTTACAGATCCCTGCTTTCTGAGAAGAGAGGAAGCTTTCCCAATGCTTTAAAATTTTTAACTGAAGCAGAGAAATATTGTTTCACAGCATACAGTTTCGACGTTGTAAAAGACCGCAAGAAGTTTATTAAGTCTAAAATGCCAAAGAAAAAATCTAAAAACAAGAAGGAGACAAAATAAGTCTCCTTTTTTCGTAAATTTAATTTATGAAAGACTATTTATTTTTGATTCTATTGCTATTGATTTCCTGCAAAAAGAACGAAGCGAGAAAAGAAATAATCCAAAAAGATGAAACTTTGGACTTGAAGTACGAAGTTTTGAATCAACTTATTACTGACCAAATTAGAGAAGACAGCATTAATGATATTTTACATGATAACATTTATAATATTGCAGTTAAGAGGATTTTTTTTGAAGAATTAAATGAGAACGAAGAACCACCGCCGCCTGTTTTAGCGTTGAATTTCTCATATGATTCCATTTTTGCAATGAAAGATTCATCTTACTATAAAAATCAAGATAGAAACTTAATACATTTTCATCTCCAAAAAAGTAGAATCAAGAATAAATTAGATTTTGTAACCACCGACGAAATTTTGAATTTAAGCATAAAATATGAACGAAATTTTTGGAAACAGTTTCGAAAAAAATATGGAGATAAATGCATTCAAACTTTTTCTGTTCCTTTCTTTAATAAGAATAAAACGGTTTGCATTGTACAAAATTCAATGTCTTGTGGACGATTATACGGTGGAGGTTCAACTTCGATTTATAAAAAAGTGAATGGAAAATGGGTTGTTTTAAGAACATTTGACCAATGGGTAAGTTAGTATTATGAAAATAAAGTTTACACTTAAAAAACTTCGCCTAAAAGAAACATTCTCCATCGCTTATGGAAATTACAACCACCGCAATGCATTGCTCATTGAACTATCTCATCAAAAATGTAAAGGCTATGGCAAGTTTGTGGCGATTGATTATTATCAGATTAACCTTAATGATTTTGTTTTAAAAACAAACGAAATTCATACTTTACAAAAGCAAGAAGTTTTGAAGCCATTTTGAGAAGTCAAAAAATCAGTTTGTGTCTAAAATATGACCTAATTTTTAAAAAAAAGAAAAAATAAAAGTGCTCGAAAAAGCCGAATAATAAAAACAAAACGCAAGCGTAACAGGTTTGTATTTAACATATTATATTTTTTTATTGAACATTCAGAAAAAAGATTAGATTTGTTAAAAGCACTAGTATGAAAAAAAAATTATCTATTATTCCGCTTTCTGTTGCGGTAGTATTTGCCTTCAATACAATGAGCGGGCAAAATTCTAAAGTATTAATTCAGGATTATTATAAGAAGAACGCACAGCTTTCTCAGAAAAATAGTTTTGATAATAAACTTAGTTTTATCATCCTGAATGAAGATCATTCTAAAAGTTTAGGTGCAAATATTGTAAACGTTCAACAGACATATAATGGTCTGAGAGTATACAACGCACTTGGAAAAGTGATTATAAGAGATGAAAAAATTATCTCAGAAAAAAATGATTTCAAAAAAGAAATTGTAATCGGTAATCAGGGAAATCTTAAGGAGAAGTTTTCTGAAGAAATGTTTAAACAGAATCTAAATTTACAGGAAATCTCAGGAGTAGAATATCTGCCCAACGTCTATTTTGAAAAAAACAATGTATTTATTTTAGCAAAAGAGCTGTTTGTTTCAGATAAAAAATCTTCGGATATGTGGCATATAATCGCTGATGCTTCAACGGGTGAGGTTCTTTCAAGAGACAATATGACAGTGAGTTGTAATTTTGAACACACTGATATAGAATCAGATGTACATTATTCTGAACCGGCGCAACATGAAAATGTAAATGTAGATACTGAGAAAAATACTTCATTATTGGTTCCGTCTGATGCTTCGTATAATGTTCTTCCATTACCTATAGAAGCTCCTACATTTGGCTCATTTGCAATAGTCAACAATCCGTGGGATCTTATTGCATCACCTGAAGGATGGCATTCGGATGGTGTAAACAACTATACAAACACAAGAGGTAATAATGTTTATGCATATTCAGATCAGAATAATACAAACACTGCGGGATATTCACCGGATGGCGGGACTTCATTGAATTTCAATTTTCCACATGCAGATGGAAGATATGACAGCCCTTTTGCTTACAGAGATGCGGCACTTACGAATTTGTTCTATATGAATAATGTGATGCATGATATATTCTATAAGTTTGGTTTCGATGAGGCTGCCAGAAATTATCAGACAAATAATTTTAACAAAGGCGGAATGGAAGGTGATGCTGTAAAGGCTGAGGCTTTTGATGGAAGTGGTACTAATAATGCTAACTTTAATTCTGGCTATGAAACAGTAATTAGTGGTGTAACATATATTGCTGCACCAAGAATGCAGATGTATCTTTTTAACAGATCACAGAGTGCTCAAGACCCGATTTCAAGATACCAGTATAATTCACCTGCTACATTAACAACCAGACCTAAGCTGTTGGCAGGATCAGCAGCGTTTGGAAAACTGTTGTTTGAAGGTCAATCTGTAACCGGAGACCTAGCTCTATCTACCCCTGCAGATGCTTGCTCGGCGCTAGCTACAGGAAGTATGACCGGAAAAATTGGTTTAGTGATAGCTTCTACGTGTGCTTTTCCTGTTAAAACTAAAAATTTACAGAAAGCGGGAGCTATAGGAGTTATCCAATATCATCCGTCAAACAATACACCAGTAGATATGGGCGGAACAGATGCCACAATTACAATTCCTACAATTATGTTAGGTAAAGCAGAAGGAGAATTTTTAGTTAATGAAATCACCAATGGAAGCACAATCAATGCTACTTTGGCAAATGACTTTACTGGTTTTAGACATTCAAGTTTAGATAACGGAATTATCGCTCATGAATATGGGCATGGTATTTCAAACAGATTAACAGGACAAGGATATTCTTGTCTTTCAACAACCAATTCTACCGAACAGATGGGTGAAGGCTGGTCAGATTTTTTTGCTTTAATGCTTACGACAAGACCTGGAGATACTTCTGCTTTAGCCAGAGGGATAGCAAGTTATTCACGGTCTCAGCCAACTACTGGAACGGGAATAAGACCCACAAAATATTCTCCTGATTTTTCGGTGAACAACTATACATATGGAAATACAAACACAACGACTAGTGTTCATACCGTAGGTTTTATATGGGCGACAATGCTTTGGGATCTTACTTGGAAATATGCAGAAAAATATGGGTACAATAATGATGTTTTAGCAGATCCGAATTCTGGGAATGCTAAAATTTTGCAATTGGTAGTTGATGGATTGAAACTTCAGATTTGCAGCCCTACTTTTATTGACGGAAGAGATGCTATTATTCAGGCAGATATGGTGAAAACCGGAGGTGCCGACAAATGTATGATTTGGAAAACTTTTGCAAAAAGAGGCTTAGGAGTTGCGGCTACTGCAGGAAGCAAGACAGTTGGGACAGATCAGGTAGAAGACTTCACCTATCCGGCAGAATGTGATAGTATATTGGCAACTCAGGAATCCGGATTTTCAGAAATAAAATTTGTATTGTTCCCTAATCCTACATATGATGAATTTTTTGTTGGAAATATAGATAAGTCAAATGAAGAAGTTAAAGTGAAGCTTTTTGATATGACGGGAAAACTCATAATGTCTGATACAAGAGAGAATACTTCTAAAAAAGCCTTTTCAACAAAAGGATTACAAAAAGGAGTTTATATGGTAAATATCAAACAGGGAGAAAAAGTTCAGACCGAAAAGCTGATCGTAAAATAAAATATCTAAAACAATTATTTAAGCAAGGGAGTCGGTTTGGCTTCCTTTTTTTATAGCTTCATTAGAAAAACAGTCATTATATTTACTGATCAAGAGCAAAAACTATATGAATATTAATTTCACAACAAAAAAGTTAAGTTTAAAAGAAACATTCTCCATTGCTTACGGGAACTATGATCATCGCGATGCATTGCTCGTTGAATTATCTCATCAAAAATGTAAAGGCTATGGCGAGTGTGTGGCGATTGATTATTATCAGATTAACCTTAATGATTTTGTTTTAAAATTAAACGAAATTCAGCGTGAAATTGAGGGTCATAATATCATTCATCCCAAAGATTTTTTTGCTTTTTTAGTGGGTTTAAATCTACATCCGTTTTTGCTTTCTGCTTTGGATTGTGCGTATTGGGATCTGTTCGGAAAGTTGGAGAATAAAAGTTTTATTGAATTAAATAAAATTCCTTCGGACAATTTGGTTGAAAGCTCTATCACAATTTCTGTAGCGCCTATTGAAGAAAAGATAAAAAAAATTCGTCAAAGTGAATGGAATAAATTTAAAGTGAAATGTAAAGGATTAGACAAAATGCAGGTTAAGAAACTGTTACAATTAAATAAAAATATCGCATTAGATTCCAACGCAAGCTTCACCGATGAAGATTGTGGTTGGCTTCAGGAAAATAATGAAATTCAGAAATTTTCCTATCTGGAACAGCCTCGACCGATCGACAATTATAAAGTTTTACAAAAAGAAGGCTTTGCAAATTGGATGGCAGATGAAGATTGTCAGGATATCGATTCACTTGAGGAACTCATTCCATATTATAAAAGTATCAACATTAAGCTAATGAAATGTGGAGGATTGACGCCCGCTTTAGATATGATCAAAAAAGCAAGGGAATTAAACTATAAAATTATGATCGGCTGCATGACCGAATCTACCGTTGGGATTTCGGCAGGATGTCTATTAGCAGGCCTTGTAGACTACGCCGATTTAGACGGAGCAACACTTATTTCCAATGATTATGCAACCGGAAATTTTGTGGAAAATGGTAAAATTACTCTATCCGGAAAACCAGGCTTGGGAATTGATTTAAAGTGATTTAAACGGTTAATTGTCAATTGTAAATTCGCTTTGCTTGTCAATTTTTATAAGTTTAATCTGAGCGAGGAGTTTGTTAGTTCGGGCGTTTATCTTAATGAAATGAGAAAAGTGTATCGCGAACTTTTGCTAATCTCAACTCGAATTGAGGTGAGATTTAAACACAAAAAGACTCTCAAAAGAAAGTCTATTTTTTATTTACAGAAATCAAATAATCGTACACCATTTGATGTTGTTCATCGTTCAATTTTGCTTTTGGCGCCATTCTACTTAAAGTTTTAATCCAGCCTTGGTCGTCATGTTTTTCCGGATTTGGAAGCGCATGACATCTGTTGCAAGAGTTTTCAAAAACTGTTTTCCCTTGTGCTAAATGTTCTGCTGTGGTAAATTTAGGACCGGTTACTGCTGTACTTTTTGGTCCACATGAAGCCATAAAAGCAGATCCTAAAATCATACTTACAATTATTTTTTTCATGATGATATTTTTTTGTTGGTTGAATCTTTTATTTTTTAACAGACACTACATAATCATAAACCCACTGATGTTGTTCGTCGCTTAGTTTTGCTTTGGGTGCCATAGAATTCATAATTCCTACCCATTGCACAGAAGTAAATTTGGTGGGTTCTGGCAAATCATGACATCTTTTGCATGCAGTTTCGAAGATTGTTTTTCCCTGTGCTATTTGTTCTGCCGTACTGGTTGCTGATTTTGGAGCTTGTGCTACGGGTATTGCTTTCGGCGTACAAGATGCTAATAAGACAAGGGTAAATGTTGCTGCTGCAAATAGACTTTTCATATTTTTTTTAATTGTTTAAAACAAAAATAACGAATTTTGCAGGTGATTGGCTCATAGCTTTATAATTTAGAAGCATTAAAATTAGTACTCTTTTTCTCGGATTTTGCAGGTTATTTTTATATTTTTGAATGAATGAAACCGAAAGGTTACATCTTTCCTTAAAAATGGAATATTCACATGAAAATTTCAACAGAAGACTTTATCGATGGCATTAAATCAGGCAATAAACGTTTGATTGCAAAAGCCATTACTTTAGTTGAAAGTAATAAGCCTGAACATAGAAGTCAGGCTGAAGAACTTTTAAAAAAGATACTTCCATTAACAGGAAAATCTATTCGTGTAGGGATTACAGGAGTTCCGGGAGCAGGAAAATCTACTTTTATAGAAAACTTTGGCAGGCTAGCAATTGCAAATAATAAAAAAGTAGCGGTTTTAGCCATTGATCCCAGTTCAGCGATTAATAAAGGCAGTATTCTGGGAGACAAAACCAGAATGGAAGAATTGGCAAAAGAAGAAAATGCATTCATTCGTCCTTCGCCAAGTTCCGGATTTTTGGGAGGAGTTGCCAATACTACTTTTGAAACGATGATGATTTGCGAAGCTGCAGGTTACGATTATATTTTAATTGAAACCGTTGGAGTAGGGCAGTCTGAAGTTTTGGTTTCAGATATTACCGACGTTTTTTTATTCTTAAAAATTATTGGTGGCGGAGATGAACTTCAGGGAATCAAGCGCGGAATCATGGAAATGGTGGATATTATTTTTATTAATAAAGTAGAAGAAAGCAATCTGCAGAAAGCTAAAAATACCAAACTCGAACTGAAACGGGCATTAGATTTTCTTCCTTCAAAAGAAAAAGACTGGAAAGTGCCTGTTTTGCTGGGTTCCGCTTTACAAAATGAAGGACTAAAGGAGGTTTATCAGAAAATCGATGATTTTATTTCATTAAAAAAGAATACAGATCGTTTTGATAAAGTAAGGACAATGCAATCTGAAAAACGTTTTGAATATTGGGTTCAGGAATATATTTTAAGCATGATGAAAAAAAATGATTCTGTGGAGGAGGCTTATATTCAGCATAAAAAAAATGCTTCAGACCTGATTTCCAATCCAAGTACCGAAGCAAAATTATTTGTTGAAAAGTTTTTAAGAGACTCAAAATCCGAGTTCAAAGATTCTGAGAATATTTAATAATTATTTTTTTGAGAATTAAATTTCGCATCACGAAGCCAATTAAAGTTTTTCTTTTTCTTTCGTTTCTTCATTTTTAGAGATATATCCATCGTAAGAGATGGGCTGTCTGTCGTTACTTCTTATTGATGTTGATGCTCTTCCGTTCTTAAAGATTTCAATATTGATATCAGAAACATTCTTCACATCATTGGGTTTGATTTTGTACACCCAATTTCCTTTTTTGCTCTGAGTTTTTGTGACTGCGTAATCTTTTGAGGTAAATCTGTAGCTGTTATCAGAATTCCCATAGCTGGAAGTAAAAGCTCTGCCAAAATAAGGAAGAGTAACTTCCATCACTCCTTTTTTTATCTCAATGCCATAATTATCTCCTGAAATCTGAAATGTACGCAGTTGAGCTGCATTCGGAATTGAATTTACAACATTGATCACATCATAATTCATAGGATTTGCTTTCTCAGCGTGAAAAGTAAATTCATCAGTACTTACCAAATTGTTTACTATTTGTGGATCAACCTTTTGCGAAACACAATTCTGAAATAGAAATATGAAAGCAAAAAGAGATATTATTTTTATATAATTTTTCATAAGATTAAATTTAGTAATTTATATATCAAAATGTATGCAAATACAAATTTCAGATTATTTTTTGGAATAGAAATTGTTAAGGTTCATTTATAATAAGCATAATTATGAAAATTACTCATCTATTAGGTATTGGAGCAGCGGCTTTTGCAGTTGCAGCGTGTACAACAAACCCGATGACAGGAAGAAAATCTTTGCAAATAGGAACTCTTAATCCTCAAATAACGTCAACAGCTGTTCAGCAGTATCAACAAACTCTGAAAGAATCGAAAGTTGTGACAGGATCTCAGGCTCAAATGGTAAAAAAAGTTGGAGGTAAAATAAAAACAGCAGCCGAAAAATATTACGCAAGTATTGGAAGAAGTTCAGATTTGTCAGGTTACCAATGGGAATTTAATCTTCTTCAGGATAATCAGGTGAATGCATGGTGCATGCCTGGTGGGAAAGTAGCTGTTTATACCGGTATTCTGCCGATTACTAAAGATGAAACTGGTCTTGCGGTGGTAATGGGTCACGAGGTTTCTCATGCTTTGGCAGGTCACGGGAACGAAAGAATTTCACAGGCTATGGTTGCACAATATGGAGGTGCTCTATTAGGAAGTACAATTTCAAATGCACAATGGTCGAGTGTTTTTCAAC